>Ga0306920_100015922_pt1 | contig 10330 bp, 10 predicted proteins | sample flu12Cox44000170_FD_204666 | JGI IMG/M metagenome (GOLD analysis project Ga0306920, IMG submission 204666) | Lab enrichment of tropical soil microbial communities from Luquillo Experimental Forest, Puerto Rico - flux4day.12C.oxic.44.000.170 (v2)... | ecosystem: Environmental > Terrestrial >...
ATAAGAAGATCGCCATCAGGAGCCTTGCATGCAGGGAGTAGGGCTGACCCTGGCTCGCAACCAGCAAACCGGCCACGGTAAAGAGCGCGCCGGCGCAGCCCACCACCCAGTGCGGCGGCGCGTTCGGATCGGTAGGTATCAGGCCGAGAGCGGCCGCCACGATGCAAAGCCCGATCGCGACGAACACCGCCGCCATCCAGGCCGGTGCGCGCCCTCCCGAGCCCGCCGCATTCTGCAGTTCCACGCAGGATCACCTCTCGGGCATCAGGCTAGCGCGCCGCGCGCATGACGACCGTGTGCTCCGTCACGGGCGCAACAGGGTCCTGACACGAAACCTGTCAGTAGTTCAAATTGAAGCTGAAGAGCTTGCCCGCAAAGCCGATCCAGACGATGCCAAGCAGCGCCGCAGCGAGCGCCGCGTTTCGCGCCCGGTCATTTGTCGCGGTTTTTCCGTGACCTGTCGCGGAGAGCGCCATCGTCATCCACTTTGACCGTCAACGCCGACACACTGCGCAATCGCAGGCGCAATACCTCGCTACCGAGCGCGAACTCATCCCCGGGGACGAGCCGCGTCGCTGCCGAGATGCGGGTGCCATTGACGTGTGTACCGTTGGTGCTGTCGAGATCCTCGATCGTCGCCGCCCCGTGAGCGACCGTGATGCGGGCGTGCCGCCGCGAAACGGTGGTGCCGTCGATGACGAGCGCACAGTCCGCGTCCCGCCCCGCAATGTGCTCACCGTCCGGGAGCGGCAAGGACTGCTTCATCCACAGCGCTTCGAGCGTTGCAGGCGCCCCGCGTGCCGCGGGCAGCGCGCTCACGTCCGCGCAGAACGCGTAGCCCGTCTTGTAAACGGTGCGGATGATGTGGGAATCGCGCGGCGCATCGCCGAGCGCAGAGCGGAGCTCCGAGACCAGGCGGGTGAGGCTGGTACGTGCTACGTAAACCTGCGGCCAAAGCAGCTCATCGAGTTCGTTGTTGGTGACCACCGCGGGCCGGCGCTTGATCAGGACTTCGAGCAGTTCGTACACCTTCGGCTCGAGGGGTACGGTGCTGCCCTGCCGCTCGAGTTGCCGTGCGCTCAGGTCCAGTACGCAGTCGCTGAATTTCAGCCTCATGACCCGCGATCAGAGCACTTCCGCGCGGGTGGATCAATGACTCCCGGCTTTATCGGGCTGGAGAGGAGGGTCCGAACGCGTCCTTCGCTCGGACCCCTCCCTTAGCGACTCGCGCTGAGCGGCTGCGAGTGGTCGCCGGTCTTCGCGCGGTAGAAAGCCGTGAGCTGCGGCAGGTTCAATGTTGCGATTGCCTTGACCTCCGCGTTCCGGGCGCAATCACGCGCCCCTATCCGGATGACGGGGTCGCTGCTGGCGGTGGTGCATACGCGCCAGGCCGCCGCATGGATGCGACCGTAGAGCGTCTGCACACCTTCTGAGGTGCTCACGTCCAGGTCCTGGAACTTCACGGTTTCCGAGCGCACCTTTTCGCCGGCAACAGCCGTCGAAATGGCCCAAACGCACGCCAGCAACGCCGCTGCCACCGGCATTCGGTTTGCGGTCTTGATTCTCGAGTTCATGCGGATCTCCTTAGCCAGGTAGTGGATAACTTCACTCCGACTCGAGGACCGTTGTTCCCTGCAACTGTCCTCATGCCTTGGCGAGTGACGTTAGCTAGCGGCGGTGAGGAGATCTTTACGAAGTTCTTAGGAGGTTGTGATGCTTGGCGAAAAACTCATGAATTCCTAATAAGTCCGTAAGGCTCTGCGGCGGCTGCGTACGCTAACTTTCGTGTCAAGGCCTGAGGGACTCTCGACACCGCAGAATCCGCAGGCCGGGAGGACTGGGATGGAACTGTTCGACGTCATCACTCGATTTGCGTTCGGTGCGACGATGACCCTGGCAAGTCTCACGCTCCTCTGCGAAGAGCTGCTGTACTACCTCTCGTAACAGGAATCGTCACATGAATACCCGACCTGTCGGACTCATCCGTTGCAGCGCCCCCGTGTGCGCGACGTTGATCACCGCAGTCAGCGCTTGGGCATTCTTCAACTCGACTGCCTGCAGCGAACGCGACCCATTTCAGTTCGCCGCGACCATCTCCGCAGCTGCCAAGGCGCATGTTGCCGAGACCGCAGCGCCGCAGCGCGAGCGCCCCGCGCAAGAGGTCGCGGTCTACACGCCACCCGACCTGCTGGCGGTGCCCCCGCCCTGCCTCGGCAGCTGTGCTTGATCAGACGGGGTAGTTGATCAGGTCGAACGCCTCGCCCGGAGGGAGATCCGGCCACCGAGCCCCCAAGTGGCGCCATGAGCGCTCCCGCAGCGCCCTGGAAGCGCGCCGGGGTACCCAAACTCCCGGGCGGAGACTCTTTACTCTAGAGGGGGTGGTGAGATCGCGGAAGACACCCGACCGAAGGAAAGGGGGTCCGAGCCTGTGGCTCGGACCCCTGAAGCCGCATCACCGGTTCGCGGCGATTGTCTGCGGCGGGGTGCCGGTTTTGTTCTGATAGAACGCGGTCAGCAGGGGGATGTCCACCTGGCCGATCGCGCTCTTCTCGGCTTTCGTCATGCAGCCCCGGACGGCCGCCTGCTCTCCAGCGGGCTGATCGCAGACGCGCAGGGCTGCCGCGTGAATGCGCCGGTAGAGCGTCTCCACCCCGGACTGCGTGCTGAGGTTCAGATCGCCGAACTTGACGGTCTCGGAGCGCATATCACCAGCGTGCGCGTTGGAAACGAGCAGAACGCACGCCAGCCACATCGCCGAGGCGCAAGCCACGGTGCTGCGGTTAACAGCGGTTACATTTGCTTTCATGACGGTCTCCTAATACGGGTTGGGCAACTTCGCTGCGGCTTCGGACGATGGTTGGATCAATAGTCCTCAGGCCTTGGGAGCAAAGTTAGCGACCGACCCACGGTCAGATCCTTAGGGAGGTCTTAGGAAATGCTGAAATCTTGCGGCGTGCCTGCCATGGCGGAACGCCGCGCACCAAACGTGCAACCCCCCGTCATCCGGATTTGCCGTCATTGCCCAGTTGGCGCATGCTTTTCCCAGGTTGCCAGGCGCGCATCGCAGGCCGATGACCGCAGAAGATAACCGCCGCGTACCTCCGTCCACCCGGGTCTCGCCACTCGACCTGCAGCTGTCGGTCTGCGCCATCGAGGGGCATCCGGACGGCCGAACGCAGCCCCCGGAGCGGCGCCGCAACGAGAGGCGACGAGCGCAGGCGAGCGTGTCATCCAACGCCGTGCGACTGGCGATCGGTCAGCTGCTCGGTGACCGCTACCGCATCGAGCGCGAGCTCGGTGAGGGGGGCATGGGGGTGGTGTACCTGGCCGCCGATGAGCAGGTGAGCGGGGAAAGGTTCGCCATCAAGGTCCTGAAGGAGGAGCTGCGCCCCGAGGCGCTGGCGCTACTACGCGAGGAGGTGCGCAAGACGCGCAAGCTGAGCCACCCGAACATCGTCGATGTGCATTCGGTGAACGTCGACGGCCAGAGGCTCTACGTGTTGATGGAGTACCTCGAGGGCAAGTCGCTCGACAGGCTGCTCGATGAGGAGTTCGGCCGCGGCATGCCCTTCAGCCACGCCTGGCCGATCATCGAAGATGTCGGCGCGGCGCTCGGCAACGCGCACGACCACAACGTGATCCACAGCGACTTGAAGCCCGCGAACGTGTTTCTGACAACCTCGGGCCGGACCAAACTGCTCGATTTCGGCATTGCGCGGGTGTCGCGCGGTCCGCTGTTGCACGCCTCGCCCGGGCAGCGCGCGCTTACGCCGGGTTACGCGAGCTGCGAGATGCTCGAGGGGAAGGAGGCAGACCGGCGTGATGACATTTACTCCTTCGCCTGCGTGATCTACGAGATGCTCTGCGGTGATCGCCCATTCGGCGAACTGACCGCGCTCGAGGCGCGGCAAGCCGGTACCCGGGTTCCACCGATTCAATGGCTTTCGCGGGAACAGAACGCGGCCCTTGCCCAGGCACTGGCCTTTGATCGTGAGAGCCGGACCTCATCGTTGGAGGTCCTCCTCGAGGCGCTCGCCGCCGACCATATGCCCCCTCCTGGTCGCCCGATTGCGTTCCTTGGAACCGCGATCGTCGCGGTCCTCGCCGGCGTGGGCCTGACTTATCTGATTCTGGACAAGTTCTGGGTCTCCAGGCATTCGGTGGTGGTTCAGTCGTCGGCTCAGGAGACTCAACGGGAAGCCGCGCCTGCGGCTCTCGCCGCTGTCTTCGATCCCCCGCCGCACTCGATCGCCGTGCTGCCCTTTGTGAATATGAGCGGGGACGAGAGACAGGAGTATTTCTCGGATGGAGTATCCGAAGAATTGATCGACGCACTCTCGCATGTGGCTGCGTTGCAGGTTTCTGCCCGCACCTCCTCGTTTACATTCAAGGGCAAGAATGTCGATGCTGGAACCATTGCCCGCAAACTGAACGTCGGTGCAATCCTTGAGGGCAGTATCCGCCGTTCTGGCAACATGGTCCGGATCACGGCCCAGCTGGTCAATGCGAGCAGTGGCTTTCACATGTGGTCGCAGAGCTACGACCGGAATCTCAGAGACATTCTGACGTTGCAAACCGACATCGCCTCGGCGGTAGCTCGGGAGATGCAGGTAAAACTGCTTGGGGATGAAACTGCGAGAATGGAAGCGGGCAGTACGCGCAGTCCCGCAGCTTATGACGCTTATCTTCGCGGTAAGCAAATCGAGGTGACGGCGCAAGATCTCGCCGCCACTCGCCGCGCGCTGGCCGCTTTCGATCAAGCCATTGCACTCGATCCCAACTTTGCGGCAGCACATGCGCAGCGAGCACGGGCACTTCGCTACATGGCCGCCTTCTCGACCGAACCCGCTGCGACTCGTGAATTCTACGCGCAGGCTCGTCAGGCGGCAGAACGGGCCGTCGCACTGGCTCCCGACTACGCAGATGCGCACATGGTGCTTGGCTGGCACGTACTGGTGAATGGATTCCTGGACTTTCGCGCCGCAGCTCGAGAAATGGATCGCGCGATGGCGCTCGCTCCGGGCAGCGCAGCCGTGCTGGATAGCTATGCCGGTTTCCAAGGTATCATCGGTCATCACGATGCAGCGCTCACCGCAATGCGGCGCGCGATAAGACTCGACCCTCAGAACTCGCGTTACCGTGAGCACCTCCTGGAGAGTCTCTGGATGGCGCGAAGATTCGAGGATGTGCTGATCGCTGCCCCCGATGCCAGGGCACTGAACCCGCAGGGTTACGAGGCCGGAATCTACAGTGCTACCAGCTATTTGGCACTCGGGCAGCCGGAGCTAGCGCGGCAGACCTGCGAATCGCCCGCGACTCCGCTCGAGCAGTATGATCGGCACATGTGTCTGGCACTTGCGGACCACGCGCTGGGCAGAACAGCGCAAGCCAAAACGGAATTGGGAGAGTTGCAAGCACTGAAAGGGGACCTTGGCGCAGCCGACTATGCGGCGGTCTACGCGCAATGGGGAGATTCAGCTGCTGCGCTGCGATGGCTTGCCACGGCGGAACGCGTGTACCGGGCGAGCTTGGTCGATCTCAGGGTCAACTGGATGTTCGACCCCATCCGCAGTAAACCGGAATTCCAGGCGCTCGAGCGGCGCTTGAATTTCCCATAATGCACTTGCGTAGGTTCGCGGTCTATTGAGATAGGGGAGACCGTCGTGGGAATGTCAAAAAAATTGCAAAAGAAGATCCGGCGCGCTGATGCGCAGATCAAAAAGGCTAAGTTAGAGATTCGCAAACTGAAGGTTGATCTGAAGAAGGGCAAGAAACTCCAGAAAAGACTGGAGTCCGGTCTCAAGAACGTGACGAAGGTGCTCCGCGTTAGATTCGGTCCCCGCCGTTAGCTGACAAAGCGCAGCGGACTTGCCGTGAAAGGTGCGCTCACGCTGAGAAGCGCACGTTGCCAGTCGGCGTATTGGGACAAAGGTGAGCTGCGGATCGTCAATCACCTGACCCGCAGAACCTTTGCAGCGAATCTGATCCTGCTGGAGGTCATCCGTTTCTTCTTCTCGCCGAAGACCATCCGTGACGCGATGCTCGAGTTCCACGCCTATACCCCCGAGAGCGTCCGGGTGGTGATCCTCGAGCTGATCAAGGCCGAGCTTCTGCTGGAATGCGGCTCGCCCGAGGCGGCTCGCGATGACCTCCTCGATTCCTCGTGGCAGCCGTGGCTGCCAGCGGGCGGATATCACTTTCTCACCAAGGGGGGGGCCTTCTCAAAAGGCGGTCTGAGCATCGGGCAGAAGCTGCGGACGATGCCGCGCACTCTGCAGCCATCCAAATTCAAGACCATCGAAGGAGCCGAGCGGATTGCACTGCCGCCCCCTGACAGCAAGAGAGACTCGTTTTTTCAGACGCTGCACGCTCGCCGGACGCGGCGAACATTCTCGCCAGCGCCCACATCGCTCGCCAGCGTTTCCAAGCTGCTGCAGACGACCTGGGGCGTGCAGGGGTTCGTCAAGACCAAGGACTTCGGCTCTCTGCCGCTCAAAACCAGCCCTTCCGGCGGCGCGCGACATCCGATCGAAGTGTATCTGATGGCACTTCGAGTGAAAGGACTCGGTTCCGGGCTCTATCACTACGACACCAGGGGCCATGCGCTGGAACGAATCTCTTGTGTGGCAACTGCGCGGAAGGCACGGGCTTACTGCGCGGATCAGCCGTACGCGGCCCGTGCGGCCGCCCTGTTCATCATGACCGCGATCTTCGCGCGCAGCATGTGGAAATACCGGCATCCTCGAGCCTATAGAGTGGTACAGCTGGACGCCGGCCACCTCGGCCAGACGTTCTGCCTGACGGCAACCAGAATGGGCCTGGCTCCTTTCACTACAGCGGCCCTGGACGACATCCTGATCGAGCGCGACCTCGGAATCGATGGCATATCGGAATCGGTGATTTACGTGACTGGCTGCGGCATGCCGCCGGGAAGGCGGCAGCGCGGTGCCGGTTCGGCAACCCGGGAAACCAAAAACGCGTCCTGAGCAGCGTACCTCGCCAAGGCAAGAGTAGATCGACAAAAATGCAGCGCGAAATCAGGGGCTCGCACATATCGCGTGCCTGGGCAACATCCAGCGGGGCTTTCGATTCGGTTAGGGGGTGCCATGAAGTACAAGAAAAACAGCAGGCTCAAAAGACAGCGCAAGAGCCAGACGGTCGAAGTAAGTCTCGTCTCGATGCCGTTCAAGGACCTGCGCCATCCGCCGATCCAACTCGGCCTGCTTCAGCGCTGCCTTGAGCGAGCCGGCATTTCGGCCAGATCGCATTCTCTAGAGCTCAGTTTTGTTGACCACTTGAAGCGAGGTCTCGAGAGCAGCGACAAGCCCGTATGCATCGTCGACGAGTACTCACAAATCGCCAACACGACTTCATTGTGCAATCTGGGGGATTGGATCTTCCGTGTGCCGCCGTTTGTTGAGTCGCCGATCGACGATGAAGCGTATCTGCGCATTGCGCGCGAGCGAGGGATCACCGACGAGTCAATTTCCATCGCGCATAAAATGAGGGCATCGGTCCCCGGATTTTTAGAAGTGGCGGCGGCCGAAATCTTGAGCTGCACTCCACGCATCGTTGGTTTCTCAACGGTCTTTCAGCAGAACATCGCATCGCTGCTGCTGGCAAAAGTACTGAAGACCCGCGATCCCTCACTGACTATCTTATTTGGAGGTGGCAATTGCGATGGCCCGATGGGTGCAGCTCTGCACGAGTCCTTCGATTGGGTCGATGTCGTTGTTCGAGGAGAGGGCGAGTACGCCATCGTCGAGATCACCAAGGACGTGCTGGCCGGGCGCCAGATTCGCCCTCGGCCGGGTCTGTGCTATCGGGTAAATGGCAAGTCGATCGCGGTTGAACGCGCCCGCGGACCGCAAGTACCCATGAAGGATGTCCCATCGCCTAACTACGACGATTATTTCGAACGCCTTGCTCGCAGTCCACTGGCGGGGGAACTGTTACCCGAGGTAGCAATCCTCTTCGAGAGCTCGCGTGGGTGTTGGTGGGGCGAAAAGTCGCACTGCACATTTTGCGGCTTGAACTCGGAACTGATGACATTTCGGAGCAAGCCCGCTCCCCTGGTCGTGCGGGAACTAGTGGACCTCGCCGCGCGCTACAAAATACTTGATTTCATCGCCGTCGACGACATCATCGATCTACAGCACATCAAGGAGCTTCTGCCCCTTCTGGCGGCTGCGGGGCACGACTTCACGCTTTTCTATGAAACGAAGTCTAATCTTTCGAAGCAACAGCTGCGAGCCTTCAAGCTCGGCGGAGTCGACGCGATTCAACCCGGAGTTGAGAGCTTAAGCACACCGATCTTGCGGCTCATGCGGAAGGGCGTGAGTGGCTTGCACAATGTCCGGCTTCTTAAGTGGTGCATGGAACTCGACATCACCCCTTCCTGGAACTTGTTGTATGGCTTTCCAAATGAGCCCGAATCCGAGTACGAACGGATGGCGGCGCTGATACCAAGCCTTGTGCACCTCGATCCGCCGAACTTTACGCCGATACAAATACAGCGATTCAGCCCGTATTTCGAGCGAGCCGAAGAGTTCGGGCTCATACTCGTTGGACCGGAGCCTTACTATGCCTATCTATACGACATACCGAAGGCAACGCTCTGGAACTTAGCGTACGACTTTGAGCACGCTTACAGCGACGGGCGAAATCTCGAGTACACACAATCGACCTGGGCTGCCGTGAAGCGCTGGCGGGAGCTTGGTCCTGCGGCGCGGCGCAGTCTTTCTTATCGGCGGGGCCCCGGCTTTCTAACTGTCAGCGACCGACGCCCTGGCTTCGAGTCTGCGGATTACCGCTTCGAGGGACCGGAGGCCGCAATTTATCTCGGTTGTGACGCTGGAGCGAGCGTTGCAATGCTGCACGGCTCACTTGCCGGTTTGGGGTTCACCGAGTTCGATGAGGAGGAAATCGAAGGCTACCTTAGCGAGCTGGTCGCGCTGAACTTGGTATTGCGCGAGGGCAACACATTTCTGAGTCTGGCAGTCGCCGAGAAGGCATCGCGCGCGCTGGAGAGTGACGCGTCAGCCGTAGCTATTGCGGCACCGCAACTGCAACAAGCAGCAATTCGCCCGTAGCTCTAGGACCATCGCGAGAGACACCTCGGCCGGACGTTTTTTTGGCCTGCCGGCAACAAGATTGGGTCTGGGCGCCTTCAGTACCGCGGCGCTAAATGACGCCCTGATCGAGCGTGACCTCGGAATCAACGGCGTATCGGAATCGGTGATCTATGTGACGGGTTGCGGCATGCCGGCGGCATGAGTACGGCCGAGACGAAGCGTTTCGTCGCGGCGAATATCACAACTTCCTAAGAGGTTCCTAAAGATCTCCTGTGGGTGAATGACTACCTTCACGCCCGGCGGCTGAAGATCATTCCCGACATCGAAGGAGATCCACATGAACCCGCTCGACACCAACACTACTCGTGCTGCCGGTCGCTTTACGGTCATTGCGATCCTCGTTTTTCTGGCCGTGAGCCTGACGGCAATTGCCACCATCGAAGCGCAGAAAGAGGCGAACGATCGCGGCGTCACCGCTTTGTTGGGCGACTACCTCGCGGAAGTGGGCGAGGCGCTGGGCTGGTGAGTATCGAGACTCGGTGACTCACCGGAATGCCCCGCGCGGGCACCGGGGTCGAGAGCTCGGCGGTATGCCGGAGGTATACTCGAGGAACCAGGTCTCGAGGCACCCGCTTGGCCAGCACGATCCGAATCCGCGAGGTCAGCGTGTGCCTCGAGGATACTGGGGAAGGATCCCCTCTTCTTCTGCTGCACGGCTTTCCGGCGACCCGGCATCTCTGGTCGCGCGTGGCACCGATCTTCGTGTCCGCGGGGTTTCGCGTACTGATCCCCGACCTCGTCGGCTACGGTAATTCCGAGGCTCCAAGCGGCACGCGCATCGACATGAGGAGTCAAGCGGGATGGATGCTGGAGCTCCTTGATCGGCTGGGCGCAGGGCGCCCGGTCATCATCGCTCACGACGTCGGATCAGCCGCCGCGCAGCTGATGGTCGTCAATGCACCGGACCGTGTCCGGGGGCTCGCCATTCTGGATGGTGTGTACGCCGCTGAATGGGCGATGGGCGCGATCGCGAACATACAGGCTTGGGATCCGGCCGATGCCCACCGGCTCTCTCCGGTGCTTGCACGGCGCCTCGGGAAAAGCGCGGCGCTGCGGGAGATGCTCACGTCCTATCAGGGTGAACGGGGAGGATTGCGTCTGATTCGCGCCTCACGCGATCTCGACCCGAGTCAAACCGCAGACATCGGCGAGCGTCTGCGCGCGAGCAGCGTGCCCGCCATCGTCCTGTGGGGAGA
>Ga0306920_100015926_pt1 | contig 10330 bp, 10 predicted proteins | sample flu12Cox44000170_FD_204666 | JGI IMG/M metagenome (GOLD analysis project Ga0306920, IMG submission 204666) | Lab enrichment of tropical soil microbial communities from Luquillo Experimental Forest, Puerto Rico - flux4day.12C.oxic.44.000.170 (v2)... | ecosystem: Environmental > Terrestrial >...
TCGCCTCGCGCTCGGTGTCGGAGAGCGTGGGCAGCACCTGCTGCGCCCAGCGGAAGATCGGCTTGGAGATAAGATCGCGGCGGAGTGAGGTAGCGCTCATCGAGGCCTCGGCCCGGGTGGTGGATGTGAAGTGCTTATATGGATGCGGCGGGTTGCATGGCAGGTTCAAATGCAAAGCACATTATGACGACGACTGGTGACATATGGGATTACGAGGATGGTGCCACATCGGCCTCGGCGGCCCGACACGTTGGAGTTGCATCATTCCCTGTAAAGAACAGGCCGGAAACAGGGAAGAGGAACCGGCCGCCATTTCGCACAGCCACAGGTTGGTGCTTCTCGCCGCCCTCATGCTGAGGAGCGTCGCACGTCTGCCCTCATGCTGAGGAGCATCGCGGCGCGACGCGAGCGCAGGCGCTTCCGCCGCCCAAACGCGCCGCGATGCGTCTCGAAGCATGAGGGCGCGGCCGTCCTCATCCTTCGAGACGCGCGTACGCGGCTTCGCGTTCGCGGAGCGTCTTCGGCATCCGCGCTCCTCAGGATGAGGACGAACATCGCGTGCTGCAAAGCTCCCATACAAACAGCCGGGGCACGCGCTGGTTGGTCCGATCCCTGTATTTTCCTGTTTTTCTGCAGATTCGGAATCTTCCATCCCCGGTCTCACGATCTCAAGCACACACACACCTCCTCGTTCCCGCGGCGCATTTTTGCGCCCGGGGTTTTGCGACTTTGCTTCACTCACCCCGAATCGAGGGGTGGGCGGAGCGCCGAGAAACGTTCGGGTGCTCGGCGGAACACCCGTGGGGCCTGCACATGACGCGGCAGGCCAGGCGCTTGCGAGGCGCCTTGCGTCCCATGACGCGGGACGCTCGCCTCTCGGCGCTCCACCGTGGCGGTTTTTCACCCGGGGCCGCGCTTCCGTCTCCTTTGGCGCCCGCCGTCCTACAACGGCGGGCAGTTGCCTTCGGATCCGTGCAGCGAGCTCCTCGCAGCCAGGTCGTAGTGCCTGGCGGGCGGGGTCCCGGGCCTCCCGAGGCGAGCGGTTACAAGCCGCCGCCGCAGGACGCCACTCCCCGCTCCGCCTTCAGGATGTCTCCGGAGACGCCCCTCAATGAGCGAGGATGCGAATCTCTAGCATGAATTCGATATGTAGTCAAGAGTGTAGTTGGGATGTAGTCAATGCGGAGGGCGTCTAGCCCGGCACGAATTCGGCCACCGTCGGGATGTCCGGCAGCACCGGCGAGCACGTCGCGGTCGTCGCCGCGAGCGCGCGAAGTTTGCCGCCCACCGTCATTGCGGTGCCAAGTACAATTCCAGTGGCCAGTCCTGAGATGAATCGCAACATGATGTTTGCCCTGAACCGGCTCTCACTGGCGCTCCTGCACAACCTCGATTTGATGCCTGTCGTTACCGACCAGTAGCGCAATGGAATACGTCTTTGCAGCGTTTGAACCGCCCGAGGCGGGAGGCTCTAGGTGAAGCTGACCCCCATACCATTCACCGGGGAGTAACGTATTATCCTTGATCACGGAACGCTCAAGGTTCGCTAGGTTTGCTTGTCCTTGCGCAATCGTGGACTCGACCATGGCCTCGTTTTGCGCAGCAGCGTTGGATTGAGCGATGGCGTTCGCTGTCGGACTGTAGCCGGTCGTCTGAACTTGATATGTGCCGCCGCGCGGCGTGGTCACCGTGCTATCTGTTCTGTAGTAGCCAGCCTGGGAAGCCGAGACCGCGTTCGCGCCGGCTGCGAGGCCAACTAGAAGGGCGCGCGCAACTTGGCGGTTCCGCTCCTCGCCAGCCAGGTCTTCGTACGTGACCACTTTAATTCCGACAATCTGATCCCCGACGATCTGCGTAACCTGAATGTTCGCCACTCTGAAATCGAGCGGAGTTGGCCCCATGTTGTTGATGCCGACGACGAATACCGGACGGTTGCCGGATCTGAATTGCCGGGCGGCCGGTCGAACTAGAACGAGGGAAGTTTTGCCACGCGAGACAAGCGCGGCCTGCCCGTCTCGCATTAGCGCTTGTTGCTGAGGCTTGGCGACAAAACGTACAGTCTCAGAACCGGCACAACCAGCGCAAACGGCCGCAGCCGTCAATATGACAGCAATTCGCATGATCACCCCCCAAACCTGTGTCACCGCATTGGTACGAGGGCGCGAGCCGGGATGCCCCAGGTCGCCCCCGGAGTTTCTCATGGGAGAAATGCGGCTTTAAAAGTCTCAAATGTCCATTTTGGACAGTTCTTTGGCTGCGTGTTGGATGTTGTTGATGTGATGAAGCAATACACGGCGTTGGTTCGGAACATTTGATTTTGCGGTGAGATAATAGACATTGCCTATACGCTCAAGATAACCGAGCTCGATCAGCGCGGCGAGACGTCGCAACACAGTCGTGCGAGGCATTTCCGCAACGCGCGCGAGACGGCTTGCGCTTAGTGGTTTCCCCTGCACGTGACCTATAAACAAGTGCATCATCAGGAACAAAAACTCGCTAGCCTCTTCGAGTGTTAGCTCGGGCGTGTAGGCGTTACGCACGGTGCGGAGGAGGCCAAGAACTAAACGGGCCACCCTTGCGCGTTCGCGGCCGTAGAGAAGCGTGACTGGCATAGGCGTCCTCGCTGGGTGCGCGACGATTGCTGCGCCGAAACGGCTAAGTGAGTAATCACTGCTAATTTTAGGGCTGTCCATTTTGGACTAATAAAAAATGAATTGCCACAATTGCGGCGGGAACTGCAGTTCCTTGTCCCCAACAGGGGATAAAGGGGGCAGGCAATCTTAAAGTTTGTCCGCAGTGTCGCCGGTCACGACCGGCGAGCCATCCTGGTCACTGCGGTAGATTGTATCTACCTCCTGACGCTGTGACAGGTGACGGGTAGGACTCATCCGGGGGGTGATCATGCATTCCAATTTACGATTGAATGCTTTCTCGCTGTGGGCAGTGCTCGGGCTAATATTTGTCTCGGGAGCTTTTCAAGCTTCTGCGCAGGAAAATCGGGCTGCTAGACAAATTACAAGCCTTCAGTGGCGATCCTATCCATCCATCGGAAGCTTTGGATCAACGGCGCAGATTAAACTCACGGGCGACATTCGGTTCCTCGATGCGCCGAACACACGCCGCTTTTTGGAATTGACTGACAATCCTCCGCGCGACAATGAATACACAATTGCGCCGCCCTCACTGGATTGGTTCGCGATTTTTGCTTTCGATCCAATCGGCTTCGTAAAGGACGACGAGCGTCTCGATCCAGATGAATTGCTGCGTATCCTTCGGCAGCAAAATGAGACTGGAATTGCAGAACGGCATCGCCTCCATCTCCCAATCCTAAAATTAGACGGCTGGGCGGTCCCTCCGCACTACGACGCAACAACCCATTACCTGGAGTGGGGCACGCGGTTTCTCGCCGAAGATTCTCAGCCAGTAGTAAACTACACCATTCGTATCCTTGGTCGCTCTGGCGTGATGAATGCTATCTTGGTCTCTGATCCCGGAAGCTTAGACGCAGACATTCGAGCGTTTAAAACTGCGCTGCGGAGCTTCGATTTTGTATCTGGCGAACGCTATGCTGAATTTCGTCAGGGGGATCGAATGGCCGAGCACGGACTTACAGCTCTGATCGTGGGCGGCGCAGCGGCGGCGGCGGCAAAATCAGGCGCGATGAAGGGTTTTGGAAAATTGCTAGGGATCGGTGTGTTCGGAGGGCTTGCCGCCGTAGGTGCAGCGTTTAGAAAATTATTCAGAAGGGGAAATTCCGCCTAGTGACGTCCGGCCTCTAGCCTTCCTGGCAAGTCATGGACCTTCTACATGGCACAATAGTGCCCGACCAAACGATTTGGATCGTCTGCGCCCTTTTCTATGTCTTTGATAATCTCCGGTCCCTGGGAAGCAGACAGTTGGTTCTTTCAGAGAGGTTAAATGGACAGTGGACGCCACTGTTCCCGTTGCACCGCTACCGATTAGCCGGTCGAGCTTTAGTTGTACTCAATCCGTTACTGCCTTGGTTGGCTGCGGTGCAGATGGATTGGTTGACTGAGGATGCCTTTGGCATCCAGCGTTTGCGTCGTAGCAAGAAGCTACTCGGCGCCTATCGTCGCCGATTAATGGAATTTCGAGCATTATCTGCTGGGTTGATCGTTGCCTTGTTTATCGCCGGACCATTGATCACTCATTGGTTTGGGTTGGGGCTCGCGCTTATCTGTATTTTTCCCTTCTACCTCGCCGCGCTTGCCGTGCTCGTCGGCAAACTGATCGTCGAGAGGCGTTTCTGGCGCATGAGTTGGTCACAACTCAGCAGCCTTATCTTTCAATGCGCGGTTTGTCCGGGTGTCTTCATTAATATCTGTCGAAGGGTCTCACTGGGTTACGCCCGAGTGCCCGGAGACGTTCTCGCTTATGCTCTGGTCCATGGCGGGCGTAATTTGGCTACCAAAATCGAACGACGGCTGCATTTGTGCCTTGATGACCTAAACGAGCACGAGGAACTCACATTAGAAGATCAACCCCACATTGAGCTGTACATGTGTCAGTTAAAGCGGGTGATTGGTCGTGAATGAGCTAGTCGTCCTTACTCTGTATCTGATTGTTGGCGCAGGCGTTGGATACGCCCTGATAGCTGCGGGGCGCGAGCTTCTAATTGGATTTAGAATTGCGAAGACTGAGTTTGCGGCATCCCAGTCGGCGAGCTCGTCTAAGTTCGATGCATCGCAAGGAAAGGAAGACCCTATCCCACCCAAAGATGAAGAGAGAGCCCCTCGCCCTAAAAATTGGTACGAGGTGCTGGAAGTCAGTGCATATGCGAACATAACGCAGATCAAGGCAGCTTACCGAAAGAAAATCGCCCTCTATCACCCGGATAAGGTTGCTGGGCTCGGAAGCGAGCTGCGACACCTTGCGGAGATACGCGCGAAGGAGATTAATGTCGCTTACGCGTTGGCTTGCAAGTTACGGGATCAGGCTAAGTGACAAAAGGAGGACCCGAAGCGCCTTGCAATCCTTCGCAGCCTGCCCTTTTTAAGCCAAAATCTTTCTGGGGAGTGGGCAGCGGATCCATTAGATAATAGGGGTCGGTGGCAGGCTGCTTAGCTAGGGCACAGGGGCGATGACCAATCCGCCACAAGGCGTTTCCGGTTCGACCGCAACTGAAACACGGAATTCGTCAGATTCTCAAGGAAGACCCAGTCCTCACCGCCACCTGCTAAAATGGGCGCTTGATTCGGCTCGTCGCGATCTCGTCGATTTGTCGCGTCGTAACCGTCTGTTGCATGCCCCGCTTGGCGGAAAACGTCCGTGGTGCATGGCCATTGTCGGGCACTCGCCCGATGAGCTTTTTGATAAGCTGTATAGGCAAGAAAATTTTCGCGGGTACGCATTCAGCGCCCGTGATGGTTCTGATGAGGAGCAAGCGCAATCTAATGCGCTCGCACTTCAATTGAATGTCCCGCAGGTCTCAACTTCGACACGGAGGCCACGACTTCAGACGCGGCTCGCCCCTGACAAGCTTGAAAGGCGTCTTACAAAGATTTTTCGCGAAGAGCGAACGCTAGAAGAAGAGCAAGGTCTCAGCACTCTTTTTTTGGCTCTCGGGTTTCTCAAATGGTTCGACAGCGATCAGGCTGAAGAATCTTTCGCACCTTTGGTTCTAGTCCCCGTGACGATGATCCGCGTGTCTGGTGGAGACGGATATTTGCTCCGCGGAAGGGATGACGAGATCGTCGCAAATATTTCCCTTCGCGAAAAGCTAAAGACCAATTTCGGAATCCAGCTTCCGGACGTTCCCGATGACGAGCAATGGAAGCCATCAATTTACTTCGACAGCGTCGATTGTGAGATCAGACGACAGCCACGATGGGAAATTGATCGTGAGGCGGCAGGGGTTGGCTTCTTCACGTTTTCAAAGTTTATGATGTGGCGCGATTTGGACGCAACCGCCTGGGCAAACAACGCTTTGCTCGATCACCCGCTCCTCAATGTACTCCTTGGTGAGAATGCCAACTTTGAGACCCTTCCGCCACTTGTACCCGACGATGAGCCGATCGACGACCGCATCGATCTTTCCAAATGCACCCATGTCGTTGACGCCGATAGTTCGCAAGCGATTGTAGTTGAGGAGGCTCGTGGCGGACGTAACCTTGTAGTCCAAGGACCTCCCGGTACAGGTAAATCGCAGACTATTACGAACATCATTGCGTCTGCGGTACACAACGGCAAGACAGTTCTCTTTGTTGCGGAAAAAACGGCGGCGCTAGAGGTTGTCTATGATCGTCTGAGGAAAGCGGGGCTCGATGCACTGTGCTTGGAAATGCACAGTCGAAAAGCACACAAGCGAGAAGTGCTCAAAGCGCTCGAACAGGCCCTTCGATTTTCCGGGACGTCTCGGTTTGATGCAAATCTTCCTTCCAAACTAGCTTCTTGCCGGGATCAGCTCAATCGATGGTCAAACGTAATTCACAAACCGATCGGCCAAACGGGACGCAGCGCATTTCACGTTATTGGGCTGCAATCGAAGCTTCGCGGCGATCGGGTTCGCTTGCTTGATAGTCGGCTTGATCAAGCCGCCGAGTGGCCTGCTGCTAAGCTGTCCGCGGCTGAAGCCGCTGTAAGTCGTGCTACCGATGCAGTAACGCGACTCTTGGTGATCCCAAAGGATCACCCCTGGTGTGGAACGAATGTTGGCTTCCAGAGTCCATTCGATCTGGATCGCCTTATTCCGAAGCTGAATGCGGCTGCCGAAAAGCTCGAAGAGTTATCGATAGCTGTTAACAAGGTCTTTGCATACATTGTTGAAAGCAGGGAGCCATGTATTTCGGATGCGTTCGCGACGGTGAAAGCGTTTCGCCACGTCGCAACCGTTCCACAACAAACCCGAAGTGTTCTCATCAACCCTGCTTGGGCGCGCGACCTTGCTGCCCTTGAGAGGGCAATTGACGAGGGCGAACGTCTGACGGGATTGGTTGACAAGGTCGAAGGCCATTTCAGACGCGAGGCCTGGACGTGTGATACTGGTCAGCTACTCCTGGCACTTCGCGCCGATGGCCCCTCATTCTTACGTCGATTTAGCCGTCGTTATCGGCAGGCCAATGCCGATCTCCGCGCTTTCTGTCGCAGCAAGCCCCCGAAGGCTTTGAAAGACCGGATCGCCCTCCTTGAAGCGCTTCAGAAAGCGCAGGAACACCACGCAGAGTTCAGCAAGAAGGCGGCCAGCTTGTCTGCTGCCTTGGGATCAATATGGGCCGAGCTGAGGACGCCGTGGGCAGATGCGCGGGCACTGGTCGCCTGGGTGCGCTGCGCGGGGGCCGAACTCGGAGGTGCCCGCCTGCTCATCCTTGCTGCACGAACCCAAGACCTTCGAGTGTTTCTGGAGTTCGCTGACAGGCTTGAAGCAGCAGCAAATAAGGCACGTCACGCGTTCGAGGAACTTCAGAATGAAGTTCGAGCAGATATTCAGGGGGCGTTTGGAAGCGCTGAGTATGATCGGGTTCCAATCACGCAATTAGTAAATCGCGTGTCGATCTGGATAAAAAATTCAGGCTTGATTAACGATTGGGTTGTGGCACGCGACGCTCTTTTGCATCTCCGAAACGAAGGACTAGCAACCATTGCCGAACGCCTGTTCGATGGGACAATTCATCCGAAGGAAGCCCGGCCAATAACCGAACTTCTCATATCTGAATCCCTTTGGCGGAGAGCGACCTCAGACACTCCCGAAGTTAGATCTATTGATGGGAATGTTCGCAGCGAGCACGTATCCGAATTCCGCGAGCTGGATCAGCAGCGAATAAGGGCGGCTCGGAATGAGGTGCTAGCGGGCTATCTCGACCGACGTCCCAGCGGGTATGCCGGGGAAATGGGAATCATTCGAGCTGAGATAGAAAAGAGACGGGGGCATCGCGCGATTCGCAAACTCATTTCCGATGCGGGGTCAGCGGTTCAGCGTTTGAAGCCGGTGTTCCTCATGAGCCCATTGTCGGTAGCTCAGTTCCTTCAACCCGGTCGGCTTAGTTTCGACCTCCTTGTCATCGACGAGGCCAGCCAGGTCGCCCCGGAGGATGCGCTTGGGGTTATCGCGCGGGCCAAACAAATTGTCGTTGTCGGTGACGACAAGCAACTGCCTCCGACCAACTTTTTCAAGATGGTCAACGCTGGAGATGACGACAGCGAGGATGACCTTGAAGAAACCATCAGGCCGGATAGACCGAGTGATTTTGAGAGCATTCTGACGCTTTCGCGCACGCGAGGTATGTCCGAGCGCATGCTCGCTTGGCACTACCGCAGCAGACACCCATCTTTGATCGCACTCTCTAATAGTGAGTGTTATGCGGATCGGTTACTTCTTCCTCCGAGCCCGTTCATCCAAACTTCTGAATTTGGACTGTCTCTCGTTCAAACCCCGCGAGGCTACTACGACCGGGGAGGGACAAGCCGCGATCTGGTTCAAGCTGAAGAGGTTGCAAAGGCAGTTGCTCGACACATCAAGCTCTGTCCCAGCAAATCACTCGGCGTCGCGTGTCTTTCTGCCCAACAGCGCGATGCTGTGGATGATATGATCGATAAACTCGGCATTCGGTCCGAAGTAGAGGGATTCACGCCAAAAGGAGAACGCCTATTCGTCAAGAATCTTGAGGCAGTCCAGGGCGATGAGCGTGACGTGATTTTCATATCCGTTGGTTACGGCGTTGCACAAGGCCAATCCAGACCGTTCCTCAACTTTGGCCCAGTGTCGCGTGACGGTGGCGAACGCCGACTGAACGTGCTTGCTTCCCGCGCCCGCGAGAAATGTGTCGTGTTCTCTTCAATCACTGCTGCTGACATTCCCGCAGACAGCGAGGTGCGCGGAACTCGAATGCTCCGTGCGTTGCTCAGTTTCGCAGAAACGGGAAAGCTAAGCGCGGGAACCTTGCATGGTGGCGGTTTCGATAGCCCGTTCGAAGAATCTGTTGCCCGCGTGATCCGCGAAGCTGGATTCCATGTCCATTCACAAGTGGGCGTATCAAGTTTTCGCGTCGACCTAGGTGTTATTGATCCACCGAGGCCGGGCGAATACATCTTGGGGGTCGAATGCGACGGTGCGGCATACCACAGTGCCCGCTCTGCGCGCGACCGTGATCGTTTGCGCCAAGAGGTCCTAGAGGGGCTTGGATGGCGATTGCACCGCATATGGAGCACTGACTGGTTCCGAAACCCGCAACGCGAGTCCGATAAACTTCTCGCTGCAATTAAGGCTGCAACGGACAAAGCGGGCATTCCCAAGATTGAAGTCATCCAAGATGACGATTTGCCGGAAACGGAAGGACACAACAGCGTGTCCGAAGCTGAACTGGCAACTGCAAACGACCTTGATGAGCTGGTCATCCCATCGAATGCAGTTGAATATAAGGAATGCAGGCCGACGGTGCCGTTTCGCCGCGATCTTCTAGAGCTTTCTGTCCATGAGATTGCGCGAATTGCGTTAGTGGTGGTTGAAGCCGAAGGGCCAATTCATACTGAAGAGGTCGCGCGGCGTATTCGGGAAGCTTTTGGCCTGCAAAAGACAGGTAAGCGAATCCTCGCGCACGTCAGGACCGGCTTGAAGAATCTTTCTCGAAACGTGAGCGTTGTCCGGGATGGCGAATTCTGGTCGGCGGTTGGTCGGGAGCTCCCAGCGGTTCGCAATCGGCGAAACGCGCCCCTTCCACTAAGGCGAGCTGCGATGATTGCGCCCGCCGAGTATCAGCTAGCGATATCGACAATTGTTTCGGAGGGGGTGGCAATTTCGCGTGGGGATTTGGTGGTTGAGACGGCACGGTTATTTGGATTCGACCGGACCGGGTCAGACCTCAAAGAAGCTATCGATCAACAGTGTGAGACGCTTATCAAAATGGGGCGATTGCACCTGGATGGAGATGTTTTGCGGTTGGGCGCGCCTGGCACGCTGCAATAGGGCGCAAAGTGGACCAGAAATAAGCTGCACTTAACAAGCTGGATTTATGAGTACGCCCTTTAAGGCTTTAGCTCCCTCCACTTCCTTGGGGCCTATGCAACCAGCAAAAGCAGTGTCCGGACCTCCTGACGTCACGACGGCAGGATGACGGCCTTGCCGGTCGTCTGCGTGTCGAAGAGCCGGTAGGCTTCCTCGGCCTGCTCGAGCCGCCAGCGGTGCGTGAAGAGCCGCTCCACGTCCACTTTGCGCTCGGCGATGAACTCGGCGCACTCGGCCTGGCCTTGCTTCGAGAACGTCCACGACCCCACCAGCAGGACCTGCCGGCGCAGGAGATCCGCGCTGACGTCGAGCGTGACCTGACCCCGCTCGCCGACGAAACAGGCGGTGCCCCACGCGCGTACGGAGCGCACG
>Ga0306920_100015927_pt1 | contig 10330 bp, 9 predicted proteins | sample flu12Cox44000170_FD_204666 | JGI IMG/M metagenome (GOLD analysis project Ga0306920, IMG submission 204666) | Lab enrichment of tropical soil microbial communities from Luquillo Experimental Forest, Puerto Rico - flux4day.12C.oxic.44.000.170 (v2)... | ecosystem: Environmental > Terrestrial >...
ACGTTCAACATCAATGGTTGCGCCGGTGTGACAGCCAGGGCAGAGATCTATGATCCTTCGACCGATAAATGGTCAGCCACCGGATCGATGGCTGTTGGTCGCGGTGCTCTCACGTTAACAATGCTGCCAAACGGTAAGGTTCTGGCCGCCGGAGGACAGACTGCCGCTGGCGACGCCTTGGCGAGCTCGGAACTTTACAACCCAGCAACTGGTAGATGGGCACTGACCGGCAAGATGAACATAGCCCGCGACGAGCATACTGCCGTTTTGTTGACTACCGGCAATGTGCTTGCGGTGGGTGGAGAGGACATCAACGGCATCTCCACAGCGAAGACGGAATTGTACAACCCACTGACCGGGAAATGGACCCTAACTGGTAACTTGAACACCAGTCGAATCGAACACACGGCAACGCTTTTAATGAACGGCCACGTGCTGATTTCTGGAGGAATGAACGTAACGATGAATGGCAGCACTGTGCTCTCGAGTGCAGAGATCTACAATCCCCTTACTGGTGTTTGGACCAGGACGGGAAACCTGCACAATGCCCGCACCGGCCACACAGCCACGCTACTTCATTCAGGAATGGTGCTCGACGCATCTGGGAGCGGCGCTACTGAGGACCTGACCAGCGCCGAACTCTATACACCGTAGTTGTCAGCTAGGTTAGCGCTAATTTCAGTTACCAGATCCCAGAAGGGCTTAGAGGTTAGCACCTCCTTGGTTGTACCCAAGGTTCTTCTAGGGTCGGGCGGGATAGGGGCACCGATACTTTGCGTGCCCCTTTCAGGACCAAGAGCGGGTCGGCGGCTTCGTACCGCTGTGCTGGGAGAGGTCTCCAGGCTTCGCGGTCTGGTTGTTAAGGCCACCTGCTCCCATTATGCTCGTATTGTCTTCAGCAAGCAGCATACTGCGATTGCCGTGCGCGAGGAGAATTGTGCGACTGCTGGTGGTGGAAGATGACGCCGCGATTCGAGAGTTCGTGACTCACGGATTGACCGAGGCGGGTTATCAGGTCGATGGCACAGGGGGGGCAAAGCCTGCGCTCACGTTAGCAGCAGACGCTGTCTACGACGGCTTTATCATCGATCTCGGGCTGCCCGACATGGACGGTCTCGATCTGATCGGAAAGTGTCGCGCGCAAGGGCAGATCGCTCCTGTTCTGATTTTGTCAGCGCGCCGGTCGGTCGATGAACGGGTCCGAGGATTGGAGCAGGGTGGCGACGACTACCTCACCAAGCCTTTCGCATTGGCCGAACTGCTTGCCCGAGTGCGCAATCTTCTCCGGCGAAGCGCCTCCGCACAGTCGCAGGCGGTGCGTCTGCGTGTCGCCGACCTGGAACTGGACCTGCTGAGTCGCGAAGCAAAGCGCAGCGGGGAATTAATTCAGCTAACGACCCAGGAGTTTGCGCTGCTTGAGTATCTGGTCCGCAATGCCGGGCGAGTGGTGACGCGCACCATGGTTCTCGACAACGTGTGGCACATGCGTATCGATCCTGCCACGAACGTCGTTGATGTGCAGATCTATCGACTGCGCAACAAGGTGGACGGCGAAGGCAAGCGTGCGCTGATTCATACCATTCGCGGTGTCGGTTATGTTCTCAAACAAAGCTAGCTCCGACGAGGCTTCGGCGGCATGGCGCATCGCCATCTGGCCGACCGCGGCGTTAGCGATCGGCAGCGCTCTGGCGCTCTCGATTATGTACTTGCTCATCGCCCGGGACATTCGCACGCGTAGCGATGCGTGGCTCAGTGGAGAGGCGGAAACATTGGCAGAGGTTTCCGAGAACACACCGCGCGACGCGATCTACCAAAAGCTCGTGCAGGAAGTAGCCGAATTGGCCTCCCGCGAGGTTCCCGACAGCAGTGACGCTTCCGGTCGCCGCCAGCCCTCCGTCTTTTTTCTCAAATCCTCTCCCGGACAGGAACCGATCTGGGTGGGGCCGACTCCGCAGGAACAATTCATCCCCGCGGTTGTGGGCATGAAATTGGCGGAGAACACGCTTGGGAACGTCTGGGTCGAGGGTTGGCGAAAACCGTTTCGTGTGGTGTACCGCCAGCAGTCCGACGGCGGCGGATTGTATCTGGGCTTTGCTGACCTAGCGGCGGCGGCGATGCTCGACCGCCTGATGGAGCGCTGCCTGATTGTATGGGGCGCGACGGTCGCACTGGGATTTGCTATCACCTGGCTGGCGGCATACCGCACCCTGGTGCGAGTGGAGCGCATTACTGAAACCGTATCGCGCATCGGCAACGAGGACTTGAGCAGCCGCTTGCCGGAAGGAAGGCACCTCGACGAGATTTCACGGTTGTCGCGCACCTTCAATCACATGCTCGACCGGGTTCAGTCGTCGGTCCATCAGATGCGTATCCTCACGGACTCTGTGGCGCATGACCTTAAGAGTCCGGTGACTTCCATTCGCGGCGAGCTTGAGGTTGCGCTTTCCGACCAGAGCCAGGGCTGTTGGCGCGAGCACGTGGCTGCGGCTGTCGACAGTCTCGACCGGCTGTCGCAGCTGATCAACACAGCTCTTGATCTTGCCGAAGCGAACGCCGGAGCTCTGCAATTGCGCAAGGAACCCGTCGATCTGGCGGAGTTGGTACAACAGATGGCCGACCTCTACCAGCCTTCCCTGTCGGACCGTGGACACCGGGTGCTGCTGGAACTGCAGCCGGTGATTCTCGAAGCCGACCCTTCTCTGCTGAACCGCGTATTGTCGAATCTGCTCGACAACGAACTTGCCCATCTGCCTGCCGGTTGCACCATTAACATTGGTCTGCGCGCCAGAAATGGTACGGGAGAGCTGGCAATCGAAGACAACGGCCCGGGTTTCCCATCCGCGCTCCGCAATTGTGTCTTGGAGCGGTTCGTGCGGGGCAAGAATTCAAGCGGACACGGCCTGGGATTGGCCTTCGTCAACGCAGCCATTGAAACCCACGGTGGACAGGTGCAGATCCGCGACCGCGTGGGCGGGGGAGCGTTGATCGTGTTGAAGTTGCCCATGGCCAAGGTCCTTAGTGCTAAAACCGGCAAACCACTTCGATGAAGGATCTCAAGAATGTCTCCGCCGGCTCCGTTGTATAACGACGATGCGTTACTAAGGGTCAGCGATCTGACCGTGACGTATCGGCCCGAACACGGCATTCTCGTCAGAGGGCTTTGCCAAGTTAGTCTCGCCATTCGGCCGGGAGAGATCGTCGGAGTGCTAGGCGAGTCGGGATCGGGCAAGAGCACCATGGCGCTGGCTGTCAGTCGCCTGCTTCCTGCGGCCGCAGAAGTAAGTGGCGGGTCCGTATGGTTCCAGGGTGTAAATCTGCTCGCGCTGAGCGAGCGGGCCATGGAGCGCGTCCGCGGAGGGCGAATCTCTTTCCTGGGGCAAGACCCCACTTCTGCGTTGAATCCGGTCCTCCGCGTGGGAGAACAGGTGAGGCAGGTGGTGAGGGCCCACTCGGACGAATCGGCAAAGCGAAGCCGGGAAACAGCACGCCACATGCTACAGCAGGCCGGACTGGACGAAGCGCGGCACTACAACGCATATCCTCATCAGCTCAGCGGCGGACAAAGGCAGCGGGTAGCCATTGCGCAGGCCCTCGTCTGCTCTCCGTCGTTGTTGATCGCCGATGAGCCGACAAGTTTACTCGATCCCATCACCGAAGCCGGAATCATGGATTTACTGCAGCGCCTGGTTTGCGAAGCAAAGACCGCCCTGCTGTTGATTAGCCACGACCCTGAGCTGGTGAGACGCCTGACTGCCAGGACACTTGTCATGTATGCGGGGCGCGTCGTGGAGGCCGGTCCCACAGCCCAAGTCTGTGCTTTTCCGCTGCATCCTTACACCTCCGGCTTGCTGCGATCGCGCCCGCACCTGGGTCTGGGGGGAAAGCGGGAACTCCCAAGCATTCCCGGTGGTCCCCCCGATCTCGTGCGACAGCACGTTGGCTGTGCTTTTGAGCCTCGCTGTCAGCAGCGTGCTGGAGAGTGTTCACTTAACGATCCTCCGGAGATCGTGGATGTGGAGGCGGAGCGCACCGTGCGATGCTTCCAGGAATTGGGACTACGGGATGAGTGAGAGTCTGCTGGAGGTTCGCGAGCTCCGCAAGACCTATGTAAAGCCGCGCATGTTCGGCACCGGAGGCGCTGAAGTCGTTGCCTTGCGCGGGGTCAATGTGTCGATCGCTCGCGGACACACTCTTGCGGTCGTCGGCGAATCAGGATCGGGAAAATCGACCCTGGCGCGATGCGTCGTGCAACTGGAGCCTGCGACGTGGGGCCAGGTCTGGTTCGCTGGCGTCGAATTAACTCGTCTGCCGTGGCGCCAGTTGAGGTCGTTTCGATCGCGGATACAGTTGGTTTTGCAGGGAGCATCTGCCGCTATCAATCCGGCCTTTCGCAGTTGGGAGGTGGTCGCGGAACCGTTGCAAATTCTGAAACGAGGAACCGGCGCAGAACAGAAATCGGCAGCACTGGAATGCATGCGACAGGTTGGACTACCCCTCGACCTGGCGGAGCGGCTGCCACACCAACTGAGCGGCGGACAACTACAACGCCTGGTCATCGCTCGCGCTTTGGTGTTGCAGCCTGAGCTGCTGGTTCTGGACGAGCCGTTCACGGGCCTTGACGTTTCCATCCAGGCACAGATCGCAAACCTTCTTCTGGCACTGCAGCGCGAGCGCTCTCTGACATACCTCCTGATCGGCCACGGCCTGCCGATGGTAAGTGCTCTCGCGGATGAGATTGCAGTGATGCAGGGTGGACGAATTGTGGAAAGGGGCGCCGCGGGATCAGTGCTCGCTACACCTCGACAGGGGTACACGCAGTGCCTTGTTTCCGTGGCCTTCGGCGGAGCTGCTGCCCGCCCCAGCGCCGAAGGGAGTCGCTGAGTGCGATTCTTACTTCATCGCGCGGCGCAGGGAGCATTCGTCCTCATTGCAATTTCGATAGTGGGGTTCCTGCTACTGCATATCGCCCCCGGCGAGTTCTTCTCCGAGATACGATTGAATCCCCAGATCGCTCCCGCGACGGTCGATGCGCTGCGAGTGCAATACGGGCTGGACCGCAGCCTGCCGGCGCAGTACGGACTGTGGCTGAGGTCAGCGTTGAGGGGCGATTTCGGCTTCTCGTTCGCATATAACCGGCCGGTCTCCTCGCTGTTGTGGCCGCGCGTACGCAACACGCTCCTGCTGAACACCGTTGCGTTGACGGCAGCGTGGCTGTTCGCGCTGGTACTAGGCGCATGGGCTGCAGCACATCCCAAGGGCTGGGCTGACAGGTTAAGCGCGGTACTGACTTCAACCATGCTGGTGGTTCCTGATCTGATGTTCGCGCTGGCTTTGCTGATGGTCGCGGTGCGCACGCGGCGATTTCCCGCAGGCGGGATGCTAGGTCTGGAGGCGGCGGAACACTCACTCTGGTCCCAGGCGCAGGATTTCTCTGAGCACCTGTTTCTCCCTGTTCTGACCATTGTGCTGGGAGTTTTTCCCATCCTTTATCGGCACGTGCGGTCGAGCCTGGCTGAGGCCCTGGCTTCGCCCTTTGTACAGGCGGCGCGAGGTTACGGCCTTGGGAGAAACCAGATACTTTTCCGGCAGGCATTTCCCGCCGCGGCTAATCCGCTCATCTCACTCTTCGGTCTTTCATTCGGCTTGCTCTTAAGCGCTTCTCTGCTGGTGGAAGTGGTCTTCAGTTGGCCGGGACTTGGTCCGATGCTACTGGAATCGATCCTGGCGCGGGACGTTTACGTTATTGTTGGAGTGGTCCTCCTTTCGGCCGTGCTTGTGATCATCGGGAACTTGTTTGCGGACGTTTTGCTGTACTGGAACGACCCACGAATCCGGGCGGAGTGGCAATGAGAGTGTCGAGAGCCATCGTCTTGCCGCTGATGTTCCTGCTTTTCCTTCATCTCATTGTTCTGGTGGCGGGTTTCGTGACGCCTTACAACGCGGCGACGCAGTTCCGCGAAGATCCCTTTGCGCCTCCCTCGCGGGTACACTTCTTCGATGTTAACGGGCGATTCCACCTTCGGCCATTTGTGTACGACTGGACAAGCGGCGTCGAATTTGCGAAATATGTGGAAGACCGGAACCGAGCTTTTCCCATCCGTTTCTTCGTAACGGGCAACGCATACTCCGTGGCGGGACTATTCCGCTGGAACCTCCACCTGTTTGGCGTAGATGAGCCGGCACATTTATTTCTGCTGGGGAGCGATGGCTACGGCCGTGACCAATTTTCCCGATTCCTGTTCGGAGGACAGATTTCCCTGTTCGCAGGGCTTCTGGCGGCATTCCTGTCGCTCTCACTCGGTTTGTTGCTCGGCGCGGCGGCCGGATATCACGGTGGGGCGCTTGACGCTGCCCTTATGCGCACGACGGAGATCTTTGCCGCCCTTCCGTGGTTGTACCTCCTGCTGGCTTTGCGGGCGGTTCTGCCTCTCGGTTTTGACCCAGCACCGACGTTCCTCCTGATCATCGCTGTGATCGGCATCGTGGGATGGAGCCGCCCAGCGCGGCTCGTGCGCGGAATTGTGCTCAGCGCGAAAGAACACAACTACGTCTTAGCTGCGCGAGGGTTTGGCGCGACTGAGTTGTACTTGTTGCGCCGCCACGTCTTGCCACAGACCCGGGGCGTAGTCCTGACGCAGGCGACGATCCTGATTCCGCAGTACATCCTTGCCGAGGTTACGTTGTCCTTTCTCGGACTCGGTGTGGCCGAGCCCATGGCGAGTTGGGGAAACATGTTGTCGGCGCTGCAGCAGTACAGCATTCTCACTTCGTACTGGTGGATGATCGTGCCGGGATTCCTGCTGGTGCCGATTTTTCTCAGCTACTACATCCTGGCGCGATCATTCGAGTCGCGAGTAGAATCGTCGTCTTACTAGAGCCAAACAAATGCGGGACCTTATCAAGGCATTGCTCGGCAAGCTGGTTGTGTTGATGTGCTTCCCAGGTATGCTGGTGCTCGCTGCCTCCGGCACGGAAGAATTTCTGGTTGCGAACAGCGAACCGGGCGCGTCGGGAGGCAAGCTGGTGGTGGCCGAACGGTCTGAACCCAAGACACTTAATCCGGTCACCGCCCTCGATGGTCCTTCGCGGGACGTCATCCGGCGCATGACTGCCGACCTCATTCGCATCAACCGGAACACGCAGCGCACCGAAGCAGCGCTGGCGAAGTCCTGGACAGTATCGCCCGATAAGCGGACCTACACGCTGAAGTTGCGCCGCGGCATCAGATTTTCCGACGGGCATACATTCGATGCCAGCGATGTGGTCTTTTCGTTCCAGGTATATCTCGACGAAAAGGTCCACTCCGTACAGCGGGACCTGCTGATGATTGATGGCAAGCCGTTAATCGTAACCAAGCTCGATCCGTACACCGTACGCTTCGACCTGCCCAAAGCGTATGCCGCCGCTGAGAGGCTCTTCGACAGCATTGCGATGCTCCCCCGGCATCTTTTGGAAATACCCTATAAAGAAGGGAAGCTGGCGAGTGCCTGGGGTCTCGATGTTGCTGCGGACCAAATTGCGGGTTTGGGACCGTTCCGCCTCAAGGAATATGTTGCCGGCCAAAGGATGGTGCTGGAAAGGAATCCCTATTACTGGAAGATAGATAGCAAGCGAACGCGGCTTCCGTACCTTCAGCAGATTGTGTACATCTTTGTCCCATCCGAAGATGCGCAAGTACTGCGGTTTGAGGTGGGCGAAACCGACATCCTGAATCGCATGAGCGCCGAGAATTTTTCGGTGCTCGAGAAAGACCAACAGGTGCGCGGTTTCAAGCTTTTCGATCTGGGCCCCGGACTGGAATACAATTTTCTCCTGTTCAATCTAAACGACGATACCGCAGGACGGCTGCCGGAGATCGCCGGTCATGAAGTATGGTTTCGGGATCAGAAGTTCCGGCAGGCTGTTTCGACGGCCATTGATCGCAACGCGATTGTGAAGCTTGTCTATCAGGGGCGGGCAGTTTCACTCGCCTCGCAGGTCACTCCCGGCAACAAGCTTTGGCGGAATGACGCACTTCCTAAGCCACAGTACTCGTTGGCGAACGCGAGGGCCCTGCTGCGGACTGCGGGTTTTCGCTGGAGGCCGGATGGGACATTGATCGACGCGGCCGGACAGCCCGTCAGTTTTTCCATACTGGTCAGCGCCAGCAACGCGCAGCGCAAGCAGATGGCGACGCTGATTCAGGCAGACCTCAAGCAGCTTGGCATCACCGTGCAAGTGGTGCCGATGGAATTCCGAGCGCAGCTCGACCGGATACTTCAAACGCACGATTACGATGCGGCGATCATGGCCTTGGGGAGTGGCGATGCCGATCCTACTGCCGAGATGAATGTTTGGCTCTCCACCGGCAGCACACACCTTTGGCACTTGGGCCAGAAACAACCTGCCACCAACTGGGAGGCTGAGATAGACCGTCTCATGCAGGCGCAGGAGAGCGAAACCGACTCCCAAAAACGCAAGCGTGAATATGATCAAGTGCAGGAAATCGTAGCTACTCAGTTACCCATCATTTGCCTGGTGAGTCCAAACATCCTCGTCGGTGCAAAGGCCAGACTCACCAATTTCGAGCCCGCCATTCTTGACCATTACACCTTGTGGAATGCCGACGAGCTTTACTGGCGCCCCTGAAAATTACTGGAAGATGACAAAAACATCATACGGAGATCACAGACTTCTATGAATGTCTGCCGCTACACTGCGGAAAATTACAGCCGCTTCGTCGATACACAATATGAATGCAAGCACCCAACAGATCGATACGCTCCCGGTGGCGGCGCGGGCCGAGGAAGATCCAAGCAGCGACGCCGTTCTCGTGCGAGAATGCCTGGAAGGCAACCAGCAGGCCTGGAACTCGCTGATCGAGCGCTACAAGCGGCTCATCTATTCCATCCCCTACAAGTACAGAGCAACTCCGGAGGATTGTGCCGATATTTTCCAATCCGTTTGCCTGGAGCTGTACTCGGAGCTAGGCAAGCTGCGCAAGACAGAGTCGCTGAAGTCATGGCTCATCACCGTGACCGTTCACAAGTGTTTTCACTGGAAGCGGCAGCAGCGCGGCCGGGTCGAACTGGACGCCATGGAGCAGGAACAGGCCGAAGCAACTGCCGTGGTTGCGCCTGAACTTCTGATCGAAGTCGAGCAGGAACAGCTTGTCCGCGAGGCCATTCGCAAACTGAAGCCTCGTTGTGCCGAATTGATTCGAATGCTGTTTTACCAGCAGCCGCCGTTGCCGTACAACGAGGTCGCGCAACGCCTGGGCCTGGCGACCGGATCGATTGGCTTCATCCGAGGCCGCTGCTTGAGACAACTGGAAAAAATCCTTTTGGACTCGGGTTTCTGAACGATGGCGACAATTTGCGCACCAGTGGAGCAGATGTCTTGGACTGAGACCCTGTCTCGGATTCCTGAAGAGCGTTCCCGCCATTCCTTCCTACAACGCGAGCCGGGTTTGCAGAACCGCGATGCGATTTTCATGATGTTTCGCGGGCCGCAGGCCCTAAATGGCAGTTTTGAAGCAATCATTGACTACTACGACTTGAAAGCACCGGGATTGGTACGGCTGGCGCTGATAGTTCGTTCGGCGGACGTGAAGGGCCAAGAGTCCGTAGCAGCGGAAGGCATAGGTCTTCGCGCTATTGCCGAAGGCTTTGCAGCAATGCAGTTAAGTGATGAAGAGCGCCTCGCGCATGGCTTCCCGATTTACGATGCACTCTACGAATACGCCCGCCGTCTGAAGGCTAGTCGATGCGTTTGTCCCACAGCCTGATGCTGATCTACGTGGGGCGGGCAGACGGGTCAGGCGCGTGCCAATGGCCGTCATGTGCGATGTGGTCCACCTGTATTAAAGAATCAAACTGTACGTTCTTGCGGGTCCAGCGTTATCAGTTTTTCGTTTGTCGAGCTTTAGCCGTGCTCTATGAATCCCCAAATGTAGCGGAACCGTCGAGATCTGTCAGCGGCTTAGGGCGGCAGTGCCCTAACTCGACCTCCACCGCCGCCGTGTCAGTGCTACTTTGCCTGAGAAAGCTGCTGAGCCATCTGTTCGTGAGCGTCGGCGAGCTCTTCGTCGGCGTTCGCTGCTTCCCGTGCCTTCTCGGCAAAATATTTACAATGGGCCTGCATCGGCATAGGTAGCTTGCTGTCAAAGGGAAGCGGATGAACGCGGTAGATCTCCGCCATTTCAAGGTGGTACTGCTCTTTCTCTTTCATCTTTCCGGCTTCCCAACGGAAATACTCCGCCAACACCAGATGATCCTGAGAGGTGCTGGCGGTTGCGAGCAGCCGTTTCACCTGCTTGTGGGAGAGATGGCTTACCTTGACGGGAATTGGA
>Ga0306920_100015928_pt1 | contig 10330 bp, 6 predicted proteins | sample flu12Cox44000170_FD_204666 | JGI IMG/M metagenome (GOLD analysis project Ga0306920, IMG submission 204666) | Lab enrichment of tropical soil microbial communities from Luquillo Experimental Forest, Puerto Rico - flux4day.12C.oxic.44.000.170 (v2)... | ecosystem: Environmental > Terrestrial >...
ACTACGGAGGCGTTCAGGCCCTGCTCAACGCCTTAGGTAGCCGTGCGGCCAGCGAATCCAAAATCCAAAATCGAGAATCCAAAATGCAGCCTGGCTTCTGACTCCTGAGTTCTACCTTTACTTACATTCCAGCTTCAGCTTAAAGTCGTCGATCCCGGTACCGGGCCTGACGTCCAATCGCTGTTCTTGCGCGGGGCAACCCCGCTGCCTCAGCGTGACGTAATTGCGACCGGGGACAAGGTTCAACGTCAGCGTGCCGTCTTCGGATGTCTCGCCCTTCACATTGTCCAGCACGGTGCCGCTGGACCACGTACTCTCCAGGGTGACACGTGCTGCCGGCTGGCCGGCACTGTCCACCACTCGCAAGAGCACCGGCTTGTGTAGCATCTGCTTGGGTTCGTAGTTTTCCGACGGCAACAAAAGGAGGTCCATCGTGCCTGTGGGCGCGGCTGAAGTCAACTCAACGTGACGAAAGGTTGTGGTCTCCACGTTCACCTCCGGCCTGCGAACCGTGATCCAATAGAGACCGAGGGGGAGATGGTTAAATGCAAATCGACCCTCCAGGTCCGTCAGCGCCTGGTCGACCAGACGCTCTTGCCGGTCGCTCAACGAGACCAACGCGCCTGCGGCCGGCTGATTCTGTGAGCCTTTCACCGTACCCGCCACCGAGCCCTGCGACGAGGCACGGGGCGGTGTCAGCTCGAGCTCGATGGTATTGCTTGCGGCCTTACCCTGCCAGAGCGTGACGCCGAGGCCTGGCGACACCTCGTCCCCGTTGGAGTACGTCGCCCCGTAGCTCCCCGTCAGCCGATAACGTCCCCACAGCAGTTCGTCTCTGCCGTCCGACCGCGTTTGGGCAGGAGATATCCCGACGATGGTTTTCTCTTCGTAGTCTTCGCCGGGACGGAGCCTCACCAGGCTGGGATGGGGAAGGCCGACGTTGGTCAAGACCTTGGCCCCGGCAGCTACTACTGTTTGTGCGGGTCCGGTTGATTGCGGCAACGGCCCAGTGACCGGCTCCAGGCGGACTACCAGCGTCGAGCCTCCGCTAGTGCGATTGGTCTTTTGCTCCTCTTCCGCACTCATAGGCATCGCAACCATCTGGCGGAGGGTGTCGGGGTCTTGCGCGTGCCGGTAGAGCCAAACAGAGACTTGCCCGGAGTTGTGCAGATGGAGTGTAAGCCGCGCCGGAAAGGGTGCAGTGATCGATTGCTGCTCGACGGAAATGAGGAGCTTTAGGGGCTGCGTTTCAGGGCTTGTCTGCGTCCCGCCAAACGCCGTCGACAAGAACAGAGCCATGAATGCACCGGTCACATCAAACCTAAACGAGAGAGGTCTTCCTGTGTCCATTTGGCTTGTTTCTCGATGAAGAAGCAGATTCCTCGCTCCGCTCGGAATGACAGGCAAGGGGAACTTTCATGTCCATTGATGGGCCGAAAGCCCATGTAACACTCGGAATGACAGGGCCAAATCTTCGCGCCTCAACAAGGGGATGCTGGCCGGTGCTCCAGGGTCTCGCGAGCACCGCAGGGGCTTCCTCTCTACTTTCGCACCTCCAGCGTAACCTGGCGGGTGATCTTCTCCGCGCCGCGGACGACGGTGACCGTCACCTTGTCCCCGGGCTTATGGGCGCGAAGGGCATAGGTGAAGTCGTAGAGGTTATCAATTTTCTTGCCGTCGAATTCCACCAGCACGTCGCCTCCTTTGAACCCGGCCTTGCCGGCGGGACTTCCGTCGTGCACGTCGGCAAATTTCACTCCACCGTGCTCCTGGCCGAAATCCAGGACAGATCCGAAGTATGGTCCGTAGCCTCCCGGGCCACCCATAGCCGGCGTCGCAGCCTGGGCCACGCGCACGTACTGCGGTTTCTCCTTAAGCTGGTCGAGCGATTCAGTCACTCTCGCCACTAGGCTCACCACTCGAGCGCCGCCCGGCGCATCAATCTTGTCCCAGGTATCTGAAGGCTTGTGATAGTCGGAGTGCAGGCCTGAAAAGAAGAAGAACACCGGCACCTCGCGGACAGTGAAAGACGTGTGGTCGCTCGATCCATAACCGGACGAAGACGTGCTCAACTCAAAGGCCCCCATCGAATTCGTACGATTGGCATCTTCCAACAGCTTGGGGAATCCCGGCGAAGTGCCCAACCCACCCACATAAAGGCGATTATGGGAGATGCGCCCAATCATATCCAGGTTGAGCATGGCGATGGATTGGTTCATGGGGCAGACCGGATGCGCCGTGTAGTAGCTCGAACCGAGCAATCCGAACTCCTCGCCGGCAAAGCTGGCGAAGACGACGGTGTGCAGCGGCTTCCAATCCGAGCGGGCGAGACCGTCTGCCAGTTCCAGCAGTCCGGCGGTGCCTGAAGCGTTGTCGTCCGCGCCGTGATGGATTTGGCCGGCAAGGCGCGGAGCCAAAGACTCGTGGCTGCCAAGACCCAGGTGGTCGTAGTGAGCGCCGACCACGATACATTGCTCGGAGAGCTCGGGGTCCTGCCCGGGGAGCACAGCGATCACGTTCGCCACCTGCTTCCGAGTCCGATCCACGTCCACGGTCAATGAAAGTTGGGGATCGAGCGCGAAGGAATGGTTGGACAGGTTCTTATCAATCGCCCGTAACAGTTCGTCGAGCGTGTGGCCGGAAGGCTTTAGCCATTCGTCAGCAACGGCCGCCTTCACCTGCAAGGTGGCTATCTCTATCTTCTCGGGTCCGGCAAGTTCCTCGAAGCGGATTAGTTCGTCGGCTTTGTCCAGATGATTTCCCGTGTCGTTCACCAGAATCATGGCTGTGGCGCCGTGTTTTCGCGCATTAATGGCCTTGTTGACGATTCCTGCGTGGGTGGTGAATTGCTTGCCCGCGAAAACGCTCTTCTCATCGTTTTCCTGAGGCTCATGGCGCAGCACCAGCACGATCTTGCCCTTCACCTCGATTGCCCTGTAATCATCGTAGTGATACTCAGGAGCGGTAATGCCGTAACCCACAAACACCAGAGGTGCCTGCAGCGTGACGTTCTCGGAGAAGCTGAAGGGGATAAAGTCCTGCTTCACGGTGAGCGCTTTGCCGGTTCCGAAGGTCAGGGAGTTCCTGGGCCCGAGTTCGGCCCCAACGGTCATCAAGAAGTGCTGCAGGTAGGTTCCGCCGTCACCGGCAGGCATCAAGCCAAACTGGCGAAAGTGCTGGGCGATGTAGTCGGCCGCTTGGTCCAGTTCGGGCGTGCCGTCACCCCGGCCCTTGAGCTCGTCACTGGCGAGGAACTTCACATAGTCGAGAAACTCCTGGGAGGTGAACTGCGGCGCTGTGGTTGAAGTCGAATGCGCCACGGCCCTCACGGCCTGCTGACCGCCCGCGCTTTGCCTCCAGAATGCACACAGTACTCCCAGGCACACGGCCAGCATCACAGCAATGAGGAGCCTTGAGGTTTGAGTCTTCATGCTCAGATCCATCCCCGCAGCCAATAGTAGGCGATCTTGCCGCTCTCCGTCACTAAGTCGACGAACGCGGGCCAGCGTGCCATCCATCCTCCGGCTCGCTTCCCCACGTCGGGAATTGGCTGCGGCAGGACATCCACTCCTGCTTTGATGAATGCTCGATAGGCGCGGAACATGTGGTAGTCACTCGTGAGGAGCACCTTCCTTCCCGGGAGTGTCTTCAGTAATTGAGCTGAGTAAAGAGCGTTTTCCCGAGTGCTGTGTGAGGCAGTTTCGAGTTGAATAGCTTCAGACGGTACGCCTAGGCACCGCAGATATTCTTCTATGCTTACCGCCGTCGCAACCTTGGACCGCGGCGGCCGTCCCCCGCTGACAATCACCTGCTTGAAGGCGCCTGCCCGGTAGATCTGACCGGCGTAGCGGGTGCGCAAGTAAGAATTCCAATCCATTCCACCGTCCGCAAAGGTGGCTCCGCCCAAAACGACCAGTACATCACCATCGCTGTAATATCCTTCTCCGGCCAGCTTCCTTGCCCACCACTTGTCGATGGGCGTGACTGTAACAATTAGGACGAGCAAGCCGAGTCCCGTGACGGCTCCCTTTACCAGGCGCAGCAATTTCCACCTTCGCGACTCTTCCCGGATCATGCGCCCCTTCCCCGCTCCAATCGTCCCCAGAGACCGGCAGCCTGTCGGCCGCAAAGCTGTGACTTGAGGTGTAAAGTGGCAGTTAGTTGAAGCATAAAATGGCAGGCCCGCGCTCGTAAGTCACTTCACCTCAGTGGCCTTTGTTCCGCCCGTCCGACGCGTCTTGAAGCATTAAATGGCAGTAAGTACCAAAAGGAAATATAAAGTGGCAGTAAGTGCAATTGGACCGCGCGGTCATGCGGGAGCGCTCTTGCAAGTGGGCCTCGATCACGGCTGGCTAGGCTCAGGGAGTTGCTCGGGCGAAGTCGTGCAATCACCCCGCCCATATAGCTTGGCCTTTCCGCCTCTCGATTTCCACCAGCGCTGCCATCGTTCGGCCATCCTCTCCATGGTGGCTTGGTCTTGGCCATAGAGCCAATGCTTGTTCTTTTCATCCCAGATCACAACATGAGTAAGTTGCTCTAGAGCGTTGACGGCGTCTTGATGAACTAGGGGGTCGCGAAGTGCTTCAATGAGGTAAGGAACTGCTTCGGGGCTGCCAGAGTTCGCCAATCCGCGAATGGCGAGTGATTGCACCGGAGGTTCGTTCGGCGGCCCCAAGGGGTATTGAACGAGAGGAACTAGAGAGGAAACGACTCCCTGCCCACCCAACTCGCCTAAGGCCGGGATCACAACGTTCTGCCACGCGGGTTCCCTGGCAAGCTCAGCTAGCAACGGCACGTAACTCCGGTCGTGTGTCTCGGCCAGTGCATCGATGGCCTGCCACGAGTAGTAAGGCTCTCGGTCTTCGATCAATTTGGCGAGGGCCTTCTTGGACTCTGCTGTGTTGAGCCGACCGAGGGCCGGGATTGCCCGGCCTTGGGCGAACGAGTCTGGCCCGTTGGCCAGGGCGATGAGCGTTTTTTCCAGAAAAGGGGGCGCCATCGCAGTGATGGTCTCAACAGCTTCGACCCTGAGTTCGAACTCCAGCTTGCTCAACTCCGGTCTACTCAAGTTCTCCAGAAAGGGCTCGAAAGTCCTCTCGACCTCCGCCCTTTCGCCCTCGACCACGGCTATTTCGAACTCCGACTTGAAGGTACGAGTGCCCGGGGCTAGGAGCATACCGAAACTAGTGACGCGACCACTGAAGCGCAGTTGTCGGCTCGCAGAGACGCGGTACTTTCCAGGGTGGTCGATCACAAACCACTGATTGAGGAGCAGTCGCTGGGTATAGGTGGCGCCGGGAGACAGTAGCTTGGAGCCACCTCCGGCGCAACTCGCCACATACCCGCATCGCCAACGGCCCACCGTCATTGCGCCCGGAACGTCGAAGTAGTACCCACCTCCGAGGGCACAAACACCATAGGGGTTCGAGTCCTCGATGTGTACCGGAACGTTTCCCTTGTTCGTGACCTCGAAAACAAACCAGACCGGCTCTCCCTGAAGGTAGATCGGCTTCCGAGCGTAGAATGTGGCAGCAAGTTCTTGCGCAGAGGCCGGAAATGCAGCAAGCAGGCTGATGGCGAGCAGCATGAAAGGGCTTCGATGCGGAGCACGTCCGGACATAGGCCGTTCACTACCGTGGTTCTGATTCCTCACACTCATCGATGCGATAGATTGTTGCAGTGGCGCCCTTGGAAGCCCACCAATTGGCCCAATCATCGTGAGTCCTTCGCGCCGGCCCGTCATAAGACTTCGAGTGCCGATGGGTCAAAGTGGCGAGCGAATCATGCGCTGCTCGGCGCACGTTGGGATCCGCATCAAGGAGCAAGGAAATAAGCACCGGGACTACGTCGCGGCTATGGCTGTTTCCCAGGGCGTACGCAGCCTCGAAGCGGGACGAAGCGTCAGCCTCCCCAAGTAGACCCGTAAGGAGGGGCACAGCCACTTCACCACACAGATAACCTGCTGCCCGCATGGCGATGAATCCGGAGTAGTCGCGACTCTCCCGCGCGATGTTGAGCATCAAGGAGCAGTACGCGGGGTCTCCCATCTCACCCAGCGCCGATATTGCGTCCGGATTCTCGGCCGCCGACAGCTCGGCGAGCTTGGCTTTGGCCTGCGGAGTCGCCAGGCGTTGCAAAGCGGGGACGCTGCTTGGCGTCGTCTGCGGATCGTCCGCCAGCGCCAGAATCACGTCTTCAAGAAAGGGGGGAGGATTCTGGAGGACCGCGGCGCGTGCCAGACCCCTTATCTCTGGGTCGAGACTCTTGAGATCCCGCAGTACGGGAGCGTATACAGACGCGAGCTCCTTTTCACTGCCCTCAATGAAGCTCAACTCAAACTCAGAGACTACTTCCTGCGAGGCGACAATCTGATACCCGGTTTTCCCTGCATAAATGTCGATTTTGTGCCAAGCCCGAAATGGATAGGCACCCGGAGAATCGAGCCGGAAGAAGCCATCGAGTAAGTAACGCCGCTTGTAATGTTCGCCTGGAAGGACCTCCCTGGCACTGCTGCCGCAACTCCCGGCAATACCGCCTCCCGCACATCCAAACAGACTCACACCCCGGTGGGGTTTCGGGGCTGTGGGAGCCTCAAACCGGGTATCGAGCCATGTACAGGACACGCTGATCCACACGGGCTGCGAGCCTGCATTTGCCAGATCCAAGACAACAAAGACCGGCTCTCCGAGCAAATAAGTCTGCTTCTCGGGATAAAGCTGACCTCTGATTTGCTCTGCGCAACCCGATCGCGGGACTGTGGTCACGCCAAAGATTAGAACCAGAAGCGCGCTGGATTTCATCTTTGCAAGCTCCACACCCTATTAGACACCGGACCCAAAGGACCTGGCTTGGCAGAGTACATCCGGGTCGCTATGGTTACGCACTTAGCGCGCCCAGCATAACCCCCTGAAGTCGGCTCGTTTCATCTTCTGTTGTGCCACATAGCCTGCGTGGGGGTCGTCAGCGCATTTGAGTTGCCGGATGGCGGGCGGCCGCCATGGCTCCGGAAGCGGTACGCGGGCGAACGTGACAAGACCCCCTACGTCCTGGCCATGGCACACCTCACAGCGCCGTCGTAAGCTTCCCAAGGTCGGCGACTCACGTGGCTGCTCGCCGAACGCCGACGCAAAAGCGTAATCATTGTTTGCGGTCGGCAGGTAAGCCGGATCGTCAGGGTCAACGCGGACAAGTCCACCAGACGAAGGGTTGGCCAGCAGTAGCTTGCGGCTTAAGTCATATTCCGCAATCCTCGTCTCATTAAAGTTGCCTCGTGAGTCCTTAAGAAAATTGCGGACCTGCACTTCGAATGTCAACGGGCTGCGCTCGACCCGGGCGTTGGTGTCTATCAAAAGGTCCTCGGTAACGAGTACAACTCCATCCAGCACGCCTTTTAGGTCCGGGCTTAGGCCTGGGTTTTGTCGTAGCAGGTCAGTCAGGTCATCGAGGAATTGCTGTGGTTTGGCCCGCGGTTTGACAAACACCCTGGCAGCACGTCGATTGTCTGAATTGCGATCATGTTCGCGCTCCGGGAACCACTCGACCTCGATCCACCCGCTCTTTTCGTCAAACAAAGGGGGCAAACCTTGGCTGCGCTGAGCGGCGGCATAAGTGTCCGGCAGCGCGGCGATTTCCTGCGGTGTAAGCGCCAGCTTTCTGACAAATTGGGCCAACATCGGCAGGAGTTCATCTCTTCTGTCACGAAGTTGCCGCCTGAGCCCCCAATATCGACGCAGAATATCGAATGCCGCCCAGGCATCGGCCTGCATCAGTGCGCGCTGGAGCAACGGGCGCGCTGCTTGCTCGCTGAGGGCATCCTGCAATGCGTTCTTGAATTGCTGATACTGGGGATCGATCAACACCCACTCTACGCCTGCGGAATTGAGGAAAGATGGATACAGCGGGTCTATCGCGCGGTCGCCACTTTCAATCCGCTCGAAGGTGCGAGCACTGGCCGTCTCAGGAAAGGGAATGATCCTGAGGGGCACAAATGGGGCTCCCCCCTTGAAATTATCCGCTAGCCGGAGCTTCACGGTACGCGTGAATAGCAAATAGAAGATGCGATTCCACGCATCCTGTGGGTCAACCGCATAGATGGACTGCGGCTCTTGTTTCGTCAGCGAACCCGCCCAATAAGCCGGTGGGGTGTGGGCGAGGCATGTCATCGAGGCCACGGCTAGGCCTAAAAAAAGCATCGACGGTATCCGCACCAGACCTCGTTGCACGCCTACCCGCCTCGACATGGCCATGTGCACGGCTAATCCAGGCCCCAGAGTTGGGATGTCTTTCCCTCCCGCAGAGTGGTCTCTCATGTGTGATAGTCGCTGATTTAACCCCTAGAACCCGATCCCCGGCTCACTGCCACCTTATGCTTTCCATTTCTGCCATCTTATGGTTCAAATCTCAAAAGCATTTGGGGATAACGAAGTCGGCCTAGCATACAACACTCCAGGTCGTTCTGTGGGCTACATTCTTGGGGCATCACCAAGCCTGCCGCCGAGTCAGGTAAAGTCTGCTACACTCGTTCTCGACGGGTTTGAGGATGATTAGCAGTAGCGTTGTGAAGACGAGCCCGGAAGGGCGGACCACCTTAGCCCAGGCCAACGGCCTGGGTTTCGAGAAGCAATTCCCGTTTTGGTGAAAGTGTTGCACGCTTCCGCCTCCGGGGTGCGACCCCTTATAACAGACCTTCAGCGACGGCTAGGTTATGCAACCCCTGCGGGGATGTTTGACGCCCGACAATTTGATCGTTTTGTGAGCTTTTTGGTGGCCTCGTCGGACTGGATTTGGTTTTCGGCCGCCGTCGACCCAGCTTCGTGCTATTGCGGCGCACGCTGGGCCAAGCCGTTAGCGAGCGCCTGCTTCAGGATGTCCTGAATCTGTCGCGAAGCCTGCCTTACGATACGGCCCTGCTCGCGCCCCAGTTCCCCCTGCTGCCTTCCAAGTTCCCCTTGTTTGGCTCCGAGCTCTCCCATGCGAGCGCCGATCCGTCCCTGCTGGTCGCCGGCCTTGCCTTGCAGATTTCCGATCTCTCCCTGAATGCCGCCGAGTTCACCCTGCAGTCGGCCCAGATTTTCCTGGGTTGCGTTTGATTCGAGTCCCTTAATCATCGCCTCCACTTTCTTGAGGCGCGCCTCAAGATCGGCCGGCACCTGAACACGGACTTTTTCCATTTCCTTGCCAATCGCCTCTTGCTGCCGGCCAAGTTCTTCTTGTTGCTTACCCAGGACTGCCTGCTTCTTGCCCAGCTCCTCCATGGGCTCGTAAAGCTTTTGGGCGGTTCTCACCGTTTCAGCATCGCGGATCACGTAGGATTGGCCGTTGTGGACAAACCAAATGAAGTCGCCCGAAATCTTCTTCTCCAGCGACCGTACGGTGTCGCGGTCATCCTCCGATCCGCTTACCATAATGGATTTGCCCTTGACAATGGCGAAGTCCATGCCTTTGTGGCCGCCATTGAAGATCCAGTTGTTGTCGTCATCCTGCGAGTCACTTGTCTGCGGGGTGTTCAAGCTCTCCGGATGAGGCACAGCGAGCGGATTAGCGGGGACCAGTGGCGGAGCCGGTGGCGCAGGAGGCGAGGCCGGCGCAGCAGGCGCTTCGCCTGGAGCTGTAGGAGTAGCCGGAGCCGGCGGAGTTTCACGCGGTTCCTGGGTGAGGGATACCGATGATGCAGGCAAAAGATCGCCCACCAGCACAGGGTGAGTAGCGGCCGTCAGGTAGACGAGGGGCGCCGCGCACAACGCCGCCAGAACAACGACGGATGCCCTGAGCCCCCGCCATGATTTCCCGCCCAGTGTCAGAACCTTTTCGATCCGTCTCCGCGCACAGGCTCCGCGCGCCATCGCGACGCCATGCAGATTCACACGGCCCCGTACGTTTGAGATTGTTCCGAAAAAACCCATAAGGACCTCCGCGTAATAGATAGGATCAGCGCCAGCACGGACGGCGGCGGCATCGCTCGCTTGTTCGGCCAGGTCCGCCAAGCGGCGCTCGAGCCACCAGCCGAGAGGACTGAACCAGAAGACGCTCCGGTAAATCAGCGACAAGGCCCGCGTCAGCGTGTCCTTCCGCTTTACATGCGAAACTTCATGGGCGATAACGGCCGAGAGCTTGGCACTCTCCCAGTCGCGCCAACCCCTCGGGACTAGGACCGTCGGACGGAACACGCCTACCGTTAACGGCACGCTCACGGATACGGACTCAGCCAGCGCCGGGACGCGATCGAGGCCCACCAACAGGGCGTGCCACTTGAGCCACCTTAAGGCCTCCGGATCGGTGATTCGTGAAGAGCCGCGGCACAGACGGCGGCTTAGGGCCATTCCCACGCATA
>Ga0306920_100015929_pt1 | contig 10330 bp, 8 predicted proteins | sample flu12Cox44000170_FD_204666 | JGI IMG/M metagenome (GOLD analysis project Ga0306920, IMG submission 204666) | Lab enrichment of tropical soil microbial communities from Luquillo Experimental Forest, Puerto Rico - flux4day.12C.oxic.44.000.170 (v2)... | ecosystem: Environmental > Terrestrial >...
TGTGCACCGGGTACCCGCCGCCCTCGATGTTGGTGGAACTAATGGTGCCCTCCTGGTACAGCGTGACGTCCGCGCCGGTGTGATCAACGGCGGCAAACACGTGGGTCGGTCGCCGCATCTCGAGTTCGGTCAGCGGCACGACGTACGGGTAATCCGATAGGCGAACCACCGTGGCCGGTGGCGGGCTGATCATGGTGACGTTTATCGGTTGCCTTTGATATCGGGCGGAACCTGACTCATGTTGTAGTGCCTAGCTTTTCGCAGACGATGGTTCGTAGAGAGCCGAGAGGCGGTCGGCGAACTTCTCGACGACGACCTTGCGGCGCAACTTCATACTCGGCGTCAGGTCGCCGGCTTCGACAGAGAGTTCGCGGTCGAGGATCGTGAATGTCTTGATCTGCTCCCAGCGATTCAGTTCTAGGTTCAACGCATCGATGTATTCGGCGATCAGTTCCCCCATCTTCTCGTTGCGCGCTATCTCGGCGAAGGACTTACCCGCCAGACCATTCTTACCGGCCCAGTCGGTGATCGCTTCGTTATCGAGGCTGACCAGCGCCACGCAGTACGGCTTAGCTTCCCCATAGACGAGAAGCTCACTCACATACGGGCAGAGGCCCTTGAACCTCGCATCAATCGCCGATGGCGCTACGTACTTGCCTTGCGATGTCTTGAACATGTCCTTCTTGCGGTCGGTGATCCGCAGAAAACCGTCGGCGTCGACCTCCCCGATGTCGCCAGTGTGAAACCAACCGTCCGCGTCGAGCGCCTCGGCGGTGGCGTCAGGCAGATCATGGTAGGAGGTCATCAAACCAGGCCCCCTGAGCAAGATTTCGCCGTCGTCGGCGATCTTGACGTCAGTGGCCGGGAACGGCCAGCCGACAGTTCCGAACCGATAAGCGTTGGGGCGGTTGATAAATGACGCGGCCGCAGTCTCGGTCAGCCCGTAGCCCTCGAGCACAATGATGCCGACGGCATCGAACCACTGTGCGACGTCACGGTCCAGGGCGGCGGCCGCGGAGACGAAAAACCGCAGTCGCCCGCCGAACCGTTCCCGGATAGTGGAGAACACCATCCGGTCGGCAAACTTGTATGCCAGCGATGATGCCAACGAGGGCTTCTTGCCGGCTTGCCGGGTTTGGGACACCTTCACGCCGACCCCAATTGCCCAGTCGAAGATCTTTTTTGTGAGCCTGCCCTGCTCGGCAACCATCCCCTCGATGCGGGCATGCGCTTTCTCGAAAATCCGTGGTGCTGCACCCATGATGGTGGGACGCAGGGTCGCGAGGTTGTCGATGATCCTCTCCACGCGGCCGTCAATCGCGGTCGGGAAGCCGACCTGCAGCGGCAGTGCCAGCATCACCTTGCCGAATGCATGTGCCAGTGGCAGCCACAGAAAGTTCAGGTCGTCGGGGCCGAGGATGTTGAGCGAGTCAATGGCCGCCGCGGTGTACGTCCATGCCCCGTGGGTCAGGCGCACGCCCTTCGGCCGCCCAGTGGTGCCGGAGGTATAGATGAGGCTGGCGAGCTGTTCCGGACCGACGGCTGCGATACGCTCGTTGATCGCGTTGGGCGAGTCGGCGAGCAATTGCTTCCCCAGTTGCTCGAGTTCGTTGAGGGTGATCACCCAGCCGCCGTCGCCCTTGCCGTCGATCATCACCACCTTGCTCACTTCGGGCAGTTCGGCGCGGTGCTCAAGCAGTTTGTCCAGTTGGGTCTGATCCTCGGCGACCACCACCCGGCTTCCTGAGTTGGCGATGATGTAGGCGACGTCGCTGGCGTTCGTCGTGGGATACACGGTGGTAGTCGCGGCACCGGCGCACATTACGGCGAAATCGACGAGTACCCACTCGTAGCGCGTCGACGACGCGAGCGCGACCCGATCCTCTGGCGCGATGCCCAGCGAGATCAGCCCGCCGACGATGTTATAGACGCGTTCGCCAACCTGCTGCCAGGTCACGCTCTCCCAGCCGTGGTCCTGTGGGTATCGAAAAGCCTCCGCGTGCGGGGTGGCAGCGACACGGTTGAGGAACATGTGTGCCACCGACGGCGCGCGATTCTCGATCTTGGCGAAGTCGGGCCTCTCCATTGAGGCGAGGGGTGTGTGCATGTTTGCTAATCCACTGGTGCCGAATCGAATACCCTTTGGTGTAGGTATCTGGTAGTCCTTGGATCCTGCCGCGGTCCCCAGGTCGGGGACAGAGACAAAAGTCATGCGGAGATCGGCAAACGTCCCTTCTGGCCGCCCGTCCTCTGGTGTGATTAGGCAATAGAACTGGCAATAGCTACGTCAACGGATAAGCACTGGCCTAAGGCATAGGTTGCCGGCCAATCACCGACGCACGGCGCGGGCAAGGTCGTCAACCAACGGGCTATGGGCGCCCACCTCCGCCAACCAAGCGGACACTGTGGTCGTGATCTGGTGAGCGGGCACCCGGGCCATATGCCCTTCGTGCAGACGGTCGGTCAACTAATAGATCGGGGGCGTCGGTCTACGCAGTAGCCAATGATGGCGCCATATCGGTGAATTCATCGTCGTCTCCCGGTTAGCCGTATCGATCCATCCGACCACTGCCGCGGGCCGAGCCGTAGAGGCCAAGAACACGACTACCGGACTGCTTAGGGCTGGTATCGGATCTGCCGAAGTCCCAGCCCCGACAGGGTCCGTTGTCACTGCGCTTAGCTGCGAATTGCCCAGGCGATGGCCGCGCCGGTCGCGTACCGTACATCGGTGAAGCGCACTTGCGTCGGGAGCGCAGCAATACAGGAATTGGTGAGATGACCGCGAGTGTCAACCCATCACCGTCGGCGGTTGCCGCCGGAGCAGCGTGAATTGTGCTCGCCTGCCGGGCTGCCAAGCGGGCCGGCGTGAGCGCCGTTAGCACCGAGGAGCTGGCGGCGCTGAATGTGTTCGCCGATATCCCGGCGCAGGACCTGGCGGCATTGGCCGCCAATTTGGAGCCGCTGCACGCGGCCGCCGGCCAGGTCCTGATGCGACAGGGTGAGCGGGCGGTGTCCTTTTCGATCATCACATCCGGCCGAGTCGAGGTCAGGCATGTCGGCCCGGACGGCGAGGTTGTGGTAGCCGAGCTGTCGCCGGGGACGATCGTCGGCGAAATCGCTTTTTTGCGAGACGCACCCAGAACGGCAACGGTGATCGCGAAAGAAAAGGTGGGCGGCTATGTCGGATACAACGCCGCCTTCGAGCGCATGCTGGCCATACCGGTTGTCGCCGACCGGATGGTCCGCACCGCGCGGCAACGGCTGGCCGCATACATCGCCCCGATCCCGGTATCGGCCAATGACGGTACCGGGCTGTTGTTGCGCCCAGTCCTGCCTGGCGATGCCGCGCGGTTCAAGAGCAACGGTTCATTCTCGCGGCAAACTCTGTACCGGCGGTACCAGGGCGGTGCTCCGACCGAGGCACGGTTGGCATACCTGTTCGAGGTCGATTATGTCGACCACTTCGTCTGGGTCGTTACCGAGGGCGTGGACGGGCCGGTCGTCGCCGATGCCCGCTTCATCCGGGATGAAGACGACCCAGATTCGGCAGAGGTTGCCCTTACCGTGGCGGACGCCTATCAGGGGCGCGGAATCGGGACACTGCTGCTCGTTGCGCTGGCCGTCGCGGCACGCGTCGGCGGCGTCAAGCGGTTTCATGCGCGGGTGCTTTCCGACAACCCGCCCGCGCGTGCATTGGGCGATAAGGTCAGCGCCCGCTGGGAGCAGGAGGAACCCGGGGTGATCACTACGACGGGGGAGATCCCGGCCCTCGATGACCTACCCCTCGTTTACGACACGCGCCTGCAGATCCAGCACATGGCGCGGCAGGTGATCCATGCGTTCGACTGACCCGACCACAAGTGACCAACGCCCCGGTGCCTTCGTGCCTTTGCGCCCTTACCGGGTGGCGCGGTGTCCACGCAGCATGGACGCATGCCGGCCATGTTCGCCGAAAGGAGTCTGGCAATGAAGTCGCTCATCGTCTGCGCTTCGAAATCGCACGGCAACACCCGCCGCGTGGCCGATCGGATGGCTGAGGTGCTTGATGCCGAGGTCGTCAGACCCGAGGCAGTCGACGCCGCAACGCTCCCTCTGTACGACCTCGTCGGCTTCGGGTGCGGCATTTATTACATGACCGTGGACACGAGGCTACGGAACCTTATACGTCACCTTCCAACCGTTGACCACATCCGGGCGTTCACTTTCTTCACCAGCGGCGCCGGGGAGGTTCCGCTGTTCGGCTACGACAAGCCGATTCGGAAACGGCTGGAATCGAAGGGATTTGAGGTGATCGGTTCGTTTTCTTGCCGCGGATTCGACACGGTTGGGCCATTCGGGTTCATCGGCGGGATCAACAGGGGACGGCCTAACGACCACGACCTCGATCGGGCCGCGGCATTCGCGGCACGTCTTCGCAAACGGGTCTGGGGCTCCCAGGCTGCTTCATGACCAATGGCAAGCGAAGAGTGCGCCCCTCCCATCCTCGCGCTGGTGCGTGGCCTCGTCGCCGAAGTTCACCCGCATGCCAAGCCGCCTTCGGTAACGCTTGACAGCACGTTCGACAACTTGGGCATCGGCAGCCTGGAGCTGGCGGAGCTATTGCTGCGCGTCCAGGACAAATTCGGAGTCGCACTGCCGCCGCACATCCTGGCCAGTGCGGAGACGCCGCGTGACCTGTTAGCGGCCGTCGCTCGCGGCCAGCCCGCCGTGCGGGGGGACCGCGGCATGGTTTCACTTCCGGCGACCGCCCCGGACGGCCTGGTGCCGCAATCAGCGTCAACCTTGAACGACGCCCTCAACTGGCATGTCGGCGCGACCCCGGACCGGACACACATCCGCATCCTCGACGATGCTGACGGCTCCGTGGACCTAACCTATGCCGCGCTGCACCAGGAGGCGACTGCGGTAGCGGCCGGGTTGATCGCGCACGACGTCATGCCCGGCGAGACGGTCGCCATCATGTTGCCCACGTGCCGGGCGTATTTCGTCACCTTCGCCGGTGTGGTCCTTGCCGGGGCCGTACCGGTTCCCGTCTATCCGCCGGCCCGGCCGTCCCAGCTGGCGGACCACCTGCGTCGCACAGCCGGCATCCTCGCGAACGCCCAGGCCACGCTGCTGGTCACCGTGCCCGAGGCCGTTACCCTCGGGCACCTGTTGCGTTCGAACGTCGAAAGCCTGAGTCACGTCGTCGTTCCCGAAGCCCTCAAGGACACCAGCGAAGACGTGCTGCTACCCCTTCCAAGACCGCGAGCCGACGATCTCGCGCTGGTGCAGTACACCTCGGGCAGCACCGGGCAGCCCAAGGGGGTCGCTCTCACGCAACGGAACCTGCTCGCCAACATTCAGGTGATGGGTCAGGCTGCGGCGGCGTCGGGGGCCGACACGTTCGTCAGTTGGCTGCCGCTGTATCACGACATGGGTCTGATCGGTGCGTGGCTCGGGTGCATGTATTTCGGTGTCCCGCTGGTGGTGATGAGCCCGCAGTCGTTCCTGATCCGCCCGTCACGATGGCTCTGGGCGATCCACGCCAACCGGGCGACCATGTCGGCCGGACCGAACTTCGCCTACGAGCTGTGCCTGGCCAAGGTCCGCGATGCCGAGATCGAAGGAATCGACCTGAGTTCCTGGCGATTGGCTTACAACGGCGCCGAACCGGTCAGCGCCGCGACGATCGAGCGTTTCGGTGATCGCTTCGCTCCGTATGGGTTTCGGCGGGAGGCGATGACGCCGGTATACGGGTTGGCTGAGTCCTCGGTGGGCCTGGCTTTCCCACCGTTGCGCCGGGGCCCGCTCATCGACCGAATCCGCCGAGACGCATTCGTGCGTTCCGGACGAGCCGAGCCGGTCAAGCCTGGTGAGCCGGACCTTCGTTTCGTCGCTTGCGGCCAACCCTTGCCGGGCCACGAGATCCGGGTTGTCGACGCCGCCGGCAACGAGCTGGGCGATCGCCGTGAAGGTCGCATCGAGTTCCGCGGTCCGTCGGCCACCGCCGGCTATTTCAACAACGCGTCCGCGACGCATTCACTTTTCCACGACGACTGGCTCGACACGGGTGACCTGGGCTATTTGGCCGACGCCGACTTGTATGTCACAGGTCGGGTCAAGGACGTGATTATCCGGGCCGGCCGCAATCTGCACCCGGCCGAGCTCGAAGAGGCAGTCGGCAACCTCAAAGGTGTCCGCAAGGGATGTGTGGCGGTGTTCGCCTCTCCAGACCCAGCCGGGGGCGCCGAACGACTCGTCGTCATGGCCGAAACCCGAGCGACCGGAGACGACGCCCGTGCCGCATTGCGCTCCGAAATTGCCGCTACCGCGGTGGATCTGCTGGGCGTGGCCCCCGATGACGTAGTTCTGGCACCGCCGCGCACGGTACTGAAGACCTCAAGCGGCAAGATCCGGCGGGCCGCTAGCCAACAGGTCTACCAAGCCGGGAAGATCGGCGTGCGACCGCACGCGGTGTGGTTGGAGTTGGCGCGGCTTCGCCTCCGCGGCGCCGCGCCGTCGCTGCGCCGTGCTCGTCGTGCGGCGGGCGCTGTGGGGTTCGCCGTTTACGCGTGCCTAGTCTATGCGGTCCTTGGGTTGTCGACCGCCGTTTTGTTGCTGCTGCTACCGCGACCGCAGTGGCGCTGGCTGGTGGCCCGGGGGGCGGTCCGGCTGCTGGCTCGTCTTACTGGGACGGCGATAACCGCGCATGGCCTCGACCACCTCCCAGCAGGGACTTCCATCGCGGTGGCCAACCATCCCAGCTGGATCGACCCGCTGGTGCTGGCCTCGGTGATGCCGCAGTCATTTCGCTTCGTTGCCGCTGAAGTGCTTGAGCATCAGGGGCTTAACGGATTCGTACTCCGGCGGCTGGGCCATCAGTTCGTCGAGCGCCACGAGCGCGAACACGGCGTGGCTGACGTGGGCCGGCTGACTGTCCTGGTGCGAGCCGGGCGGTCGCTCGTCATCTTCCCCGAAGGCCGACTGGCGCGTGCCCCCGGCCTGCGGCCATTTCACATGGGCGCATTCGTGGTGGCTGCCGAAACCGGCGTGCCCGCCGTCCCGGTAGCTATTCGCGGGACGCGGGCAATATTGCGGCCAGAGCACCATTTTCCCCGACGGGGAGCCGTCGACATCGCGATTGGTGAGCCGATCTGGCCTTCGGGCACCGACTGGGCTGCGGCAGTCGAGCTGCAGCACGCCGCGCGAAACGTCCTCTTAGACCTGTCGGGGGAGCCGGACGTCGAATGACAAGCGCATGAAACGGCCGATGGCCGGCCGGTGCCGCGACGGCAACCGTTCGACCATCGGCGTTTGACTGGTGAATCGCTACTTGCTCGTCGCCTCACCAGCGCTCCGTATCACGCTGCGCAAGAACTCGATGCGCGCGGTGACCAACTCCTCAGTTAAGTCCAGGGCAGCGTCGATAATGGTCTTGCGTCGCGACTCATCGGGCATCGCTGTGCTCACCTCATCAACGAACTTGCGGACGGCCTCGATACCCCTCTTACGTCCAGCCTCGACTGATTCGAGCACGTCGTCGGAAAGTTCGGCCCAGCGTCGCTCGGCCTTCTCCGGTGCCTCTGTCATGAACCCACTCCTACTCCATATGTCGCCATGCCATAGCGGACTTTGGTTTTGCGGACGCGTCGACGTTACGACCGGCCGAACACCGGCACGAGTGACTAAAGTCCTTTCGCACGTAGTCATTTGTCCCGGATCGGCATCGATGATCTGCGGCTGTTGGTCAAGCACTTTCGTGGCTTTCGTCGGGCCGTAAGTCCCTAACGCATTGACTCGACGCGGTGTTAGCGTGCCGCCATGGCAATACTCGCCAGCGACGACGACCAACGACCACGCGCTTTTCCTTGGACTGTGCCCGGTGTCGGTGGTTTGGGCGGCGACATAGTCCGGACCGGCGTCCTGTGGCGGTGACAGAATCAGCACCGCGCCGACACAACCGTCCTGCCTTTTGGGGCGCCCTACACCCGGTTCAACGGCCGGCTAGGGCCCGAGCGCGCGGTCTGCGCGGGCAGTTGGGCGAAGAGTCGAATCCGGGCCATGCAACAGGCGGCCGGGATGACCGCCAACGATGTCGTAAACGCCATAATCGCCGCCGTTGTGCGCCGCTGGTTGCGTGACCGCGGGGAATTGCCCAAGCAGTCTTTGGTGGCCATCTGTCCGATCAAGGATCGTGACCGCGATTACCCTGCGGTAAAAAACCAGCATGGCAACATGTTCGGCCTTTGGCTGTGCCCGTTGGGCACCAACTTAGATGATCCGGTTGCGCGGCTGGCTTTGATCCACCGGTCAATAGCAGAAGGGAAACAGTGGGTGGCTAAGAGCGGATCGGCGGCATCACTGCTGGCGACCGCGGGAAGCATCGCCGCGACAGTAATTTTCCCGATGCTGCCGTTCACACAGAAAATCCCGCACCGGATACAACCTGCCGATTTCGCACGTTCCCGGACCTCAGGACGAAATGTATTGGAACGGCGCGCATATCAAGGAGATGTATCCGGTGTCAACGGTCTATGACGGTCAGACACTCAACGTTACGACGTGCTCGTACGTTGACCGTATCGGATTCGGCTATGCGGCAGGCCGCGAGGTGGTGCCCGATATCGAGACCCTGATACCGTTGACCGAGCAGTGTCTGAGCGAACTGGGAGCTGCCCTGGGTGTGCACAACATGAAGGACATGCCGCGACCCCGAACCGGTCCACATTGACCAGTTCGGGGTCAGATACGCCGCCGTCCCGCGCGAACCTTGTGCGATCAGGCGGCGCGTGGCAGATCCGGAGTTGAACTCTCCGGTTGTGCTTTCGGCCGGCTCGGTGCGGGGACCCACCCAATGTAGGTCAGGTACAGCCCGATCAGGGCCATGGCGATGAAGCCTGCGCGCCACGAGGTGCCCGCGTCAACCGCGGTACTGGCAAACGATAGGTAGGTTTGGGGGAAGGCCATCAGAAAGAACCCTTTCAGGGTTGTCAGCCATCCGAGGAGTGACACGATGATCGGGGCGGCGCCTTTCCAATACTGGTGAAGAGCGACCACAACCAATCCGCTCAGCAAGACAAACGCGCCAGTGACCCAGGGCCATACGGAGTTCGCCCGGAACTCTGTCAGTAGCGTTCGCATACCCGAGCCGTGTGCGATCGCCGTGGTTGTGATGATCACGAGAAAGGGGCCCATCACGCGGGCGAACATGCGTGTCCTCGCCTGGGTCTGTTGTGAAGAGCTCATGGCTGCACCTCCGTCGAGCGTCTCTCATTGGTCGTGATGACGACCTTGCGGTCATTGTTGAGGATTTTCGAACCCCATAGGGGTTATCCGATCGTTTAAACGCTGCCTGTGATAGGGGCGGAAGTCCCGAAGGTTTTGGGCCTCTGTCAACTCCGCGTGAATTTGCTGACATGCTGGGTGGGGTCATGCGTTCGAGACCGGGGACCCCTATGTCATGTGTATGGGAATGTCTTGCCTTTGGCCGCGCAACGGCCTATGGATCGCTCGCTGTGATGGGTGCGCGACCAGGAAGGGTCCTTGGGCTAGCTGGGCGGGGACTTTTGGCCTCTGACTGACGACGACAGCGGCTCTAGCGTTGTTGGTACGAACGTTGTCACTGCAACGCTGCCGGCGAAATGGATTGAGGTGGTCGTCGTGAGCCAAAGTGGGATGATTCTATTGGGTTTCGGTTTAGTCGTAGTGGTGCTGTTGAGTGCCTCGATCCGGGTGGTGCAGCAATATCAACGCGGCGTGCACTTTCGGCTCGGCCGGGTCATCGGGGTTCGCGAACCCGGGCTGCGATTCATCATCCCGATCATCGACCGCCTGTTGCGGGTTTCAATGCGCATCGTGACCATGCCTATCCAGTCGCAGGGGATCATCACCCGCGACAACGTCAGTGTCGACATCGCCGCGGTTGCCTACTTCCGTGTCATCGATGCCCGCAAAGCCGTCGTCGTCATCGAAAACGTCAACGCCGCCATTGATCAAATCGCACAGACCACCCTGCGCAACGTCGTCGGACAACATTCCCTCGACCAAGTCCTCGCCCAGACAGAGAAAATCAACGGCAGCATCCGCCAGATCCTCGACACCACCACAGTGGAATGGGGCGTGGAGGTCACCCTGGTCGAACTCAAGGACATTCAACTTCCGGACAGCATGAAACGCGCGATGGCGCGCGAGGCCGAAGCCGAGCGCGAGAAGCGGGCCAAGATCATTGCCGCAGAAGGAGAAGCGCGTGCTGCTGCTGCCCTCGGCGACGCATCCGACACGATGATGAGGCACCCGCTGGCCCTGCAACTGCGAAACCTGCAGACCTTGCTCGAACTCGGGGTGGAGA
>Ga0306920_100015930_pt1 | contig 10330 bp, 12 predicted proteins | sample flu12Cox44000170_FD_204666 | JGI IMG/M metagenome (GOLD analysis project Ga0306920, IMG submission 204666) | Lab enrichment of tropical soil microbial communities from Luquillo Experimental Forest, Puerto Rico - flux4day.12C.oxic.44.000.170 (v2)... | ecosystem: Environmental > Terrestrial >...
CGCGGAGTCTTGGCTGTTCCGCTCGTCGTTTGCCTTATTGCACGGCGGCGGCCATCGGTTGCGGCGTGGGCGAGAATGCTTGACTGGACGGCGATCTCTCTTGGCGCGGCCGAGGTCATGACGATCGCGGGCGCAGGCCATGCGGATGCCGGAACCGGCTGGACGGGCAATCTCCAAGTTGGTGCCGATGCGGCGCACCTGCTCGCGGCGAGCGCCTGGATCGGAGGACTTCTGCCCTTGGCATTGCTCTTTGTTCAGGTGCGGCACGAGGATGGGTCTGCCGGCACCGGCACACCAGCGGCGTACGATGCCGCGTCACGTTTTTCGCTCGTTGGTCTTCTCGCCGTCGGTACGCTGATCGTCACGGGCGTCGTCAATTCGATATTTCTCGTTGGCAGCGTTCCCGCGCTGCTCGGCACCGAATATGGTCACCTCTTGATGGTGAAGCTCGCTCTCTTTCTGACGATGGCCGCATTTGCTGCAATCAATCGACAATGGCTGGTGCCGCAGCTAACCGACTTCAGCCGCACTCGTCCTGGGTCGAGACTAGCCGTTTTGGGACAGATTCAGCGCAACGCATTGATCGAGGCCGGACTTGGGGTCCTGATCCTTGTGTTGGTTGGCGCTCTCGGTACGAAACCGCCGGCCTTGCACCTGCAGCCTCACTGGCCCTTGCCGTTCAGAGTAAGTTTGGCTGTGCTCGAAGCTCAGCCTGAGGTCCGGGCCGAGGCTTTGGTTGCCGGGGTCGTCACGCTCGCGGGCCTTGGCCTGCTTCTCTATGGCATCGCGCGCGTGCATCAACGCACGCTGCATATTCTGATTGGCCTCTTCGTCGCCGTTGCCGTCGGCTGGTGGCCGCTTCAGTTCATGATCGTCAGCGCATATCCGACCACGTTTTATCACGCCGCGGTGCCGTTCACGGCGTCTTCGATCGTGCATGGCGGCGCCGTCTACGCGGAGAATTGTGCGGCGTGCCACGGTTCGTCTGGGTTGGGAGATGGACCGCTCGCGGCGAGCACCCCCGTGAGGCCCGCGAACCTAACCGCTCAACACCTCTTCGAGCACAGCGAAGGCGATCTCTTCTGGTGGATCAGCGACGGGATTTCGGCCGGTGGAATGCCGGGTTTCGCTGCGGCGCTCAGCGAGCGAGAGCGCTGGGATGTCATCAATTTCATTCGGGCGCGCGCGAGTGCCCGCCAAGCTTCAGCACTGGGATCGGAGATCACTTCCGCACCAGCTCCACCTGCTCCCGACTTTGTTTTTGATCGCGGCGGGACGGAGGAAACGCTACAGCAGGCCTGGGAGCAAAGGCCAGTGCTGCTCGTCTTCTACCGGTTGCCTGGATCCGGACCGCGGCTCGAGACGCTTGCGCGGGCCGAAGCTGAGCTTGAGGCGGCGGGGCTTCGCCTGGTGGCGGTCGCAATCGATACGACCGCTAATAGGGGAGAGAAGCGGCCTGATTTCGTCGCAGATGCGGCGGACGACGCTCCAGCAGCTTACGCGTTCTTTGCGGGCGCGAGCGTTTTTGATCACTGCGAATTCCTGATCGATCGCGCCAGCTTTCTGCGTGCCCGATGGTGTGCGGATCTCGCCGGCGGCATCGCCGATGTGACTTCTCTAGCGACGGAAACCCAGCGACTGGCCACGCTACCGCTGAGGGCACCGACACACATCCATTCGCACGAGGCGATGAAATAACCCGATCGGACGGGGTAAGGGATGGTTAACGCTTCCTCAATATACTCTCGCGCCGCATGCTCTTGTCGCCGCACCACGCCATTTCGTGACGATGCATTCCGCAAAGCCATCGCCGCCGCGGGAGATGCGGCTTACCATGCGGGTTCTCGCATATTGGCGGGAGATCTGCGGCGAGCGAGAATTTCCGCAGCGCTCAGACATTGCTGCCGAGGGGCTCGGCGCTGATTGGAGCCACTGCCTCCTGATTGCCATCGAGGCAATGCCGGAGCGATCAAGCTTCTTGTATGTGGGTTCGGAACTCGTTGTGCCTGACGGCGCATCGCTTGTCGGCTCGCCAGTAGTGGCTTGCTCACGAGAAACGATTCTTGGCCTCGCGACCGCTTATCTCGGGACCGTCCTCCATCGACGCGTTCCTGTGAGCCTGAGCGGCAGCGGAACTCATCGCGGAGCGCCTATTTTGTACCGCAGCATTCTCCTACCGCTGTCAACGGACGGTCATCAAATCGATTGCTTGCTCGGTGCTGCCAATTTCCGCTACGTGCGCACCAGTGACGAAGAGCACTCGGGTTAGGGCAGAGCGTCGCAACACATGCCGACGTATGAAATCCGCAAGTACACCGGCGGCCGTTGGATGCTCGACAGCATCTTCGACGACAAGGACGACGCGGTCGACGAAGCGAAGTCCCTGATGGAGCGGAGCCGCGGCCTCACCGCGATCCGAGTGGTTGCCGTCGCGAATGACGAGACCGGGTTCAAGGAGTGGACGGTCTACAAGCAGTCGATCGTCGACGGCGAGAATGAGCAAGCCAATCAGCGTGCCTCGCAGGTGCGACGAGAGGTCGAAGTGGCGCGGGCCCAGCGCAAGCTCGATGTAGCGCCTAAGGCCAAGGCAGCTCCGAGGACCAAGCGGCGCTCCGGCTGGGCCTACTATGCTGGAATGGGGGCACGGGTACTCTTCTTGATCGCCATCGGAATTGGCGCTCTCATTCTTCTTCGTCGCCAGTTTCTCTAAATAAAAGCGCTGGAGGCAAGACAGCGAGCGTATTCGGATCGATTGCGCCCTCGCGCCTTTCCCGCATGTCGGCTATATCCACTTCAGCCAGCGGCGAGGACGCGGAAGGGAGAGATCATGCGCGGCTTGATGATGGACCGTCCCCTGCTTATCGGTGCGCTTATTCGCTACGCCGCCGACTATCACGGAGATACGGAAATCGTCAGCCGAAGCGTCGAGGGGCCAATCGAGCGCTATACATACGCGGAAGCGGAGAAACGCGCAAAGCGGCTGGCAAAAGCGCTGAAGCGGCTGGGCGTCGGCTTTGGCGACCGTGTCGCGACGATCGCGTGGAACAATTTCCGACATTTCGAGCTGTACTTCGGCATTTCCGGCATCGGTGCGGTATGCCATACGATCAATCCTCGCCTTTTCGCCGATCAACTCCGCTACATCGTCAATCACGCCGAGGATAAGGTCATCTTTGTCGATCTCACTTTCGTGCCGATCGTCGAGAAAATGGCGGGCGAATGGGCGGGCGTAAAACACTACGTCATCATGACCGATCGTGCTCACATGCCGGTGACGCGTCTTAATAACGTCCTGTGCTATGAAGACGTGATCGGGGCAGAAACGGCTGATCTCACCTGGCCGGAGTTCGATGAGAACACGGCCTCGTCCCTCTGCTACACCTCGGGGACGACGGGCAATCCAAAGGGCGCGCTCTATACTCACCGTTCGACCTTGCTGCATAGTTTTGCGGTCTGTTCTGCCAATGCCGTGGCAATTTCAATGCATGATTCGATTTGTCCCATCGTGCCAATGTTCCATGTCAATGCCTGGGGTATCCCCTATGCGGCGGCCATGTCGGGAGCGAAGTTGGTCTTCCCGGGCGCGAAGCTCGACGGCGCGAGCCTTCATGAGCTGTTCGTGAACGAAAAGGTGACGTTGTCTTTGGGCGTCCCGACGGTGTGGCTGGGCCTGCTGCAATATCTCGAGCAGACCGGAAAGACGCTCGACGGCCTCAATCGCGTCACGGTCGGCGGCTCGGCGGCGCCGCGCGCCATCATCGAGGCGTTCGAGGGGAAGTATGGCGTTCAATGCATTCACGGCTGGGGCATGACAGAGATGAGTCCGGTCGGCACGTTGGCGCTCCTCAAAGCGAAAATGCAGCGCCATTCCAAGGATGAGCAATACGCGATCAAAACCAAGCAAGGTTTGGCGCTTTTCGGCGTGAACCTGAAGATCGTCGACGCGGAGGGCCGGCCGCAGCCGCACGACGGCGTCTCGAGCGGCGAGTTGTGCGTTCGCGGTCCTTGGATCGTGAGTGGCTATTACAACGACGACGCCGCCACCGCCGCGGCATTCGATGATGAAGGTTGGTTTCGCACCGGCGACGTCTCGATCATCGACGGCGAGGGTTACATGACCATCGTCGATCGCGCCAAGGACGTGATCAAGTCGGGTGGTGAATGGATCAGCTCGATCGACGTCGAAAATGCGGCGATGGGTCATTCGGAAGTGGCAGAAGCGGCAGTGATCGGCTTGCCTCATCCGAAATGGGACGAGCGGCCGCTGCTCATCGTCGTGGCGAAGCCGGGCCGTACACTGAGCAAGGAATCGCTCCTGGCGTTTCTCGCCGACAAGCTCGCTCGCTGGCAGTTGCCCGACGACGTCGTGTTCGTGCCGGAATTGCCGCACGGCGCGACCGGTAAGGTGCTGAAAACGCGCTTGCGCGAGCAATTCCGCGAATACCATTTGCCGAGTGCATAAGATCGAAGGGGCGAGCGATGGGCAGGCTGGAGGGAAAGGCGGCTTTCATTACCGGCGGTGCTTCCGGTTTGGGGCGGGCAATGGCAGCGGCCTTTACCGCGGAAGGAGCGATGGTTGCTATCGGTGATATCGAGCGTGCACGTGGCAAAGAAGTTGCCGAAGCGATCGGCCGGAGCGCGCTTTTTCTTGAACACGATGTCACCGATGAAGCGCAGTGGATCGCTAATCTGGCCGAGGCCTCGCGCGTCTTTGGGCATGTCGACACCCTCGTCAACAATGCTGGGGTCGGCATTCGCGGCAACGTCGAGAACACCTCGCTGGCCGATTGGCGGCGCGTCAACGCGGTCAACCTCGACGGCCCTTTCCTTGGCTGCAAGCATGCGATCCCGCTGATCGCCAAAGCGGGTGGCGGCGCCATCATCAACATCTCGTCGGTGGCCGGCCTCATTGGCGCGCGCGACAGTGCAGCCTATTGTGCAAGCAAGGGCGGCGTGCGGCTGCTCACCAAATCGGTGGCGCTGCACTGTGCCCATCGTCGCAATGGCGTGCGCTGCAATTCGATTCATCCGGTCTACACGGCGACGCCGATGGTCGAGCAGATGCTTGCCGAAGCTCGCCAGCCCGAGAAGATGCTGGAAGCGATGAAGACCATGATTCCGCTTGGCCGCCTTGGAACGCCCGAGGAACTTGCCGTCATGGCAGTCTATTTGGCCTCGGACGAAGCGCGCTTTGTCACCGGTGCCGAGTTTGTCTTTGACGGCGGCTATACCGCCAATTGATCAGTTGATCGCTACCGCTTGGGCGACGGTCTGCGTCTGATCGCTCTCGAAGACCTCGATCCGCACCTCCGCAACTCCTGCCTTTGCCATTCCGAGCTGCAAGGCCGCGTTGCGCGAGATATCGATGATGCGCCCCCGGGTAAATGGACCTCGATCATTAATCCGTACCAAGACCGTACGATTGTTCTCGAGATTGGTAACCCGCACCGCGGTATGGAGCGGTAACGAGCGGTGCGCCGCCGTCAGCTCGTTCATGTCGAAGTGCTCACCGCTCGCCGTGTGGTGACGGTGGAAACGGCGACCGTACCAGGACGCGAGTCCTTGCTGGGCGAAGGTCGCCACTTCGCTTTGCGGTGCAGGCGCCTCAAGAGGCAACGCGGGGGTGATGCTCGGCACCTGGTCGTAAGAAGCCGTCGCAACCGGCGCCGGCGGCGGTGCGGCGCAGGCCGCGAGCCCGGCCAGGCATGCCAGGATGCCGAAGGTGGAAGGAAGCCGGCGCGCCCCACGCTGGGACTTATGGACTGGTGTCATGTGACGATAGTGTAGCGGGTGATATTACGGAGACGCTAATGGGAAATTCCCTGAAACATTCCCTACCTTTTCCGCAATTTACTGTCGTGGTCTGTAGGTTGCGCAGCCGAATCAGCTCCTCACGCCACATGCGGAGGCGCTCACGATAGAACCAGAGGTCCAAAACAAGCGCAGGATAGAGGGTACCGTCCTTGCGACGGCGCCGGATCGTCGCGATCTGTCCGCGCATCAGGGAAGCGAAGAAACACACCTGCGCTTCCGCGAGGAGCAACGCAGCAAACAGCGACCCACCTAAAAGCGCAGCCTCCCGCAAAGGGGCGGGAATCGGGCCGTCAAAGCGGCGCTCCAGGCTCGACAGTGACTCAAGGCATGGCGCTGATACATCGGCCATCGCACACCTCCCGACTGCCATCGGGATGGTATACGCATTTTGCGTTAGGCCGTCAACGCTCGAAGCGGCTTAAAGCCATCGCCACTGGCCGATAACCCGGCCCTGGATGTACGCTTCCTCAAGCGTCCGCTCGTAGGGGTCGTACTTGGCATTGTCCGAGGTGATCTTAACCCGCGGCGGTTCGCTGTGCGGCAGCATCTGCACGCGCTTGATGACGAGACCCAATCCATCCCACACGACGAAAACGCCGGGAGGGCTGGGCTTGCGATCACCCGTATCGACGAGAACGCGTTGTCCCGGTTGCAGCGTCGGCTCCATGCTGTCGCCCATAACCGTGATAAATCTTAGCTCGGAAGCTGGCGCCGTGCTGTAGCCGCGGACGATGCCGGATGGGACTTGCCATTCCGCAACGACTTTTTCGTGCTCGCCGGTAAGGCCTGCCAACGAGCCTGCACCAGCACGTACATCCAACTCATCGATCTGGAGCATTGGACCATCGCTCCCGCCCCGCCGTCCCGTCACCGGCGTCAGCGGCCGCTCGCCGCCGGCACTGACACCAGCCAGCGCATAGAGCTCCGTTGGGTCGACGCCACCCGGTTCGAAAATCGGCACCAATTTGTGAATGAGGTCGAGCGGTAGGTAAGGCTTCTTGAAACGGTCTTCATAGTGCTGATAGCTCGATCCGTGCTCCATGCCGAGCGCCTGTGCCACCTCTCGGATGGATAATCCGGCACGACTGCGCAGAATTTTCAGCTGACGGGCAGTGGGCGAGACGACCATTGGCGCAGTCTGTACGCGAAGCCAATACAAGGCCATACGCTTTTTAACTTGACAACCGACCGGATATAGCGTACAGATCGCGCCAGGCTCGAATTGACGGGCCTGGCGCCTCCCACTCTCCTCCCTTGCAATAGGGACGTTCAATGCAATCGGCATGGTCACCACGCCCTCAATCGTTGTTGTCCCACCATCAGAACATAACGGGAACTTGCGTGCAAGGCCCTGAACTGGAGAGCGTCACCGATCCTGGTTCCGGTGATGGTGCAACCTGCTGTTACCTCGAGCGCGATTGGCGATACGGCGAGGGGGATCCCTTCTGCGGCGCGCCCAGCGTCAGAGGCTCGGCCTATTGCCTCAGCCATCTGCAGCTATGTCGCATCGCAGCCGACTCGGAGACGGCCGCTGGCGCGTCGCGCGTGCTCGCACAAATTGGCGAAAGGGCGCCACCGCCGCCGCCCGAGCTCGGTTATCTCGAGACGCTTCCGATCCCAGAGCGCGAGACCGAGGGCGAACTCGTCCGCGAGCTCAGCCGTGCCCTCGATCTTGACGCCGCGATCACCGACGCCATGCGCAAGGACGGTGAGCTGTGAGCACCGGTCGACGCAGCCGCAAACGCGCAGCGACGACGGGCGATGAGGTGGTCCCCACGTCCGAGCGTCAGCAGCACGGCGATGTCGAGCGCTTGGCGCATAGCATCGCCGACGAGGACGGCCGCCCGGCGCGCCCCTTCCGCACCGTCGACACGCTCTCGGCGATGCTGCGTCGGGGCACGATCTCGCCGGCCATGCATCAGGCCGGGGAAGATTTTCGTGTGCTTTTTCATCTCGGCAGTCTGGAGCCGCTGCGCGCCGCCAATCTCGCACGCGTGCCGCACCGCGGGACGCGCGATCAGTCGACGAGCGTCCGCCAAGGGGACGCGCGCAAAAAGATCTGGGAAGCGCTGAGGTTGCTCGGCGGCATCGCCTCGCCCGCTGGCAGCTGCGTCTGGCACGTCATCGGTTGCGAATGGAGCCTGCGCGAATGGGCGCTGCGCGAGGGATGGGGTGGCAGACCGCTCGCGCAGGAAACCGCCGCTGGCGTTCTCATCGGCGCTCTCGGCGCGCTCCAGGCGCATTTCGGGCTCTGAGCTAGAGCGCCTGCGCTCCGCGAGAGGGAGCGAGCACGCAGCGCCAATGGTTGCGGTGTAACGAACGCGCGGAAATGCGTGTCTTCACCGACGCCGACAAGCGATAAGCGAGCGACTGTTTGGCGAGCGGGACGTCGCTCGATTCTGTGACGCTGCCTGTCCGCATGGTGAACTGCCATCCGGTCCCGACAATCGAAGACCCGATTTTGGCTTTCGACAGATAGCGTGTGGAGTCGAACATTGCTTCGTACGATCAGCTCCTGGGTGAATGGTATCGGAGGCCTGCGGGCTCGACCTTCAGCTCAATGTCATTTGCCGGCGATCATTTGGTTCTGGGCGCCGGTACCTGTCTAGCGCAGCTCAGGAAGCGAGGTTTGCTTGAGCCCACTATCGAGGGACAGGAAGAAAGAATTCTCACGCTTCTATCTGTCGCATATTGGCAGCCGATCCCAACCCAAGTGCTCAAATCGATCCGAGGGGCCGTTCACGCCCGGCGTCCCGTTTCCGCCATTGCCTGTTGTGATTCTCTACGCTCAGGGCCGAACCAGCCCTACAAGTCTTGGGAACTGCCTCCACCCCAATTCGAGCCTTGAATGAAGGATTCACAGCGATATCCTTGTTACCGGGAAAAGTGAGCGCCACAACCATGTCCGATGATTCCAGCAAACACTTCGCCGTTGCCTCCGGCGAAACAATGCTATTCATGACGAAAATGACCCGTGGAGGGGTTGTCTTCAGCAGCGGCGTTGCCCAAAAAATCGCGGAACTTCTGTGTGAAGCACATTACGGAGCACAGGAACTCGCACGTCAAAAACCTTTTTCGGTCACGGACAAGGAGACCTATTGGCGTGTTGAAGGGAGCTGGAACCGGGATGGCAAGAGCGAGGGACTGGGGGCTTTCTTCGTTTCAATCGACAAATATGATGGGCGCGTGAGCGATTTCGGACAGTTATATCCGTACCGCGCGCATCCCTCTGTTGTCCCGATAATCAAGCAACATCTAAAATCGAAGAAATCGGGTCAAGACGAGTGAGTTGTCGGACCAATCCGTTGATCGCTGCAGAAATTCCTCGTAGCGCTCCGGGCGGGGATGAATGGGGAGCCTACGATGACAAAGCAAGCTGCCACTCAGATCAGGGACATGGCAATCAAGGCCATTGCCGATTTATCGGCGCTCTTGAAGGGAGCGGACGGAAATTGCAGCGCAAAAGAGTACGAGAACTTGCGCAGAGCGGTTGCGAATACGATAGCACTAATCGACAAAGACATCCTCTGGGCTCTATTCACAATATCCCGATCTCGACGATCTAAAGTAAGAATTTCATTTCGAGATTTTGGCTTAGAGGAATGCGGTTTCATCAACAGCGGCACTGACGAAGTGCTCAGAGTTGTAGCGCCTCAGGTGCTGTTCACTGGAGCTCCGGGGATCGCTAGAGTGGCCTGACCAATGGGAGCGCTGCGATGAGTGTTGATATCGATTTGCTCAAATCCATGATCCGGCCCAAAGGCCTGCCGTTTCGAGTCGGCAAGATTGGCCATGTCGTTCTCAACGTCAGCGACCTTGAGCGGTCCGTGCGGTTTTACACCGAGGTCCTCGGCTTTTCCGTTTCTGACGTCTATGGCGACGACATGATGCCGGGCGGCATGGTGTTCATGCGCTGCGATGCCGATCACCATGGCGTGGCTTTGGTGGGCGGGCTCAAGAGTAAAGCAAAGGATGCCGACCTCCACCACATGGCCTTCGAGGTGGCGACGCTGGATGAGGTTCTGCGCGCTCGCGATCATCTGCGGCGCCATGAGGTGCCGATCGATTTCGAGGGGCGCCGCCGCGCCGGCTGCCAGATCGCCGTCGAATTCCGCGATCCCGATGGTCATCGTCTCGAAATCTATTGGGGCGTCGATCAGATCGGCAGCGATGGGACGGCGCGGCCGCGCACGGAGTGGAAGGGGGCGAAGAGCCTCGAGGCGGCGATCGCCGATCCCGTCCGCGGACAGGACACGGCGCTGCACGATCCGACACTGCTCAAGCGTTAAGCGTTTCGCTAGGGAAGTCCGGGCCCTTCGCCGGTTGCGGCGATATTGAGTGCCGCAGCAAGCGTCCGTGCCTGGGTCGGTGAGAGGCCGGAGGCCACCGCCTGCGAGCGCAGGCGATTGAACACCATCCAGCATCGGCTGGTGAGTTGATGGGGAAGGGCTACATAGCTCGGACGCATCGCCAAATTGATATAGCGCCTCGTCTTTGGCGAGGCAAGTACAGCCGA
>Ga0306920_100015932_pt1 | contig 10329 bp, 10 predicted proteins | sample flu12Cox44000170_FD_204666 | JGI IMG/M metagenome (GOLD analysis project Ga0306920, IMG submission 204666) | Lab enrichment of tropical soil microbial communities from Luquillo Experimental Forest, Puerto Rico - flux4day.12C.oxic.44.000.170 (v2)... | ecosystem: Environmental > Terrestrial >...
GATTCCCATCGTGGCAGGGAACGCGGCTCCAGCGGCGGTCCGCCGCAAGAATTGTCGGCGGTTGACAAGACCTGTTGGCGAGGGAAGTTGATAACGGCTCTCGTGGGTCATGTCGCGCCTCCTCCATGGGATGACTTCCGCCCCCGGCCCCCCGCCGCTGGGTGCAGGCCGGCCCAGTTAGCCTACTCAAGTTCAAAGAGATCGAGAAGGGTGGGTCAACGCAATTCCGTTTCTTGGGGCGAGGCAACCGATGTTGCGCGAACAGCGAGCAGTGTGGCGCTACAGTGATCATCAGCCATACGTGGCGCCGGCAGCGTACCTCCGTTACCATCGGCTCGACAGATTATGGGGTGGCTGTTTTGGGTTGGGCAAGCTATGAGCCACTCTGGAGATATCTGGTCGAGCGGCTGGTCGCACAAATGAAAAGCGTGCTTGAGCCAAGACCTGGTCAGGCTCGGCGACACTGGATGCTGCCCGCCTTCCGCGACAGCCTTTGGCTGCTTGCCCCGATTGGCTTTCTTTACGGCATCTTCGCCCTCGTGCCGTTCGCCCTGATCATACGCTTCGCCACAGCCGACAGTGGCGAGCATTTCCTGACCGTGCTGCGCAGCCCCCTGCTGCTGCGCGCCGCAGCCAATACGCTCGTTATCAGTCTGTTGACGACAGCCGTTTCCCTGATCATCGCCTATGTGCTGGCGGCAGGCCTTTGGCGTGCCCGCGCGGGCTTCAGACGGGTTCTCCTCGGCTTTGTGCTGCTGCCGTTCTGGACCGCCGTCCTCATCAAGAATTTCGCGTGGGCTGCCCTGCTCCAGGACAATGGCATCGTGAACACGTTGCTGCAGAAGAGCGGACTGAGCCATGCCCCGCTTACACTCTTGCACAATCGCTTCGCGGTCATCGTCGGCATGGTCCACTACGTTCTGCCCTACGCTGTGTTCCCGATCTTCAACGCGATGATGGCGATTGACCGCGACTTGGAGCGCGCGGCTCGCAGCCTCGGCGCGAAAACGGGATCGGTAATATGGCTAGTCGTCTTCCCCCTGACGCTACCCGGCGTCTACAGCGCCACCGTTCTCGTGTTCGTCGTCTCAATTGGTTTCTTCGTCACGCCGGTCATCTTGGGGGCACCCTCGGATATGATGATCGCGAACCTCGTCAAGTACTATGTGCACGAGCTCGTCGACTTCAGCGCAGGCTCGGCCCTGGCTGTGCTAATCCTCGCTGCCGTGGTACCGCTGGTCATCTTACAGCAGAGCCTGCCGCGCGAAGGCCGATATGGCGTTGTCTGACGCCGCTCAAACACGCCCGCATGCGGGTCTCGGACGCATACTGCTCTTTGCCGCATGCATGCCCGTCCTGGTACTGCTCGTACTGCCCTCGCTCATCATCGTGCCCATGGCGTTGACCAAAGGCGACCTGATCCAATTTCCGCCGATCTGGATCTCCATCCACTCCTTCACCGACTATCTCGGCGATCCAGCGTGGGTCACCTCGACCGCTCTGTCGTTCAAGGTCGCGGTGCTCGCCGTCGCAATCGGGGGATTTGCTGGCGCCACGGCCGCGATAGCCATGCATGGACGTGTATTCCGGGGTCGCAACTTTGTCGCCGGCCTAATCATGTCGCCCATTGTTGTCCCGGCCATCGTGCTCGCCCTCGGCGACTACCTGCTATTCGCCCCCTTCCAGCTGATCGGCAATTGGATCGCGCTCGCGGTCGTGCATGCGATGCATGTCACGCCCTATGTCTTCATCGCGGTGCAGACGAGCCTTACAGTGGGACTAAGCACTGCCCTGTTGCGCTCGGCCCGCAGTCTCGGCGCCGGCCGCCTTTCGGTCTTTCGCTTCGTTTATTGGCCGGCAATTCGTCCTGGGTTGCTGGCGGGAGGCGTGCTGGGCTTCGCCGTATCCTTCGACGATGTTGTCCTATCCCTTTTCCTCCAGGGTCCAAACACCGTCACCCTTCCGGTTCGCATGTTCACCGCCATTGAGTATGACCTCACCCCGAAGATCGCCGCGAGCGCCTCGATATTCATCGCGCTGGCGGTGCTGGGCCTGGCCGTTCACAGTCTGGGCGCCCGCGGGCGGACGGCCCCATGAGCGATCTATCCTTGTCCCAACGAGGCGGTCGGCGACTGGACGTCGAAGGTGTCTGGAAATCGTACGGCAGCCAGCCGTTCGTCGTGCGCGATGTGAGCTTTGCGCTGGAGCCAGGCGAATTTCTGACCCTTCTGGGACCAAGCGGCTCCGGCAAGACCACCATCCTCATGCTGATTGCCGGCTTCGAGACCCTGAGCCGTGGCAAAATTCGGGTCGACGGGCGCGACATTGCCGGACAGCCACCCGAGCAACGCAACTTCGGCATTGTGTTCCAAGGCTATGCCCTCTTTCCGCACATGAGCGTTCTCGACAATGTAGCCTTTCCGCTCCGCATGAAGGGAGTGGGCATGCGCGAAAGACTGAGGCAGGCCGGAGAGATGCTGGAAAAGGTCGGCCTCGACGGCCTTGGCTCTCGCCGCCCGCACGAACTATCCGGCGGACAGCAGCAGCGCGTCGCACTTGCCCGGGCTCTGGTCTTTGAGCCAGACGCACTGCTGCTCGATGAACCCCTGGGCGCACTGGACCGGAAGCTGCGCGAACAGCTGCAGATCGAGATCAAGGAACTTCAGCGTCGGGTCGGTGTCTCGGTCCTGCTGGTGACCCATGATCAGGATGAGGCCATGATGATGTCGGACCGGATCGCGGTGATGTCGCAGGGGGAGGTCATTCAGATCGGTTCACCTGCCGATGTCTACCTCCATCCCGCCACTCCCTTCGTTGCCGGGTTTCTCGGGGAGACCAACCTTTTGCCCGGCACCTGCTGCGGATTAGAAGGTGACCATGTCGTGATCCGGTTCCACAACGGCGAACTTGGTCGGGCCCGGATTCCGCGTTTTGGCGGGCGACCGGCTAACGGCGATGCCGTGCTCGCCTCCATCCGTCCAGAGCGCATTCGCATGCTCAAACCCGACGAGGGCGCCGACTTCTTCATCGAGGGCAAGATCGTGAGCCGCACATTCCTCGGCCGCCACACTCGCTATGTCATAAATGCCGATAGCCAGCTGGTTGTGGCCAGCACAACCGACTGCTCGGAGAGTACCACACTCGCCCCGGGCACGCCGGTTCGGCTTGGATGGCTGAGTGAGGATGCGCAGAGCCTCGCTGACAAACACCCGCGCCGCCCCTCCAAGGTCGTGCAGCCAAAGCCTGCCAAAGCCTGAATGAGTAAGGCGGCCGTCAATCGATCCGCCAACTCCAACAACCGCGAAAGAACGCCGTTGCGACATCCCTCAGGCGGTTACGACCAAGGGCGGTGGTGGCAAGAGCTTCCGCTATCGAGTTGCGAATTTTGCGTTAGGTTGCATCGCTCGCCAAAGTGCGAGGCGTTGGATTGCAGAGGTTCATTTTCCCCGCGAGAGGGCCCGTCAGTGCGACTCATCAAGGGCATCGCAGATGGGTTCGCAGCGGCCCGCGCACCGTGCAGGTGGCCGCCGGCGCCAAATTAAGCTCCATTCTGTGGCGCCACGACCGGCACCAGGGCGATGCGGAAGCCGCTGTAGTTCTTGCGTAGCGCCATGCGCAGAACGGCGAAGCCCCAGGCGAGGCCGACCAGGCCGCCGGCGATTTTCGCCACCATCTGCATATTCTCTGGCGACAATTGCAACGCGTACCATACGGCGCCGATCACGACACCGAGCATCCCGCCCATCAACGCGCCGCATATCGTGCCGCGCCAAATGAGCAGCCACCATATGGAAAGGGTACGCTCAAACGTGGGCTCGAGCTCATTGCCAGTGCTCATGACGCCATCTCCTGTGTTCGATTAGTGAGTTCGTCGACCGATTTCGACGTGCGACGAATACAGCAGATCTGGAATAGCGGTTGTTCCAGGAGGAACACGGATGATCCAATTGATACTCCTTGTGGTGCTCACCAGCACTCGGTCGGGGATCATCGGGAAGGTTTTTAACCATCAACCTGATCACACATCGATGCCCGTCGGCGAAAACACGGCAAGCCGAGCAATCAGATCCGAGCACCAGGCAAGGCATCGCCGAGGAGCTCGAGAAGCAACTCGCGGGGCGAAGTGCACAGACGGTAAACACGCGCGCCCAAGCGATTTCGGCGCGCCGCGAATCTCTTTCGATGATGCTAGACCCTGTCTGCGCGGCAATGAGGATACCTCGTCGACGTCGACTGTAGTCTCCGTGGGCGGTCTCGCACATGGAACAAACAACTGCTCATCGGGCCTGGCGCAGCACGGTCGGGCAAAGGGGGAAGAGGCAGAAGAAGGCATGGATGCATGGATCGGCAACCTGCTACCCAGAGCCCAGTGTGCAGCGGTCAGATACGCGCCGAAACGTCGGACCGGAACCGTGACGATGACGCCGTCGTTTGCAAGGACAGACCCAAGGCGCCAATCTTCCTAGCCACGCGTCAGATCACGACCCTTTCCCGATGCTGGTGGCTGGTACTTCCCAGCGACACACGGCTATTATCAAGTCAGCCCGCATCTGGGCGGGCTGCGGGGACTGTCACCCCGGCTGCGCCCGCGACATCTTGGAGACGCGAATGGGCAACCCCAACGAGTCGCAAGTCTTCGCCGAAGATCTTGTTGTCGGCCAGGCATTCGTCGGGCGGTCACGGGCAATCGGTGAGGAGCAGTTCGGATTGTTCGCTCGCCTCACCGGCGATGATCATCCAATCCACTACGACGCAGCCTTTGCCGCCACCACTCGCTTCGGAAAGTGCGTTGCGCATGGCTTGCTTTTGATGTCCATGACGGCGCTCGGTGCCACCGAGATGTCCCACCGGCTTCAGGACGCCATGGTAGCCTTGGCGGAGCAGCGTTGCCGCTTTCTGAAGCCTGTCTTCGTGGGCGATGTCGTGACGAGTCGGTTCGAGGTGGTCGCCATCGATCACAAGCCCGGACGCAACACGGCATTGGTGCGCTTCAACACCCGTCTGATCAATAACAGGGGAGAGGTAGTCCTTGACGGCGAGCACACCTATCTCCTTCGCTGGCGTGGAGCCATGACAGCGGCGGATCATACCGATGCGGCGTGAGACCTACAGAGAGGCCTGCGCGCGCTTCGCCTGGGAGGCCATACGCGCTGGGTTGGGTTGGTCAGGCAATGGCAAGGTGTCTCTCGCCACCTCGATCATCGAGCGGCACGTGGCGAGGGACGTGCCGGCAGTTATTTGCATTGGTAAGGACGGGACCGATCGCCGCATCAGTTATCGCGAGCTATCCGAAGCCAGCAGCCGGCTAGCCAACGTGCTGCAGCGGCACGGCGTCCGATCGGGCGACCGTGTGGCGGGGTTGATGCCGCGCGTTCCCGAGGCCCTGATCGGCATCATCGGCACTTTGAAGGCGGGTGCCATCTATGTGCCGATGTTCACGGGCTTCGGCTCCGATGCCATCCGATACCGGCTCAATCACAGTCGCACGGGCTTTCTTCTCACCCATCACGAAGTACGCCAGCAAGTGCCGATGGAGGGCAACCTGAAGATTTTGTGCGTCTCTGAAGCCGGTCGTTCAGCGTTGCCCGGCGATCTCGATTTCTGGCAATCTCTCGATCGCGAGTCAGCAAGCTTCGAACCTGTTTGCCGCGATCGCGACGACATCGCTGCCCTCATCTACACATCGGGGTCGACCGGGCAACCGAAGGGCGGTGCGATCGCGGTCAATTTCCTCGCTGCCGTGTGGCCCTACATCGTGTACGGCCTCGACCTCAAGGACTGCGATGTGTTCTGGCCCACCGGAGATCCGGGTTGGGGTTATGGCTTCGTGTGCTACCTTGGTGCACTTGCGCTTGGGGCAACCGTAGTGTCGGTGCAAAGCAATCCGTCGCCGGAAGCGTGCCTGTCCCTTCTAGAAAGTTATCGAATCACGAATCTCGCGACGACGCCGACGCTCCTGCGCGGCTTGATGTCGCTCCCTGAACGGGCCGTGCGCGCACCTCGCCTCGTCCTGCGCGCCATATCGAGCTGCGGCGAACCGCTCAATGCCAAGGTCGTTGAGTTCTTCCAGGGCGCGTGGAACCGGACACCGATGGACCACTTCGGCGCCACCGAGCTCGCGCTGCCGGTCGGCAATTACAATGCCCTCGGCATGGTCGTAAAACCTGGATCGATGGGGCTGCCATCACCAGGCTATTGCATGGCGATCGTCGACGAAGCCGGCCAGGAGCTGCCAAATGGGCAAATCGGTCTGCTTGGTCGCGCGAGCAATGCGGATAACCGCTACTGGCTCCGCTATTGGGACGATCCGCGGGCGTCACGCGAGACCGAACGTAACGGCTGGATCGTCACCGGAGATCTGGCCCACCGCGACGATGACGGGTATTTCTGGTTTGAAGGCCGGGCCGACGACATGATCAAGAGCGCGGGATACCGGATCGGTCCATTCGAGGTCGAAAGTGCGCTGCTGAGGCATCCCGCCGTTGCCGAAGCCGCCGTCGTCGGCAAGGCCGATTCTCTTCGCGGCGAAATCGTCAAGGCGTTTATTGTTCTGAGGCCCGGATTTCACGCCAGCGATGCGTTATCGGAGGAACTGGCGCAAATGGTTAGGACCAATCTCGGCAGGCACCAGTATCCGCGCGAGATCGCGTTCATCGCCGCCCTACCGAAGACCGAGACCGGCAAGATCCAGCGTTTCTTGTTGCGTGAGCACAATTGAGGACAACCCGATGGCAATCTACCAAGCGATGCTCCCCTGTGACACGTGGCCAGAGAGATTCACATTCTCTCCCGCCGTTCGCGTCGGCAACCTCGTGCTGCTATCCGGCACCACGGCAACGGACGACCAGGGCAACATCGTGGGACCCGGCGATATCGTCGCCCAGACACGCCAAATCTTCCAAAAATTCGCGCGAATCCTTGAGAGTGTCGGTGGCACTCTCGCTAACATCGTCGAGACAACGGAGTTCGTTCTGTCCCTCGACGACTACAAGAAAACCGCTCAAGTCCGTCGCGAGCTATTCAAGGGTCCACCTTGGCCGGCCGCGACCGGCATCGTGGTGAGCGGGCTTGTTCGCAAGGATGCGCTGATCGAGATCAAAGGAATGGCGGCGCTCGAGTAGGGCGCACTTACGGGGTGTGTTGGTCGAACGGCGCGCCGGAAGACGAAGACGCCTGGCGCCTGCCGAAGGCGCTGGCGCCTACTGTCGACGACTGCGATCAGCCCCCCGACCTATCGCAGACCGCCATGGGCCCTGGGCGGGTGCTAGCCAGCCGCAGTCTTCCAATCCTCCCTGATCTGAGCAAGCTTGTGTCATTTTGTAGCCACATGAGCCCCTTTTGGCGGGGGCGTCAGCGTCCTGTCAGGAAGGGGTGGCTAGCCTTCACACTCGCAGCTGGGCCGCGTCTGCCTCAGAGGAGATGTATTTCCCTTGTCAGATGCCGCCGTCCGCTGGCCGTGGCGTGTTGCTGAGCTGGGGCTCATGACGCGCCTGCCGCGCCATCAACAACGCTCCAGCGCAAGAGCGAAACAGGGTGCACTGGAAGAGCTTCGCAGTCGAGGTGTCTGAGCCCTACCCGTGAGTGTCGCTATACATTGTTCGCGTGTATCCTTGGCAGCGATGCCGCACGAGCGGGTATCGTGTTTGGCGGGCACAGCAGCGGTCCTTCTTTTTTGCGCGCTGCTTACGCTGTTCGGTACCCTCACGCTAGGTGGCGGCCCGGTGCATGCGGACATGACGGAGGCGTGGGCGTGGGGCAAGGAGTTTCAGCTCGGCTACGACAAGCACCCCCCCTTCGCCGCCTGGGTTGCCGGCGCGTGGCTATCGGTGATGCCGAGAACGGATTGCAGCTTTTATCTGCTGGCCAGCATCAATGCTGGCGCCGGCCTGGTTGGCGTTTGGTGGCTCGCCAGCCTGTTGCTGGGGCCACGGGACAGGTGGGTTGCGGTGCTGCTTCTCGTCCTCACGCCCTACTTTACATTTTGGGCACTCAAGTTCAACGCTAATGCGCCCTTGCTCAGCACCTGGCCGTGGGCAACCTACTTTTTCGTGCGGTCGCTTCTGACGCGTCGCCTCGGCCCAAGTGCGCTCGCGGGCGCGATCTGCGGTTTGGCGCTGCTGACCAAGTACTCCAGCGTCGTCCTTATGGCCGCTATGCTGCTGACGGCGCTCAGCCACCCGGACCGTTCCGGCTATTTTCGCAGCCTGGCCCCGGCCGTCACCTTGTCGATAGCCCTCGCCGTCTTTGCCCCACATATATGGTGGGCAGTTCTGGCCGACTTCCCAACCGTCAAGTACGCTGCCAGCAAGACCCAATATCCCTTCGCCATGGCAAAGCTGCACACCATTTCGGCGTCTCTAGGGGGCATCGCCGCTGGCGGCATCGCGCTCGCCGCGTGCAGGATCGCCTATGGAACATGTATGCGTCCCATGCTCACGACGCTTCGGTCCAGCCTGTCGGACAGGTCGCTGGCGTGGCTCGCGGTGCTGGCCGTGGCTCCCTTCCTCCTCACCATCGCCACGAATGTTCTCGCCAATGTGCGAGTGAGCAGCGGCTTTCTGTTCCCGGTGTTCTTCGCCGTGCCGGTCGCGTTCCTGGTCTTGTCGCATGCTCCATCGACCGCTGCCGTCGTCCGCCGTCTGCGCATCTGCGTTACTGCAGTCTGGCTGCCGTTGCTGCTCGCCGCTCCATTTGTTGACCAATACGCGGTGTGGGCCGGAAGCCCATCCGCAGCGGAGCCCACCAGGGATGTCGCGGTGGCCGCAACCAAGATTTGGCGTGCCGCCTTCGGGCAGCCGCTCCGGTACGTGGCGGGCACGCGCGCCCTCGCCACAGCCGCGACGTTCTACAGCCCCGATGCTCCCTCCCTCATCGTGTTCGACGACCCCTCCGGTTCACCCTGGACGACACCGGCACAGGTGGCCCAGCATGGACTGCTGATCATATGCCGTGCGTCCGACGCCGGGTGCCTTGCGCACGCTACCGACATGGCGGGTCACGACAGCATGCGCTATTGGGACCGGTTCAGGAGCAGCGGCAAGGGGGGCGCAAGGGCGGAACACGCGTTTTCTTTCACCTTGCTTCCTCCGGCGAACGCAAACACCATGTCGGACTGAACGCCGCAGGCGCTCAACGACCATCGCTCGGCGCCACCTCAGGCCTCGGCCCCAGGATCGCCGCGCCGGCCGGCGAGGCAGCCAGGACAAAGCGTTTTGGAGGACGCCCATGCAATTCGGTCTGCGCTATTGCAATACCGCGCGCTATGCGGATCCGCACGAAGCCGTCGCGCTGGCACAGGCGGCAGAGGCGGCCGGCTTTGAATCGCTCTGGACCGTCGAACACACCATAGTGCCCGCCGGCTACGCCTCGGCCTACCCCTACGACCCGAGCGGCAAGATGGCCGGCGGCTGCAATGACATTCCGTTGCCGGATCCCTTGATCTGGATGGCCTTCGTCGCGGCTGCGACGACCAAGATCAAGCTCGCCACCGGCATCCTGATCCTGCCCCAGCACAACCCCGTCCTCGCCGCCAAGCAGATCGCCACACTCGACCACTTGGCACGCGGCCGGATCCTGCTCGGCGTCGGCGTGGGCTGGCTGCAGGAGGAGTTCGCCGCGCTCGGCGTGCCCTTCGCGGAGCGCGGTGCGCGAATGGACGAGTACATTGTAGCCTTGCGCGAGCTGTGGGCGGCAGACGCGCCAACATTCAAGGGGCGGTTCGTCGCGTTCGAGGGCGCCTATTGCCGACCGCAGCCGGTCAACAAGAGGGTGCCGATCATCGTCGGCGGCCATTCGGAGCCGGCGGCGCGCCGCGCTGGTCGGCTTGGCGACGGCTTCTTTCCCGCGCGCGGCGCACCGGCCGAATTGATCGCCATCGCGCGCAAGGCAGCGCAAACCGCCGGGCGCGATCCTGCGAAGCTGGAGATCACCGCGAGCCTGCCCGACGATCTCTCCGAACTCGGCGCGTTGCACCGGTTGGGCGTCACGCGCGTACTGGTTCCCGCCACCGGCGGCGCGGGGTTGCCCTCGCGCATCCGCGGGCCGGAGGATCTTGCCAACTGGCGGCAGGTCATCGAGCGCCACCGGACCATTTGAAGTACATCGACCAATCCTCGGGGCTGCGTTGCGAGTCGTCCATCAACCAACGGGAGGCAGCCGGTTGTCGCGGCGGACATCATTGATGATCTGCAGCACGCGATCGCGGTAAGGGCGATACTGCACGCCGAACTCGGAAACCAGGCGTGTGTTATCGATAATGTAATTGCCGCTGGCCTCCCTGCCACCGCTCTCCTTGACGAAGCTGATCTTGGCGTCGGGCAGGTAGGAACG
>Ga0306920_100015933_pt1 | contig 10328 bp, 8 predicted proteins | sample flu12Cox44000170_FD_204666 | JGI IMG/M metagenome (GOLD analysis project Ga0306920, IMG submission 204666) | Lab enrichment of tropical soil microbial communities from Luquillo Experimental Forest, Puerto Rico - flux4day.12C.oxic.44.000.170 (v2)... | ecosystem: Environmental > Terrestrial >...
AGCGAGCTTCGGCTGCCTGTCGTCGCGGGTGCCAGACCAGCCATGTCGCGTTAGCACTCTACCCTATCGAGTGCCAGTTCCGAACAGTATCGCCGAGATGCTGGTGAGTCAACTCGGACCGACGAGGACCTCGGTGACCGGGAGCGAGGAATCGGCGGCCACCCCCAGCGGCGACGGCTCCGCGCCGCGGGCCATGAGTTCCGCCCCCAGCGCGGCCACCATCGCGCCGTTATCGGTGCACAGCCCCGGCCTGGGCACCCGCAGCGCGATCCCGGCCGCCGCGCAGCGCTCCGCCGCCAGGGCGCGCAGCCGCGAGTTGGCAGCCACTCCCCCGCCGATAATCAGGTTCATAACGCCATGTGCGCGGCAGGCGGCCACCGCCTTGCTGGTCAGGACGTCGGCGACGGCCTCTTGAAAAGAGGCTGCGACGTCGGCCACGGGCACGGGGAGCCCGGCTGCCTGCCGGGTCTCGACCCAGCGTGCCACCGCGGTCTTGAGCCCGGAGAAGGAGAAGTCGAAGGTGTCGTCCCGGTACTTGCCGCGCGGGAAGGCGATGGCGCCGCCGTCGCCGCCGCGGGCGGCCGCGTCCACCGGGGGCCCGCCGGGGAACGGCATCCCCAGCAGCCGCGCCACCTTGTCGTAGGCCTCGCCGGCCGCGTCGTCGATCGTGGCGCCGAGCGGCACCACCTCGCCCGCCACGTCCGGCACGAGCAGCAGCGAGGAGTGCCCGCCGGAAACCAGCAGCGCCACGGCGGGCCGCGGCAGCGGGCCGTGCTCCAACTGGTCCACGGCGATGTGCGCGGCCAGGTGGTTCACCGCGTACAGCGGCTTGCCCAGCCCCAGCGCGTAGGCCTTCGCGGCGGACACGCCGACGAGCAGCGCGCCGGCCAGGCCGGGGCCCGCGGTGACCGCGATCCCGTCGACCTCGGCGAGCTTCACCCCGGCCATGCCGAGCGCCCGGTCCACCGTGGCGACCATGGCCTCCAGGTGCGCCCGGCTGGCAACCTCGGGCACCACCCCGCCGAACCGCGCGTGCTCAGCCACGCTGGACGCGACCGAGTCGGCCAGCAGCTCGTGGCCGCGCACCAGGCCCGCGCCCGTTTCGTCGCATGACGTCTCGATCCCCAGGATCAGCGGCTGGGTCATTTCACCCGCCTGTCCCGGCGGCCGGCCAAGTGCTTCTTCGGGGCGGCCGCCCCCGGCTCCTGGATCAGCCGCATCACCAGCGCGTCGGTGCCCGATGGCTGGTAGTACGCGCGCCGGATGCCGATATCGGTGAACCCGCGGCGGCGGTACAGGCGCTGGGCGCGGTCGTTGTCGACCCGCACCTCCAGGAAGATCTCGCTGCAGCCGCGCCGGGCCGCCTCGCCGAGCAGCCCGTCCAGCAGGGCGGTGCCGATGCCCTCCCCCCAGCGGTCCTCCGCCACGGCCAGCGTGAGCACGTCGGCCTGCCCGCCGCGGTGGGCCAGCAGGCCGCCGTACCCGGCGATGACGCCGTCGTCGTCGGCCACGATGTAGTACCTGCTTACCGGGTCGCTGGTCATCTCGGCCGCGAGCAGTTCCGGCGACCAGGCCTCCGCCCCGAACACGGTCTCCTCGAGGGCGGCCACCGCGGCGATGTCGCCGCGGCTCATCGGCCGCAGCGCCATGCTCACGACGTCACCCTGCTAGCCCAGGGGGGCGACCCCCTGGAACCCCCGCCGGCCAGCGGCCCTTGCGACTCCGTCGCGGGAGCCTTGGCCCCGCTAGCCCAGGGGGGCGACCCCCTGGAACCCCCGCCGGGCCGGTCCGAGCTGGCCAGCACGCTCTTGGGCGCGCCGGGCTCCCTGGCATCGGGCCTGCGCAGGTACAGCGGGTCCGGGGGGGCCAGCGGCTGCCCCGCCGCCAGGCGGGCGGCGCACCACCGCGCGGCCGTCGCGGCGCTGGGGTAACGGGGCGCGATCGCCTCGCCGAGCACCTCCGGATAGGCGTGCGCCCCCTCCCCGGCGACCGGCAGCCCGGCCGGCAGCGCCGCCGGCGCGGCGACGCCGGGCCCGGACAGCCGCGCCCCGGCGGCCGAGTAGCGGGCCCAGTACAGCTCCCGGCGGCGGGCGTCCGTGGCGACCAGGAACTCGCGCCCGGCCGCGGCCGCGTCGGCGGCGATGATGTCGAGGGTGCAGAACCCGTAGGCGGCGACGCCGAGGGTGCTGCCCAGCACCCGGGCGGTGACCAGCCCCACCCGGAGCCCGGTGTAGGGACCGGGCCCGGCCCCGGACGCGATCGCGTCCAGGTCACCACCGGCCACGCCCGCCTCGGCCAGCACCTCCCGGATGCTGACCGCCAGCAGCTCACCCTGGCGCCGCGCGTCCACGGTGGTCCGCTGAGCCAGTACCCGGCCCTCGTCGCCCACGGCGACTGTCACCGCGGGCGTCGCGGTGTCAAAGGCAAGTACCAGCACGATTGCCCAGAATAAAGCACCTGCCGGACCCCGCAGGCCCGGTCCGGCGACGCCCCGCCGCGGGCCTTGGCACCGCGCCGGTCCTTGGGGTCAATGCAGGCCGTGCGCGATGTCCGTGGCCGCCGCGATCGCGCCGGACTGAAGCTCGGACTGCGCCGCGGGCCGGTACCTCCCGCTGCGCGCGTGCGGGCCCTGCACGACCACGGTGATGACCACGTTGTGGTCCCTGACCACCACAGTCTCCAGGTCCGTGGAGGCACCCCGGGCGATGACGACCTGCAGCGCGGCGAACCCAGTGGTCCCGAGCCCATGCAGTTCGGTCACCGTGGCGCGCGGCAGGTGGGTGGCCCGGAGCGGGTGGCGCAGGGTCTGCAGGGCCTGCTGGTAGGCGTCGCTCGCGGAGTTGGTCGCGCTGCCGTTGCCGGTCGCGAGCCCGCTCGGGGAGTACGCCTGCAGGTTCACTTCGAGCACCCGGTACAGCGGCGGCGCGTCCAGGGTCCAGTTGCACAGGCTCTGCGCGTTGCCGTTCAGCGAATGAGGCGCGACCACGCGGCGCTTGCCGGGGAGGTACTGGTTCAGCGTCGCGCTGGTCACCGCGGTGCAGGCGTTGGGCACGGTCTTGAACTCACCGCGCTGGAACGTGGTCACGAACCCGTTGCTGGCGGCCGGCGCCGCCTCGTGCCGGCCCATCAGGAAAAGCACAGCGGCCACGATGAACACCACGACCAGCGCCGCCACCCCCCAGACCCAGGTGATCCGGGACCTGCGCCGCGAGCGGGCCGCCGCTCTGCGGCTGCGGGCGCCGGGCCCGGGTTCCGCGGCCCCGGCGTGCCGGTCGGTGTCCTCGTCCTGCCAGGTGGCGGCCTGGCCACGGGCGTCGCCGCCGACGGCGGGCCCGGCATCGCCCGGCCGGGCCTGCACCCGGCGCTGCCTAGCCTGCTGATCGGCCCAGCGCGGGGTCACGCCCGGCCCGGCCCAGGGCGGGTATTCCTCGTCGGTGTCGACCGGCTCGTCCCAGTAGCGCCTGCCCGCGGCGCGGGAATCCCCCCGGCGGCCCGCCGTGGGCTGCCTGCCGGGCCGGGGTGGCGGGGATCCCTGCTCAGCCACGACGCCTCCGGGACAGGATCTGGGTCAAGCCACGCAACACGGCGCTGCTCATCCGCCGGCGGGTGCGGCCAAACGGCGGCACGCGATGTTGGGACGGGACGAACTATAGGCCCTCGAGGCCGGCGGGCAGGGCCAGAAACGCCGAATCGCCGAGCGCGGACCACCGCGCCCCGAGGCCGGTGACCCGGACGTCGCGGCCCTGCCCAGCGGGGGTGATGGTGACCTCCAGCCGGTCCTCGGCCAGCCCCTCGGCGAGGCCGCCACCCCACTCAACCACGGTCACCGAGGACGCCACGGTCTCGTCGAGGTCCAGGTCGTCCACCTCGGCGGGACTGCCGAGCCGGTAGGCGTCGGCGTGGACCAGGTCCGGGCCGCTGGCCAGCGAGGGATGCACCCGGGCGATCACGAACGTGGGCGAGGTGACCGGCCCGCGCACCCCCAATCCCTCCCCGATGCCCTGGACCAGGGTGGTCTTCCCCGCCCCCAGCCCGCCGATCAGGATGACCAGGTCACCCGCCCGCAGCAGGCCGGCCAGCCGCCTGCCCAGCGACCGCATCGCCGCCGCGGTCGGGACCGTGACGTCCACCGCCGGGCCGGTGAGGCGCCCGGGCCCGGTCATGCCGACCGAGGCAGGCCACCGGCGGCCACCCGGGCCAGCAGGTCGGTGATCGCCTTGTTGACCAGTTCCGGGCATTCCAGGATGAGCGCGTGCCCCGCGCCGGGCACCCAGACGAGCTGGGCCCCGGGGATCTGGGTGGCGAGTTCGATGCCGAGCGGGGCCGCGATCAGCCGGTCCTTCTCGCCGACGATCACCGTCACCGGGACCCTGCCGAGGGTGGCCAGCGAGTCGCGCATGTCGCAGTTCAGCAGGGCCTGGCCGAACCTGGCCACCACCTCGATCGGCGTCGCCCTGATCATCTGCTCCAGGAACATGACCGTGGCCGGGCTGACGTCGCCGTCGCCGAACCCGATGAGCCGCGTGGTGAGGAACGCCAGGTCGCCCGAGACCCGGCGACCCCGCTCCACCAGGATCGCCCGCCTGCCCTTGGCCGCGCCGTTCAGCACAGAGGGCAGGGCGCGAGCCAGGGCCGGCCGGAGGGGGGCCGGCATCCACGGGCTGCCGCCCTCCAGCCCCCGGGCCGCGGTGGAGATGAGCACGGCGCCGGCCACCTTGGTGCCGAACAGCTCCGGGTACTGGTCGGCGAGGGCCATGATGGTCATCCCGCCCATGGAGTGGCCGACCAGGACGACCGGGCCCGCGCCGGGGGCCGTGGCATCGATCACCGCCTTGAGGTCGGCGCCGAGCTGGCCGATGCTGCCGCTGCCCTCCGCCGACCGGCCGGACCGGCCGTGGTCGCGCTGATCCCAGAAGACCAGCCGGTGCTCGCTGAGGTCGCGTCGCTGGAAGTGCCAGCAGTCCTGGTTGAGCGTGTACCCGTGGCAGAAGATGATCGTCAGCGGGGCGGTGTCGGGGCCGTTGATCTCCACGTGCAGCGGCACCCCGTCGTCGGCAAGGACGGTCAGTTCGAGGCCCCGGAGCGAGCCGAACGGCTCGCCGTCGGGCTCCCCGCTGCCGCGCAGGCGGCTCAGCGCGATCCGCTCCGCGGCGACGACCACGCCCGCCGTCGCGGCCGTCGCGCCCACCACCAGGCCGGCCGTGCCGGTGATTCGCCGCCAGTTAGCCATCGGTCCTCCGTTGCCCGCCAAGCACGCGGTCGGCAGGCGGCTCTTCGCCCCTCGGACTTCCCCGTTGCGCCCGCGGTATGCGCGTATTGTCCCTTATGTTACTCCCAAGTAACTTCGCGGCAGCCGGCCGCCGAACCTGGTCGCTATCTCATAGGTGATGGTGCCCAGCGCGTCGGCCCACTCCTGCGCGGTCGGCTCGCCGTTGTCACCGGGGCCGAACAAAAGCACCTCGTCGCCCTCCTGCGCGGGCTCGGCGCCGAAGTCCATGACGAACTGGTTCATGGACACGGTCCCGGCGATGAACCAGCGCCGCCCCCGCGCGTAGACCTGGACCAGGCCGGACGCATCCCGCGGGACGCCCTCCGCGTAGCCCAGCGGGACCAGGCCAAGCGTGCTCTGGCTGCTGGTGACGTACCGGTGGCCGTAGGACACACCCGCGCCCGGCGGCACCTGCTTGACCTGCACCAGCCGTGCCCGCACGGTCATCGAGGGCCGCAGCCAGCCCGGCATCGGGCCCGGCAGGGTCGGCAATCCCACGGTGCCGCCGCCGCACCGCACCAGGTCGAACCGGGCCTGCGGCAGGGTCAGCGTGGCCGGCGTGTTGGCCAGGTGGCGCACCTCCGGCCGGGCCCCCGCCCGCTCCGCGACGGCGAGGGCCTCCTGGAACACCTTGACCTGTGCATCGATCGACGGGTGCCCCGGCATGTCGGCGCAGGCCATATGGGACCAGATGCCGGTGATGGCGACATGGCCGGCCGCCTGCACCGCCAGCGCCGCCGCCACGACCCCCGGCCAGTCGGACATGGTGGCCCCGCCTCGCGACATCCCAGTATCCACCTTGAGGTGCACCCGGGCGGGCCGCCCGGCACGCTGCGCCGCGGCGGCCAGTTCGGCAACCATCCCCGCCGACCCGGCCGCGAGGTCCACGCCCTGGCGGATCGCCTCCTCGTGCCGTCCGCCCGGCACGCTCATCAGGCAAAGCACCGGCGCCGTCAGCCCGGCCTCGCGCAGCGCGAGCGCCTCCTCGATCCGTATCACCCCGAGCCATCCGGCGCCGCCGGCCAGCGCCGCCCTGGCGACCGGGATCATGCCGTGGCCGTACGCGTCCGACTTGACGACGGACATGAGTTCGGCCGCGCCGACGTGCTTACGCAGGCCCGTGACGTTGTCACGGACCACCCCGAGATCGATCTGTGCTTCCGCCGGAACGTCCATGACCTCACAGTCTGCCAGCCGGGAGGTAGCCGGGGTGCGGCTTGCCGCTAGCGCCCAAGCCCGCGTGACGGAGTCACGGGGGCTTCAGGCCAGCGGGGTTCCAGGGGTCGCCCCCTGGGCTAACACGGCCCAAGCCCGCGTGACGGAGTCACGGGGGCTGCAGGCCAGCGGGGTTCCAGGGGTCGCCCCCTGGGCTAACACGGCCCAAGCCCGCGTGACGGAGTCACGGGGGCTGCAGGCCAGCGGGGGGTCCAGGGGGTCGCCCCCCTGGGCTAACACCGCTAGGGCAGCGTCCAGTGCTGGTCGGCGTAGTTCCTGCAGGTCTGGACCACGACCTGGGTGCCGTTGACCGACGAGGCGCTCGGGTCGGTCAGGCACAGGCCGTTGAGCGCCAGCACGTACTCGCCGTTGGAGTTGTGCGTCCAGGTCTGCGCCCTGTGGCCGTTGCAGGTCCAGATCTCCAGCGGGGCGCCAGCACCGCCCTGGCTGGCGTCGTCCAGGCACTTGCCCCGGACCGACAGCGCGCCATTGACGAACGTCCACTCCTGGGCCACGGTGCCGTTACACGACCAGATGTCCACCTTGTTGCCGTTAGAGGTGCTGGCGCCGGAGTCGTCGAGGCACTTCCCGCGGTCGCCCGTGATCGGCTTGCCCGCCGCGTTGATTATCCAGTTGAACGACACCGACTTCTTCACGAGCGTCTTGTCCGTGGCCGAGACGGTGACGGCAAAGGTGGCCGCGACGGTGGGGGTCCCGGTGACCGTGCCGGTCGACGGGTTGATCGACAGGCCGTTCGGCAGCCCGGCGGCGTTCCAGGTGAGCGGGTTGCCCGCGGCGGAGCTTCCCTGGATCGCCAGGTTGACGTTGGTGCCGACGCTGCCGGTCTGGGTGCCCGGGCTGGTGATCGTGATCGAGTCCTGGATGGCCCCGGTCTGCACGCACCCATTGGCCGCGTTGCTCCACAGCGTCCGCACGGCGTAGGGCTGGCCGCCGAGCATCAGGTTGAAGGCACCGCCAGGGCTGCCCGCGGGAATCGCGGCGCACTTGTCGCCGACCTCGAAGCCGCTGCCGGAGTCGTACCAGGCGGTGCTGAAGGGGTCGGTGATCGTGTCGGCGTACTCAGCGCCGCCGACGATGCTCCAGCCATCGTTGGTCCCGGTGGTGGTGTTGACGAAGTTCTCGAAGCAGGTAGTGCCCGCGTCGAGCAGGTACGGCAGGGTGATGAAAGGCTCGTTGGTGGTGGAACTGTGGAAGCCGCAATTGTTACGACTGCCGGTGCAGGCGGACCCAGCGAAGCCCGGCGGGCAGATGCCCGACTGGGTGGCAACCACGATCTGCGCATCGGCGAGGCCGGTGATGCCCTGCGTTTGGACGAACGTGTCCGCCTCGGCGCCGAGCTGGAACAGGGTGGGGTTGCTGGGCGGCGTGCTGACGTCATTGAAGAAACCCTCGTAGACCAGCCCGGAGAACCCGGGAAAGCCGGTGCCGTCCGCGTACTGAGCGGTGATCGTGGACCAGTTGTCTTGCGTCTGGCCGTCGCCGAGCCCGGAGAAGAAGTTCTTCAGGTAAGTCTCGCTGGCCGCCTGGTTGGGATCGGTTCCCCAGTTCGGCCCCCAGAACAGCAGGTACACGTGCGGGGTGTGCTGCACCGGGCCGTTGTGCCAGGTCACCGGGCAGGCCGGTTCGGTGCACGACGCCGCCGCCGTCGCCGCTGCCCTGGGCTGGTGGCCCCGCGCGTACACGATCCCGGAGATCTTGCCGACCTTGATGCGGGCCAGCTGGGCCTCGAACGCCCGGTGCAGGTTGATGACCCGCACCCCGTTCAGGTGGCCAGCAAGCCGCGCGTGCCCCTGCGCCTGGGCCTGTGCGGCAGTCGTAACACCGAGCACACCGAGCGAGGTAGCAGCGACTACAGCGAAGATCCGCTTGAACATCGGTGAGCCCCTTAGCGGGATAAATGGACCGTCAGCAGCGGGCGCCTCCGCTGGGCAACGGGATGCTATTACCGGTTTACGTCAAAGCGCAATCCAAACCACAAACTGTTACCTAACCGACAATCAGCCCGTTGATCAAGAAGCCAATAACCAGTGGGAATATTGACCACACTGGGACTCAGCCGCCACAACGACCGTCTGACGGGATCCGCCGTCCACCGTCCGGTCGACTCCCGCCGACGGGGATCCACCCTCCACCGTTCGGTGGACTCCCGCCCGCGCCCCTTGCGGTCCCGGTGGGTCACAAATGTGTGGCGATCTTCCTCGCTGGTGATCATGACGTCGGTGTTGCTGGAGGCACACCAAAGTCATGATCACGAAAGCGGGAACGACGGTGGGCGCCCGGTAACGGGTTGATTGTCCGGTTTTGCGGGACGAGCGGCGGGGCTGGGGGCGCCGGATTCATGTTCATGACCCGCAAGCGGGGCGTCAGGCTGGCTCCTGCACGGCGCGGATGGCGTCGGGCAGGGCGCCGATCACCTCGCCAGCCCCGATCGGCGCTTCCCCGCCGGGCTGCGGACCGGCTCCGTCTGCAGCGTAACGTGCCGAAATTCCGTGCAGGTACGCCGCCGCTGCCGCCGCCTCGCGAACGTCGAGTCGCTGGGCGAGCAGGGCGCCGGCCAGGCCGGCGAGCACGTCGCCGGTGCCGGCCGTGGCCAGCCACCCGGTCCCGGTCGGGTTGACCAGCAACGGGGCGCCCCCCGCGGCCGCGATCACGGTCGTGGAGCCCTTGAGCAGCACGCAGCAGCCAAAGGCAGCCGCCGCGGCGTGCGCGTGCTCGATGCGCCGCGCGGTGACCTCGGCCGGGTCGGTGCGCAGCAGCCTGGCCAGTTCCCCCGCGTGCGGGGTGAGCAGCGTGGCCGCCTCGCGGCCGGTGACCAGCTCGGGCGACTCGGCGACGAGGGTGAGCCCGTCGGCGTCTACCAGGACCGGCAGGTCGGTGGCGAGCACCTCCGCGAGCCGTCGCCGTGCCTGCTCATCGGTGCCCATGCCCGGGCCGGCCAGCCAGGCCTGCACCCGCCCCGCGGTGCCGATCTCGCCGCCTGCGTCCCCGGCCACGGTGATCACCGCCTCCGGCCAGTGCTGCCGCACCACGGCCGCGGCCCGTTCGGCCGTCACCAGGCGCACCATGCCGGCCCCGCCGCGCAGCGCCCCGCCCACGGCGAGCGCGGCGGCCCCGGTGAACCGGTCGCTGCCCGCCACGATGCCGAGGACCCCGCGGCGGTACTTGTCCGACTCGCGGCCCGGCCGGGGCAGCAGCGCGGCCACGTCGCCAGCGGCGTAGGCGGCCGCGGCGGGCCCGGGGAGGTACGGCGCCAGGCCGATATCGACCAGGTGGGCGAGCCCGGCGCGGCCAGCGCCGGGGTCCACCAGGAGCCCGGCCTTCCAGGTGCCGAACGTGACCGTGACGTCGGCCTGGACCGCCGCCCCGGTCACCTCGCCGGTGTCCGCGTCCACACCGCTGGGCAGGTCCACCGCGACCACGGTGGTGCCGTGGCCCGCCCGCGCCGCCGCCGCCAGCGCGGCGATCCCGGCTTGCGGTTCCCGCAGCCCGCCCCGGCCACCGATGCCCAACAGCCCGTCGAGCACCAGGTCCGCGCCGTTCATCAGGGCCGGCAGGTCCGGGTCGCCGGGCTCGATCACCCGTCCCCCGGCGGCCCGCAGCGCGGCCGCGCCCTGCTCGTGCACCTGCCGGCCCGCGGCGACCGCCGTCACCCGGGAGCCGCGGCGGGCCAGCCTGGCCCCCGCGTACAGCGCGTCGCCGCCGTTGTCCCCGCTGCCGGCCAGCACCACCACGCCCGAGCCGTAGACCCGGGGCAGCAGCCCGGCGCACACCGCGGCCAGCCCGGCCGCGGCGCGCTGCATCAGCGCCCCCGCCGGCAGGCGGG
>Ga0306920_100015935_pt1 | contig 10327 bp, 8 predicted proteins | sample flu12Cox44000170_FD_204666 | JGI IMG/M metagenome (GOLD analysis project Ga0306920, IMG submission 204666) | Lab enrichment of tropical soil microbial communities from Luquillo Experimental Forest, Puerto Rico - flux4day.12C.oxic.44.000.170 (v2)... | ecosystem: Environmental > Terrestrial >...
CCGGCGCCGGCGGCGTCGCACCGGGCGGTAATTTCGTTGTTATGGAGCTTGGGCGATCGCCAATACGTCGCGTACTTTCATCCCAAGCCGGCGCGGGCTTAGCCGTCGGATGAAGTGCTTGTAGCGGCGCCGTAATGTGTCCTGGGAAAGGTCGGTCAGCTCGGCAGCTCTGGCCAAACTCACAATGCGTTCGAGCTCAATGGCTGAGAGCGCTGGCGCTCGCTCCGCCGCGACATCGGTCCGTGACATTGAATGGCTCCTGCATAGTGATGCCTATGCAGAAGCAAGCAGAAAAACTTGTCGCCCGAAATTTCCTATATCAACGGTTTGGTTTGAGGATACCTTCGGCCTTCATCCTCTCGAAGACATTTGCGATCGCCTTATCGGTGATGCCCTTCGAAAGCTTCTCATCAATAGTCTCTAACCCAGCGCACACGAACCGTTGCAGCGGACCGCCCCATCCAGTCGGCCGGAAGACATTGGCACGATCGAACAGGCCGATCAGAATTCGGATCAGGTGGGTCTGCGGTTTTTTGTTTCCGGACTTGCGATCTCCGCCGTGGCCCTGCTTACGCTTTGCCGCCGCAATCGCCTCAAGCTTCTTTACGAATTCAATCTGTTCAACATGACCCAACTCATCCAACAGCTTCCTAAACGCTTGCGCCCGCTTTTGTGGCTGATCCTTCGCGTTGTCGCGCCAGTACCGAACGGCGTCCAGAAGTCCATTCAACAAATATTGTCGTGTCGATAGGTCAAGCCGATCTGCTTTTCCACGCCAATGCTTTTTTGGGAACGCCTGCAAGACGCGCGCGATCTTTACCTGTGCGTTTGGCTTGAGCAGGATCAGTAATTGTCGGGTGCAGGACCGCTTGGAACCACGGCGAAAGATCCTACTAAGGCCGGCATCCTCGTCGAGGGATTTTGGGCTAACCTTGCTTTTAGCCTCAGCCATAGAGCTACCACTCGTGGCTCGGTTAGGCCTGACCGGGTAGTTCGCGCTCCCGGTTGGGCCGTATAATTTTCAAGAAGCGTGCAGCGGAATTACCTTGCTGTCCTCCCTTCCCTCGACCAAGGCGATGACGTGTTCGGCCCAGCGCACCAGCGCCGTCGTCACCGCACGTTCATAGCGGCTCTTGTTGTATACACCCGCGACACCACGGCGGTGGCCACTGAAATGATTGAGTGCGGTCTCGATGTGGTGCGGCTCGATGCCGATGTCGGCCATGCCGGTGGCGACAGTCCGGCGAATGTCATGGACACGCCACGGCCTCACCTTGACGCGTCGCTCGAGATCGACCTTGCAGTGCGACCATGATGTGAAGCCGTCGCCGGCGCGGTCACCGAACAAATGATCCCGGCTCGTCAGAGGCACCGCCTTGATGATGGCGCGCGCCGTTGGCGGCAGCACAATCGTGTGCGAGCGATGATTCTTGGAGCGCTCCGCAGGCAACGTCCACGTGCCAGCTTCAAGGTCAAGCTCCGACCAACGCAGGCCGCCGATCTCCTGGCGCCGGCTACCGAGCAGAATCAACAGTCGCATGATGCGACCAAAATCATCATCCTCGCAGGCATTCCAAATCTTCACCAGCTCGGCGTTAGTTAGGACGTGTTCGCGCGGCCTGGGATCGAGCGGCTTGCGAGTGCCGATCACCGGGTTCGACGATGTCCATCCCTCTTCCATGAACCACCGAAACGCGGCCGAGATGGCACGGCGGGCAGCGGCAGCCGTATGGGGACTATGGTCACGGCTGATGGCGGAGAGCCGTGCTGCGATGTCGGGATGGGCGATCTCGTTCACGCTGAGTGGATGTAGCGGTCGGAAATACGATCCGGTGAGGTAGAGCTTGCTGATGCGGTAGGAGCTCGGCCGCCACCCCGGTTCTTTGGCCGCGAGATGGGCGTCGATCGCCGAACGGAACGTGCGCTCCGCCTGTGCCCGCTTGGCTTCCTTCTCACCCTGTGGGTCATGGCCGAGTGCAACACGAGCAAGCAGCTTGCGGGCGGCCTCGCGGGCCTCAACCGGCGTGAGCTTCCCGACGGTGCCGAGCGTGACGCGACGGGTGCGGCGACTACCGGGCAGGCGATACTGTGCGACCCACGCCTTGCGGACGCGCTCGCCGTTCTGGCGCAGCCGCACGCCGAAGCCGGCGAGATCCTGGTCGAAATGGATGGTGTCGGTCTTGCCGGCCGCCGGCAGGCGGAGCTGGGCGATAGTTCTGGCGTCGAGTCTCATGGTGGCTTCCCAAATCTGGGAAGCCAATGGGAAGCCAAATTGTCTTCCCTCGTGCCTCCCGATGCGGCGATAGTTAACAGAAATCTAAGCGTAAGTGCCTGGAATGAAACGGCTGTGCATTCTCCTGCTTTTTCCTGCGCCGCTATTTAAAGCAACGAGCCATTAACAGCCGCCGCGTAGGGTAGCGTGTTTCGCGCGAACGGCTTCTCGTCATGGCATTGTTGGGTCCGATGGTTGTCGTCGCCGAGGCCTCGGCGGCGGATCTGGTGGATGTGCTCGGCAAAGCCGGCGCCTTTCCCATCATCGAGACGCGCTGGAGCGAGGCGCCTGCCGCCATCGCCGAGATTCAGCCGGTGGCGCTTGCCATCGCCGATCCGCAAGGTCGCCCGGCGGCCCGTCACACGCGCGCGCTTGCGGAAGCGATCGCGACCCGCGGCGGCCCGGTCACACCGATCATCGCGCTTGTGGAGAAAGACACCGCGGCGCCCCTACCCGAAGCGCTGCCGATCACGATGGACGATTCCACCGATCGCCTAGTGTCACGGCTGCGCTCGGCGCTGCGCGTCCGTACCCTCCATGCCGGCGTGCTGCGACGCGCGCGCAGCCTGAACGTGACGCATGGGATCCCGACGTGCGTACCGGCCGATATCCTCGACCATGCGACCATTCTCTGCGTCGCGCGCGGCGGCTCCTATTGCGCGCTTTCGCAGGCGATCGGCGACCGTGCCGGGCTCGTCGGCGCGCTCAGCAGCGAGACCGCTGCCCGCTTTCTGAACACGCGCGATATCGATGGTGTGATCATCGGCGAAGGGTTGGGTGCGCGGCCGGTGGCGGCGCTGCTGACGCTGTTGGCAAACGACGCCCGCTTCTGCGATCTGCCCGTGGGCGTCCTCGACAATGACTCGGTCGACGACGAACGGCTGCCCAATCTGGTTCGCGCCGAAGGCGACGCCGCGCGTCTCGTCGGGCTGGTACTTCCTTTCGTGCGCTGGCAGGCCTTCGAGGGGCAGCTCAAGCGGGTGCTCAAGTCACTCGAGAGCGAAGGCGCGATCGATTCAGACACCGGCTTACGCGATACCAAAGCGTTTTGGCGCGACCTCGACCGCGCAATCCGCGCTGCTGAACCGGCCGGCCGCGCGCTGTCACTGGCACGCTTCTCGTTCGATGGACTTACCGATCGCCGCATGTATCTCGATGCCGCACGCCTGTTCGGCCGATTGGTGCGCGACGTCGATTTCGCCTGCCGCGAGCGTGACGGATCGATCGTGGCTGCATTTGCGGAGACCGACCTGCGCAGCGCCCACGTGTTCGCACGCCGCATCGCCGGCATGCTCAGGCGGACGATGCTGTCCTTGAGCAGTACTGCCGGCAGCATCAAGCCGACAGTGACGCTTGCCACGCTCAAGCCGACCGACAACCTGGACACGCTGCTAGGGCGGGTCGGCTCCAATATTGCCGCAGATCCGCAGATTGCAGGGGAGCAACGGCAGGCTTAGGCTTTCCGCCTCGCAAAGGAGGCGGCCATGGCCTTGACCGTTGCAATGGTATCCGACGTCGTTTGTCCCTGGTGCTTCATCGGCAAGCGCCGTCTGGAGCAGGCGATCGCCCGCGTTCCGGAGATTGCGGTCGAGGTGCGCTTTCGACCCTATTTCCTCAATCCTTGGGTGCCGCGCGGAGGCATGAGCCGCGATGAATATCTCACGCGAAAATTCGGCTCGCCGGAGCGCTATCGTGGCATTGCCGAGCGCGTGGCGCAGGCGGCGGCAGCCGATGGGCTCGCCTACGCGCCTGACAAGATAACGCGCCAGCCCAATACGCTCGATTGCCACCGCCTGATCGCGTGGGCCGGTGAGATCGGCAATGCGGGGCGCATGAAGCAGCGGCTGATGGACCTGTATTTCACCGAAGGCGGCGATCTTACTGACCACGAGGTGTTGGTGCGCGCCGCGGCCGAATGCGGCCTCGACGCCGATCGCGTGCGCCCGCGGCTGGCGAGCGAGGATGACGTGGAGCGCGTGGAAAGCGAAGCCAATGCCGCGAAGGATGCGGGCATCGATGGCGTGCCCTGTTTCATCTTCGGCAATGTGATCGCCGTGCAAGGCGCCCAGTCGCCGGACCATCTGGCGCAGGCGATCGAGCGCGCCGCAAACGAAACGGCGAAGGGCGTGGCGGCGGAATAGTCGCGCGATCTTCCGGGCGACCTCAAGCGCCAGCGCCCAACATCCGAGCCGAAAACCTCTTCGCCGACCGCACCAGGCGGCGGCGAATGGGTCGTGCCTGATCGAGCGGCAGAATATGATCGAGCTGTCGTCAACCGTTGCACCGGAGACAGCCATGATCAGGAGAAAATCGCTTCGCGTCGCTCTCGCCCTGAGCGTCCTCGCCGTCGCCCCGGCGCTGGTTATCCCCGCCCCGGCTCACGCGCAAAATCAGCACATGGAGGTTATCCACCATCCCAATTACGACCAGAGCGTGTTCATGCCGTTCGTGCCGGCCATCAAGATCAAGAGCGGCAAGATTCTTTGGCTCGCCGGCACGACCGCGCTGCCGGTCTATCACGACCATCCGCACAAGCGCGACCAGATCCAGCAATACATGGTCAACGACCTCGAGGCGCAGACGCGCGCGGCCATGGAGGGGATCAAGAAGACGCTGGAAGCTTCGGGCGCCTCGTTCAAGGACGTCGTGCACTTCTTCGTGTTCCGCGCGCGACCGCGAATTGGCGACATCGGCAAGGCCAGCGCGGTGATCAACTCCTACTTTGCGCCGTTCAACCACAAGCCCACGTCGACCAACGTCGCCGTGCTCGAATTGGGCGAGCCGGAGCAGCTGATCGAAATCCAGATGGTTGCCGTCGTGGATTAGCGCAGGCTGCCGAACGTCACCGCGTCATTGCGCGCGGGTCAAGCCCGCGCCTGACCCGTCTGGGGCCCTCACGCCGCCTTTGCCGGTTGGGCGAGCGCCACGAGATTGCGCAGGATCGATGTGGTTCCGCGCAGGCGCGCTTCGGGGTCGTCCCAATCGGCGAAGAAAACCACTTTCATGTCGGGGCGCACCCGCGCACCGCCCGCCTGCTCGTGGATGAAACGGACGAGGCGATCCGGATTGGCGAAACTGTTGTCGCGGAACGAGACCACGGCGCCTTTGGGACCGGCCTCGATCTTCTCCACGTTGGCCTGCCGGCAGAGCGATTTGATCGCGACCACCTGCAGCAGATGCTCGACCTCCGCCGGCAGCGGCCCGAAGCGGTCGACCAGTTCAGCGCCGAACGCTTCAATCTCGCGCTCGTCCTCGATCTCGGCGAGGCGCCGATAGAGCGCGAGGCGGATCGGCAGGTCGGCGACGTAGTCTTCCGGAATCATCACCGGCGTACCGACCGTGATCTGCGGCGACCATTTATCGGCGACCGGTACGGCGACGCCGGCTTTGAGATTTGCCACCGCCTCTTCCAGCATCTGTTGGTAAAGCTCGAAACCGACCTCCTTGATGTGCCCGGACTGCTCCTCACCCAACAGATTGCCGGCGCCGCGAATGTCGAGGTCGTGGGAAGCGAGCTGGAAGCCCGCCCCCAGCGTGTCGAGCGATTGCAAGACTTTCAACCGCCGCTCGGCTTGCGGCGTGATCCTGCGGTCCGGCTGCAGCGTGAACAGCGAATAGGCGCGCTGCTTCGAACGGCCCACCCGTCCGCGCAGCTGATAGAGCTGGGATAGCCCGAAGCGGTCCGCGCGGTGCACGACCAGCGTGTTGGCGGTCGGAATATCGAGTCCGGACTCGATGATCGTGGTCGACAGCAGCACGTCGTACTTGCCGTCGTAGAATGCGGACATGATGTCGTCGAGCACGGTCGAAGGCATCTGCCCGTGCGCCACCGCGACGCGCACCTCCGGCACGTGCTCGTCGAGAAACTCCTTGGCGCCGGCAATATCCTCAATGCGCGGACAGACGTAGAAGGCCTGGCCGCCGCGATAGCGCTCGCGCAACAGCGCTTCGCGCACGACCAGAGCATCGAACGGGGCAACGAAGGTGCGAACCGCCAGCCGATCGACCGGCGGCGAGGCGATGATGGAAAGGTCACGCACGCCGGACAGCGCGAGCTGCAAGGTGCGCGGGATCGGGGTTGCGGTGAGCGTGATCACGTGCACTTCGGCGCGCAACTGCTTGAGGCGTTCCTTGTGGGCGACGCCGAAGTGCTGCTCCTCGTCGACGACGAGCAGGCCGAGGTCCTTGAACTTGATGGTCTTGCCGAGAAGGGCGTGGGTGCCGATCACGATGTCGACGCTCCCATCGGCTATTTTTTTCTTCACCCGCGCCAATTCGGACGAGGACACCAGTCGCGAAGCCTGCGCGATGTTGACGGGAAACCCGCGAAACCGCTCGGCGAACGTCTTGGTATGCTGGCGCGCAAGCAGCGTGGTCGGGACCACCACGGCAACCTGCTTGCCGTTCATCGCCGCGATGAAAGCCGCGCGCAGCGCCACTTCGGTCTTGCCGAAGCCCACGTCGCCGCAGATCAGGCGATCCATGGGACGGCCCGAGGCGAGCTCGCCGAGCACGACATCGATCGCCCCCTGCTGGTCCTCAGTCTCCTCATAGGGGAAACCGGCGCAGAATTCGTCATACGCGCCGTGCTCGACCGACAAGCGCGGCGCCTCGCGCAATTGCCGTTCGGCGGCGATCTTGATCAGCTCATTGGCGATCTCGCGGATGCGGCTCTTCATGCGCGCCTTGCGCGCCTGCCAGGCGCCGCCGCCAAGCCGGTCGAGCTCGACGTGCGTGTCCTCCGAGCCGTAGCGCGAGAGCAGCTCCACGTTCTCGACCGGCAGGAACAGCTTGTCGCCGCCGGCGTAATGCATTTCCAGGCAATCGTGCGGGGCGCCCGCGGCTTCGATGGCGCGCAGCCCGACGAAACGGCCGATACCGTGATCGACGTGCACGACCAGGTCGCCGGCGGCGAGGCTCGTCACCTCGGCGATGAAATTCTCGGCGCGGCGCGCGGCGCGGCGCGGGCGAACCAGGCGGTCGCCCAAAATATCCTGCTCGCCGATTACCGCCGCGTCGGCGGTTTCGAAACCGCTTTCCAGCCCAAGCACCGCGAGCGCCACCTGCGGCTTGGGCAGTGCCACCGCTTCCGGCCACGACGCCACGGAACTTAAGTTGGCCAGCGCGTGATCGGCGAGCACATGGCGCATGCGCTCGCGCGCGCCTTCGCTCCAGAGGGCGATGATCACGCGCTTGCCGCCCGCCTGTAGCGCGGTCACGTGCTGGGCAAGCGCCTCGAACACGTTGCGGCCCGGCTCGGCGCGCTCGGCGGCGAAGTTGCGCCCTTGCCTGGTTTGCGCATCGATCGCCGGCCCCTGCCCTGCGGGCACCGTGAATGGCGTAAGCCGAGCGAGCGCGGCGGCATCGAGCCGCTCGCGCCATTCCGATTCCTCGACGTAGAGCCGGGCGGGCGGCAGCGGCTTGTAGGGCGGACCCGCGCCGCGCTCCGTGAGCGCCTGCTGGCGCGCTTCGTAATAGTCCTTGATCTGACCCAAGCGCTCGCGCACGGCGTCCTCGGCGAGCGGCTCCAACACGACGCACGCGCCCGGCACATAATCGAACAGGGTGTCAAGCCGGTCGTGGAACAGCGGCAGCCAGTGCTCCATTCCGGGGTGGCGCCGGCCTTCGCTCACTGCTTCGTAGAGCAGGTCGTCGGGCGTCGGCGCGCCGAACGCCTCGACATAGCCGAGACGGAAGCGCTTGATCGTATCGGGGGTGAGCTGAAATTCGGCGACCGGCACGAGATCGAGCCGGCGCAGCTGATCGGTGGTGCGCTGGCTCTCCGGATCGAAGCTGCGGATCGATTCCAGCGTGTCCCCGAAATAATCGAGCCGCACCGGCTCGGCCGTGCCCGGTGCGTAAAGGTCGATGATCCCGCCGCGCACCGCATAGTCGCCCGGCTCGCGCACTGTCGATGCACGCATGAAACCGTTGAGCTCGAGCCATTGGATGACGCGATCCATGGCGAGTACGTTGCCGGCCGCGATGGAAAGCGCTTCCTTCGTGACAAAATTCCGCGCCGGGACCCGCTGGAGCGCGGCATTGACGGTGGTGAGGAGAACCGTCGGCGATTGATCCTGCTGCGCGCGGGCAACCCGACCGAGCACGGCCATGCGCTGGGCGACGAACGCGGCATGCGGCGGAACCCGGTCATAGGGCAGGCAATCCCAGGCGGGAAACTCCAGCGCCACGATGTCAGGTGCGAAGAAGCCCAATGCGCGGGCGAGCGCGCTCATGCGCTGCCCGTCCCGGCATACGACGAGAAGGCCTACTGCTCCGGCATCGGCGCCCACCGCCGCGGCGCGGGCAAGGTCGGCAACGACCAGCCCCTCGGCGCCGTCGGCAACTCCGGCGAGCGTCAGCGGGCGGCCGGGTGCCAGCAGTTCGGCGGGAGATCGGGCCATGCTCAGCTCGTGCGCCCGCGATCGTGACTGAACTCGCGCAGGCGCCGAAACAGCGCGGTATCGAAATTCGCCGGCACCTCTGCTTCGTAGGTCACCCAGGCAAGCAGCTCACGGTCCGGCACTTCCAGCAACTGCTCCAATTCGCTCAGCTCGTTTTCGGTCAATTGCGCGATGGCCGCATCGGCGAAGCGGCCCATGATCAGGTCCACTTCCCGCATGCCGCGACGCCACGAGCGGAACAAAAGCTTACGCCGGCGCGCCTCCAACTGGTCGTGCGGCGACGTCTCGCTGGTCATGGTCCCTCAGGGCACTGGGCAAACGCCAAAAACCCGGACGTGCCGGGCGAAGGCTATATAGGGGGACGGCGCGCAAATGTCAGCGTGGGTGCCCTGCCGATCTCGACACCGGCCCGGTTGCCTCCCATCGGGGCGCGCGCCAGCATCGCCGACGACTGAATCGGGAAAGCGCAATGCGGCCGAGCCTGCTCAATCCGCTGTTTGCCCCGCTCACGGCGCTGTCGGGCGTGGGGCCGCAGCTGGAGAAGCTCTATCGGCGACTGTTCGATCGCGATGCGCCGGCGCGCATCATCGATCTGTTGTTTCATCTGCCCAGCGGCGTCATCGACCGACGCGCGCGGCCGAAATTGCGCGACGTGGTGCCCGATACGGTGGTCACGGTCGCAGTCGACGTCGATCGCCATCGTCCGTCACCGCCACACCGGCCGCGCGTGCCGTATCAGATCTACACGAGCGATGAGACCGGCGATCTGATCCTCGTCTATTTCAACGCGCGCAAGGACTACCTGCAGAAAATCTTGCCCGTGGGCGAGCGGCGCTACGTGTCCGGGACGGTGGCGCTTTACGACGGCATGCGACAGATGGTGCATCCCGATCGCGTCGTCGCGGAAGCCGATTTCGCGAAGCTGCCGCTGGTCGAGCCGGTCTATCCGCTCACTGAAGGGCTCACCCTCAATCAGGTGCGCAAGGCCGCCGACGCGGCGCTCGGGCGCCTACCGGCGCTGCCTGAATGGCAGGAACCGAGTTGGCTCGCGCGCGAGCGCTTTCCGTCGTTCTCCGATGCATTGCGCGTTTTGCACCGGCCTGACGACCCGGCGGATGTGCAGCCTGAAGGCGCGGCTTGGTCGCGCCTGGCCTACGACGAGTTTCTGGCCGGGCAGCTCGCGCTCGCGCTGATGCGCGCGCATTTGCGGCGGCCTGCCGGACGGGCGACGCCGGGGACCGGCCATCTGCGCAAAAAGCTGATCGAGGCGCTGCCCTATTCGCTCACCCCGTCACAGGGGCGCGCGGTCGCCGATATCGCCGCCGATCTCGCCAAGCCCGAGCGCATGCTGCGCTTGCTGCAGGGCGATGTCGGATCGGGCAAGACCGTGGTGGCATTGCTCGCCGCTGCAACCGTGATCGAGGGCGGCCGGCAAGCCGCCTTGATGGCGCCGACCGAGATTCTCGCGCGCCAGCACTTCAACACGATCACGCCGCTCGCCGCCGCGGCCGCGATCAACGTCGCCATCCTGACCGGGCGCGAGCGCGGCCGCGAGCGCAGCGAGATTCTCAAGCGGCTCGCCTTCGGTGCCATCCATATCCTGGTGGGCACGCATGCAGTGTTCCAGGAGCAGGTCGAATTTCGCGACCTT
>Ga0306920_100015937_pt1 | contig 10327 bp, 7 predicted proteins | sample flu12Cox44000170_FD_204666 | JGI IMG/M metagenome (GOLD analysis project Ga0306920, IMG submission 204666) | Lab enrichment of tropical soil microbial communities from Luquillo Experimental Forest, Puerto Rico - flux4day.12C.oxic.44.000.170 (v2)... | ecosystem: Environmental > Terrestrial >...
GGAGAATATCCATGAAAAACAGCGTGCTGCTGACAATCTTCTCTCTGCTCACGATCCTCCTGCTGATCCTTCACCTGACGACCGAAATCGCCTTCGGGCTTGAGTCGGGGGGCCTCAAAAACATTATCGGAATACTGGTCGTTGTCGTGTGGCTAAGCGGGACGCTGTTGCTCTATGAACGGAAATTGGGGTACGTCATCGTCCTGGTTGGGTCGCTCCTGGGGACGGTCGTCCCAATCATTCACATGATGGGTGCGGGACTTGTTGGCGGCAGGATCGGCCACACCCACTTAGCCCTCTTCTGGGTCTTTTCGAACTTCCTGCTCGGCGTGACCGCGCTCTTCTCCGTCATCCTCTCGGTGCGCGGACTGTGGAGCCTGCGACGGACAACTCCTGTTTAAACGGGGAAACCGGTAAGTGGCGGCAGGACCTAAGCTACAGCGCCCCGACAGGAATTGCCCCGGTGGCAAAAAAACCCGGCGCTAGTCAGAGAAACTCGGTTGCTGCTCAACCAGGCCTGCGCGAACGTGATCCTCGCCCATAGACGTTTACAAGCGGTTTGCCCCCGAACCCAAGAAATTAGGGCCGCAAGTCAGACATTTTACGGGATGATAGCGGGCTCGGGGTACCGGCTGCAGGCAGCGGTCAACTGTAATTATCTGAATCCACGCAACTAACAGTCGCTGTATAACGTCCGTCGAACGCATTTCCTTTTTTGGCTTCGTCCGAGCTTCGTTCCCTTTTCGCGCTAAAACCAAAGCTGAATCATCAGAGCCAGGCTTTAACTTTTTTTGGCACAAGCCACGGGAGTACGGCGCCCCACGGTTACCACCCTTCGAATCGGCAGCAGGGCCTAAGCCCGCTACGGACGAACAAGTTTCCAGAATCGGTGCAAACTGTAGCAATTCGTTGCGGGAAGCTGAGAGGACGTGGTAGCAAGCGAGGCGATTCGAACCAGGCTCGAAGGGTCTGCCGCCTTTGCTTTTTTGGCTCCGGGTGGTGGGGGTACGGCGCCCCATGGGTATCACCCTTCAGCCGGCAGCGGCGCCTAAGGGAATGCGAGCTTGAATGACTGTTCCCGTCTGCAGCTTTGAATCTATAAAGAGCTTGCCATCAACAAGTTTTATTCGTTCCTTCATACTGGTGAGGCCGATCCCATGTTGATTCATTGTCTGCTCCGCATCAAAGCCAATACCTGAATCACGTACCGTTAGAACTACCTCGTTTGTGTCGCTGCAGAGTGAGACTTGGAAGTGTCGAGCACCGCTATGCTTCACCGCATTTTGCAGAGCTTCCTGCAGCACACGAAATAGGCAAAGCGATACTTCCTTCGTTAAATTCTGCGGGACGCTCTCGGAGTGAAAGTCAATCTCTACATTTTGTAGGTCGGAAACTTCGCGACAGAAACTGGCAGACGCCGCTTTAAGTCCAAGGTACTCCAGTTTGGAGGGATGTAGTCGGTGCGAAATGGCCTGGATGTCGATGCCTATCTCTTGAAGCTGTTTCCGGACCTCATCGATGCGACCATTCACTTCGCCATTTGAAAGATGGTCCTGGTGCAGGCCTTCCAAATGAATTGCCAGGAGGGCCAGTCTTTGATTGATATCGTCGTGCAACTCTCTGGCGATCCAAGTACGCTCCTCCTCCTGAGCTTCAATCAATCTGCGGCTCAAGCTGGAACGCACCTCTTCCGCTAATTTCTGTTCGGTGATATCCACGCAAGACCCGATATAGCCAGCAAAGGATCCATCTTCATTGAACCGTGGCACACCGATGTCGAGCATCCAGCGATATTCTCCATCATGTCTTCGCAAACGGCACTCTTTTCTAAAGGGTCGCCGTTGAGCGAATGCCTCACGATAAATATCGATGCTTTTTTGGCGATCTTCGGGATGGAGCAGTCCTGGCAAACTCTTCTGAAGCTCGATCTCCGAGTGGCCGGTGAACTCCAGCCAAAGGTGATTGAAATAACTAGGCATCCGGTCCTGGCCTGACATCCAGATCATAACCGGCGCTGTGCTGGCCACTAGTCGAAAGCGTTTTTCACTTTCCCTCACAGCCTCATCCGCCCGCTTACGTTCGGTAATGTCAACAACCATGCCAACTATGCGCCTTATCCTGCTGTGATCGTCAAAATATGCGCGACTGTTCCTCTCCAACCAGATAACTGTCCCATCGGGCCGAACCACTCGATAGGCTATCCGAAGGTTTGGCTTTTCGACGGTTAGGTTAGATAGGGCAGCTTCAAATTTCTCCTTATCCGCAGGGTGGACCATTGCCGCTACCGCTGCGCCCGTTGCCGCGGCCCCTTCCTCTAACCCCAGAATCTCCGCGGACTCTCCTGAGCGCTCGATCACATCGGTTCCGGCATCCCACGAATAAGCGAACATCCTTCCGGCTTCGGCGGCGAGACGCAACCGCTCTTCGCTTTCTCGCAGTGCCTGCTCCGCCCGCTTGCGTTCGGTAATGTCATGCACTATCGCCAACCAGCCGGTTACACTTCCACAGACATCAAACGTGGGTGTGTAATCCGTAGAAGTCCACCTTGGCCCGACGCCCCGAAAATTCGTTTCTTGCTCGTAATGAACGCTTTCGCCGGTAAGCACTCGATCTAAATAGGGCCGCAGGGCCTCAAACGGGGTCTTCCCTAATACCTCTGACATCGGTCGGTCGACGATTTCAGCCAGAGGGCGAAGGACCCAGTTCGCATAGACTTCATTGACCCACAGGTAGCGGGAATCTCGGCTACATCGACATACGGCTACGGCCATTTGCTTGGTGAGCGTTTCAAATGCTTCCAGTGCTTGTATATCCTTTTCTTGCATGAACAACCTTTAGCACTGCGATAAATGGCTTGAAAATTTGGCTGATTCGACGGACACGGGACGACACTTCGCGCAACAAAGTTGCTTGAGAATAGCACGGAAACCAGCAACCAGCTTGTGACTCGCTGTCAAGCAGCGCCAATGATTTTAGGAAATGCCACCCTGGTACTCCGCCCCGCGGGTGGCTCTTTTTCGCCCAGAAGCGGCGCCTAAGCCATCTTTGCCCCAGCAAGCCTTGTACGTCGGAGCTTCGGTTTTCATTCGCCTACGGGGCTGGAAAGGGCCTTTACGGGCCTATTGGCCGCTCAGCTGCGGTCGAGTCGTATACAATTCTAAGCACCGGAGAGTTACGTACACCGAAACGGGAATACACGACTGGTGCGATCCAGCAAGGATGCTAACTTGCAGGGACCGCTCCGCCTTCCATGTTGTCCAACTGCTTTTGTGCCTTATCGACCCATGATTCCGCGCCGAGACTTTTGAAGGCGTCCAGACTGGTTCGAAGCAATCCAATGTTGAGGGCGTCCGACAGGGACGCTTCAGCAAAATCGACCAAGGCCTCTTCTAGAGGCAGGCCAAGTTCCTGATAGGTGCGCTTGGCGGCTGTGAGGTGGCGGCGGGCCCCGACGCAGTCTCCCGAGGCCGCTGCTAACCGTGCTCGCTGCCGGAGAACATCGGCCAGGCCCTGGCGGTAACCGAGAGAATCGAAGATTTTCTGGGCTGCATCGAGATAGGCTTGCGCAGCGGCAACGTTTCCGCGGGTAGCTTCGAACTCGGCAAAATTAACAAGAAGTTCGTGCTCGCTCAAAACATCGCCTGTCTCAGCAAAGATGGCGCGGGCTTCACCATAGTATTGACCGGCGGGAACATCCCGACCGTTAGCAAAGGCGACATCAGCGAGACCCCAAAGCGAGGTAGCGACGCCGTTGATGTGAGAAAGGCCCTTAAAACCATCATGAGCGCGGAGAAAAAGATCGCCAGCGCCCGTGATGTTGCCAGAGAGAAATTCGAGACGCGCGACGGAAACGATGAATGCAGGGGGATCCGGTGCCCCGCTTTGTTTAGACTTGAGCTCTTTATAGGCGGCGTCGTAATGAACACGGGCGTCTGCGAATTTTGCTATCCTCGCATCTAGGTCTCCAATGCGGAGCTCAACGTTTGCCCAGCTGGATCTACTGCCTTCTGCTTGAAAGAGCTCCGAAGCCCGCCTGAGTTTGAGACGGGCTCCCTGGAAATCGCCAGAAAAAACATCGAGGTCCGCGAGCCCACCGAGAACATTCGCTTCACCGGTTCGATCCTCCTGGGAGCGGAAGAGCTGCAGAGCCTGGTTGTAAGCGTCGCGAGCATCCGGGAACCTGCCTCCATCGCGTGCCAAGTGACCGATCCCCCGCAGGCAATTGGCCCTCCCTAAGTCATCGCCGACGGCGTTATAGAGTTTAAGAGCTGACGAAAAATTGTCTTTCGCTTCAGCGGAGTCGCCCAGAGCGCGATTCATTTCACCAAGTATTAGCAGCGTGTTCGCCTGGCCTCTTTTATCTTCTATGGTTTCGAATTTGCCGAGAGCTTGACGATAGTGCTGCCTTGCTTCCGGATGGTTTTCAACAAGGCGTTCGAGTTGACCGAGGGCCATCTCTACGGCCGCGATGCCGCCATCATGCCCCTTTTCTTGATAGAGAGTGAGGGCATCGCTGAGATAGGTACGCGCCTTAGGTAAGTCACCCTCCGACACGATCTCGAGGTCGCCCAGGTTGCGAAGGGCGTCAGCGGTGCCTAAAATGTGGCGTGCAGAGCGGAAGAGGTCGAGAGAGCGGTTGTATTGTAGGCGGGCAGGTTCGAAGCGTGATGTATATTCTTCGATTCTACCTAAATAGCGGTGGGCTACGGCTTCTCCGACCGCGTCGCGCTTAGATCGACTAATGGTAACAGCTTGCTCACATTTGTTGCGAGCCTTGTCGAGACGACTTTCGAAATAATCGAGAAGTCCCAGACCGCAGAGAGCGCGAACCTGCCAATACTTATTGGAGGCGGTTACGGCGGCAGCTAGGCATTTTTCAAAATTCCCCCGTGCCGCGTCTCGCTCGCCGAGATGAAGCAGAGACGAGCCAAGCTGGCAGAGTGCCTCCAAGTGACTGTTGCTGCCGGTTTTCAAAGCGGCATTTTTCAGGGCCTCCTGATATTTGTCCACTGCAGCGCGATACAAGCTTCGGTCCTCGAGCTCTGACGCTGATCGCAGGTCGGCTCGGAGCTTGCGATTCCCCGTTGTAAGGGCGCTACGCAAGAAGTACAACCAGATGGCAGTGGCAAGAGCTGGGAACAAAAGAGTGCGACGAGAATGGCCCACTACGGAACCGGAAAAAAATTGAACGACCTGAGTGGCGTAGAACCAGGTGAAGTACCAAAGGCCGGCTAGGGTCCAACCGGAAAGCCAGAACGCCTCAGGAGCACGTTCTTGTTCATTCCAGAATCTCCGTGCGAGGTAGCGAACAACAGGAAAACCAGCGACGAAAATCATGAGTTCGAGAGTTACTCGGGCGCCGAAAATTTTGAGGACAATGTCCCATATGCCCTTGATGCCTTCATCGCCTTTTCTTTCGGTGTCGACCCACACGAGCGATGGCAAGAAAGCCAAAACTGTGTCGGAGCCTGTCAAAAAGCGAATTACCTGTCTCTCGCCCGAGTTGAGACGGGACAGTCTGAAAGAGAGAGGAGACCTAAACCATCGAAAGCGGGCAAGCAACCGAGGGGTGCCGATAAGCCTCATATGCTCAGAACGTTTATAAGCCCAGAATACTAAACCCCGTGAGTAAACCTGTCTAGCATGATTGACGCAGGTTAAAACGTTTGATCCGCACCTTGAAAAACCCGGCTAACTAAATCGGTAACTGTTTAATTGAACGAAAACGTGCTAATTGAGGAGCGGCCGGTAACGCCTTCACTCGATGAGACTTAGAGTTTAGGGATGCAGTTTCGAACCCCACCGCCTCAAAGGAAGAGCGGAGCGTGCGCGCGATCTGGACTGGGGATGACTCACAGGTCGCAGACAGCCTTGGCGTTGTTCATCCGGCGAACTGGGCACTCCTTATCGTGCTTCTTCAAGAGTGTCCCTCCTTGTAGAGAAACGGACCGCCACTTCATCGAGAAATGCTTCCCACACGTCGTCATCTGAGAGAGCCGATGCTGTCGGTGGCTGGCCGAGTTCTGCCGCCAGGATGCCTTCGAGGTCGTTGCTGTCGGTCTCGAGTTCCACGTTCCCGCGAGCGTCCTCGACCGCGCGGAGGGCGTCCCAGAAATGCGCCCTGGCCTCACACAGGACTCTCAGCGTGCGAATGATCTGCTCGCGTTCCTCCTTGCTGAACTGCATTTCCCGCCCGTTTGCGATTCTTTTACGTTTCATGCGCGATAGGGCCCTTTCTTGCGGTTCGGGATTTTACGTCCACAAATGCCTGCACTCAACTCCAAAATCTGCACATAAATTGCAAACAAAATAGGCGTTGGATGCGGCCTTTTCGCGAGTTGCAGGAGGCGACAAAGTGAGCAAAGATCAGCGGGCGATAGGACAACTCCAGCGTGTCGCCGGACATGGCCCGCCGAGCGACTATTTCGGCGGCGGACCGCTATCTCACGGGCTTCTCTTATACCCGCCTCGAGCAATGCTGACCTGCAATTTATATCTGAGCGGACGCAATTCCCCGCGCTGCCGCATCTCCCGCGTGCACTCCTGCGCATCGCCCAGATCCGTAAGTTTGGGGTCACCTTCAGCTGCTTGTAGACGCCACATTTCATCGGGATTTTTCTGAAATTCCCGAACAAGTTTCTGCAACCACGTATGGCCGATGCCAAGCTGCCTAGCCCAGGAACGCCCAGATGGCTTGTTACCACCGCGACAGGTAAACCACCAGAACGCGTATCTGCGAATCATGTGCGCTTCGTCTTTGCTGCGCCAAGGACGCGGCTTATGGTAACGCGGACTCTTGCGCGCTTTTGCGAGATTCGCCATCCGAGCGTCATAAGGATCACTTCGACACCAGGGTTGATACATTGAAGGCCAAAAGCCAAATGCTCCGTCAAAAAGAGGATCGCGATTGTTCCGTGCCCGTCTTTTCGAAACTAGCACGGATATCCGAAGAGGAACTTCTCTTAGAGCTACCTCACGCGAAAGCGGGGCAGGTTGATCACCATCAGTGGCTCGAGTGGCTCAGAGGCAAGAATCTAGGGGACGTAAGAATGGTAGAAGGTTGTCCCACCGACCTCGCTAATTGCGCTCACTTGGTATCTGCGCATCAGCCCCGCGATCAAGCAGATTTTCATTGGATATATCGAGACGAAGAAGGTGACGTTCAAGACCCATCATCGTGTTTTGCCGCAATGCCCGCGGACGATCCTCGTATGAAGTCTTTGGAGCCGTATCCATTCAAGGTCTTAACAATCGTCGTTAGCAAACGATCAACCGAATAAAAGATACTTTGCCAAGAGGTCTGTGACGAAGCCCTTGATAGGCTCTGCGCGGCAAAGGGGTGCGGCTACAAACTATGAAAGCATTTCGAATTGGTTTGGCTTCGCTCGAGGCTTAGGCACTACAACCCAAATGATTTCCGGTTACGCCACGCCTCGGGACTTACTAATCAGTTCTTAAGTTAGCGACTTTGCGCCGGAGCTCCTCGCCGAAGTTGAAAATGAAGCTCACTTTGTTTACTGACACCTCTTCGCTACCGCGGGGACGTATCAGCACGGCGAGACGCTGGCCATCTGGATGGACATCGAAGTTGCTCCAACTCCCCACGTAGTCCAGCTGCACGCTTGACCAGAGCCGCGGCTTTTCAGCGTGGAACGAATCGCCGGAAGCGGTATAGCTCGCCACCATGATCCGCTGATCCAGCGCAAGATACAGTAGCTCTTTGCCGTTTCGGGACCACTTAGGGGATGCGCCGCCTTCCGTGGAAATCTGCCATTTGCCGCCCGTCGCGGAAAATGGCCGGACATACACTTCCGACCTACCTGACTCCTCAGACTGGTACGCGAGCCAGCGCCCATCTGGCGAAAACGCAGCTTCGCCTTGCGTGAAAGGGCTCTTCAGAAAAACTTGTGGCTCGCTCGGCTTCCAACCCATCGTTTCGTTGCCATCTATCGTCATGGTCGCGATATTTCGCGTAGTACCACCAGCAAGAAATTGATCGAACGCCAAAACCTTGCCATCGGGACGCCACGACGAGGGGATTATGCGGGCATTGGTTTCGGTCAACCGCTGTGCCTCCCCTGTTCCATCGGCGCGCTTCCAGTACACAGCCAGACCACTCTTATCAGCGGAAGCGTAAGTGATTCTTTGGCCGTCTGGCGTCCAGACTGGAAAGTAGTTAGTTCGGTCATCGCCGAATGTCAGGCGCATAAGCGTATCGCGCTGCCACTCGTACACCCAGATGTCATATTTATTCCCGTCATGGATTCGCAGTGCCAGGCGCTCTCCATCTGGCGAGAAGGCCGGGCTATCGTAGTTGGCGGGCGTTTCCCTCAACGGCGTGAGTTTGCCTTCGCGATCCATCCAGTAAACGGACACGTCCTGCCTGCCGGACCCCGTGACATAGACCAGATCTCCATTTCGGGAGAACGAAAACTGAGCACTGCCGGGAGTTGTGGCTGCGATACCTTCCAGCACTGGCGCCGCCTGGCCGGTCACCTCGAGGCGTTTCAAATCAAACGGCACCGCAAACAGCGTTCCTTCGTGCATGTAAACCAGATGGCCCGTTCTTACATACCGGGGATGGTAACCACCTTGAGCTACCATCTTCCGCTGGCCGCTGCCCATCGAGTACACGACGATTGCAGCGTCCTCGTACGGTCCGCCGTGCGTATCTGAAGTGAACAGGACGGCTTTACCGCCAGGAAGCAACTCCGGCCAGCGTTGCGTCACTTCGCCCGCTTGCTGATCCAGTTTAGTCAGCCCTTGCGGCGTTCCTCCCGCTGAGGACACCTTAAACAAGGGCCCGCGGAGGTCCGGTGCGAAAACAATCGTGCCGTCCTCACCCCAACTGCCGCCGCGACCGCCAGCCGCAGCGCAAAGTGTAACGACTGCGCCGCCATGCACGGAGACCTTCTTCAATTTGCCGTCTGCGAAAAAACCGAGCCATTCTCCGTCGGGCGAAAAAAAGGGAGTTCTCGCATTTTCGGTTCCCGAAAGTGAGATAGCTTGGATCTGGTCGAGTAGGCGAACGTAGATTCGCCTTTTCAGATCAGAACTGCTCGCCACGAAAGCCAACTTCCTACCGTCAGGCGACAAAACCACGGAACTGAATGCCATATCCAAGTTTGCGTCTGCGCCAATATCGGCACTCAGGTGGATCACCGGCGCTGGCTTCGGCGTGCGCAAGACAAAACCGATACCGAGGGCAATCGTAGCCAACCCGAGGACGGCAGCTGCGTCCCACGCAGCTGTCTCGCGCCACTTCGCGCGCGGACCGACTGCTGCCACTCCCGCTTGAGGGCCGTCTTCTGCGATCCACTGCAGTTCACCGGATACGTCGGACGCCGCCTGCCAGCGCTTCTGCAGTTCCTTGACAAGACATCGGCGGATAACATGGTCCAGCGCGGGTGGCGTCGTCGGTTTAAAGGAACTGATGGGCGCAGGCTCTCTTTCAAGGATGGCGGAGGCCACACTGAGCTGACTCTTTCCTTCAAACGCCTTTTGCCCCGTCAACATTTCGTAGAGCACCGCGCCCAGCGAAAAAACGTCGCTCCGTCCGTCCACCTCTTTCCCTTCGATCTGCTCGGGCGACATGTACTGAAACGTGCCCACGATGGTTCCTTCCTGCGTGACCGTTTCGGGTGAGCTGCGCAGTACCGCCGCGGATAACGTGATTTCGCTCGCGCCGTTTCCTGATATAGCCGGCTTCGCTAGGCCGAAATCGAGCAGCTTGGCGCCACTTGGCGTCAGCATAATGTTTCCCGGCTTCAGGTCACGATGAACCACGCCACTGCGATGCGCCTTGTCCAGTGCGTCCGCGATTTGTGCTCCATACCTCAACACCTGCTCTAGCTGCAGCGGGCCTTTCTCCAATCGCTTGGCCAGCGTCTCGCCCTCCAGGCACTCCATGACCAGATAGCTCAATCCGTCTTGCGAGCCTACGTCATGCAACACGCAGATGTGTGGATGATTCAGGTTCGAGATAGTCTTGGCCTCGCGCTCGAATCGTTGCTTGCGCAAAGGATCGCGCGACATTTCCTGCGGAAGAATTTTGATCGCAACAGCGCGCTCAAGCCGCGTGTCCTTCGCACGGTACACTTCGCCCATGCCGCCGGCACCAAGCGGCGACTCAATCTCATATGGCCCGAGCTTTTGGCCTTGAGCGAGGGGCATAATTGGCGTGATTATAGCCCCAGAACAGCCCTTTGCCGCTTCTTGTTTGGTCACTGCCTGGTATACCGGAGATCTCTAACAATGTCGGCTCTGTCAAGTCCTTTTTTGAATTTTTTCGGCCTCTCTTTTCTTTTTTCGAGCACACTACTCCGTT
>Ga0306920_100015940_pt1 | contig 10326 bp, 9 predicted proteins | sample flu12Cox44000170_FD_204666 | JGI IMG/M metagenome (GOLD analysis project Ga0306920, IMG submission 204666) | Lab enrichment of tropical soil microbial communities from Luquillo Experimental Forest, Puerto Rico - flux4day.12C.oxic.44.000.170 (v2)... | ecosystem: Environmental > Terrestrial >...
TGCCGCCAAGCAGCTGCAGGGCAAAGAACTCTCCTACAACAACCTGGTCGATCTCGAAGCCGCGCGCAGCCTGGCGGCGGAGTTCGACCATCCTGCGGCCGTCATCATCAAGCACAACAATCCCTGTGGGACGGCCGAGCAGAAGACGCTGCGCGAAGCGTATCTGAAGGCGCTCGCCTCGGACCCGGTTTCGGCCTTTGGCGGTGTGCTGGCCTTCAATCGCGCGGTCGATGGCGCGACCGCGGAGGAAGTCGCGAAGCTGTTTGTGGAATGCATTGCCGCGCCCGGTTTCGACAGTCGGGCCAAGGAGATTTTCGCGGCCAAGAAAAATCTGCGTCTGCTCGAACTTCCGGCCGGAGGCCTCGAGCCGGAGCGCGAGCTGCAATGGAAAAGGGTGCTCGGCGGCGTGCTGGTGCAGCAATCGGACCAGGGCCGATTGAATCCCGCCGAATTGAAGGTGGTCACCAAGCGCCAGCCTTCGGCCGAAGAGTTCGCCGCACTCGAGTTCGCGTGGAAAGTCGCGAAGCACGTGAAATCGAACGCCATTGTTTTTGCCAAGGACAGCGCGACGCTCGGCGTAGGAGCGGGGCAGATGAGCCGCGTCGATTCCGTAAAGCTTGCGGTAATGAAAGCGCAGTGTTCGCTCGCAGGCTCGGTGGTCGCGTCGGACGCCTTCTTTCCCTTCCCCGACGGCGTCGAGGAAGCCGCGAAGGCGGGTGCGGTGGCGGTGATCGAGCCCGGGGGCTCGGTTCGCGACAACGAGGTGATCGCCGCGGCCGACCGGCTCGGAATGGCCATGGTGTTTACCGGGATGCGCCACTTCCTGCACTAGAGGTTCGCCGGCCGGGCGCCGTCAACTACGGCCGATCTCGTCCATTTTGCCTTGCGGCTCGAGGGCGTCGAGAGATGCATGGGGCAGGCTTAGAAACAGTTCGATCCTTCGCTCCAGCGTGAAATAGGCATCCCGAAATGCGCGCCGGATCTCTTCGGGAGTTCCGGTAACCACGGCGGGGTCGGCGACGCCCCAGTGCGCCGTGAGCGGGTGGCCCGGCCATACCGGGCAGACTTCCCGCGCGGCGCTGTCACAGAGCGTGAAGATGCAATCCATTCGGGGCGCGCCGGGCTTAGCGAATTCCTCCCAGCTCTTGCTCTCTAAGCCGGCGGTGGGAAGCTTCGCCGACACGAGTTGCGCGAGTGCATTCGGATTTACCTCTCCGGCGGGATGGCTCCCGGCGCTGAACGCCTGGAACTCCGGCGCGCCGCGGTGTTTCAAGATGGCTTCGGCGAAGATCGACCGAGCGGCGGACATCACCGAGCTCCCGTGCAGCACGGCAGACCGACGCAGCCGGGAGGGCAGTCGCAGGTGACGGTTTCCGGGCCAGGCTCCTGCGACCGGGGAGAGCGAACCTTCTCCTTGCTCTGCTCGGGATCCCTCTGCTGCTCCTCCGGGAGTTCGGGCTGCACGTTCTCTTTCATAGGCATCCCCGTCACGGGCATCCTCACTCCTAGAGATCCGCCTCGATTCGATGCCCATTCATCCGGTTAGGGTGCGCAGAGACAGCGGGCGCAGAATTGCTAGACGTGCAGAGCGCCCGGAGCGGCAAAAGCGGTCGGCCGAGCGGGAAAGCTCGAGCGGCAGAGATCCTGGCGGCTACCACCCGCCGCCTCCTCCTCCTCCACCGCCGCCGGAGCCGCCTCCGGCGCCGCTCGTCGAGCCCGGTGCGGAGGAAGAAGACGAGATGGCAGAAGTAAAACTGCCGGAGAAGCCGCTTCCGAAACCGCTCGTGCCGAAGCCGTTCCAGTTCGTGCCCGAGTAAAAAGACGGCGTGTAGGCTCGACCGCCCGGCACGTGGCCAGCCGAACCAAGCTCGGAAGCAAATTTCTCGGACCAAGCTTGTTCGAGATCGAGCGCCAAGGCGAAGGGCAGGAATTTCTCGAAGGTCTCGGGAGTCCCGTCGGGAGGCAGGATGCGGTTGAGGCGGTCGCCGTCGACTTCGCCTAAAAACATTTTGAAGCCGTCGACCTGGTCGAGCAGCCGGCGGCCGGCTAGGGTGGGAGCCTTCAGCAGGAAATGAAAGAGCACGTGCAGCATGACGCTCGAGAACAGAAAGCCGGCCACGAAGAGCGAGGCAAGTTTGACCAGAAAGAAAACCCCCATAGCCTCGCCGCCGAGGAAGGGCAGAGCAAACAGGGAAAAGACCACGGCTTTGCCTGCGAGTGCTGTCCCGGGCGCGCCGAGAGCCGCCTTCCATGCAGCCGCACATCCGATCACCAGTCCCACACAGGCCAGACTCCAAATGGTGAGCCAAAAGCAGATGAACACGACGGCGAAGAGGCTGGGTACCGACTCAAGAAAGGCCAGGCCCAAGACCGCAACGACGCTCGAGACGATGCCCGGAAGCAGATAGCGGCTGTTGGTGATGAAGTACACCTTTTCTTCCGCGAGCTTGAGCCAGCCCTTGAGGGCGGCGATGCCTTGCTGGATGGTTTTGTGGTTTTCGTTGTGGAGCCAGAGTTGTTCGCGCCCATCGAATAACACTCCCGCGATCTGCTTTTCGTCGGGAGTCAGCACCGAGAGAGTCGCTCGGGTGCGGTAAAGGGTGTACGAGCCGGCCTGCTCTTTGATGGTGAGATAGCCGCGCACAGCCATATCCAGAATGGCGGCGGCGAAGGTCTTGTTGTCGAAGCCCATGCGGACCAGGTAGCGCGTCGCGGCCGGCGAGAGATTTTGGGGAGGCTGGTAGAGCGGCATAATGACGCCGCGAACAGGATCCCTGCCGACCGCATACCAGACGACCAGGTAGTAGAGAAGAAGCACGAGAAACGCGAGCGAGGCGAGGAGCGCGACGCGGTTGTCGGCAAAAAAATACCGGACCTGCTGCTCCCGGGTAGGCGCCGCAATCAGCCCTTTTTTCCAGGATAGAACGATGGAGAGCCCTTCCTGGGGGCGCAGCCTGCTAGTGGTCTCGAAAAAGTAGCTGCCCGGAGGCTGCTGCCGGGAGGTGAGGTTACGGGCAAAGGACTGTTGCGGACCGGTAAAGCCGTCGAGTGAGACCGGACTGCCGGAGATCGCGCCGGGAAGTGTGACTGTGGCGGAAGCGTGGTCGATCGGAAAAGCCCAGCCGTTGCCGGTGACGTTCCAATACATTTCGTCGTGGTCGGAGAAAAATCCCAGCTGGCGGGTGGTGGTGTAGGCGATGACATACGTGTGGTGCCCCGCGGGCAGCACAGCGTTCGAATCGCCGAGGTAGATGCGCTTTCCGTTCGGCTGATCGGTGACGCGGGAGATCTCCGGCGCGCCGTCGCGTTCGGCCGAGAGCAGCTCGAAGCCGACAACGTAGTGGTTTCGAAGGCGGTCGCGGTAGCGGGTGGGGAAGTCGCGATAGATGCCGTGACGGATCGCACTACCGCGGCTGTTGACGGTAATGGTTTCGCGGACTAGCAAGGTGCCGTCTTCCCGCAGGGTGATGTCGCTGTGGAAGTCCAGGATGCGTTCGGACAGGTCTGCGGCCGGCGAGCTGCAGCATGGCCGAACGAGCAGAGCCAGAGCCAGGAGGGCCAGGCGAAGACGCACATGCACCTATGCTAAAGGCAGTTTCCGAACAAATCGAAGGGCACGGGGAACCGGGAGTCGTTCTTGCTACGGGCGCTCGGCCCGGGAGAGAACGCCCGGAGAGGTCTAGCGCCTGAAGGCCACCTTGCCGGCGACGATGGTGGCCATCGGTGCGCCGCGGAAGGTACGGCGATCGAAGGGCGAATTGCGGGATTTGCTCGGCGAGTCGTTGACGTCGTAGGTCCACGGATGCGACGTGGAGAAAATGGTCACGTCGGCGGGCTGGCCTGCCGCGAGTTTGCGTTCCATGCCCAGGACTCGAGCCGGGCCGGTGGTGAAAAGCTCGACCATGCGCAGCAGCGGGATTCGATCGGTCGCCACCAGCTGTTCGAGCGCCAGCGGGATAGCGGTCTCAAATCCCAGAATGCCGAAGGGGGCGCGGTCGAACTCGACGTCTTTGAGGGCGGGTTCGTGGGGAGCGTGGTCGGTGGCGATCACATCGACGGCTCCATCGGCGAGGCCGGCGAGGAGGGCTTCCCGGTCTTCGCGCGAGGCCAGCGGCGGATTCATCTTGAAGCGCGAATCGTAGGTCACGTCCTCATCGCTCAGGGTGAAATGGTGCGGCGTGACTTCGCAGGTGACGCCTAGGCCGCGGTCTTTGGCCCAGCGGACCTGATCGAGCGATGCTTTGGCGGAGAGATGCGCGATGTGCAGCCGCGCGCCGGTGAGCTCGGCGAGCTGGACGTCGCGCGAGACGCAGACCGATTCTGCCGCGGCCGGCATGCCACGCAAACCGAGCCGGGTGGAGGTCACGCCTTCGCGCATGACCGCGCCGGCGGCGAGCGTGACATCCTCGGAATGTTCGATGACCGGAAGATCGAGCGAACGGCAGTAATCCATGACTTGGCGCGCCAGCTGGGCTGTCGCGATGGGCTTGCCGTCGTCAGAGACGGCAACGATGCCGGCTTCCTTCATCGCTGCGATTTCGGCGATGGCTTCGCCCTGGCTGCCGACGCTCGCGGCCCCGATGGGCCACACGCGCGTGGCTCCGACCCGGCGCGCTTTATCCACGATGAAGCGGGTAATCGAAGCGTTGTCGTGCACCGGCTTGGTGTTGGGCATGCAGCAGACGGCGGTGAATCCGCCGCGCGCCGCGGACCGCGTACCGCTTTCGATGGTTTCCGAGGACTCCTGGCCGGGTTCGCGCAGATGAACGTGGAGATCGATGAAGCCGGGCGCCACGATCATGCCGGCGGCGTCGAACAGTTCCGCGCCGTCGACGCTTCGGAACTCTCCCTGAGGGCGAACCTCCCGGATGACCTCACCGTCCAGCAGAACGTCGAGCGCGGCGTCGGTTTTGGATGCCGGGTCGATCACCCGGCCGTTTTTGATCAGCAGCATTCCTAGCAGTCCCTTTTTTGCGGCACAGGTTCCTGTTCGGCGGCACTCGGTGCGCTGCCGTCCGCGGTCTGGCGATTGTGTTCGAGCACTGTCCCGGCGGCGGGATGGGTGCCCTGGTCGCCGACCACCAGCAGATAGAGAATGGCCATTCGCACGGCCACGCCGTTGGTGACCTGCTCGAGCACGCAGGATTGCGGACCGTCGGCCACTTCCGGCGTGATTTCGATGCCGCGATTCATCGGCCCGGGATGCAGAACGAGGGCGTCCGGTTTGGCGCGCTTGAGACGCTCGGCGTTCAGCTGGTAGCCGTGAATATAGTCGTTGGTCGAAATGGAGGGCTCGTGCTGGCGTTCGGTCTGCACGCGCAGCATGATGATGACGTCGGCGTCCTCGAGAGCTTCTTCGATGTTATAGACGCTGCGGATGGCCGTGCCCGGCGCAATTTTCTCGAGCTCCCGCGGCACCCACATGGCCGGGCCGCACAGCGTGAAGCGGCAGCCAAACTTCCCGAGCAAATGGATGTTGGAACGAGCGACGCGGGAGTGGGAAAGGTCGCCGAGGATGGTGACGTTCAGGTTTTCGATGGTGCCTTTGCGATCGCGGATGGTGAGGGCGTCGAGCAGACCCTGCGACGGATGCTCGTGGGTGCCGTCGCCGGCGTTGACGACCGGGATGTCCAGGTGGCGCGCGACGTAGGCGGCCGCGCCCGAAGAAAAATGGCGCATCACCAGACAATCGGGCTTCATAGCGTTCAGGTTGAAGGCGGTATCGAGCAGCGTTTCGCCTTTCTTCAGGCTGGACGCTTCGGCCTGCAGGTTCATGGTGTCCGCGCCCAGCCGCGAAGCGGCGGTGCCAAAGCTGATCCGCGTGCGCGTGGAATTCTCAAAAAATGCCAGCGCGACGGTCTTACCGCGCAGCGTGGCCAGCTTTTTGAGCGGATGTCGCTGAATTTCCTGAAAGGGCTGGCTTTGATCGAGAAGAAAGGTAAGCTCGGCCGCGGAGAGCGGCTCGAGAGCCAATAAATCGCGAAATCGGTAGCTCACAACCTCGCTCAAAGTTTCGAGATTCGAACGTCCCGCTCCTATTCTACCCGGTCCACCAGCACTACGCGCTCTTCGTTGTCAATTTCCCGCAGCCGCACCTCGATGATCTCGGTGTCGCTGGTCTGAACGACGCGGCCGGTGTACTGCGCTTCGATCGGCATTTCGCGGTGGCCGCGGTCGATCAGCACACAGAGGGAAACGCGGCGCGGCCGGCCGAGGTCGAAAAGACCGTTCATTGCGGCGCGGATGGTGCGCCCGGTATAGAGCACGTCGTCCACCAGAACCAGATCCATGCCGTCCACGCCAAAGGAGATCTCCGAGGATTGCAGCACGGCTTGTGGCGCCACTTTGGAGAGGTCGTCGCGATAGAGCGTAATATCCAGCGTACCGACGGGAACATCGACCCCGTCGATGCCGCGCATGGCCTGAGCGATTCGCTGCGCCAGAGGAACGCCGCGGCGGCGGATTCCGATCAGCGCCAGGTGTTTTGTGCCGCCGCTTTTCTCGACGATTTCATGGGCCACGCGCTGCAGAGTGCGGTCAATTTCCGCCGCAGACATCAACTGCGCTTTTTCCACGATTCGCATGCGGGCGAAATTCTAACACAACGGCGTGCTCGCGGGCGTGGCGCTCGGCCGCCGTGCTAGACTCGTCGGCCAGGAAAAAAGGAGACTCATGAAGCGAGCCAGAGATTGCCGATTGCTGCTGTTTTTTGCATTGCTCGCGACTCTCGCGGCGAATCTGGCCCTCGCGCAGGCTCCCGGAGCACATAAATCCGCTGCCAAGCCGGCCGCGACGGAGGCGTCTTATGCCCGGCCGAAACTGGTGGTGCTTCTGGTGGTGGACCAGATGCGCGCGGACTACCTCGAGCGCTTCCAAGAACAGTGGAACGGCGGACTGAAGCGGCTGCTGCAGGAAGGGGCGTGGTTTCGGGAAGCAGCCTACCCCTATGCGGCCACGGAAACCTGTGTGGGCCACGCGACGATTTCGACCGGCTCGCTGCCGGCCACGCACGGGATGATCGGAAATCGCTGGTGGGACCGCGAGACGCAAGACATGGTGTCTTGTACCGCCGACCCCGGCGTCAGCAACACCGCTTATGCGGGCGGCTCCGCCAAGGGGGGAGACTCCGCGTGGCGAATGCGCGTTCCTTCCTTTGCCGACGAGTTGCGTTTTCAGAGCGGCCGCGGCACGCGCGTGGTGGCCTTCTCGCTGAAGGCACGCTCGGCGATTACCATGGCCGGCCACCGGGCGGACGCATTGGTATGGTTTGATGGCGGCTCCTGGCTCAGCTCTCCTCCTTACGGAACGGCGCCCTTTTTGGAAGAGTTCCTCAAGACTCACCCTATCCAGAACGATTACGGCAAATCGTGGGACCTGTCCTTGCCGAAAAGCGCCTACCTGTACGAAGAAAAGGCCGCCGGGGCCGCGGTCCCGGCCGGCTGGGACGCGACGTTCCCTCACGTGCTGCGGGGCAAGAGCGGCTCGGGCGAGCCGGATGAAATGTTTTATGAAGCGTGGGAGTCGAGCCCCTTCGCCAACACCTATTTGACCAGGATGGCGGAAAACGCCGTGGATCAGCTGGGGCTCGGAACGGGCGCCCGAACGGATTTTCTGGGTGTCAGCTACTCGCCGGTCGATTATGTCGGTCACGCTTTCGGGCCGCGCAGCTGGGAAGTCCAGGACATTCTGATCCGCCTGGACAAGGATTTGGGCGATCTGTTTGCGCACCTCGACGCCAAGGTGGGCCGTGGCAACTATGTGGTGGCGTTCAGTGCCGACCACGGCGTGACTCCGGTGCCCCAACAGTCGCAAAAGGCCGGCATCGACGCCGGGGTTCTGTACATGACCGACGTGCAGGAAAAAATCGAAAAAGCGCTCGCGCCGCTCAGCTACAGCAAACCCGTCGTCACCCACGTCTCCAGCGCGCAAATCTATTTCTCGAGCGGAATTTACGAACGGCTGAAGGCCGATCTCCCGGCGATGCGCGCGGTGCTCGATGCCGTTCGCTCCGTCGCAGGCGTTGCCGGGGTCTACCGCGCCGAAGAGTTGCAGGACTGGCCGGACACGCAAAGCCCGATTCGCAGCGCCGAGGCGGCCAGTTATTTCCCCGGCCGCAGTGGCGATCTGCTGGTCGTACCGAAGCCCTACTGGCTGGTCGAAGGGACGGCGCGAGGCAAGTCCGAGGAAACCGGTGCCGGGCATGGGACGCCCTACTCTTACGACCAGCGGGTTCCCGTGCTGCTCATGGGCTGGGGAATTGAGCCCGGCGAATATTATGGACGGATCAGCCCTGCCGACATTGCGCCCACCCTGGCGAGCCTCTGTGGCGTGACTCTCGCTCCGAGCGACGGGCGGGTCCTTGCGGAGGCCCTCGCCAAGTAGAGGAAAGCCGCCCGGGGCATCGATTGGCGTCTTCCATGGTATCCTTGGCCGCGCAGTGAGTTCTCGAAACGCTTCACTTCCCGGCCGCTCTCCCGCGGATGTCGACCTGAGCGTCGCCGTAGGCACGCTTCGCTTCCGCAATCCGATCCTTGCAGCCAGCGGTACGTTCGGCTATGGCCTCGAGTTCGCACACCTGGTCGACCTAGAGAGACTGGGAGGTTTTGTAACCAAGGGCCTCTCCCGGGAGCCGATGGCGGGTGCTCCCGCCCCCCGTGTGCTTCCGACACCCTCCGGGATGCTGAACGCGATTGGGCTGCAAAACGTGGGCGTGCGCGCTTTTGTTGCGCAAAAACTGCCCTTACTGCGTAAGTTTTCAGTGCCGGTCATTGCCAATGTCTTCGGCGATTGCCAAGAGGACTACCTCGAAGTGATAAGGGCTCTTGAGGACGCTGAGGGGCTGGCCGGCTATGAGCTCAATATCTCCTGCCCCAACGTGAAAAGAGGCGGCCTCCAGTTCGGCGGCGACCCCGCCATGGCTTCTGAACTCGTAGGGTCGGCCAAAAGGGCGGCCAACCGGCGGCCGCTCTGGGTGAAGTTGTCGCCCTTGGTTGCAGACATTGGAGTTATGGCCCGGGCTGTCGAGGCCGAAGGAGCGGACGCGCTTACCGTGGCCAACACCTACCCGGCCATGGCCATCGACCACCGCACCGGAAGGTCCCTTCTCGGGAACCCGACAGGCGGTCTGAGCGGCCCGGCGATCCGGCCGATCACCCTCCGGCTGGTCTGGGAAGTAGCGAAAGTCGTGAAGATACCGGTGGTTGCGCTCGGCGGTGTCGAGACGGCCTCCGATGTGCTCGATTATCTCGCCGTGGGAGCAGCTGCCGTACAGGTCGGGACGGCCAGCTTTGCTGACCCTCGGGCCAGTGAGAGGCTGGTGGGCGAGGTTTCCAGCGCTTGTTTTACATCTAACATATTTAATATCAATGAATTAAGGGGACATTTTAGGCCAGAAATTGGTTGACATAATGAGGTTTTTCTGCTACACTTTTTGGGAAGTTGTAGTAAAAACACAACACTATGAGACGACCACTCTTCATGATTTGGGCCGCGATACGGTGGGTGCCACTCATGTTCCTCATCGCCCCGGTGATGGAAGCGCCTCTCGTGGCCTATAAGACGGAGCCTGAGCCTCCGAAGCCCATCAAGAGCTGGGTCGGCAATGCCAGCTGGTATGGCCCGGAATTCAACGGGCGCAAGACTGCCGACGGCGAGCGTTATGACTCGGAGACCCTGACCGCCGCCCACCCCAACCTTCCTTTTGGTTCGATTGTCCGCCTGGTCAACCCGCGAACCGGCCAGTTTGAGCTGGTGCGCATCAACGACCGTGGACCGTATCAGGAAGGACGCGAAATTGATGTATCCTATCGCGTGGCCCGGGAGATCGGGTTGATTCACGCGGGTGTGAGCCAGGTCCGGCTCGAGCTTCTGGAACTGCCCAAGCGACACTAAACTTTGACCCTGGGACCGTCGGGGTCACCAAATTCGTGACCTTTGACGCCCATCCCCGCAGCAGTCTGATCGTCGCGCTCGATTTTGACTCTCTGACGTCGGCTCTGAAGTTTGCCCAGCAGGTTTCCGACGTCGTGGGCATGTTCAAGATTGGCAGCCAGCTGTTTAGCAGCGCCGGCCCCGAAGCCGTGCGCCAGGTGGCCGCTCTCGGCAACGGCATCTTCCTGGACCTGAAATTTCATGACATTCCCAACACCGTCGCCGGCGCCGTGCTCTCTTCGGCGGCTCTGCCGGGCGTACAGCTCGTGAACGTGCACGCTCTCGGCGGCACGGCGATGCTCGAAGCTGCGGTGCAAGCGGTGAGCGCGGGCGTGCCGATGGGCGCCGACCGAACGAGATTAATCGCGGTCACCATTCTGACCAGCATGGACCACA
>Ga0306920_100015942_pt1 | contig 10325 bp, 11 predicted proteins | sample flu12Cox44000170_FD_204666 | JGI IMG/M metagenome (GOLD analysis project Ga0306920, IMG submission 204666) | Lab enrichment of tropical soil microbial communities from Luquillo Experimental Forest, Puerto Rico - flux4day.12C.oxic.44.000.170 (v2)... | ecosystem: Environmental > Terrestrial >...
CCTACCCGCTCATCTTCAAATGAAAGGTCTCCCACTAACTGAGATGTAGTTTACGCAATTTCGTTCCATGCCCACAATAGATAACTAGGTCCAGTACGTTTTTATGTGCTTTATTTTGAACGGCTGTCCCCTCGTTCAGCGCATCAGCCTGTCGCGGTCGAAGTCCGCTTTCTGCTCCCCGGAAGAAACTCTAGCGTACAGGGCCACACCGGGCGGCTCGAAGAAACCGCTGGCTTACCGAGCCGGCTTCCCCTTCGTATCCGACGTTGCCGCGGCCGCCGCCACCTTGATCGCCGGCTTCTCCGCCACCGGCACATTGCCTGCGTGTCCGTTGGCTCCTGACAGCGCTGCGTTCTGGCTCTGGCCCGGCACCGGAATCTCCAGCTTCTTGCGCAAAACGTTTTCCAGCTTCTCGCAGACGTCCTTGTTCTCCTTCAGGAACACACGCGCATTCTCGCGGCCCTGGCCCATGCGCTCCCCGGCAAAGCTCAGCCAACTGCCGGATTTCTCGACCACGTTCTTCTCGACGCCCAGATCCAGCAAGTCGCCTTCGCCCGAAATCCCTTCGCCGTACAGAATGTCGAATTCCGCCTCGCGGAATGGCGCCGCCACCTTGTTCTTGACTACCTTCGCCCGCGTCCGCGAACCAACAACGCGGTCGCCTTCCTTGATGGCCTGCACGCGTCGAATATCCACTCTCATCGACGCGTAGAACTTCAGTGCCCGCCCGCCCGTGGTTGTCTCGGGGTTGCCGAACATCACGCCAATCTTTTCGCGGATCTGGTTGATGAAAATCAGGCATGTTTTCGACTTCGAAACAATCGCCGTCAGCTTGCGCAGCGCCTGCGACATCAGCCGCGCCTGCAAGCCCATCTGCGGCTCGCCCATTTCGCCTTCGAGCTCCGCCTTCGGCACCAGCGCCGCCACCGAGTCCACCACCACCACGTCCACGCCGCCTGAACGGATCAGGGTTTCCGCTATTTCCAGCGCCTGCTCCCCGTGGTCCGGCTGCGACACGAGCAGATTGTCGACATCCACACCCAACTTCCGCGCGTACACTGGATCGAGCGCGTGCTCCGCGTCGATGAATGCGGCCTGCCCACCCAGTTTCTGCGCCTCAGCGATCACGTGCAGCGTTAGCGTCGTCTTTCCGCCTGATTCCGGTCCGTAAATTTCAATCACTCGCCCGCGCGGAAACCCTCCCACGCCCAGCGCCGCATCCAGCGACAGGCATCCCGATGGAATCACATTCACCGGCACCAGCACATCCTTGCTGCCGAGTCGCATAATCGAGCCCTTGCCATACGACTTCTCGATCTGCGATATCGCCGCTTCCAGCAACTTCGCGCGTTCATCTGCCATTTCTCACCTCGGTCGAGGAAATTAGGAATTTTGCGAATGGGGCTTCAGGTTTCGCGTTCTCAAAACAGCGCTGGGAACTGCGCCGCCCTCCGGTACATTGCGATAATCGAATATCACCATTTCGTACCTAGATTGCCAGCCTTTTTCCTCCATTCGTCCGGAATCAAAACTCCAACCGCCGTCCAGTTCACATCCCTCAGCTCAAGCTCGAGTTTCTCACGTTGGATAAACCTCCGCACCTCGATCCGAGGTCAGAGCGCGGACAGCTGTTGAAATCTTGCAGGGTTCACTCTACCCACATGGCGAACAAAAGGCAAATACTATTTTCGCCCCATATTCGCCTGGCACATCGTCCATAAGGGCATGAGCTCTTAATCCCAGTTGCTTTGTCTATTGCTGAGAGCTAATCCCTCGCATACTCGTAAAATCCCCGCCCCGCCTTGCGCCCCAGCCACCCCGCGGCAACATACTTCTTCAGCAGCGGACACGCCCGATACTTCGGATCTCCCAGCCCTTCGAGGAGCACATGCATGATATCCATGCACACATCGAGCCCGATAAAATCCGCCAGCTCCAACGGACCCATCGGATGATTCATCCCGAGCTTCATCACGGTGTCCACCGCTTCCGGCGTCGCGACGCCTTCCATCACAGCGTACGCCGCTTCATTAATCAGCGGCATCAGCACGCGGTTCGAAACGAATCCCGGCGCGTCGTTCACCGCCACCGGCGTCTTCCCAAGTTTCTTGGCCAGCTCCATCGTCGCGGCAAACGCCTCATCCTCCGTTTGCAACGCGCGAATCACTTCCACCAGCACCATCACCGGCACTGGGTTCATGAAGTGCATCCCCACAAACCGGCCCGGACGTTTCGTCATCGCCGCCAGCGTGGTCATTGAAATCGAAGACGTGTTGCTCGCCAGAATCACTTCCGGCCGCAGCAATTGGTCAGCCTCGGTCAACACCGCCCGTTTGATCTCGATTTTTTCGGGCACCGCCTCTACCACAAAATCCGCCGCCGCAATCGTTCCCATGTCGGTCACCGGCTTCAACCGCGCGAGCACCGCTGGCTTTTCCGCCTCCGTCAACTTCCCTTTCTTCACCTCGCGGTCCAGGTTCTTCCCAATCGTCTCCATCCCTCGCCGCAAAAATGGCTCCTCCACGTCGCGCAGTATCACCTCATAGCCGGCACGCGCAAACACGTGCGCAATCCCATTCCCCATCGTCCCTGCGCCCAGCACCGCCACGGTCTTGATCGATTCAATCGACACGCTTCATGCCTCCACAACCCTGCGGCGGGAAGCCACCAGCCCTCCGGCCGCACCCCCCACGATCTTGAGCCCGTGCGCCACCTTGTAGAGTGTCGGCTGGGGCTGTCTCCATGCCAACCCGGTGTAGATCAGCGCGGCGACAAGGCCGACAAGGGCACCGTGGAGCACGAAACCTGACTCAATGCGTCGAGCCACCCACAATGCAAAAACGAACGGCATCGCCGCGGACGCAATCAGTATGGATGCCAGAAAAGCATTCTGGCCGAAAAAGTGACGCACTGGAAAGACAATGGCGAACACCAGCAGTTCCGCCAGGAATCCCCCCAACAGCACGCCGCCCCAATGAATTTTTGTGGAGCTCGACATTTTTCCGTGAAGCTTGGTGCCCCCGTGAGGGAGGCCCTCCGGATCGTCACTTCTCGACCCTGGATTATATCGCTAGCGCGATGGTGGCCCTTAGCATTCGATCCGCACGCCCGATCTCTCTGCGCGCCACGAGCCCAGCTAGACGACTTTTCGACGTGAGCCCTGAGCTCCTCCTTCACGCAACGCCAGCCAGGCCGCCAGCGTCGCGAACTTTTCATCCTGCGACCACGGCGGGCCAAACCCGCGTCCAAGCTCCGTGAGCCGTCTCAAAAGGGCACCCTCGCTTACCCTTAGTGCCTCCGCAGAACGCCCCAGCAAATCCTTCTCGCGCGCGTGAAACTCTTTCAATCCATGTTTTCTGCCTGCAAAGCTAAGCGCTTCGCGGAACAGCTCTCCGTCTGCCGTATGAATCAACGTGTGAGCCGCGAGTATCTTCTCGAGGTTTGGCAAAGCGCGGCCCGAAGCCACCAAGAGTCCAAAATGACTTAGCCGGTATTGCGCCTCGTCGAGCGTCGTCCGAACTGCCCGTATCGCCCGGTAAGCCAAGCGCCCGGCCTCCGCTCTTACCTGCGAAATAAACTTCCGGCCATTCGCCAGCGGCATTTTCTCCGCAGTGTGATATGGCTGCCGGAAAGAATAATTGAAGGTCTTCACCAGATGCACGCGCTGCCGGCTCAGCACCACCGGCTCGTCCTTTTCCAGGCACACCGCTACGAGCGCAGCCCAACCCGAATGCGCGCGAAATCCTACCGCCGCACTTTTCATGGGAGCCTCCTGGTAGGGGAGGGAAGGAAACCAAGCTTTTGACATCCTCCCCGCCCCAAGGGGCGAGGATTCCTACGGTGCTCTCGTGGTTTTCGAGAGTCAGCTTCGATGGGTTCCTGCCACAACAGGCTTACAAGCGCCTGAGGATCACGAACAGGCTCAGAAGGCGTGTCCCGCCTCAGCCGGGAGTCTATCACAAAATCGGGCCTTATATCCCCGTTCTGAAAGAACGAGGCTTTACGGCCCTGCTGGTAATCTAGCGCAGGAATTGTCAAAAAGAGGTCTGCTCCACCGCCCGCGGCTCGCGTTTACAACCCCAACCCCGACACCACGTTCAAGTGTTTTTCATCCCTAACTCGTCCGTTTATGAGAAAATCAGCTCACAAACGCATTCCGGTACAGGTCGAGCCAGCTCCGCGCCATCGCAGGCGATCGCCCCGATCGCTGACCGGCAGCCGCCGGAATGTTCACCGAAACGCGTACGTGATTTTCGCCATGAAACAAACTCCTCCTGTCCTCGCCGCTCTCCTCCTGTTGCTAATGGCAATTCTCTCCGGTGGCGCCGCGCTCCGCGAATCCATCACTGTCGATGAGGTGGCGCACATCGGAGCGGGTGTCAGCTACCTGCAAAAACTCGACCTGCGCTTGAATCAAGAGCATCCGCCCCTCGCAAAGGTTCTGGCGGCCGTCCCGCTCGTCCTTCGCGGGGTCCACGCCGATTATTCCGACGTTTCCTGGACCGTTAGCAACACTTCCTTCAACGCCATGCTCGGCGAATGGGCCTTCGGACACTATGTCGTTCTCCGCTGGAACAATCGTGTCACGACACTCTTGTGGGCGCGCGCACCCATGCTTGCACTCACGCTGGCTCTCGGCTTCTGCGTTTACCTGTTTGCTTCGAGCTTGAAGAATCCCTGGGGCGGAATCCTTTGCCTGGCTGCCTTTGTCTCTACTCCAGCATTCCTGGCTTTCGGCCCTCTCGTTCTCACCGACATCGCTGTGACCTTCTTCTCACTTCTGACTCTCTGGAGCTTCGCCACCATGTGGCAATCTCCTGGCCGCCGCACAATGATGTACTTGGGTCTCTTGTTCGCCGGAGCTCTCCTGTCGAAATTCTCCTCGGGGCTACTCCTGTTTGGTTTTCTCGCGTTTCGTCTCACCCTTCGCCTGCTTCCCCTCCCGAAAGTTCCAAGCGACGACGCCGAGCTTCGCACTTGGCGCCGCCTCCGCGGCCGCTATCTCTGGAAGGCAATTCTCGTGGCTTCTCTCACCGTATACGTCGTCTATTTCATTCTTTCTTGGAACCAGCCGACGGATTCCATGCCATTCCTGATGGGACATGGCCCCGCCTCTTTACTCCTGCGCCGCCTTTTGATGCCGCCCTGGCTGTATCTCCGCGGCCTTATGCTTTGTGCGCTCTCTTCTCCGAGGCCCACCTTCATTCTCGGACACAACTACCCGCGCGGCGTCTGGTTCTACTTTCCGATCCTGTTTCTCCTGAAATCGACCCTGTCCTTCCTGCTCATGCTTGCCCTCAGTGTCCTGGTCGCCCTTGTCGCCCGTAACAAGCTCAAAGACGTTTCCGTCATCCCGCCAGAGATGGCCTTTCACTGGCGCGCTGTTTGGACCTTCCTGCTCGTATTCGTTGCCGGTTGGATGCTCAGTCCGATGTCCATCAGCATTCGCCATTTCACTGTTCCTATCGTGCTGATCATTCTTTTGCTCGCGCCGGTTCCGCGGGCTCTCGCCCTGCTTCGCGAAAATGGCTGGCCCGCCGCGCGACTCGTCGCAGCTGGGTTCGTAGTTCTGGCGTTAACTTCTGTCGTGGCCACCATTCGCGCGTATCCTTACTTCTTCCCGTTTCTCAACAGCCTCAGCTTCGGACGCCCTGCGTTTGCCACGGTGAACGATTCCAACCTCGACTGGGATCAATCTCTGCCGGAAGTCGCTCAGTTTGTCGAAAGGCGTGGCATCCAGCACGTGCTCCTCGACGAGTACGGCATGATCGAGCCTAGCGTCTATATCCCACAGGCCGAATTCTGGAACTGCCAGCTACCCGCCTCTGCCGACGCCGGCGAGTGGGCCATTGTTTCCGCCAGCATGATCGAAGACGGCCACAACTGTCTATGGCTCATGAATTTTCCCCACACGTCGCTCGCCGGCGGCAGCATGTACGCTTTCCAGCTCCCCGGCGTCATCCCCCGGGTAGGCGATCCTAACGGACCGCCGCCACCCGAGGCTCAGCGGAACTTCGGCGGCCTCCCGGGCCCGGATTCCCGCTTGCTATTTTTGAAGTGTATTCGCGACCCGAACCAGCTTCAGCCCACCATGGATGACATGCGCGCACAATACGAAGCCGAAATGGCCAGACGCAAAGCCCAGCGCCAAAAGCACTGAAGCTCTAGAAGCGACTCAGGGCGCATCTCCGTCACTCCGCGGTCGGCCTTCCACCACTTCCCGAACTATTTCCCGCGCCCGCTTGCCGTCCTCCGGCAAAACATACAACTCTCCGCTCTCGCCGCTGCGATCCATCCGGCAACGAATCCCGTTCTCATGCAGCGCCGCCACCAGAAAATCGCCTGCTTCGCCGGAATCCGTGTGCCACACTCTTACCGTCGCATCCTCGGGAAACCAATCCGCGCCCTCGCCCGCGCTCGGCGGCCCCGGAATGTCCTCCTCCGGTGACGGCGTCAGCGTCTCCGGCAGCTTCCGAATCGTATTCGCGTTTCGCTCGGCCAGCAGACCCTTAAATTCTCCCGCTGCCACATCCTGCACGTCTTCCGCCCCATAGGCCTCTTTCACCGCATTTTCCGCACGTTCAAACATGGAAAAAGGAACTCCTACTTCATACGCTGGATAATTGCGCAAGTTGAAGAGGTGATCGCGCCGGAAGACAGTGTTGTGGGGAATGCCCGCTTCATCGAGCACTGAACATAGCTCCGCGTGCACCCGCGGATCTTCACCCTTCCAGAAAGAGCAGAACGGGTCCTCATTAGGGTCTCCCGGCTCTCCCTGACTGCGCACCGCTAACGCCTCCGGCGGCAACTCCCATACCAAGTCCACGTCGCAGTCCGCGCAGCGCGTGAATCCCTGCCGATACTCCGCTTTGCATTGCGGACAAAACATCTCTCAGCCACTCCCCAAAGCTGCAACCGGGCCTTCATTTTGACGCCACCAAAGGCCCTTGACAATTTAAGTTTGTGTGGCAAACTAGTCTGCGAATCGCCGCCCCAGGAGCTCCCATGCTTCCCCCTGCCTCGCCCGCTTTCTCCGCTCGCCAACGAGCCCTGCACTACTGGTTCGCCGACGGCTTTTCCACTCTTGTCGCCGGCTTGGGCTGCCTCCTGTTTGCGTTGTCCATGTTCTATGGCCACAACCGACGATTCACGCCCGTTTCGATTCTCGTTGCCCTGCTCCTCTTGTTCGCCTACGTCGCGATCACGCTTCGCCAGCGGGAGATTGTCGAGTGGCTGAAATCGAGAATTACCTATCCCCGCACTGGCTTTGCACTCCCGCCGAGCCTCCCCGAGGAATCCGCAACGTACGCAAATCTGACAGTCCTCGCCTTGCAGGAGGGGGAATCAAAGCGTCTCGCGGAAACTGGAAAAATCTATGCCGACAGGAAGCGCCGCACGCTCCTCATGGCGGCGGCTGTCTCGCTGGCGATGTTCAGCTTGATGTTGGTTCAACAAGCATGGATTTGTGCGGCTGCCGGCGTTCTGATGTCCGTCGGCTTGTGGATTGGAACGCTCAAAGAGCAACCGCTCTCCTGGCTGATTCTGGCGGGATTCCCTCTCGTTGGGCTCGGCATGGCCCTCTTCGTCGCGGACCACGTGGTCGGCGCCGATCGCGGCGCCTGTTTCTTGGCAAGCACCGGCGCGCTCTTCTTTCTCAATGGCGCGCTTACCCTGTTTCGCTACCTTCGCCGCAACCCGATGCCGAAACCAACTCAATCATTATGAGTGGAATTGGCATCAAGGACCTCTCTTCCCTCGACCGCGTGATCCACGAGCCGGCGCGCCTGATGATCATGACTATTCTCTACGCCGTCGAAGAGGCGGACTTCGTCTATCTGCAGCGCGAGTGCGCATTCACCCAGGGTAATCTCTCAAGTCACCTGTCCAAGCTCGAAGAGGCTCACTATCTGACCATCTCGAAAACCTTCAAGGGCAAATACCCGCTCACCCTTTGTCGCCTGACGAGGAAAGGCCGCCAGGCCTTCGAAGGCTACTCCGCCACGCTCCGTTGCGTCACGGAGGGCTTAGCGTCTGGCAAGCCCTAACTCTCTTCGCAACATATTGCAGCAAAAGGAGTTCCCGTTCTCAACCTTTTGCTTCTTGGCTTCCTCGCTTCGACCGTTCACTGCGTCTTTTCCACCACCTGACCCGTATCCAAGATAGTATGAGCACACAGGCTTTCACCTTAACTGCTCCGAGGTCCACGGTCCTGTTCGCCGGTCTCATGACGGACGACACGCAATCGCTCGCTGATGGACTTCGCCGCCGCGATCCCGATGTCCTCGACCGCCTCATCGAGCAATACCAACAGCGGCTTTACCGCTACCTTCTTTTCCTCACCGGCAACACCGCGCTCGCCGAAGATCTATTCCAGGAAACCTGGATTCGCGTGCTTGAGCGCGGTCATCAGTACAACGCCAAGTCCAAGTTCGAGTCGTGGCTCTTCGCCATCGCTCGCAATCTCGTCATCGATGTTTCGCGCCGCAAGAAAATCGCCAGCCTCGAGGAACTGGGCGATTCTGAGTCCAACCAGCCGTTCGAGCTGCCCGACGAGCGCTCTGTTTCTCCGCTGCAACTCCTGGTTACGCGCGAGAACGAGCAGGTGGTTCAGCTTTCCTTGTTGAAAATCCCGGCCTACTACCGCGAAGTCCTGCTCCTTCGGTTTCAGGAAGAGCTAAGCCTTGAAGAAATCTCGACGGTTCTCTCAACGCCCCTTTCTACGGTAAAGTCACGGCTGTACCGCGGCCTGACCGTTCTCAAGTCGGCCTTGCCGGAGGGTGCTGCATGACCGGAAACCCGCACGTCCGCGCCCAGCAGCTCTTTGCGCAGTCTCTGGTCGATGGACTGGCATCCGCCGACCAGGAATGGCTCGCCGCGCATCTGCGCGAGTGTGACTCTTGTTCCCGCGAAAGCGCTTCGACCCGCGAACTTCTCAGCGCCCTTCGCGCCGTGCCTGTTGCCGTGCCTCGCGACCTCGCGGCGCGCACGCAAATGCGCGTTCGCTTGCGGGCTCAGCAAGTCGCGCAAGCTTCGGAAAGCAACTTTCTCCTCTGGGTTGTCACCGGCGCTAGCTGGTTGCTCGGCGTTTTCAGTGCGCCGCTCGTTTGGCGCGGCTTCACCTGGGTCGGCGTTCAATTGAATTTGCCAAAACCTGTGCTGGAGTTGGGTTTCGTCCTGTGGTGGGCTATTCCCGCTTTGATTGCAGTCGCCGTGGTTATCCACCAGCGAACGCTGAATGGCATCGGGGCTCGGAGTTCCAGCTCCGAGGCTCGGCACTAACTCGGGCCCTAGCCCTGACGAATTTGGGAATCGAGGGGATCATGTCTGACTCATTCAACGAACGCCTCCGCTTGATCCGTTTCCGCCGCAAGCGCGAGCGCTCCACTTTCCGCCAGGAGCTGCGCATCATCCCGAAATGGCTTGTCTGGCTTTGCATCGCTCTCAGCATGCTCGCTCTCATCCTCGGAATAACCATCAACCTCCACAACTTCAGCAGCGGCGACTCGGTCTTCCCGGGAGACGAAAGCCTCCGCCACAACCCATTTTTATCGACCCTCGGCCTCGCCGGCGCCATCATCGCGGTCGCTCTCGGCTCCTCCGCCGTCCTGTTCATGTTCGGCTACGTGTATCGCGACGCCAAGCGCCGCGGCATGAATGCCGGCTTGTGGACGCTCCTTGTGGCCATCCTATTTCCGAGCGTATTCGTTATCGGTCTCATCATCTATTTACTCGTTCGCGATCCGCTTCCCTACCAGTGCCCGCAATGCGCCTCGACCGTTTCCGCGCGCTTTAATTTCTGCCCCAATTGCAAATACAACCTCCACCCGGCTTGTCCCCAGTGCCAGCGCGAAGTCGCCGACACCGATAAATTCTGCCCCTACTGCGCCACCGAATTGACTCACGCCCCCAAACCCTCCGTCATCCCGGCGGGCGGCGGGCAGGTGTAGGTGCCGGGATTCAGCTTGGCCTTCTGCCCACATCCCACTGGTGCTACACTCACTCCTTGCGCTTGCAAGGAAGTGTTGCGGCGCGTGCTGCCTTACCCCGCTGCCCGTTCACTCACAAGCCGACAATCGGCCCGTCACCGTCTCGGGAGACGTCTTAAGCGCCGAGGGCAATCACCGCATCGAGGGCGCGTCTGTCACCGTCATAGACTCCGGCGGGAACCAGATTGAACAGGAGTACACCCGCGACGCTGGGATTTTCCGCGTTGTCGGCTTGCGCCCGGCCAGTACATCCTGAAAGTCTCAGTCGGGTCGGAGGAGGCGCGTTTGCACGCTAGCCTCCGTCCGCCTCTCAAGCTGCACGTGCGGTTTTCCCGCATG
>Ga0306920_100015944_pt1 | contig 10325 bp, 9 predicted proteins | sample flu12Cox44000170_FD_204666 | JGI IMG/M metagenome (GOLD analysis project Ga0306920, IMG submission 204666) | Lab enrichment of tropical soil microbial communities from Luquillo Experimental Forest, Puerto Rico - flux4day.12C.oxic.44.000.170 (v2)... | ecosystem: Environmental > Terrestrial >...
AGAGGCGGGGCTCGACGTCGCGCAGCCAGGGCACCTCAATGCTGCGGGGCCCATCTTCGTCGACGACCACCATCTCACCGGGCGCCACCTCGCGGACGAACTCGGCGCCGATCACACTCAGGGCCGGTGTCTCGGACGCCAACACCCAGCCTTCGGGCGCCGCCGCCGGGCCGAGCCTTCCGAGGCAGAGGGGGCGGAAGCCGTGGGGATCGCGCACACCGAAGAGCCGTTCGGAGCTCATGAGGACGAACGAGAAGGCACCCTCGACGATCGGTAGGACAGCCTGCAGCGCGGTGGCCAGGTTCTCGGTTTCGGGAAACGAACGCGCCAGCAACTCGGCGACGACGTCGCTGTCGGTCGCAATGGAACCTGGCAGCATGCCGACCTTCTCGGCCAGGGCGGCCGTGTTGGTCAAGTTGCCGTTGTGGCCGAGCGCGAAGCCGGCCCGGCCGACGGGACGGTAGACGGGCTGGGCGCCGGCCCAGTCGGACGCGCCGTGGGTCGAGTAGCGCGTGTGGCCGACGGCCAGGTGGCCGAATAGCCCGGACAGGGTGCGTTCGTCGAACACCGTCGCGACGAGGCCCATGTCCTTGACGACCGTGATGGTGTCGCCGTCGCTGACCGCCATGCCGGCCGACTCCTGGCCCCGGTGCTGCAGGGCGAAGAGGCCGTCGAACGTGAGGTTCGCCACCCGTTTGCCGGGCGCGTAGACCCCGAAGACACCGCACGCTTCCTTCACGCGCCACCCATTGTCGCACAGGCCCGAGCGGTCACGAGTCGTCCAATGCCCTGGTCAGGTTCCCCTCGAAGGCTTCCCGCACCGCCGCCAACGGGAGGTCCACGAGCTCGCCGAGCGTGAGGCGATCGCCGTGCGCACGTCCGAGGACGGCCACTGCGACCCCCGCCACCGCGGCACGCTCGGACAGCTCGCCAGGACGGGGAGTGGCCACGAGAAAGCGGGACGGCAGCTCCGTGAAGAGCTCGGCGGGCCCGCCGCCCACCTCGAGCACGCAGCCGACGGGCGAGGTGGCGGCCATCTCCGCGAGTGCGACCGCCATGCCACCTCCCGATACGTCGTGCACGGCGCGAAGCAGCGGGTCCTCGTCGCCCGCCACCCGCGCCGCCACCAGCGCGGCGACGAAGCCGCAGGCGGCGCGGTGGGCGGCGAAGTCGACGGTCGGCACAGATCCCGTGCGATGGTCCGCGCACTCGGTGGCCCAGCGGGTGCCTTCCAGCGGGAGGGAACCGTCGCTCGCGGCGCGCGCACCGAGCAGGACGATGGTGTCGCCCTCGGCCCATCCGAGGCCCGGAGGTGCCGCGTGCACTTCGTCGACGAGTCCGAGGACCCCGAGTACCGGGGTCGGATCGATGTCGGCGCCGCCGCTCTCGTTGTAGAGGCTCACATTGCCGCCAATGACCGGGAGCGAGAGCGCGCGGCAGGCGTTGGCCATGCCGTCGATGCACTCGGAGAGTTGCCACATCACCTCGGCGTGCTCGGGGTTGCCGAAGTTCAGACAGTTGACCACCGCGGCGGGCGTCGCCCCAACGCAGGCCAGGTTGGCGACCGACTCGGCGAGGACGAGCGCCGTACCGCCCCGTGGGTCGAGCGCGCAGGCCCGCGGGTTGGAGTCGGTGGTGATGGCAACGCCGCGTTCCGAAGGAGGAAGGCCCGGCCCGGCGAGCCGCAGCAGCGCGGCGTCGGCGCCGGGTCCAGCCACGGTGTTGAGGAAGAGCTGGTGGTCGTACTGGCGGTAGACCCAGCGCGCCGAACGCAACAAGGTCAGGAGATCGGCCGCGGCGTCGGAGGGCGGCTCCGGAGGCGGTGCTGCGCGCGGCACCTCGGCGCGGCGCGGCCGGTCGTAGAGGGGCGCGTCGTCGGAGAGCGAGGCAGCCGGCACGTCGGCGAGGATCGGGCCATCGAGGCCGTCGCGAATGCGCAGGCGCCCGCCGCCGGCGGGATCGGGTGCCGTCACCGTGCCGATCACGGTCGCCCGCACCTCCCACTTGGCGCAGATGGCGGCAACGGCCGGCCACGACTCGGGCGTGACGATCGCGAGCATGCGCTCCTGGCTCTCGCTCGTCATGACCTCCCACGGCTCCATCCCGTCCTCGCGTCGCGGGACGGCGGACACGTCCACGTCCATGCCGACGCCGCCACGCCCTGCGGTCTCGCTCGTCGCGCAGGCGAGGCCGGCACCGCCAAGGTCTTGGATCCCGACGACGAGCTTGGTGTCGAGCAACTCGAGGCAGGCCTCGATCAGTCGCTTTTCCTCGAACGGGTCACCCACCTGGACGCTCGGCCGCTTGGTTTCGTCGGCCGTGCCCTGGTCGTCGCCACTGAAACCGGCCGAGGCCAGGACGCTCACGCCTCCGATCCCGTCACGGCCGGTGCTCGAGCCCAGCAGCACGGCCAGGTTCCCCGGTCCCGAGGCGATGCCCAGGACGAGCCGGTCGGTCGGCAGCGCGCCGAGGCACAGCACGTTCACGAGCGGGTTCTGCGCGTAACAGCGGTCGAAGGTCAGCTCACCGCCGACGGTGGGCACGCCGACCGAGTTGCCGTACCCCGAGATGCCACTCACCACGCCCTCGACAAGCCAGCGCTGGCGTGCGTCGTGGGGCGGGCCGAAGAAGAGCGGGTCCATCACCGCGAGCGGCCTGGCACCCATGGTGAAGATGTCACGCAATATCCCGCCGACGCCGGTGGCCGCACCCTGGTAGGGCTCGATGGCGGAGGGATGGTTGTGGCTCTCGATCCGGATGGCGACGGCGATGCCGTCACCCGCGTCGATGACACCTGCGTTCTCGCCTGGTCCGACGAGCACCCGGGGCCCTTCGGTCGGCAGACGGCGCAGATGCAGCCGGGACGACTTGTAGGAGCAGTGCTCGCTCCACATGACGGCGTAGAGCGCAAGCTCCAGGTGGTTCGGGGCGCGTCCGAGGATCTTGCCGACCGCCTCGAATTCGTCGTCCGTCAGGCCGAGGGCCCGGTGTAGCGGCTCCTCGGTGGTGGCGTGGTCGGGCGCCTCGTCCGAGGAACTCATGATGGCTCCCACGATAGAGGCCGCACGCCCCTGTCCTGGCAATTCCGGGTGGCGAACGGGTGGTAGCGAGGGGCGGTCGCCGCCGGGTGGGCCCGGAGCAGAACCGGGCGGCCGTCGCGGTTGAAAATGGCTGTTCTCGGAGGACGCAATAGGGCCGGTGCAACCGTTGGGAATCGCTGAATCATTGGCGTGAAGGAACAGAAATGGTATTCGAAAATATTCGCGATTTTGTCGTAAAAGGTCCGACAGATGGGCCACAATGGGCCCATGGCTACAAAGGGAAAGACCTCGGCTCCGCGCAAGCCCATGAGCACCGGCCACAAGGCCGCGCTGGCTCGGGGACGCGCCGAGAGCGCAACCGTCCGCCACTACCTCGAGGCCCTGGAGACCTCGAAGCCGAGGCGTGGGCGCAAGCGCACGGTGGCCTCCATCGACAAGCGTCTCGGCACGATCGAGTCGCAGCTGGCCGGTGCGGACGCCCTCACCCGGCTGCACCTGCTACAGGAGCAGAAGGACCTGCTCGACGAGCGCTCACGGGTCGACCAGGTGAAGGACATGTCCGCGCTCGAGAAGGAGTTCATCAAGGTGGCGAAGGCCTACGGCGAGCGCAAGGGCATCACGTACTCGACCTGGCGAGCCGCCGGGGTGAGCGCGACCGTGTTGCAGAAGGCCGATATCTCGCGCGCGAGGACCTGAGAGCTCAGGCGGCCGCGCGCGCCGTCGCCGCGCCGACAAGGGCGCGTAGGAGCACGAGCCCGTCGATGGAACCGAGCAGTGCGTGGCTGGCGCGCTCGGGGTGCGGCATGAGGCCGACCACGTTGCCTCCCTCGTTCGCGATGCCGGCAATGGCGTCCACCGAGCCATTCGGGTTGTCTGCGTAGCGCAGCACGACGCGGTCTTCTTCGTGGAGGCGGCGCAGCGTCTCGTCGTCGCAGGTGTAGTTGCCCGAAAAGTGGTTGATGGGAATGGTCAGCTCGTCGCCTACCGAGGCGCCCGCCGTGATCACAGACGAGGTCGAGGCGACCACGAGCCGGGCCGGCTCGCACAGGAAGCGCAGCCGCCCGTTCTTCTGGAGGGCACCCGGCAGAAGGCCGGCCTCGGTCAGGACCTGGAAGCCGTTGCAGATGCCGACGATCGGCCCGCCCGACCGCGCGAAGGCGGCTACTCCGTCCATCACGGGTGAGAAACGGGCCAAGGCCCCCGGGCGCAGATAGTCGCCATGGGCAAAGCCACCCGGGAGCACGACCGCGTCCACCGAGCCAAGCTGAGCGTCGCCGTGCCAGAGCAGGACGCCGTCGGCGCCGGCGACCTCGACAGCCTGCACCACATCGTGCTCGCAGTTGGTGCCGGGAAAGACGACGACGCCGATGCGCGGCGCCACGTCAGATCTCCTCGAGCTCGAGCTGGCTCTGCTCGATCACCGGATTCGCGAGCAGGCGGTCGGCGAGCTCGGTCGCGGTCGAGCGCGCGGCGACCTCGTCCGGCGCGTCGACCTCGAAGCTGAAGGAGCGGCCCGCGCGCATGTGGGCCACGCCATCAAAGCCGAGCGCGGGCAGCGCACGCTCGATCGTCGCGCCTTCGGGGTCGGCGACGCCGGGGCGCAGTTGCACCTCGACACGCGCGCGGAACCTCACACTGTGGCACCGTACCAGTCGTCCAACGAACGCCCGGTCACCCGCTCGTACGCCGCGACGTAGCGCGCGGACATTGCTTGCTGCACGTCGGTGGGAAGGGCTGGCGGCGGCGGCTTACGGTCCCAGGGCTGTCCGGCAAGCCAGTCGCGCAGTGGTTGCTTGTCAAAAGCGGGCGGCGTCGTGCCCGGCACCACCTGGTCGGCTGGCCACAGCCGGGAGGAGTCGGGCGTACAGACCTCGTCGCACAGGCTCAGCACCCCGTCGACATAGCCGAGCTCGAACTTCGTGTCGGCCAGCACGAACCCGGCGGCGCCGGCGCGGGCGGCGGCTCGCGCGTAGAGCTCGAGGCAGACCGACTTGGCCTGCAGGGCCGCCTCGGCACCGACGAGGTCGACGGCCGCGGCGAAGTCGATGTTGAGGTCGTGCCCCTCGGTCGCCTTGGTCGAAGGCGTGAACATCGGCTCGTCGAGCTTGCTCGCCAGTTGCAGTCCTTTCGGCATGGCCATGCCGTGGACGGTGCCCGACTTCTCGTACTCCTCCCAGGCCTGACCGGCCAGATAGCCCCGGACGATGCACTCGAGGTGGAGCATCTCGGCCCGACGTACGAGCGTCGTCCGGCCTGCCCACGCGACCGGCACGGTGAGGCCGCCAAGTTGCCGCTCGATGTCCGCGGGATCGACGGCCAGGATCGTGCCCGGCACCACGTCCGCCATGTCTTCGCACCAGAACCACGTCATGGCCGTGAGCACCCGCCCCTTGTCGGCGATGGGCTCGGCCATGACGACGTCGAACGCGCTGACACGGTCCGAAGCCACCATGAGCAAGCGGTCCTCGCCGGCGTCGTAGAGCTCGCGGACCTTGCCCGAGTGGACCCGCGGGAGCGCGGCGGCGTCGGTCGTCACAGCGCGACCAGGGCGTCGGCGAAGTGGTCGACGTGGCGCAGCGTGCGGTGCAGGTCGAACGCCTCGTCCAGCTGGGCCGGCGAAAGGGTGACGTCGGGATCCGCCTCGAGCACGGCGCGGAACTGCCGGTGCTCGGACCAGGCCGCCCGTGCGTCGCGCTGGACGATGCGGTACGCCTCGTCGCGGGTGAGCCCGGCGGAAACGAGGGCGAGGAGGATGGACTGGGAGAACACGAGGCCGAGGGAGCCCTCGGTCAGGTTCTGCAGCGCTCGCTCTGGATGGATGACCAGCCCCTCGGCCAAGCTGGTCGCCTTGCGCAGCATGTAGCAAGCCAGGAGCGATGCGTCGGGCAGGGCGACGCGCTCTACCGAGCTGTGCGAGATGTCGCGCTCGTGCCACAGGGCCACGTCCTCGAGCCCGGCGCCGAGATAGCCGCGCAGGAGGCGCGCCAAACCGCATAGGCGCTCGGAGAGGATCGGGTTCCGTTTGTGGGGCATCGCCGAGCTGCCCTTCTGGCCGGCGCCGAACGGCTCTTCCACCTCGCCGACCTCGCTGCGGGCGAGGTGCCGCACCTCGGTGCACATCAACTCGACGGTGGCACCGATGGCGGCGCAGGCGTAGAAGTACTCGGCGTGGCGGTCCCGGGCGACGACCTGGGTCGCCGGTATCGGCGTGAGACCGAGGGCGGCGCACACCCGGGCCTCGACCGCCGGGTCGATGTTCGAGTAGGTCCCGACCGCACCCGACAGCTTGCCGACGGCGATCGCTTCGCGGGCCGCCTTCATGCGGCGGCGGTCGCGGTCGGCCTGCAGTGCCCACAATGCGTACTTGGCGCCGAAGGTGGTCGGCTCGGCATGCATGCCATGCGTGCGCCCGGTGACCGGCACGCGCAGGAGCTCGAGGGCCCGCGCCTTGAGCACCGCGACGAACGCATCGAGGTCGGCGAGCAACACGTCCGCGGCCTTGGTGAGCGTGGCGCACAGCGCGGTGTCCACCACGTCCGACGAAGTCAGCCCATAGTGAATGTGCGAGCCGGCCGGGGCGCCAATGCGCTCCTGCACGACGTCGACGAAGGCGGCGACGTCGTGGTCGGTGACCTTCTCACGCTCGAGCACGTCGGCCACGAAGACGTCGTCGACGGTGGGCGCCTTGGCCCGGCACGTCGCGGCCTCGTCCGCCGGCACGTTGCCGAGCGCAGCCTGGGCCTCGGTGGCCAAGAGCTCAACCTCGAGCCACATGGCGAACCGCGCCTGGTCGCTGAAGAGGGCCGCCATGTCGGGCGGCGAATAGCGCGGGATCACCGGGCCACCTCGCTTGCCGCCATGCCGACGCCGGCCGCCTGGGCCGCGATGTCGTGCCGCAGCTGCATGCCTTCCCATTCGATGGGCGCGGCTGCGGCGTACGCGTTTTCACGCGCAAGGGCCACGGTCGGTGCCACGGCGGTCACGCCGAGAACGCGCCCGCCGGCCGTGTGGAAGGGGCCGTCTGCGCCGTGTCGTCCGGTGCCGGCGTGGAAGACGATGGCGCCGTCGACGTCGGCGACGGACTGGCCGTCGGCCCGGAGCCCCTCGATCTCGTCGCCGAGGCGCGGGCTCTCGGGGTACCCGGCCGACGCCAACACGACGCACACAGCGGCGGCGTCGGCGAAAGCCGGCGGCTCGGCTCCGTCCAGCGCGCCGTTCGCTACGGCGAGGAGCAGTTCGGCCGGGTCGGAGGCGAGCAACGGGAGCACCACCTGGGTCTCGGGGTCGCCGAACCGGACGTTGTACTCGATCACCTTGGGGCCTTCTTCCGTGAGCATCAGGCCGGCGTAGAGGACGCCGCGGTAGTCGATGGCGCGGCGGCGCAGCTCCTCGACCAGGGGCAGGACCGCGGTGTCCATGAGCCGCTCGACGTCAGCGGCGCGCACCTGCGGCATCGGGGCGTAGGCACCCATGCCGCCGGTGTTGGGCCCGCTGTCGCCGTCAGCGGCGCGCTTGAAGTCCTGCGCCGGGAGGAGGGGCACGGCCCGGGTGCCGTCGCAGAGCACGAGCAGCGAGCACTCCTCGCCCTCGAGCCCTTCCTCGATCACGACGTGGCGGCCGGCATCGCCGAAGGCGGCGCCCGACAGCTTGGCCGTGACGTCGGCACGGGCGTCCTCTATCGTGCGCGCCACGAGCACACCCTTGCCCGCGGCCAGACCGTCGGTCTTGATCACCCAGGGCCCCGGCATGGTCTCGAGATAGGCCAGCGCCTCGGCCGTCTGCAGCGAGTCGAACGTGGCGAAGCGGGCGGTCGGGACGCCTGCGGCCTCGAGGGCCTCCTTCATGAAGGCCTTCGACCCCTCCAAGAGCGCACCGTCGGCGCCGGGGCCGAGGACCGCCTTCCCCGCGGCACGCAGCGTGTCGGCGAGGCCGGCCACGAGCGGCGCCTCGGGACCGATCACGTACAGGTCCGCCACGACCTCCTCGATGGGCGCGTCGGCGACCGTGATCGGGAGGGCCATGCCGGGGTTGCCCGGCGTGACGACCACCTCCGCGGTGCGCGCCAGCGCGTGGGCGAGCGCGTGCTCGCGTCCTCCGCTGCCGACGACGCAGACCCTCACGCGGTGGCGAAGGTGACGGTCTGCTCGCGGCCGGGACCGACGCCCACCAAGCGGACGGGGACGCCGATCTGCTTGGAGAGGAACGCGATGTACGAGCAGGCGGCTGCGGGAAGGTCACCGGGCGCCGTGGCCGCGGTGAGGTCGGTGCGCCAGCCCGGCAACTCCTCGAAGACGGGCACCACCTTGTGGAAGGTCGACTGGTGGTACGGCAGGTGCGCGTAGCGGATGCCGTCGGCCTCATAGGCGACGCACACCTTGACCGACTCGAAGGTGTCGAGCACGTCCAGCTTGGTCAGCGCAACCTCGGTGAGCGAGTTGAGGCGGACGGCCTGTCGCAGCATCACGGCGTCGAACCAGCCGCAGCGACGCTTGCGCCCTGTGTTCGTGCCGAACTCGTGGCCGCGCTCAACGAGGAGCTCCCCCACGTCGTTCTCCTGCTCGGTCGGGAACGGGCCGGCGCCGACCCGGGTGACATAGGCCTTGGCGATGCCGATGACGCGCTCGATGTCGCGGGGCCCGAGGCCGGACCCGGTGCAGGCGCCGCCGGCCACCGGGTTCGAGGAGGTGACGAACGGATACGTCCCGTGGTCGAGATCGAGGAAAGTGGCCTGCGCGCCCTCGAGGAGCACCTGGCGCCCCTGATCCATGGCGTCGTGAACGATGCCCACGGTGTCGCCGACCATCGGCTCGATCCGGGGTGCGTATTCGCCCAGATAGTGGTCAGCGATGTCACCCGCCGCCAGCGGGAGGCGGTTGTACACCTTGGCGAGGACTGCGTTCTTCTCCTTGAGCGCCACGTCGAGCTTCTCGCGGAAGATCTTGGGGTCGAACAGGTCCTGGACACGGAGGCCCACGCGCGTGGCCTTGTCGGCGTAGGCGGGGCCGATGCCGCGCTTGGTCGTCCCCAAGGCGTTCTTGCCGAGGAAGCGTTCTGTGACGCGGTCGAGCTCCTGGTGGTAGGGCATGATCAGGTGCGCGTTGCCGCTGACCACGAGCCGGCTTGTGTCGACGCCCTTGGCGGCGAGCGAATCGAGCTCCTCGAGCAGCACGGCCGGATCGACCACGACGCCGTTCCCGATGATGGGCGTGATGTGGTCGTAGAGGATCCCGCTCGGGACGAGTTGGAGGGCGAAGGCCTCGCCGTCGACGACGATGCGGTGGCCGGCGTTGTGGCCCCCCTGGTAGCGCACGACCATGTCCATCTCGCTCGCTACGAGATCGGTGAACTTGCCCTTCCCCTCGTCGCCCCACTGGGTCCCGACCACCACGGTTGCGGGCACGCGCTTCTCCGTTCGCTCAGTCGCCGGATTACGCACCAGTGTACCGCCCCCGAAATGGGGGTCCTCCCGAGCGGCGGCGGGCGGAGGCGTCGGGACCGGAGACAGGAAGGTCTTCGACAAGGTGTTTTGTCCCCTCACAACCGGGTATCGGCCGCGTGAAGGGCGCCGCGGGCTGACCAGCAGGCCCGAGGTTCGTCCGGACCGTGGGCGAGATGTCCTGCTGCTGGCCGAACGAAAGGAGAGGTAGTCGTGACCAACCAGCTGGAGCGCACGAGGGTGGCCTTCGTCGTGGCCAACGAGGGCATCGAACAAGCGGAGTTGTTGCGGCCGTGGCAGGCCGTCGCCGACGCCGGCGGCGATCCGCTGTTGGTGGCGCCCAGTGCCGGCATGGTCGAGACGATGTGCCACCTGGACCGGGCCGACCGATTCCCCGTGGACCAGGTGACGGACGAGACCCGCGCCCAGGACTTCGACGCCGTCGTCCTGCCCGGTGGGGTGGCGAATTCGGACCGCTTACGCACCGACGCGGCAGCCGTTGACTTCCTCATGGCCATGTTCGAGGCCGGCAAGCCGCTCGCCGCCATCTGCCACGGGGCCTGGCCGCTCGTCGAAGGCGACCTCGTGGCCGGCCGCACGGTGACGTCGTGGCCAAGCCTGCAGTCGGACCTGCGCAATGCCGGCGCGTATTGGGTCGACCGCGACGTGGTCGTGTGCCGCCAGGGTATCAACACGATGGTCACGAGCAGGGGGCCGGGGGACCTGGTGCCGTTCTGCCGCCATCTCGTCGACGTCTTCGCAACGCAGGGCGTCCTGGTCTGAACCGACGGCCACGGGAGCCGCCTGTGAATTGTCCTCTCGGCGTGCTTGTACGCGGTTAGGGTGCA
>Ga0306920_100015945_pt1 | contig 10324 bp, 11 predicted proteins | sample flu12Cox44000170_FD_204666 | JGI IMG/M metagenome (GOLD analysis project Ga0306920, IMG submission 204666) | Lab enrichment of tropical soil microbial communities from Luquillo Experimental Forest, Puerto Rico - flux4day.12C.oxic.44.000.170 (v2)... | ecosystem: Environmental > Terrestrial >...
AGCAGGTAGTACAGCCCGTGCACCGCATCGACATGCCCCAGCAGCTGGACCAGCTGGGGAAGCGAGCGGGACTCCGCGGACACCGTATCCATCTCGTCGGCCCAGTAGGCCGGCGCGGTGATGCCCCACAGCATGACCGCCAGCGTGACGATGGCCGGGGCGATGACCGTCCAGTCTGGTGCCGCCCGCCGTCCGGGGGCAGTTGCACCGCGCTCAGCCGGTTGCATGGCGATGCGGCCGGGGATTGCACTAAGCACGCTTTGCTGCATGGCACTAGCTCTAGCTGCCAGGACATACCGGGCCGGTAAGGCTGGCGCTTATGCTGCGCTTATCCGGCGGGGGTCATACTTAAGGCGCAGGGGCGGAGTGGAGGCGCCGATGCGTGTGCTGGTGGCCGAGGACGAGCCACTGCTGGCCGACACGATCGCGCACGGGCTCCGGCGGCGGTCGATGGCCGTTGATGTCTGCTACGACGGCGACGCCGCGCTGGAGCGGGTGATGGTCCACCGCTACGACGTGGTGATCCTCGACCGCGACCTGCCGCGGGTGCATGGTGATGACGTGTGCCGGGCGATCATCGCCTCAGGCGGAGAAACCCGGGTGCTGATGCTCACCGCGGCGGCCGGCATCCGGGACCGGGTGGACGGCCTGGACCTCGGCGCGGATGACTACCTGACCAAGCCGTTCGCGTTCGCAGAGCTGGTGGCACGGGTGGGGTCGCTGGGCCGCCGGGCCCGGGCCGCCCTGCCGCCGACGCTGGACCGCGCCGGGATCAGGCTGGACCTGCCCCGCCGGCAGGCCTTCCGGGATGGGCTGTTGCTGTCGCTGACACCGAAGGAGTTCGCGGTGCTCGAGGTACTGATGCGGGCGCAGGGTGCGGTGGTCAGCGCCGAGGAGTTGCTGGAGAAGGCGTGGGATGAAAATGCCGACCCGTTCACCAACGCGGTCCGGGTGGCGGTCATGACCCTGCGCCGCAAACTGGGCGATCCCCCGGTGATCGATACCGTGCCGGGGGCCGGTTACCGGCTCGGACCGTGAACCCATTCCGCCCCTCGCTCCGTCAACGGGTCGCCCTGGCCCTGGCGGCGATGTTCGTCCTGGGCCTGACCCTCGGTTCGGGCGTCGTCGCCCTCGCCCATGACCTCATCTTCCGCCTGTGGGGGTCCTACACCTTGCCACCGGGCAGAGAATGCTTCTGGCACAACGGCCGGCCGATTCCCGGCACCTGCTACCGCCCGTTCTCCACCGCTACCCACGTCTGGGTCCTGGCGGGACTGGCTGCCGCTGTGCTGCTGGCCGGCTGGGCCTGGTGGGCACTGGCCGGCCGCACGCTTAGCCCGCTGTCACGGACGGTGCAAACGGTCCGCCAGCTCGGCCCGCAAAACCTTCGCCAGCGGATCCGGATGACCGGCTCCACCGACGTGCTGAAAGAGCTGGCCGATGCGCTCGACGGCGCACTGGACCGGCTGGCGGCCGGGTATGAGGGACAGCGCAGGTTCGCCGCCAACGCCTCCCACGAATTGCGCACCCCGCTTGCCGTACAGCGGCTACTGACCGAGGTAGCGATGGATGACCCGGGCGCGGGCCAGGATCTTCACCGGCTCGGCTCGCAGCTGATCCGCGTCAACGAACGCAACGAACAGCTCGTCGAAGGGCTGCTGGTTCTGGCCGAAAGCGACCGCGGGCTGCCCGGCAAGGTCCCGGTGCGGCTCGACCAGCTCGCCGGGTCGGTGCTGGATACCCACCAGGAACTGGCCGGCAAACACGAGGTCTCGCTGCACCGCAGCCTCGCCGAACGGCTGATCCCCGGCGACCCGCTGCTGCTGGAGCGGCTGATCAGCAACCTAGTGACCAATGCGATCACCTACAACCAGCCCGGCGGCTGGGTAGAAGTCGAGGTCACCGCGCAGACCGAACCAGGGCCCGCGCTCGTCGTCTGCAACACTGGCCAGCACATCCCCGCCCAGGCCGTGTCCTCCCTATTCGAGCCGTTCCGGCGGCTCACCGGCGACCGGACCAACCACACCGGCGGGGCCGGCCTGGGCCTGTCCATCGCCCGCTCCATCACCGCCGCGCACGGCGGCGCAATCCGAGCCCGGCCGCGGAGCGAAGGCGGGCTCATCGTGGAAATCGAACTTCCAGCCAAACCCTGACATCACCTGACTGACATCCAAACCCAGCCAAGTAATCACCCGCAAACGGCTAGACCCACCGGCAAGCGGCGCTCCAGTCGCACGACGGCGCAGGCCCCACCGCCGACCTCTCCAGAACGATCCTTCCGGCGCGGCCGCAGCGGCCACGTCAACATCAAGGTCGCCGAGCAGGGCGGCTAAGGGTGCTGCCTGCCCTCGCCCTGCTGCCTGCCCTGCCTGCCGCCAGCAGGGTGAGGCGCATTCTGTGATCGGCCCAGCGGACCCTGGCTGGGGCGCGGGCGCTTATGCGGGGACCGTCTTTACCCACGCGACGAACGTGAGTGAATGACCTGAGATGGTGCCCGTCACTTGCCAGCATCCCGGCGCGGGCCAATACAGGCCGCTTGGGATGATGCCGGCCTTCCCGATGCGAGCCGGGCCGGTGACCCGGCTGCGGAAGCCCGCGCTGGGGCCATCCAGCCTGCGCGCGGTGATCGTGAGATGCCCGGGGATGACTGGCCACCAGGGGAACTTGGTGCCCCATTTACTGGCCGCCCAGGGTGTCCCGTAGGGGCGCCCGGCGGGGAGGACTCCGTGTACCGGAACGCCCACCCATAGGGCGGTGTTGCCGTACCAGCCGTGCAGGTAGTAGGCGGAGTTGTTGATGGCGTGCAATTGCGGGGGAGGCGACCGGTGCAGGAGGGGCCGGGTGACGGGGCAGCGGGCGGGGACGGCCAGGTGGGCAGCTGAGCTGGCCGCCGGGGGCCTTGTGCCCGGTGTGGCTGCCGATGGGGCACCCGCGGTGCAACTTGCCGTCAGGACTGCGGCCGCCATTGCCACGAGCCGGCCGCTCGCTTCATGCCTGCAATTGTTAGCCACCGTGGTGTCGTCTGGAAGGGGACCCGGTCAGCAACAAGGCCGTGAAGATCGCGCTGCACGATCGATCTTCAGCAATGGGTAACCGTCAAGCTGAGCTAGGCCCGGGTAGGTCCCCTAGTTCGTGCCGCGGCCGGTTCCACCACCGACCAGCAGACGGTGACGGTGCCCGTGGATGCGGATGGTGGGCTGCTGGCCCCACCGCACGTGGCCAGCGCGAACAGTACCGCCAGGAGTGCCATGTGCGCCTCATGGCTTCCTCCACCCTGCGGTTACCAGCCAGGCCACGGCACTGATGAGCAGCACCACCAGCACCACCACCAGGAAGATGGCCCAGCGATCACCCAGAACGCCAGCAGGAAGCACAAGCCAACCGGGCCAACGCTGATCCAGTGCCTCCACCCGCGCCGGAGATGTGCGGCGGGCCACAATGGGAATGGTAATCGTGGAGGGTTCTCCGATGACGCCGGCCAGCGCGCAGTCCGCGGTGATGACGATTGGCACCCTGTCCCGCCGGACCGGGATGCCGGTCAAGGCGCTGCGCGAGTATGAGGATCTCGGCCTGATCTACACCGTTGGGCGCAGCGCGGGAAACTACCGGCTGTTCGGCGAGGAGGCGCTGTGGTGCGTATGGATGATCGGCGTCCTGCGCGGGCTGGGGCTGACGCTGGCCGAGATACAGGACCTGGCTATCAGGTACCTGCAGAACTCGGACGAGCCGATCGGTCCCCGGCTGGCGGAGGTGCTGGACGCGGCGCGGGCCCGCACCGAGAGGAGGATCGCCGAGCTGAGTGAGGTGCTGCGGCGGATCGACGATTACCGTTCGCAGTTCGCCGATCAGCTCGCCGGGCGGGCCGACTTCCGCGCCCTGGACCCACGTTTCACGCCTGCGCTCCTTGACTCTCCCCCTGGGGGCAGACCGTAACGTCGCCCTGTGGATGTGACAACCAGCAGGGAGACCAAGACCGTGACCGTCGACACCTTCAGCACCGGCGGCCGCCCCGCGGGGGATGGCCACAGCGCAGACGCCCTAGACGTCGGTGGGACAAGCCGGGCCACGGCCTGCTGCGTCCCGCGCGTAGGGCGAGCCGGGCGGGCGCCTCTGCTACCCGCCGGCACCGCGGTCAAGCGCCGGGTAGACCGTCTTCTGCCGCGCTGGGGCTGGCCAGCCGTAGCCTACTTCGCCGCCGTGGCCGGCCTGTTCGGCCTGGCCCAGAACCTCCCTGCGCCCGCCTACCTCGCGGTGGACGCGGCCGCCTTTGCCGCCGGCGGGATCTGGTGCGCGCTGAACTTCTGGCGCGGCCGGCAGGCGCACTGCCTGCTCACCGGGTCCGGCTGGCTGCTGCTCGCCCTATTCGCCGCCGCCGAGGCCGGGGTCGGCCACAGCCTGATCAGCGGCGATGAGCAGCTAGTGTTCCTGGCGATCCTGGCTATCGGCCTCGGCTTCGAAGCTTTCTGGTACCTGACGCACCGGACCAATGCCGTGACGAACGGCCCGGCGGGCCAGCCACGCAGTGCGGCGGGGCGGTAAGGGGCTCCGGTGGACAGGCCCGATCACCCGACTTGGCTCAATTAGTGCGCAGCGACCGGTCGTCATTAGTGCGCAGCGACCGGTCGTCGCGAAGGTCACGGTCCCATCTGCTTCAGCGGTGAAGGCTGGCGAGCCATGTCGCGGCCTGGCGTGGGGAGGTGAACCGGAATCGCTGGGTGTGGGCAACGTCTGGCTGCGCTAGGAGAGCGGCAATCTCGGCGTGCCGTGCGGCGTGGGTCTGGGCAGCCCAGCGCACCGGGTGGGTTGGCGCCCACCACCTCCAGGGCGGGGAGGTGGAGGTGTGCGCCCCGTCGCCCCGGCGAGTAAGCCAGAGTCGCAGAGAACGAGCTACAACGCGGCGCCAGACGACCCGGCGCGGATAGTCCAAGGCGACGAGGGCGTCGGCGTGCGGATACACCTGCGTCTCAGCGTTGTAGGGTGCACCGTCGAACACCCATCTCCGGCCGGCAGCTTCGACGGCGGCAGCAACTAGTGCGGCGAAGCCGGGAGCCTCGTCATCGCCGAGCGCGTCGCGTTCGATGTGCCGCGCGTTCAGTCGCACCGCAACCTCTCGCGCCAATCTTGTCTTTCCGCTGCCCGCGCAGCCGACCACCACGACCCGCTCTGGGATCGGCTGAGTGGGGATCGGACGCGCCGTCATGTCTGCGACGGTACGTCGTGGCGGGCGGGCTCCCAGGACCGGCCGGATGCTGGCCCGCCGCGGTGGGCTAGACCCCAGGTTACCGGGCAGGTTCAAGATTGTCTGCGCTTGCCGGGCGTCCGTGCTCCCCAGGGGGACCCGGGGCCGGGCCACGGGGGCAGACCCAGTCCCGGGTCAGGGAGGGGACGGTCTGGTTCCCCCTCGCTGCCAGATGAGTCCCGGGCGCGGATATGACGGCTGGCGCCACACGGGGCACCGCGCCAGCGATGACCACCTGGCGGATAGGGGGGACGCTACCCCTCTTTGACAAGGGGTAATCCCGCATTTACCCGGGCTTTACTGGGCATGCCGGCGGCGCAGCACACAATGGGCGGGTGAGGGTCGTGGTGACCCGGATCGAATGGGACGGCGCCATGCAGCGCCGCGTGGTGGACACCGCCTGCCGCGCCGATGGTCCCCGGTAGGAGGGCCTGGCCACCCGCGCACTGCTGCTGCCGCCGCCCCTACCACCCGGTTCCCGGTGCCCCCGTCTACCACCTCAGCCTGGATGACAGAACGCGGTGCCAGACAACGCCGGAAAGGCAGGACTGCGCTCCAAGAAATGGAAGCATCTTGGTCTTGACTTACCGGCCCGTTCGGGCTACATATTCCCTGTTATGCGCGCAATGACATTACAGGCAGAACGTTCGAGAGCCGCCCAGATCGGCGGCTATCCGCGCGTCTTGCTGGGTGTGGCAGACTCGAAGGGGTGCGCGAGGGTGCCTCCAGTCCGCGGAGAGGGTTCTGCCCACCTCGCATAGCGGTCCCAGGTCGTGCGTGGTCCTCGCACCTCCCTGCCCGAGTAGGCGGACATCGGGCGGCTGGGAGGAGCCGTGGACCACGAGCTTCATCATGAATTGCGGCCCAAGGGGGCCGGCCAATACCGCGCCGAGGCCAAGTCGCTGCTGCGCGCCGTCCGTGCGGGAGACGCCGACGCGGCTAACAGGGCGCGCACCGTTCTGGGCGGCCGGTTCGCCGACCGGTTCGTCCTTGCCGATGCGTTGCACGTGCTGGCGCTGGAGCACGGCTACCGGTCTTGGCCCGCGTTTGTGCGTAGTGTCAAGCAGCAGGTTACGACGGTGCGGCGGGTGTACCGCGTGGGAGCTTTCGGCCACGAAGAATATGCGGCCGAGGCCGATCGCCTGCTGGAGGCAGCGCGCGCTGGCGATCAGGATGCGCTGCTGCGGCTGCGCGATCGGGTGCCACGGCTATCGGGCCTGGACGACCAGGCTGTCGCGGCGCGAGCGACGCAGGCTGAGGCGCGGGTATGTATCGCTCGCGAGTTCGGGTTCCGGACGTGGGCCGAGCTGGCCGAAGCGACTGACCGCGCCAAGGACAGGCACTACAGCCGGCTGCCCCCGGAGTTGCCATGGAAGCAGGCTGAGGCAGCCATCTGGGCCGCAGACGCCGCCAGGCTACGGTCGCTGTTGCGCCGGTATCCCGGGCTGGAACTTCAGGACCCGGGCGCGACCCTGCTCGGCGTGGCGGCGCAGCCTGAGGCTGGCCAGGTCCCGCGCGATGTCGTGGACGTGCTCATCGAGGCCGGTGCGCCGCTCGACGACGCGCTGGGCATCGCCGCGTGTTTCAACAAGCCGGACCTAGTCGGCTGGCTGCTGGACGCCGGCGCCGATCCCCGGGCTGCCGCGGCGCTGTCGCCGTTGCAGAGCGCCGCCTACCACGGCAGCCGTGAGGCAGCCGACGTCCTGACATCGCGCACCGGCCTCGTGCCGGACGTGTTCTACCTGGCATGCGCCGCCGGCGACCTAGCGCGCATGGCGCAGTGGTTCGACGCTCGCGGCCGCCTGCTCGGGCGGGCCTTGAAGGAGCGGCCAGACTTCTGCGACATCGGCTGGGCAGGGCGGGCGATCCGGCCTGATCCTGCTGACGCGATCGCGGAAGGGCTCGCCCTCGCCGCGCACCTCGGCCGGACGCACGCGTGCGGCTGGTTGCTGGACCGCGGTGCCGACCCCGCCCGCGCCCCGCTCTATGGCCTGACGCCGCTGCACTTCGCGGCATGGATGGGCCGCTACCAGACGGCCAGCTTGCTGGTCAGCCGCGGCGCACCGCTCGATGCCCGCGACAAGCTGCACCAGGGCACCCCGCTCGGGTGGGCTCGGCACCACGGGCACCATGACCCGCGCCTCCTGCGCCTCCTCCGCACCCCTCCTGGACCTGCTGAAGGCACGCAGTAACGGCCGCTTAGTACCGGGCCGCTGAGCGGTCAGCCGCCTGCGAGGGAACCTGCGCTCGTGACCCGTTACCCCGGGGAATGTGACGCGACAGGCGCAGTAGAAAACGACTCCTTCGCCTCAGTGTGCGCGTTCGTTCCGAGTCATGCTGACCGGGCTAACCGGTATATGCGAAGGCGCGAAGGCGGCCGCGCTGGCCATGGCATTCACGCTGATCGAATCGGCGCAGCGCCGCTGGCGGATGGTCAACGCCCCGCACCTGATCGCGCTCGTGCGCGCCGGCGCCACGTTCGTCAACGGCAAGCTCGCCGAGCGGCCCGGCGATCCGCCACCGGAAGCCAGCAGCCCGCCGGCTGCTCTCGAGGACGAGGTCGCCAAAGCCGCCTAAAAGATCTTGATCCACCGGTCTGGACAATTACTCCCCCGCGCGAAAGAGCCATTCCAAGAGCCAACGCAGGCCGACTTCAGGCGACGCCCAGCGACGCCAGGCGACTGTCAAGCCTGGTCAAGTGCCCACTGAGCGACACCGGGCCACGTCCAGCGACGCGCGGAACATGACTGGGGGTCAAGGGGTCGCCGGTTCAAATCCGGCCGTCCCGACTGGTAGTGAGATTTTTTCGAATATAGTTACGCCTCACAAGAGCCAACAAAAGAGCCAACTTGTTGTGCAACGGCTCTCCAACAGGCGTACGCCGATCGGCTGCCACGGCGTCCTTACGGGGGCACGTGCCAACACCGCAGGACCGACTAAGCCCCACAGCCAAGGAGTCAAAGATCACCGAGCCGCACATCTGCCCGGCGACCCCGCCAACCGCGAACCGGTCGGCGCCATCCGCGCCCACCGGCCGTACAGCACCTGCGGGACGCGAGCAGGCCAAGGGCCTCAAGCTAGGCCTGCCCACGCCGCCGCAGACGCGAGGCGGCCGGCCTGAGAGCCGCCCCTCGGACGGCCCGGCACGACTGCAGCGATCTTCACCGCCACCTGGACACCGGCCGCATCCTCGCTATCGCGAAAGTGCCATCTGGGTCAGCAGCCAATGCGATGTACTGACAAATGAGTTCTCGGACTTTAAAGCTAACGGCACGGCACATGACTTCCCGTAATAGCTGCGCATAACGCCGACCATGGCGCTTGCGGCGGGCGATAGCGGAGGCGGCCTGCCGCGGCGCATATTGCCTGTATCTGGCCCTCAACGACACCCACTTGGCGCGGTGGCACTGCAACTGCCTCGTCCAGTTCGGTGACCGGAAAACGGCCGACGAACTGGTGGCCCGCGCGCGCCACGGACGGGACCGTCACGCGCGCTGAAGCGGCACTTCGCGCTGACACGCGGCGGCGACTGTGCGGCTATTCGGTGTGCAGGACCGCGGAGGTTCTGGTCCGGGCTGACCAGCCGGCTGGACCGAGCGCGGTGGCGATGGCGAGGGCGAGGGCGAGCAGCAGCAGGTCGGTGCCGGCCAGACGTGCGCGAAGCTGCTGGGCAGCATCGTGCCGCTGGGCACCAGGTCGGCGCTGGGCGAGCTGGCGAGCTCTCCGTCTACCTGATTCAGATCGGGCTGCACGGCGGCGGGATCCTCATCCGCGAGATGGTGCGCCGGTGACGGCGTCGCCCTCGGCGTGTTCTGGACCTACGCCGCTTGAACATCGGTCATCACGCCGTCTTCAGCATCGCGATCCCCATCTTGCTCACCGAGCTGACGGGCCAGCCTCACGTAAAACTGACAGCCCAGCCGGAAGATCATGTTCGCCGTCCCGGGCGGCTCAAATTGGACTGATCGGCAGGCCTGCCAGTTCGGGGAACTGCCCGGCTACTAGCTCCGCCGCGAGGTCGGCACCAATGTTCAGCTCCCCGTCATGCATCTTGATGTCGGCTCCTTCCCGCCTGGCTGGGTCAAGACGTTTGGGGGGACCTGACTAGGCGCGTCGTCCTCCCCATCAGCCTTCGGAAGTGTCTGTCAAAGCTCCCGGGCGCCCCTGCGACTACAGACTTGGGTCACCCGAACCTGGCGAGCGTGGGGTGCTCGGGTTGAGTGCCGCGACCAGCCCGGATTGGTCCTCGGCACTCACGATAAGCCGCCGCATCGGGGCCGGGAGCGGACCCAGGCGCACCCATTTCGGCCGATTCAACATGATCTCGACCAGCCCGGTACCGGCGCCATTGACAAGAGCGGTGCCTCGCCAGTAGTTGACTCCGCGGAGAACGCTGAGTCTGAAAGGACCACGCAGTTCGCCTCTGTTCAGTGGCCGGGCATATGCAACGTCTTCGCGAGGGATCGTGGCTTGAAATGCCCACCCCATGTGAATGTCGATCGTTGAAGAACTCACCTTCACGCGCGAGGATTGCGGACCGGCGCCGAGCACCGTCATAGCGATGTGGCTGCGTCCATCGAAGCTGATCGGGAACGTCGTTGCGCTGTCATTCTGTGCGTTCATGGGATGTCTCCTGTCGGCTGTGGCCTTGTCTTATCTGCTGAGAACTGCCCGGTTTCCGGCCTTCGCCATAGGTTCGCCCGCCGGCCAGGTCCGCGGCAGGGGTCGTTTCACCCTTCTTGCCGTGCCGCCATGGCCGGGGTGGAATCACCCACACCGCCGCGTGCCGAGCGGCCCGGCCAGGCAGGCCGCGCAAGACCAGGGCTGCGTTAGACCAGGCCGGCGCTGAGGGCTAGGCGGGTGAGGTCGGCGCGGCGCCGGCACCCGGTCTTATCGCGAATGCGGTCTAGGTGGGAGCTGACCGTGCGCACGCTGATGTGCAGCTGGCCGGCGATCTGCGCATCGGTGTGACCGCGGGCGACCAGGGTGAGCAGCTCCCGTTCCCGGGGGCTGAGCGCATCCAGGCCCGGTGCCGCGGCCGGCGGCTCCGGGCCGGCAGCGGTGAGCATGAGACCGTACTCGGCC
>Ga0306920_100015946_pt1 | contig 10324 bp, 13 predicted proteins | sample flu12Cox44000170_FD_204666 | JGI IMG/M metagenome (GOLD analysis project Ga0306920, IMG submission 204666) | Lab enrichment of tropical soil microbial communities from Luquillo Experimental Forest, Puerto Rico - flux4day.12C.oxic.44.000.170 (v2)... | ecosystem: Environmental > Terrestrial >...
CGCAACGGGTGATGCGCGAGGGGCGGCGGCATCAATTAGCGGCAGGTCCAGGAATCGCCTGGACCGCGACCTCGACACCCTTCTTGGGGATGCGGGACCGAGTCACAGTGGCTCGTCGCCGGCAGCTCGAGCAGCCCGATCCCGCCGTGATCGACGAACGCCAGCTCCGAGTCCTTGGCGACGGCGACCGCGCCGATCGGCCAGCGCCAATCCGTCGACGGGTATCGATCTGGTCGCGAAAAGGTGTCGAATTCAATCGATTGCGAAGCCGGCCCCGCCGCCGGGGCAGGGCGCCTCGGGCTGCGACCTCGCCCCGCTAGGTGAAGATGATCTGGCCGCCGGCGGCGAGCCCGTAGAACTCGCCGACGGTGAGGATGCCTTCGACCTGCGGGACGAAGTCGTCCTGGGTGAGGTGGAACATGTCGACGCTCGCCCTGCAGGCCCAGAGCCTCGCGCCCGAATCGGCCAGGAGCTCGATGAACTCGGGGATCGGCGGGATGTCGAGCTTCTCCATCTCACGGCCCATCATCCGGGTCGCCAGCGCGGACATCCCGGGCAGGCCGCCGACGATCGTCGGCATGTGCATGCCGGGGTTGCCGACCGTCGCGACCTTGATGTGCGCGTTCCGGTCCTTGCGGATCGCGTCCAGGCCGAAGAACGTGAAGAAGACGTCGGCGTCGATTCCCTCCATCCGCGCGCCGTTCGCGAGGATGAGGCCGGGGTAGATTCCCTCGAGCGAGCCCTTCGAGACGACGACCGCGACCTTCTCGATCGTCTTCGCCTCGGCGAGCGCGCGCTCGTCCGCTGTCTGGGTCATCTCAGATGCATCCTTTCGGCTTGGGGATGCCGCCGATCTTGGCGGCGAGCTTCGCGGGCCCCTTCGGGAAGAGCTGGTAGAGCTCCTTGACCGGGACGCCGGACTCCTTGCCGAGCGCGCGAATCGACGGTGCGCTGCCCGTGGTCAGGTACCGATCGCGCATGAACTCGATCACCTGCCAGTGGCGCTCGCCGAGCTGCGCCAGCCCGTTCTCGGCGGCGATCTGCTCGCCGAGCTCGCGGCTCCAGTCTGCGGGATCGAGCAAGAAGCCCTCGGGATCCGTCGGTACCTGCTCTGCAACGGTCATGGCGTGCCAGCCTCCTTGGTCGAGAGTTCGAGGTGCTTGCCGGCGGTCGGCATCTCCGGCCCGACCAGCGGCAGGTCGCGGCCCGGCAGGAGCGCGTGCCAGTAGATCCACTGGAACAGGAGCTTCCCGACGTGATTGCGGCGCGACTCGCGCAGCAGCGGCAGCGGGCCGAGCGCGGTCGGGAACCGACCCGGAACCGGCTCGTGGTCGTAGTTGAAATCGATCAGCAGCGCCTTCCGGTAGCCGGTCTCGATGAAGCAGTTGGCGTGGCCGTCGAAGCGGCGCTCCAGCTCCTGACCCGTGAGGAAGCGCGCGATGTTGCGGTCGAGCAGCTCGGCCTCGAAGTGCGCGACCGATCCCGCTTTCGAGCTCGGCAGGTCGGTCGCGTCGCCGAGCGCGAACACGTTCGGCGCAGCCTGCGCCTGGAGCGTCTTCGGGTCGGTCGGCACGAAGTCCAGCGCGTCGCCGAGCCCCGGTGAGCGCCCGACGTACGCCGCACCGCCGTGCAGGGGCACGCTCACGAGCAGGTCGAACTCGACGGTCCGCCCGTCGTAGGAGGTGAGGACGCCGCCGACGCCGTCGACCTCGCCCGCCGCGAAGTCGACCTCGAGCCCGATCCCCTTCTCGTCGAGCAGGTGGGTCAGGTGCTTCGAGGCGACCGGCTTCGTGAAGCACCCGTCGAGCGGCGTCGCGAGCACGATCTCGCTCCGGGCGCGCACGCCGCGCTCGCGCAGGAACCAGTCGGCGAGGAACGCGAACTCGATCGGCGCGACCGGGCACTTGATCGGCATGTCGGCGATGTCGATCACAAGCCGGCCGCCGGTGAAGCGAGCGAGTGCGTCGCGGAGACGCGCGGCGGCGTCGAGCTCGTAGAACGTGTGCACACGATCGCCCCAGCCGGGCCCGAGGAGCCCCTCGGTCTCCTCCGGCAAGAGGCGCGCACCGCTCGCGACGACGAGGACGTCGTACGCCAGCTCGCCCCCGTTCGCGAGTGCGACGCGCTGCCGCTCGACGTCGACGCCGTCCACCTCCGATTCGTGGAACTCGACGCCGCGCCGCAGCTGCCGCCGCCGAGGGCGCACGAGCTCGCCCGGCTCCGCGAGTCCGAAGGGAACGAAGAGCAGACCCGGTTGGTAGAGGTGCGCGTCGTCGCGGTCGACGACGTGGATGTCGGCCGCGTCGGGCGAGAAGCGCTTGCGCAGGCGGTTGGCGGTGATCGTCCCGCCGGTGCCGCCGCCGAGGATCACGATCTGCTGTCGCATCGCATGCGGAGGATCCGCCCGCGGCGGCGCGCGGGCCAGCCGTGGCGGACCGGATCACGACTTCGGTCAACTACTCAACCACTCGGTTGCGTAGTTGACCGCACGCGGGTCAGCGGCGTCCCCGTCGGCGCGCGTCGCGCGAGCTTCAGATGCTGCGGTCGTTACCTAGGAGGTTCGGATGAACCGCAAGCTGTTCTGGGGTGTGCTCGTGATCGGCGTCGTGCTGGTGGTCGCACCGTTCGCGATCTCGCTGCCCTCCAGATCCGCGGCCGGCCAGCGGATGCTGAACGACTTCCAGCCGATCATGCAGCCCGACCCCGGCGTGCTGCTCGTTCTCCTCGCCGCCTTCGGCCTGTGGGGCGAGGCACTCGAGCTCCGCATCCACCGCGGCGCCCGGCCGACCCACGCCTGATCGAGATGAGCGCGCCGGCGATCAGCCACCCGCTGTCCGACCACCTGGCGGAGTTGATCGCCGGCCGCTTCAGAGCGCTCGGGGACCCGACCCGGATCCGTCTGCTCGATCACCTCCACGGCGGCGAGGCAACCGTCACGGAGTTGGCGGACGTCACCGGGACGACGAGGCAGAACGTCTCGAAGCAGATGCTGCTCCTCCTACAGACGAGCCTCGTCACCCGTCGTCGCGTTGGGAACTTCGTCTGCTACCGCATCGCCGACGACGCGGTCTTCGAGCTCTGCGCGATCGTCTGCGGCAGCCTCCGCAACGAGATCGAGCAACGGGCCGCGCACGTCGGCACGACGCCTCGGTGATCTTGGTACTGCGCAGGCGGCGCTAACGTCCGGCGAGATGATCAGACGTGCCTGGATCGGTGACGGCGCCGCGCGCATGGAGGTCGCGCACATCGAGCAGACCGGTTCTGAGCTCGTCGCATCCGGGACGCAGATCGGCGTGACCTATGAGCTGCGCTATCGCGTCGAGCCGGGCGTGCTGCAGGTCGAGCTCGTCGGCGAGCGAGCGCTCGCCCTGCACCTGGACGGGGCGGACTTCTTCGATCTCGGCTGGTCGCCCCTCTTCAACTCGTTACCGGTGCTGCGCGACGGACTGCTCGAGCAGGGACCGCCACGCGACTACGTCATGCGCTGGGTCGACGTCCCTTCGCTCGCGGTGCGACTCTCGGAGCAGCGCTACGAGCCTTTGGGAGGCGGCGTCGTGCGGTTCCGCGCGGGCGACTTCGTCAGCGACATCACGTTCGACGAGGACGGGTTCGTCGTCGACTATCCGGGCATCGGCGCCCGACCGTAGCCGGTCGGTCAACCCGCCGCGGAGAGGAAGGCGTTCACGTCCGCGGCGAAGCGTTCGTGGTGCTGGAAGAGAAAGCCGTGGGCCGAGTCCGGGTAGATCGTGAGCCGCGCGTCCGGCAAGAGCCCGGCCAGCAGGTAGGAGTAGCGCGGCAGGATCATCGGATCGCTGTCGCCGTTCGCGACGAAGACCGGAAGCGCGATCGCCGCCACTCGCTGCAGGAGCGAATGGTTGGGGATGCCCCAGGCGCAGACGGCGTCGTATTGAGCTTGCCGCGTTTGCCATGAGGTCGGCTCGTCGCGATTCGTCGTCCGGCCGAAGATGCGCGCTGCAGCCTGGCGGCCCGAGTCGCGACTCGTGTCCGTCGGGGCGAAGAAGACCGAGATGTACCCCTCGGGGCTCGTTTCCGGCCGGCCGACCGCGCCGATCACGTCCGGCGCCCAGCCGTGCATGCCGGCGGCGCCCTGCGGCGCGGACGACGCGAGCACGACGCGCCTGAGCAAGTCGGGACGGATGAGCGCGATCTCCTGCGCGACGAAGCTGCCGATCGAGAAGCCGAGCAGGTCGACGCGCTCGAGGCGCATGGCCTCGACGAACGCGATCGCATCGCGGGCCATCGCTTCGATCGTGCTCGGCGTCGCTCCCGTCGTGCTCGCGACGCCGACGTTGTTGAACGGAACGACGCGCCGGTCGGAAGCCAACGCATCCACGAGCGCGGGATCCCAGTTGTCGAGGCTCCCGCGAAAGTGCTGCAACAGAACGAGCGGTACGTCGCCGTCACCGAGATCGCGGAACGCGTACACGATGCCGTTCTCGGCGGCGACCTGCTGCGTCGCAACGTCCGTGTAGCTCGTCTCCACCGGATGGAATCATGCCTAGCCCCATGACCCAGCAGACTCTGCGAACGGAACGGCTGACTCTGGTGCCGCTCGCCGACGAGCACCTCGAGTGGGAGGTCGAGCTCGACTCCGATCCCGAGGTGATGCGCTATCTCGGCGGCCGGGCGAGCTCACGCGAGGAGGTCGTGGCCCAGCACGCGCGGCGGCTGGCGGCGGCGCAGAAGGTGGACGGGCTCGGCTTCTGGGTCGGCCTGGTCGACGACGTGTTCGTCGGTTGGTGGATCCTTCAGCCGGCGCACGGCCCCGACCAGCCTGACGACCCGCGCGTTGCCGATCTGGGTTACCGGCTGCTGCCGCGCCACTGGCGGAAGGGCCTTGCGTCGGAGGGAGCGCGGGAGCTGGTGCGCTACGGCTTCGACGACGTCGGGCTCGCCAGGATCATCGCCCAGACGCTCGCAGTCAACGCCGCCTCGCGGGGGGTGATGGAACGTGCCGGTCTCACCTACGTGCGCACGTTCCCCACGTCGATGACCGCGCCGGGCGTGGATCTCGCGCAGGGAGAAGTCGAGTACGAGATCACGCGCGACCGGTGGCAGCGACGACTCCCGTAGAAACGACAGAAGGCCCTCAAAGGGCCGTCAACAACCTCGGAGGGCCTTCCTGTCGTAACGCCTCCAAAGGGGATGCGAGGCGGTGGCCAAGGTACGGCAGCCCGCGCCCCGGCCACCTGATCTAAACGTGCCCAATTCGAGCGGCTAAGCGGCCTTTCTGCGCTCCGCCACGTCCGCTTGGAGCTCGGCCGGCCGCGGCTGCTCGCCGCGGACGAACTGGTAGGCGAGCCCGCCCAGCGTCACCCCGACGAACGGCGCGACGATGTAGATCCAGAGCGCGTGCAGGTTGCCGGAGACGAGCGCCGGCGCAAGCGAGCGGGTCGGGTTCATCGACGCCCCGCTGATCGGGCCGCCGACCATCGCCTCGAGCGCGATCGTGCCGCCGATCGCGATCGCCGTCGCCTCGCCGACGGCGCGGGTGTCGGTCGCGACGGCGAGGATCACGAACATCAAGAGGGCGCTCAGTACGAGCTCCCACAGAAACGCCTGCCCCTGCGCCACCGAGGGCTGCGATGTGCCCAGGTCTGCGATGTTCCCGAGCGACGCCCGCAGTAGCGCAGCCGCCGTGACGGCACCGACGAGCTGTGCGGTCCAGTAGGCCGCGGCGCGCGACCACGGGAAGTTGCGCGTGAGCGCGAACGCGAAGGTGACGGCGGCGTTGAAATGGGCGCCGCTGATGTGACCGACCGCGTAGATCCCGAACATGATCACGAGGCCGAAGCTGAGCGCGACGCCGACGTGGCCGAGCTCGTGCGTCTTGGCGTCGACCATGATCGCGCCGCAGCCCGCGAAGACGAGGGCGAACGTGCCGATCGCCTCCGCCGTCAGCACCCTGATCAACTCCCGGCTCATGCCGCCGATCATCAGCAAGGCCCGAGGCACGGGCATCGGCGAACTCCCCGAGGCGCCGGACGAGTCGGTAGTCCGCCGTATCGCGATCCGTAGCGACGACGGTCGTAGTCGCCTCTCCGCGGCACCGAAGGTGAACCAGGACAATCGAGGAGGGCATCTGCGGTGCGCTCGATCTGCGGCGGTTTCGCTCGGGCGAAGTTCACGTGTTGGTCCGCTGTTCTGGGAGCTGCCGCGTTGGCCGTTCCCACGAGCACGCACGCCGTGCCGCTTGTCGGCCGCGTGCAGGTCACGGCGAACGGCACGCAGGCGACCCTGACGGTACGGACACCTGTGAAGGCGACGATCGTCGTCTCCACGGGCATCACGAGCGCGACTGTCCTCTACGCGCCAACCGTTATCGGCCGCACAGCACGGGCCGGCTTCGACGGGCTGGCTCCGAACGCGACGTACAGGTACAAGGTCACGATCCGCCGTGGCGCGCAGGAGACGGTGCTCACGGGCCGCTTCGCCACAGGCTCCCGGCCTCCGAGCCCGGCCGGTTCGACCCGCGGCTCCGCGATCACGCTCGACGGGCAGCCGTTCTTCCCGGTGATGACCTGGCAGCAGTGTCCGCAAGACGTGGACGCTAACCTCGCCGTCGGCATCAACACGTTCCTCGCCGACTGCGGCGACACCGCGGCGCTGAGCCGGGCGGTCGCGGGGCGGGGCTACATCGCTGCGAGCGCCGCGACGCCACCCGCGACGACGCTTCCCGGGCAGATCGGCGTCTACCAGCACGACGAGCCCGAGAGCTACGGCCCCGCGTCCGCACTGCCCGACGCGTCGAACGTCCTCTCCTGGCAGACCTTCACCGATCAGTTCGCTCTGCCGAACGCCGTGCTGCCACTCGCAACGAGCGGCTACCAGCCGTACATCGCGAAGGCGCGCGTCCTGGGCTTCGATCTCTACCCGCTCGCCGAGCACTGCGCCGCGCACAAGAGCACCCTCCCGAGGGGGCTGGACGCCGTCTACGACGATCAGCGCGCCCTCGTGGGGATCGGCGGCGGCCGTCCGACGTACCAGTGGATCGAGACGAACGCGATCGAGCTCAACTGCGGCGCCGACCCGGTGCCCGCGCAGGCAGTGACCGCCGAATCGTGGCTGGCGGTCGCCGGAGGAGCCACGGGGATCGGCTACTTCACCCATCTGTTCCTCGACGGCGGGGCGAACTGGCAGCACTTCGCCGTGTCCGCCGCGAACCAGAACGCGATCCGCCGGGCGGCCGCCGCGTTCGGCGAGCTTGCTCCTGCGCTGACGACGACGCCGCGTTACGGCTTCGTCGCCCGGAGATCGCCGCTGCGGGTCGGCTACCGGATCCTGAACGGCGCCGTCTACGTGATCGCCGCCAACAGCTCGGCACAGCCTGTGCGGCAGTCCTTCGTCGTCCCGGCGCTAGCCGACCCGAAGGGCGGCCGTGCCGGGTTCACCTACGGGGAAGGGCAGCGGCCCGTGCACGCGACGAACGACGGCACGATCACCGACCGTTACGCCGGCTACGGCGTGCACATCTACATCTTCCCGCAACGCCGGTCGTGGTCACTGCGCCGATGACGGCCGGTCAGGGAGCTGCGCTTCCCACCAGTCGAGCGGGACGATCCGCATCGCGAGCTCGAACGAGCTTCGGTCGAGCGACTCCGCGAGCTGGGCGATCGCCACGAGGTTGTCGCGCAGCCACTCGTCCTCGACCGGCCCGCTCGTCTGTGTCGCCGGGCTGAGACGACTGAGCCGCGGCCGGCCGAGGTGCTCTTCGAGCGGATCGGACTCGTCGAGCACGCTGCCCCACCAGTACAGGCGGCTGTAGAGCTCGACGTGGCGATCGATGATCTCCGCGTACGTGCCGGAGTTGACCATCACGTCCGCCCAGCGTCCGAGCACCTCCTCGCCCTGACGGCGGAGCTCGGCGATCAGCCGGTGCAACTGTTCGCGGCGCTCGGCGCCGGCGAGCATGTCGTCGACCGCCGCGGCGAGCCGCGGCGTATCGAGTACCGCATCGGTGCCCGCGGCGAGCACCTCCGCTTTGAATTCTCCCTCGGGAGCGAGATCGGCGAGCTCGAGCAGACTGGTCCACACGAGGCGTGCCGTGCGGATCAAGTCGAACAGTGCGTACTGCGCGAGCACGGACCAGCGCTGCCGCTGCCGGCGTTCGAGCACCTCGTTGAGCACCGCGGCGGTCAACGCAACGACGATCAGGCTGGCGACGAGGCCCGTGAACAGGGTGTGACGTGCCCAGAATCCGTCGTTGTCGAGGTCCCAGGCGATTGCCCCTAGGAGAACGAGCACGATGACGGCGCCGACGACCAGCGTCGAGCGCACGTGGGCCCGAAGGGAGTCGGAACGGCGCGGACCGATAGTGCGACGAGCCATTTCCTACCGAACCCTCTCATGGCGAGGCCGCTACGCCCGGCAGCAAGCCGGGCGCGCGGCGGCCTCGATCGTCGAACGCTGCTTCAGGCGGCGTGAAGCGCGTCGCGCAGGAACGAGATGGCCTGGGCGATCGCGCCGCGTGTGGCGCGCGTCTGGCTGAGCGGGTTGAGCATCATGAAGTCGTGGGTGATGCCGTCGTAACGGACGGTCGTCACCGGGACGCCTGCCGCCCGGAGACGCGCGGCATACGCCTCGCCTTCGTCGCGCAGCACGTCGGCCTCGTCGACGATCACGAGTGCGGGCGGAAGATCGGCAAGCTGCTCGTCGCTCGCCTGAAGCGGTGAGGCGTACGGCTCCGAGCGGCGCTCGACGTCGGGAAGGTAGGCGTCCCAGAACCACGCCATCCCTTTCGCCGCGAGGAAGTAGCCCTCGGCGAATTGCTCGTACGACTCGGTGTTCATGCCGGCGTCGGTGACCGGGTAGTACATCGACTGCTGCACGAACTCGACGTCGCCGCGTTCGCTTGCCATGAGCGCGAGCGCAGCGGTCATCCCACCGCCGACCGAGTCGCCGGCGACAGCAATGCGGTGAGGGTCGAGGTCGTTGGCGTCGCCCTCGCGGACGATCCACTGCGCGGTTGCGTAGCCCTGCTCGATCGCGACCGGATAGTGCGCCTCCGGCGAGCGGTCGTATTCGACGAACACGATGGCTGCGCCGGTGCCGACAGCGAGCTCGCGGACGAGCCGGTCGTGCGTGCCGGCGTTCCCGAACACCCAACCTCCCCCGTGCATGTAGAGGATCGCCGGCAGCGCTCCTTGGGTATCGGGCGGCCGGACGATGCGGACGCGCACGTCGCCCACTTCGGCCGGGACGGTGAGCCAGCGCTCGTCGACCGGAAGCTTGCCGATCGGCGCCGCCTGCACGTCGTCGAGCACCTTGCGCGCTCCGTCGGGCGTGAGCTCGTAGATGAAGGGCGGGGTCGACGTCGCCTCGACGAACTGCTGCGACGCAGCCTCGAGCACGACCGGGCGTGTAGCGGTGATGGCCATTGCTCAACTCCTTTGTCTCGTTGGTTCAGGTGAGGACGGACTCCCTCAGCCAGTCTTCGAACCGGGTCGGGGCGATGCGTGCGTCGTCGCCGGGCGTCAGGGACTCGTCGTCGAGCTTCGCGCCGAAGTAGAGGGCGTCCGCGTCGGCCCGCACCCCCCGCGGGTCCTCCTGCGCGTCGAACAGGATCCGTGCGAGCTCGTCGAGACGGAAGCGTTCGGGCCCTCCGAGCTCGACGATGCGGTTGAGGGGACCGCTCACGGCGATGTCCGCGAGCGTGGCGGCGACGTCCTCGGCCGACTCCGGCTGGACGAAGACGGGTGCCAGATGAACTGTCTCACCTTCCGCGTTCGAGTCGGCGATACGGCCGATGAACTCGAAGAACTGCGTCGCGCGAAGAATCGTGTACGGCACGGAACCGGCCTGCACCGTCTTCTCCTGCGCGAGCTTCGCGCGGAAGTACCCGCTGTCCGGAAGCCGGTCGGTGCCGACGATCGACAGCGCGACGTGGTGCCCGACGCCGGCTGCGGTCTCGGCTGCCAGGATGTTCCTGGCCGACGTCTGGAAGAAGTCCATGACCTCCGCGTCCGTCCAGAGCGGCGCGTTTGCGACGTCGACGACAACCTGAGCACCCTCGAGCGCCCCGGCCAGCCCTTCGCCGGTGATCGTGTTGACGCCCGTGTCCGGCGACGCCGGTAGCGCATCGTGCCCGGCCTCGCCGAGCTTGCGGACGACCTTCGACCCGATCAAGCCGGTTCCGCCGATAACGACGATCTTCATTTCGTCCTCCTTTGTGGTGTCGAACCGATCACGAGGTCGCGGCGACGGCGGCGAGGATCACCTTCGTGACATCGCCTGGGTTGGTGATGAGCGACAGGTGGCCGGCCTTGATCCGCGTGATGTGCGCACCAGCGCGGGTGTCCATTTC
>Ga0306920_100015948_pt1 | contig 10323 bp, 7 predicted proteins | sample flu12Cox44000170_FD_204666 | JGI IMG/M metagenome (GOLD analysis project Ga0306920, IMG submission 204666) | Lab enrichment of tropical soil microbial communities from Luquillo Experimental Forest, Puerto Rico - flux4day.12C.oxic.44.000.170 (v2)... | ecosystem: Environmental > Terrestrial >...
GAGGATGCTGCGGTCCAAGCTGGTATGTCGCAGGCTGTAGGAACGAGATTGTTCCGAAAAGCAGGCGGCATGCCACCCTTAATAGTTTCTGCAGGCTGCGCAGCCCGGGCGGCAATTGCTCGCCTTTGGCGCGGACGCGGCGGCCCCAATTGGTGAAGGAGACCTCGCCGACATAGATGTCGCCGCGCGAGTCCACCGCGAGCCCATGCGGCGAAATGAACTGGCCGGTTTCTAGCCCGGCGTGAGGGTGGCCGAGGCGCGCCAGGAGTTCGCCCTTGCTCGTGTAGATGCTGACCCGCGGACCACAATTCGGCAGGTCGATATTGACCGCCATGTCGGGGCCGATCTCGCCGATGAAGAAGCGCGGCGTCCGGGTGCCCGTCTCCATGTAGAGGCCGGAGGGGCGGTGCATGTTATTCCACTGCGTCTCGTATTTGCCGTTGCCGTCGAATACCTGGACGCGGTGGTTTTCGCGGTCGGCGACATAGACCCAGCCGTCAGGGTCGCAACAGATGTTGTGAGCGATGTTGAACTGGCCCGGATCGGTCCCGGGCTCGCCCCATGAGCTCACTCGTTTGCCGTCCGGCGTATATTTATGGATCCGTGAGTTACCGTACCCGTCGGAGATGTAGAGGTAGTCGCATTGCGGCGACAGCGCGGTATGGGTGCAGCGGTGGAACGGCTCGCCGCTCATATAGGGCGCGGGCTTGCCCGGGATGCCGATCGTCAGCAACACTTTGCCGTCGAGCGCGCAATGGCGAACTGTGTGCTCGCCGTCATCGGTCAGCCAAAGCGTGTCGTCGGGCGCCATGTGAACGCCGTGCGGACGGACGAAGACACCCTCGCCCCACGACCGTAAGAAATTCCCTTCGCGGTCGAATACGCACATCGGGTGCTTGCCGCGGTTGAACGCATAGACATTGTCATTCTTGTCGACGCCAACCGCCGCGACATCGGCATTGAACTCGTAGCCGGGCGGCAGTTTCGCCCAGTCGTCGGCGACCTGATACCGAAAGCCGCCCGCACCGAGTATGACCGACATGGCGATCCCCCTTGGTTTGATGTGGCAGGGCCGTTGGCGGCGATTATAAGAGCGCGCCTTTGCGCTGCAACGGCGGCGGCTTGCGGCTGGTCGCGCGCCGCGCGATGTCTCCCGCTCGCGCAGCATCGCGCTTGTCGAAGCACCGTCGATTATTCCGTTCGAGCGAGCTGATGGCGGTACGAGGCAAGACGACCGACCTTATCGCGTTCTCAGCACGGCAATCGCCGCGCTGGCGGCCGGCGCTGGCGGCGATCGGCGGCAGCGTGATGGTCGGCTTCATGCCGCTTCTGGTGCTGCGCCTGTATAAGGACGGGATCAGCGCCCCATCGATGCTCGTATGGCGTTACGGGCTCGCGCTGCTGCCGCTCGCCGCGGCGTCGGCGCTCGCGGGCCACAACATTCGCGCCGCGCTGCGCGCCGGCGCCTGGCAAATCACGCTGGTCGGGGCCACCCTCGGCGTCGGGCAAACGCTGTGCTTCTGGGAAAGCCTGCACACGCTCGATACGAGCGTCGCAATCCTGTTGTTCTACACCTACCCTGCGCTCACGCTGGTGGTCGAACGAGTGGTCTTCAAGCGGCCGATCCCGCGGCGTCCGGCGGTGTGCGTCGCGGTCATCCTGCTCGGCGCTGCGATTATCACCGTACCGGGGATGAGCGGCGGATTGGATTCCCGTGGGCTGGCATGGGTGTTGCCGTCGCCGCTCATCTACGCGCTCTACCTCACCGTCATTTCGCTGCTGATGCGGCACTACCCGCCGCTGATCGGGGCGATATGCCTCTATCTCGGCCTTGCGGCCAGCTTTATCATCGCCACCCCGTGTCTCGGCCTCGACATTCCGACGACCGCTAGTACTTGGCTGTTGTTGCTGGTTATCGCTTTCGGGCCGGGCGCGCTGACCGTTGTGTTGTTCTCGTACAGCGTGCCGCGGCTGGGACCCGGCAGCTATGCGATCATAGCCAATTGCGAGCTAGTGACGGTCGTCATGATCGGCGTCGTCGCGCTCGGCGAGGAGTTGACCGTGAGCCGCGTCCTGGGCGGCGCTCTGATCGCTTCTGCCATTCTCGTCCATGGCTTCTTTCGCCGACTGGATCACGTGGCCGGTGCGCGTTTTGACAAGAGCGCCGCGAATACCCAGATTCCACCGCGCCAGACGGTCGGATGGCCGCTCTCCGCACTTGGCGGAGAGAGGAAAGTCCGGGCTCCACGTAGGCACGGTGCCGGGTAACACCCGGCGGGGGCGACCCCAGGGAAAGTGCCACAGAAAGCACACCGCCGGTCCGCCGATGTATCGGACGGCCGGTAAGGGTGAAACGGTGCGGTAAGAGCGCACCGCGCCGCCGGCAACGGCGGCGGCAGGGAAAACCCCACCGGGAGCAAGACCAAGTAGGAGCGGCAGGCATCCGCGGAGCTATCCCAAGATGCCGGGCGAGCCTTCGCGCCGCCGCTCGGGTCGGTCGCACGAGGCGCTCGGCGACGAGCGTCCCAGAGGAATGGCCATCCCCGCCGCGGGTCGCGCCGAGGCGGGACAGAACCCGGCTTACAAGCCGTCTGGCACCATTGCGCAACCGCAGAACATTCCGGGAACTCTCCTGCTACTTACGACAATCATTACGTCAATGATCTGCAGCTTGTGGTCGCCATCACGAAGGCGACTACATAATGTGCCAGATTCACATCGCTACGACATCTCAAAAATTTGCAGTTTTATTTGAAAGACCCATTGACGCCCATCAAAACCCATGCTATCCCATTAGAACCCATGGACGGGCACCGCCGAAGGGGGGAAGATCGGCAGCGCCCATCGGGCCGCCCCTTGCCGAGCGTCCTGGGCGAGCGTTGGGGGAAGAAGTGGAATTGTTTTTATCCACTTACGTGAACAAGGTCGACCGGAAGGGGCGAGTTTCAGTGCCGGCGACCTTTCGCGCTGCTGTCGCAGACCAGAGCTTTCCAGGCATCGTCGTCTTCCCGTCGCTCAAGCATGAGGCGCTTGAGGCCAGCGGTATAAAGCGAATGGAGGAGATGAGCGAGCGGCTGAATACTCTCGACGAATTCTCCGAAGAACACGAGAACTTGTCGATGCTGTTTCCCGACGCGCAACCGTTGTCCTTCGACACCGAGGGGCGAATCGTGCTGCCCGAAAAACTCGCCGAATATGCACATATCAGCGACACCGCCGCCTTTGTCGGCCTAGGCAGGAGCTTTCAGATCTGGGAGCCAAACCGCTTCGCCGATCATCAGGCAACGCTGCGCGAGCGCGCGCGGCGGCAGGGAACCAGCTTGCCGCCGCTGGGCGGGCCGTTCGGTCGGCGGCGCGAGTGAGCCGAGCAGTGCCGCATCGGATCGACGGCGCCGAACAGGTCAGCGGCGACGACGCAGCGCGGCCTGCCGGCCACATTCCCGTGCTGCTCGGTCCCGTGGTTGCCGCCTTGGCGCCGCGCGATGGGGCGGTCTATGTCGATGGCACCTTCGGCGGCGGCGGTTACAGCGAAGCTTTGCTCGCAGCCGCTCGTTGCCGCGTCTTTGCCATTGATCGCGACCCGCAGGCGGTCCGACGTGGCCGCGCAATCGCCGAACGGCATGGCGGGCGTCTGACCATAATCGAAGGCCCGTTCGGTGATATGGCGCAGTTCCTGGCGCCGGTGAATACCGATCCGATCGCGGGCATCGCGCTCGATCTCGGCGTCTCGTCGATCCAACTCGACACCCCTGAGCGCGGGTTCTCTTTCCGCCTCGACGGGCCGCTCGATATGCGGATGAGCGGCCTAGGCCGGAGCGCGGCCGATCTCGTCGCGACTCTTGCCGAGTCCGAGCTCGCCGAGTTGCTCCGCAGCCTCGGCGAAGAGCATTTTGCGCGCCGCATCGCCCGCGCGATTTCGGCGGAGCGGCAACGCCGCAGCATTCAGCGCACAACCCAGCTGGCGGCAATTGTGCGAGCTGCTGTGCCGCGATCGGAGCCGGGGCAGGATACTGCGACGCGGACCTTCCAGGCGCTGCGGATTGCGGTAAACGACGAACTCGGCGAACTCGATCGCGGGCTTCTGGCGGCCGAGCAATTGCTCGCGCCTGGCGGTCGGCTCGCCGTCGTCTCGTTCCATTCGATCGAAGATCGGCGGGTCAAGGAATTTTTGCGCCGGCGCAGCGCGGCTGCGCCGAGGGCCTCCCGCCACCGACCCGAGCGCCCGGGAGTTCGGGCGCCGAGTTTCAAGCTTCTGTCGCACCGAGTTGTGAAGCCGAGCGGCGCGGAAATTGCGCAAAACCCCCGGGCCCGCTCGGCGCGTCTGCGAGCGGCGGAACGAACCGCCGCCCCGCCGTGGCCTGCGAATTCGGAACGGATCTACCGCGGTGGTCAGAGGGAGGCGCAGACATGATCAGGCTGCGCACGCTATTCTGGCTGCTTCTTGTCTCGGCCACTGGCTTTGCGATGTTCGGCGTCAAGTACCAGGTGCAGGCGCTGGAGGACGAGCTCGGTCGAATCAACCGGGCAGCGGCGGCAGAGGAGCATGAGATCCGCGTGCTCGACGCCGAGTGGGCATATCTGACACGGCCGCAAACTCTGGAAACAATGAACCGGCAATTTCTCTCGCTTGTCCCGGCCTCGACAAAGCAGCTCCGCACGACGGTTGCCGACATCCCGATGCGACCGCCGCCGCCCGCCTCCCCGCCGCCGACGGTCGAAGCGGCGACAATGGTCGCTGCCGCCGAACCGGCTCCGATACCGAGCGCCGCGCCGAGCCCACTCGATCAAGCCTCCGCGGCTGCCCCTTTGCCGAACAACCCCGCCGCCGAGCCGCCTCAGACACAAAGTGCACTGCGCGCAATGCCGGCGCTGCTCGAAAAACCGCCGGCAACGCCGCAGCCTGCCAAAGCATCGACGGCGAAGGCGGCGGCACGGCCCGCGCCGACCCACCGTGCGAAATCGCTCGACGACTTGATTAGTCAGATCATGGCGAGCCGATGACGATCGCAGTCCAATATTTCGACGACAACCCCTGCCGGCCGCGGCATTTCAAGCCGCCCCCATGCGCGCCCGTAATTCCCGACGGACCGGCTCGGAAGGCGCTCGATGCTTGCCGCCGACGGCTGTTTCTGACGAGCGTCGTGTTCGCGTGCGTTTTTGCTACGGTGGCGCTACGGGTCGTCGAGATCGTGCTGCTCGAAGGCGGCACGGCGCAATCCCACATGCCGCGGTTCCACCCACCGGCACCGTCGACGCCTGCTCGCGCGGACATCGTCGACCGCAACGGCAAGCTGCTAGCCACGACACTCGACACCCCGTCGGTCTATGCCAATCCCAAGCAGATCCTCGACGCCGAGGATGCGACCCGCAAACTGGTGAAAGTCTTTCCGAACCTCGACCGCGCCGAACTCTATGCCAAGCTCACCTCCGGCAAGAGCTTCGTGTGGATAAAACGCCGCCTGACGCCGCGCGAGCAATATGAGGTCAATCAACTCGGTATTCCGGGAGTGCAGTTCCAGCACGAGGAACGCCGCGTCTACCCCGACGGGGCGCTCACGGGGCATGTCGTTGGCTACACCGGGATCGACAATTCGGGTTTCGCCGGCATCGAGCGCGGGCTCGACAACACGCTGAAGAACCATCAAGACCCCTTACGGCTTTCAGTCGATCTTCGCATGCAGTACGTGCTGCGTGAGGAGTTGCAGCGCGTCATCGACGATTTCACAGCAAAAGGCGCGGCCGGGTTGATCATGGACGTGAATACCGGCGAAATCCTGTCGATCGTATCGCTGCCCGATTTCGATCCCAATCGCCCGGATGCGCCGGACCCCGAGCACCCGGACATCCCGATCGCCGATCGGATGTTCGATCGGATCACGCTCGGAGATTACGAGCTTGGTTCGATCTTCAAGATCTTCACGGTGGCGATGGCGCTCGATTCGGGCACCTCGACGCTTACCAGCACCTATGATGCGAGCCATGATATCCAGATCGGCCGCTTCACGATCGGGGATTATCACGGCAAACACCGCGTGCTGAGCGTCCCCGAAATTCTGATGTATTCGTCGAATATCGGCGCCGCCAAGATGGCGGTTGCCGCTGGCGGTCAACGGCAGCGCGAGTTTCTCGCTCGGCTTGGCCTGCTCAAAGCGCCAAAGATCGAGATAGCGGAAGTCGCGAAGCCGCATTTCCCGGCGAAGTGGCGCGAGGTCAACGTGATGACGATCGCCTTCGGCCACGGTATCTCAGTTACCCCGATCGGTTTTGCTTCCGCAGCCGCGGCGCTCGTCAATGGCGGGGTGCTTCGCCCGGCCACGCTTGTCAAACTGCCGGCCGGGTATTTTCCCGAAGGGAGACAGGTGATTTCGGCGAAAACTTCGGAACAAATGCGCCGACTGATGCGATTGGTGGTTGAACACGGCACCGGCACAATGGCGGCGGCTCCGGGTTATGTGGTCGGCGGCAAGACCGGGACCGCGGACAAGGTCTCAGGCAGGCATTATGTCGAGCGCAAGCTGCTCTCCAGTTTTGTTGCCGCCTTTCCGATCAACGACCCCAAATATCTGACTTTGATCATGGTCGACGAGCCGCATCCCAACAAGCAGAGCCACGGCTATGCGACCGGGGGTTGGACTGCCGCTCCGGCCACCAGTCGGGTCATCCAGCGCATTGCGCCGCTGCTCGGGGTGGAGGCGGTAGACGAGACCTCGCTGGAGATCCGTCAGGCGCTGGCGGTAGAAAGTCTGCAGGGAAAGCGGATTGAAAATTACTGAGCTTCTTGCCTCCGTCTCGCCCCCCTCCGGCTTCGCCGACCTGGAGATTGCCGGCCTCACCGCCGATTCGCGATCAGTGCGGCCGGGTTTTCTGTTTGCTGCCTTGCCCGGTACCTGCATGCACGGAGGCGGATTTGCCGCACAGGCGGCAGATGCAGGAGCGGTCGCCATTCTGACCGACAGTGCGGCCGCACTCCGACTTTCACCACAGCAGCGCGACCGGATCGCCCTAGTAATCGACGCAAATCCAGCGCGCCGCTTGGCGCTGTTGGCGGCACGATTCTGCGGCCGACAGCCCCGGATAATCACCGCCGTCACCGGCACCAACGGCAAGACCTCGGTCGTCCACTTCACACGCGAAATCTGGACGGCGCTCGGCCATCCGGCAGCAAGCCTCGGCACGCTCGGTCTGGTTACCGCCGCCGCGCATCGCCCCGGAGCCTTGACTACGCCCGACCCGGTAGCCCTGCACCGCGATCTGGCCGAGCTTACAAGACAGGGGATCGAGCATGTGGCTATCGAGGCTTCGAGCCACGGACTTCACCAGTTCCGGCTCGACGGTCTGACCGTCGCCGCGGCGGCGTATACCAACCTGACACGCGACCATCTGGATTACCATCGCGATATAGCCCACTACCGGGCGGCAAAGGAACACCTGTTTACCCTCTTGGCGGCGGGCGGGGCGGCTGTCCTCAATAGCGACAGCGGCGAGTTCGAGCGCCTGGCGGCATTGTGCCGCGATGGCGGACATTCGGTGCTCGCCTATGGCACCAATCCAGGCGCCGATCTCCGGTTGATCGCGCGCGAACCGCGAACCAGCGGCCAGATCCTCGTCCTCGAGGTAGTAGGGCAACGATACGAGCTGGTGCTGCCGCTGGTCGGCGAATTCCAGGCGATGAACGCGCTCGCCGCTCTCGGATTGGTGATCGCAACCGGTGGCCCCGTAGCCGGCGCCATCGAGGCTCTCGCCAACTTGCCCGGAGTTCCCGGCCGCATGCAATTCGTCGCCGAGGGTCCCGGCGGTGGGGCGATTGTCGTCGATTACGCCCATACGCCCGATGCGCTGGCGACCGTTCTGGCGGCGCTCCGACCCCACGCTCGGAGTCGGCTCGTCGTAGTCTTCGGCTGCGGCGGCGACCGCGATCCCGGGAAGCGACCTTTGATGGGAGAGGTGGCTACCCGGTTGGCTGATCGCGTTTATGTGACCGACGACAATCCGCGATCCGAGCCGCCGGCTGACATTCGGCGCGCTGTCCTGGCGTCGGCCCCGAATGCCATCGAGATCGGGAACCGCCGCGAGGCGATCGCGACGGCAATCGCCGAGCTCGCTCGGGGAGACCTTTTGGTGATCGCCGGCAAAGGACACGAGACCGGTCAGATCATCGGCGCCACGACCTATCCCTTTGACGATGCCGCGGTTGCCCGCGAATTCGTGTGCAACGACTGATGATCCCGACCTGGACCGCTGCCGACGCGGAGGCTGCGACCGGTGGATCCGCAACCGCCAATTGGGTCGCGACCGGGGTATCGATCGATAGCCGCACCCTCGAGGCGGGCGATCTGTTCGTAGCGTTGCGCGGTCCGAACCACGACGGGCACGATTTTGTTGGTGCCGCGTTGGAGCGGGGCGCCGCGGGGGCAATGGTGGATCGCGAAGTCGCAGGAGTTGCGGTGACGGCTCCAATGCTGCGTGTCGCGGACACGTTAGCGGGCCTAGCCGCACTCGGCGCAACCGCACGCCGCCGCAGCCGCGCCCGTGTTGTCGCGGTCACCGGGAGCGTCGGCAAGACCGGCACCAAGGAAGCGTTGCGCCTGGCATTGGCCAGTGCCGGCGCGGTTTACGCTTCTGCCGGCGGGCTTAACAACCATTGGGGCGCGCCGTTGTCGCTTGCCCGCCTGCCGCCCAGGGCCGATTACGGCGTGTTCGAGCTTGGCATGAACCATGCGGGGGAAATTGCGAGCCTGACGCGATTGATGCGGCCGCACATCGCGCTGATCACAACGGTCGAGCCTGCGCATCTCGGCTTTTTCTCTTCGATGGATGCGATCGCAGATGCCAAAGGCGAAATCTTTCTCGGGTTGGAGCCTTGCGGCGCCGCGATCCTGAACCGCGATAATCCCTACTATGCCCGCTTGTCGGAGCTGGCAGCGCGTGCCAGCGCAGCGACAATGATCTCCTTTGGCGTGCATCCCGATGCGGATGTGCGCCTCGTCGATTGCGTGCTCTCTTCGCGCGACAGCGCGGTCGAGGCCGCCGTGTTTGGCAAGGCTTTGAAGTTTCACCTACCGGTCGCCGGACGGCATTGGGTGATGAATTCGCTTGCTGTCCTCGCCGTCGCAGCGGTCGTCGACATCGGCGTTGAAAGCGCCGCGGAGGCGCTGGGCCAGCTCGAAGCGCTGCCCGGCCGCGGCCGGCGTTACGAGCTGGCTTGGCGTGGCGGGACCCTGACTCTGATCGACGAGAGTTACAATGCGAGCCCGGCGTCGATGCGTACCGCGCTTTGCGTACTTGCGGCCACAGGACCCGGTCCCGGCGGCAGACGAGTGGCGGTACTCGGTGACATGCTCGAGCTCGGCGACGCATCCGAGCGATTTCACCGAGAGCTCCTCCGGCCGCTCGAAAGTGCCAAGGTCGATCGCGTGTTTCTCGTCGGCGACGCCGTGGCCGCCCTCCACCAGGCTCTGCCCGAGCGGATGCGGGGCGGAACGTGGCCTTCGGCCGACGGCGCAATCCCGGCGCTGAGGCATTTTCTTGAGCCCGGTGATGTCGTGACGGTCAAAGGCTCTCGTGCCACACGAGTGCGCAAAATCGTCGAGTACCTGCATTCGCAATCAGCCCGGCCGGCGAACTGATCCCATGCTCTACCTGCTGCTCTACCCATTTGCGGAACAATTTCAGGCCTTCAACTTGTTCCGCTACATCACCTTCCGTTCGGGAGGAGCGGTCGTCACGGCGCTCTCGATCAGTTTCATTCTCGGCCCGCGTCTCATTCTTTGGCTCCGGCGCAAACAGACCAACGGGCAGCCGATTCGACCCGATGGGCCCAACGGCCATCTGCTGCGCAAGAGGGGAACGCCGACGATGGGCGGTTTTCTGATCTTGCTCGCGCTGACGATATCGACCTTGCTGTGGGCAGATCTGACCAGTCCTTATGCGTGGATCGTGCTGCTGGTCACGGTCGGGTTCGGGCTGATCGGGTTTTTTGACGACTATGCAAAGCTGACCAAAAACTCGCACCGCGGGCTCTCCGGCCGCACCAAGCTCGCGCTCGAAGCCATGCTCGGCGCTGCCGCCTGCATCGCAATCGCCTACGTGACGCCAGCGGGGTTGAGCACTACCCTCGCTGTGCCTTTTTTCAAGAACGTGCTGATCCAGCTTGGTTGGTTTTTTGTGCCATTCGGGGTTCTGGTCATCATAGGTGCGTCGAACGCGGTCAACCTCACCGACGGCCTCGACGGGCTGGCGATCGTTCCCTCGATGATCGCCGCGGGCTGCTTCGCTTTCATCGCCTATCTCGTCGGCAATCTGGTATTTGCCAATTACTTGCAG
>Ga0306920_100015950_pt1 | contig 10323 bp, 10 predicted proteins | sample flu12Cox44000170_FD_204666 | JGI IMG/M metagenome (GOLD analysis project Ga0306920, IMG submission 204666) | Lab enrichment of tropical soil microbial communities from Luquillo Experimental Forest, Puerto Rico - flux4day.12C.oxic.44.000.170 (v2)... | ecosystem: Environmental > Terrestrial >...
GGCAAAGTATCGTCGAAATCGGCGGAATTGGTGAAGTTGCGCATGCAGAATTGATCTAGCCACTCGAGCGGGCAGGGCTTCGTTTCGCCCTGAATGACCACATCCACATTGAATTTTTGCGCATACATTAAATTGCCAAGCGGCTGGGCAGTCAGCGCAAGGGAACCCTTAGGAACTTAAGCCTGTTCGGGTCCGCCGGGTGAAGCGTAAGTTTCCCTTCTACCCGCTCGTACTCCCCCAAATAAGCGCGGGACCAGCTTCCATCGCGGACAAATGGCTTCATGTTGTCATCGTGTTTGTATCCAGCGTACTTGGGGTCGGAGAAAAAACTTACCGACCACATGTGTCCCCAATTTGGTCGACACTGCTTCAGCGTTTCCTGCAGAGAGAGCAACACCTTTCGCGCCTTGGCAACGGTGTTGATCCTGTCTGGACTGGTCACCACGAAAGCTCTCTCATTTCGTTCATCCATTTGGACGATTTTAGCGGAATCGTCACTCTTACACGTCTCCGAAGGAGACTGTCCAACAGCCGCGGGTATCGACACCAAGAGCAACGCAAAGGCAACCAAACATTTCATGCAAATTCGCAAAGTCGCACCTCGATGGAATGCTGATGCCCTCCCTACCGGCGGGATGGTTTAGGAGGCGCGCGGCCGCTTGACCGAGTGAGCCAGCCCCACGGCTTCCAGCAAGCAGATAAAATACCAGCCAATGTCAGTCTGGTACCAGCGCAGCCCGAGGCGCGCGGAGCCTGCGTGCGTGTGATGATTCTTGTGCCAGTTCTCGCCCCAGGCCGTTAGCTGGAAGGGGCCAAGCCACCAGACATTGACGCTGGAGTCGCCTCCCTCTTTGGCTTCGCCAAGATGCGTCAGGCTGTTCACCAGGCACTGGAGATGCAGCGAGTAGACCAGTCTCAGCGCACCCATCCAGAAAAAGCCCATCCAGCCAAAGCCGAGAATCAGTCCGATGAAGAGCGAGAACAGGATAACCGGCGTCTCCCCCCAGCCCCAGATTTTGTAAATGCCGCCTGTCATTTCGGGCGCCCAGCGCTTTTTGTCCGCGGGCTCGGTTTGGTACAGCCAGCGCAGATGCGCCCACCAGAAGCCGCCTTGCTTCGGGCTCGAAATGTCCTCAGGCTGGTCGGTGACGGCATGGTGGAGGCGATGATAAGCCACCCAGCTGGCCGGATGTCCCGAGCCATTGAAGACCGCCCAGAAAATCAGGAACTGCTCAACGACCGGATGGGTTCTGAGCGTCTTGTGCGCCAGCATCCGGTGATAACACACGGTTGTGCCAAGACCACCCAATGCCGTAAACAGCAAGCTCAGGCCAACAACCTTCACGCTGGGAAGGGGAAAGAGGATCACGCCGATGACCGAAAGAACGTGAATCAGGACTAAATAAGCAAAAACGCCTTCCTTTCCGCGAACCGGTTTCCAGAATGGCCTGTGCCACGGTTGTGGCTTTGGCGCCTGCTGCGTCAAGCTGATTTCCATGTACTCTCCGATGTTCTGCAAAATTGCTGCCGCTGGGGCCCGGCGTGCTGAACGAATTGGGCACCGATAACCTTACCATTTTCCGCGGCACAAAGGCAGGAAAGTCTCCGGAAAGTGGACAAAAGTGAACCCACTGGCGTGCCTTCCGCCAGTCTTTGGCCGCAAAACGAAATCGTGTAGCGGACTGCTCCGCTCGAGGCAGTCGGCGGGAACACGTGCCCAAGCGTTCGCCGCCTTAGGTTTTTATCCTCCACAGGATTTGCCGGACCATGCCGAGGAGGAGTTGGGCGTCTGGTGCCGATAGGTTCAGCCGCCGAATCAAGCGGCGAATTTTTTCTTCCGCCGGCGCTGTCGAGCGCACTGTTTTCTCGCTGTCGCCCTTGTCCTTTAAGTAGCCGCTGGTACGCAAGGCGCCAAGCAGGAGCGAGGTGAGCCGTTCGAGATCACCCGCCGTGGCAAGGGCTTCCTTGGTCCGGGCCGAAATCGATTCTTCGTCGCGCGCCAGTTCATAGAGGAAGACGGCCACCGCTTGGCCGAGATTCATCGAGCGGTGCTCTTCGCGAGTCGGGATGCGCAGCAGCCAGTGGCAATGGCTCAGGTCGTCGTTCGAAAGCCCGCGCTTCTCCGAGCCGAAGAGCAAGGCCACGCGGTCCCGACCGAGGCGCTTGCGGATCAAGCGCCCACCCTGCTGCAAATCCCGCACTAAGAGTTGTGGGTCGCGGCGGCCCACCGCGGATGTACCTACCACCAACGAGCAGTCCGCTATGGCCTCTCCCAAGGATTTGAATTCTTCCGCTTGTCGAAGCAGCGGCGCGGCTCCCACCGCGGAACGCGCTTCACGGAAAGCCAATTCGAAGGGATTCACTACGCGCAGGTGCGAGAAGCCAAAGTTGCTCATGGCGCGCGCCGCTGCGCCGATGTTCAACGGGTTCCGAGTGTTCACCAGAACCACGCGCAGGCCATCGAATTCGTTTTTGCTGGACAATTCCTTCTTTGGAAGAAGAACCGCTTCTAATCTACATCAACTGGCCTGCCAAGATGCCTTGCTCGAGCGAGTCGCAGCCTATTCCAGGCATTTGACGTTTACCCCGAGTTGCGTAGGAGGCAATCCGTAACATAGACTGTTTTCGGGTAGAATCTTTGCGACACGCCAACCCGGGTCGTGACTTCCCGCCTCGAAAAGGCCCGTCGGCGTGGCCGAATCCATATCGCTCCGTGGCGTCGCATTGCAGGGGTTTCACGCTGCGTGCTATAGGTGTCGCAAAGGCTCCGGGCTAGGCGCTAGGGTTAGGGCAAGCGTCTGCCGACAGGGAGAGCAAGTGGCAACTCCACTGGAAAGTTGGGTTGAGGAAGCAGCACGGCTTACCAAGCCTGACCGCGTCGTGTATTGCGACGGGTCCGAGGCGGAATACCGGCGCATGGTCGACTTGTTGCTTGCCGCCGGGGACACCTTCACGCTGAACGAAAAGACTTACCCAAACTGCCATCTGCACCGCAGCTCCGTAAATGACGTCGCGCGCACCGAGCATTTGACGTTTATCTGCTCGCCCGACAAAGACGAAGCCGGGCCGACGAACAACTGGATGGACCCGGACGCTGCGAAGTACAGGGTAGGCGCGCTGTTTGATGGCGCCATGCGTGGGCGCACCATGTACGTCGTGCCGTACATCATGGGACCGGTGAACTCGCCCATCAGCAAGGTCGGCGTGGAAGCGACCGATAGCCCGTACGTTGTGGCGAGCATGCGCATCATGTCACGCATGGGCCGGGTGGCCATGGACCGCCTCGGCCCTTCGAGAGAATTTGTTCCCGGGCTGCACTCGCTGGGCGATCTCGATCCTATGCGGCGTTACATCGTGCACTTCCCGGAAGAAAAACTGATTTGGAGCATCGGCTCAGGCTACGGCGGGAACGCCTTGCTCGGAAAAAAGTGTTTTGCGTTGCGCATCGCCAGCGTAATGGCTCGGGAGCAGGGCTGGATGGCGGAACACATGCTCATCCTGGGACTCGAATCGCCTGGCGGAAAAGTGACCTATATGGGCGCAGCGTTTCCCAGCGCCTGCGGGAAAACAAACCTGGCGATGATGGTGTCCGCGCTCGAGGATCAGGGCTACCGCGTGTGGACCGTGGGCGACGACATTGCCTGGATGAAAATCTTTGAGGACGGCTATTTGCACGCCATTAATCCCGAAGCAGGGTTTTTCGGGGTGGCGCCTGGCACGGGCATGCTGACCAATCCGAACGTCATGGGCGCGGTGCGCAAGAATACTCTGTTCACCAACATTGCTTTGACCGCCGAGCGCGAGCCTTGGTGGGAAGGAATCGGCAGTGAGCCTCCGGCGGGACTCACGAATTGGAAAGGGGAGCGCTGGGATTCATCCAAAGGCCCTGCAGCCCACCCGAACGCGCGTTACACCGTTCCGGCCAGGCAGTCGCCGAGCATCTCGCCACAATGGGAAGCTCCCGGGGGTGTGCCGATTTCTGCGTTCATCTTTGGCGGCAGACGCGCACGCGTCGCGCCGCTCGTCTATGAATCGTTTGACTGGCAGCACGGCGTGTTCGTCGGCGCGACGATGGCCTCGGAAACCACCGCCGCCGCCACGGGTGACGTGGGAATCACGCGGCGCGATCCGATGGCCATGTTGCCGTTCTGCGGTTACAACATGGCCGACTATTTCACGCACTGGCTCGAGATGGGAAAGAAAATCCCGAAGCCGCCCAAGATTTTCCACGTGAACTGGTTCCGCAAAGGCGCCGACGGGAAGTTCTTGTGGCCCGGCTACGGCGAGAACGTGCGCGTGCTGAAGTGGATTCTGGAACGCGTGGAGGGCCGCGGCGCCGCGCAGGAAACGCCGATCGGCTATGTGCCGGCAAAGGGCGGACTGACGCTGGACGGAATGAAGATCTCCGATGACGCGTTAATCGAATTGCTCCGGGTGAATCCCGCGGTTTGGGAGATGGAGTTGGAGGACTCGAAACAGTTCCTGATGAAGTTCGGCGCCCGCCTGCCCCGGGAGGTTCGCGAAGAACACGCGAAACTCTCGAAGCGCTTTCAGCACCTGGTCATCGCCTAGTTTCCGGACCGCTGCCATTTCCCGCTGCTTAGTCCGGGACCTTTTTTTCTGAGCTTACTGGCGATAGACTCGGCGCAGGAGAAATCCATGAGCGCCGAAGCTGCCCGCCGCGCTCCTATCATGTCCCTAAGCGAACTTGTGCGCGCCTACCGTCTGCATGGCAAATTTGGCCAGCCGGTCGCGCTTTCCGCGTTCGCGCTCTCGCCCGCCGAAACCGAGCGTCTTTTTTCGGCTTACGAGGAGGATTACCACATCAGCCGTTTTTTCCGCTTTACCGAAGGCAGCGGCCAGAAATTCTCGATCAACGGCTTTTCCGCCACGCACGTTTCGATCGACGCCGAAATCCAGACGATTCTTTGAAGGTGGCTGAAAACCTGGCTTGTCCGGAGCGCCCCGACGGCGAAACACGCAGCTTCTCGGCATCGGTTGCTTCGGGACCGGCGAGGAATCTCTCTTCGTTTTCCGGGCACGCGAGATTCTTGGTTGCGCTCGGAACGGGGGAAGGTGCTCTCCCGGGAGCCGTTAGGCGGCAGCTTTTACTTGGGACAGGGCGGCGGCGACTTCTTGCAGATCGGGCACCACGGGAATGTCGTAGTTCTTGAACCACGCGATTTTGCCGGCTTTGTTGACGATAGCGATGGCTCGTCCGGTGATTCCTTTGTCCGCCAGGTACATGCCATACTTTTCGCTCATGGCGCCGCGAGGATGAAAATCCGCGAGCAAGGAGTACTTGATGCCCAGTTTTTCCGCGAAAGCCTTGTGCGACCATACGCTGTCTACGCTAACGCCGAGCACTTCCGCATCCAACGTCTCGAACTGTTTCATGTCATTCACAAAGCACATGTGTTCGCTCGTGCAGGTCGGGCTCCAGTCCAGCGGATACCACATCAACACCACGTTCCTTTTCCCTCCAAAGTCCGACAATCTCACCTCTTTCTTATCCTGATTTGGCAGCGTAAAATCCGGCGCCGTCTGTCCTACCGAAATGCCCATGAGTTTCCTCCTGTTCGTCTCCCATGCTCTCGAACATCTTACCGAAACCGAGTACCGCTCGCCAGCAACCACGGGTTCCATCGCTTCGTTTGGTGCGTTGCCGGATTGCAGCTTTCTTGCATTCACTGAGTGGTCTCCGCTTCGTAAACCGCTTTGCCGCCAACGAAGGTCCTCAGCACACGAATGGAGAGTATCTCGCGCGGCGGAATTCTCGTAATGTCCTTCGAGATGACCGTCAAATCGGCGAGCTTGCCTTTTTCGATAGAACCTTTGTCCTTTTCTTCAAACTCCGCGTAGGCCGCCTCGACCGTGTAGCCTCGCAGAGCCCCTTCGAGCGTGAGTTTCTGCTCGGGGTGCCACCCGCTTGGCGGATTGCCCTGCGGATCGGCCCGGGTAATGGCTGCATACAGGCCATGGAACGGGTTGAGCGTTTCGCCGGGAAAGTCCGAACTCAACGGCAAGTGCGCGCCGGAGTCTTCGACCGAGCGCCAGGCGTAAGCGTACTTGACCCGTTCAGGGCCGAGACGCTTCTCCGCCCAAGCCATATCGGAAGTGCAATGGGTAGGCTGCATAGAAGCGATGACCCCAAGTTTTGCGAAGCGCGGAATATCCTTTGGCGCGAGGACTTGGGCATGTTCGATGCGCAGACGCGGGTCGCGCGCGGCAGGCACTTCCTTCTCGGCTTGCTCGTAGGCGTTCAGCACCGCGCGATTCGCAGCGTCGCCGATGGCATGGGTGCACACCTGAAAGCCACCCTCGAGCGCGCGGCGCGTCATTCTGTAAACCTCGGACTCCGGAGTAGTCATCACGCCTTTGGTTTGCGGGGCGTCGCTGTACGGCTCGAGAAGCGCAGCGCCGCGGGAGCCGAGCGCGCCATCGGCAAAAAGCTTGAACGCGCGAATCGTGAATTGGTGATGCGGATCGATCGCCGGGCCATGCTTGAGCCATTCTTCGACGAGATTCTTGTCCGCGCCATCGAGCATGGCATAAACGCGCAACGGCATCTGGCCCTCGCGCACCATTTCCTGAAAAGCCTCGACCATCAGCGGTGTGACCTTGGCTTCGTGCACGGAAGTCAACCCGTTGCGAACACACTCTCGAGCCGCGAGCTGTATCGCGCGCTTGGCCTCGGTGAGGGTCATCGGCGGGATGTGCTTGGCGACTAGGTCCTGGGCGCGGTTGAGCAGGATGCCCGTGGGTTCGCCGCTTCTTTCGTCGCGCACAATTTTTCCGTTGTCCGGATCCTTGGTGTATTTAGTGATGCCAGCGAGCTCGAGCGCACGCTGGTTGGCCCACGCAGCAAAGGTGTGGAGGCCGACAAGAAAGACGGGATGGTTGGGCGTAGCCGCGCTCAATGCTTGATTGGTGGGATAGTGCGAAGCCCATTTGCCTTCGTCCCAGCCCCAGCCGAGAATCCATTCGCCGGGCGCAGTGGAAGCAACCCGCTGCTTCACACGCTCGACGATTCCTTGTTCCGTGGGGATGTCTTTGAGATTCAGCCGAACCAGGCTCTCGCCAAGATTAATCAGGTGCGTGTGGGCGTCGGTGATGCCGGGCAGGACAGTTGCGCCGTAAAGATCCATGGTGCGCGCGGGGTTGGGGTAGAGGCGCTTTGCCTCGCTGGTGCTGCCGACCCACAAGATGCGGTCGCCTTCGATGGCGACGGCCTCGGCGGAGGGCTGTTTGTCGTTCATGGTGACAACGTGAGCGTTGAGGAGCAGCAAATCGGCGCCGGAAGTCTGCGCGGACAAGGAGCTCACGAGAAGGAACAGCGTGAGAAAGCAGAGACTGAAACACGCTGCCGCGCGGCGAATGCGGAACGCGATTTTCATCAATTTCTCCGGGCCTGATATGGCTTTGCATTTTGGGATGCCCATAAAACCGGTTCGATGCGACCGATCCAAAAGGCCCAGGACAACGCGCCCAGCAAAGACACAACGGCGGTGATGGCAAAGGCCCAGAAATAATGTCCCGTGCGCCCCAAGACGAAACCGGTCAGCGCAGGAGCGACCGCCCCGCCCAGATTCCCGACAAAGTTCTCGATCCCCGTCCACCGGCCGGCGGCGCTTGGCCCAGCCAGCGTCTGCGTGATGGCCCAAACGTTCGAGGAGCACACCCCAAGCGAAGCCGCCACCAGAACCGCCATCACGGTACTCAGTCTGGAACCCGCAAGAACGCAGGGAAGAAGAAAGATTGCCGCACCAGCCATGCCGACGCTCGTGAATCCTTTTCGCACAGCCGTGGGAGTTGCCCCAGCGACGATCCAGCGATCGGAAAGCCAGCCGCAGGTTGCTGCCACAACAGCGCAAAAGACGTAAGCGGCTCCCATCACCGCCGCCATCTGGTCCATGGAGAAATTCCGGCCGCGCACCAGATAAGTCGGCATCCAGGTGAGAAAGAAATAGGACAAATAGTCCAGACAAGCGAGAGCCGCACACGTGCCCCAGGCGGAGCGTAGCTTGAGGATTTCGATAATTCCCGGGGTGTCTCGGTCATGAAGATTGTCGACAGTTGCGTGTTCGTCGCGGTCGCGGGGCATCCATTGGAGCCACGGAATGAGCCAAATCAGGCTGAGGAGTCCCAGGACCACGAAAAAAGGACGCCAGCCATACCTGTTCATCAGGATGCCGCCAAAAAAAAGGCCGAAAGCCGGTCCCGCATAAAAGCCGGTGATGATAATGGAATTGGCGAGACCGCGCTGATCTTCCGGGAAATAGCGGGCGAGGATCTTGGAGTAGGAAGGGTAAACAACCGATTCGCCGACTCCGAGAACCAGCCGCGCGGCCAGAAGGAGGGCGAAGCCGCCCGCGAGCCCCGTAGCGGCGGTGGCGACCGACCAGATAAAGAACCCGGTTGCCAGCATCCATTTGACGTCGAGATGATCAACAAGCCAGCCGGATGCGATCTGAAAGAAAGCGTAGCTCCAGAAGAATGCGGCAAGCAGGATTCCGAGCATCGGGTCGGATAGCGCCAGTTCGGTTTTCAACAGAGGCGCAGCGGCCGACAGGTTGCCGCGGTCCACGAAATTGATAAACGCGGAGAGGGCGAGAAGGATGAGCACGCGCAGCATAGCTCGCGAGGGCTGCCTGCGAACTGGCGCTGAAGCCGAAGTGGTCATTGGGATAGCGGGCCATTCTAACAGGCACGCAGGGTTCAGTCCTCACAACTAAGCCAGCGAACCCAATCTAGGCCATTACCAGTAACTCTCGTCGTTCAGTAGACTCTGCAGATATTTCCACATCTTCGGTACTCCTGTAGGGAACCGTTGACTCCAATGCGGAGTGAGGGTAGGCTGCGGGCAAATCTCAGGCCCGCCGCCGTTTTTGACCTGAAGGCGGTGCCGATTCAGCGAACAGCGAAGGAGGGCGCTCATGGTTGCGCTTACCGCATTGTGGATTCCCATTTTATTGTCGGCGGTGATTGTGTTCGTGGCCAGCTCGATTATTCACATGGCGCTGCCGTATCACCGCAGCGATTACAAGAAACTGCCGGATGAAGACAAGGTAACGGCCGCACTGCGCTCGGCGGGAGTGACGCGCGGCATGTATATCTTCCCTTATTGCTCGCACAAAGAAATGAGATCGCCAGAGATTTTGGAAAAGCAGAAGCAAGGGCCCGTCGGGGCAATGATCGTGTTCCCGAGCGGCCCGCCCAATATGCCGAAATACCTGGCGACGTGGTTTGTGTATTGCGTCGTCGTTTGCATCTTTACGGCTTATTTGACGGGGCGCACGACTTCCTCGGGAACTGTCTATCTGGGGGTGTTTCGCGTGGCAGGCACCGTGGCGTTCATGGCCTACGGTGTGGGCCAATTGGTCAATGGGATCTGGAGGGGCATGCCGTGGAGTACGGTTATCAAAGAGGTTTTCGATGGACTAGTGTATTCATTGCTGACGGCCGGGACATTCGGGTGGCTGTGGCCGAAGTAGGTGACTAGGGATTGGAAAGGAAGAACTGCGATTCGTAGCGCTTTCTAGTCGAGCGAATCTCTTAGCCGCTGACTACTTTTCGGGCGGCCGCGCCGGCGTGGGCGGGGCAGGGGTGCTGCCGGGCGAGGCAGGTTGCGAGAAGGAGCGCACGAGGAGCACGAGCTGCCAACGCTGGTCTTGCGTCAGGCGATTCTTGAACGAGGGCATCGGCCTGCGGCCCTGACTGATTTCGTAGAAGATCTCGCCGTCGGTCACATTCCTGAGGAGCTTGGGATCAGTCAGGTCGGCAGGAAGCGGATAATGCGATCTGGCCTGCGGGCCATCGCCCTGGCCGCGCTGCCCGTGACATTGCACACATTCCTCAAAATAGATGTTCCGGGCAGAATTCAGGCTGGACGGCGATGCCGGCAGAGGATTTTTTACGCTTTTGTATTCCTGGGGAACGATCCAAGGTTTGTTTTCTTGGGTAAGCCAGTAGGCGACGATGACGCAGATGAGAACGAGGAGGGCGGCGAAGAGAAGTTTGCGAAGTTGGAGAGAGCGCGACGGAGTGGCGGACATGAGAACACAAGAAATTCTCGCATAACGAGGTTACAGACGGAAGCTTAGCGTTTGCATTTCTTCAAGAAATCGGACTTCAACTGCCTGGGCACGGGGAGGAGTCAGGCGGAGCGGAAGATAAGCCAGAGGAGCTCGGCGTTGAAGAAGAGAATGGCGGCCGCGACGACCCAGGCGATGATAGAAACCAGGTGCGAGTTGGCGAACTCGCCCATTTTCGAGCGGTCGGCCGTAAACTGAATGAGAGGGATCACAGCGAAAGGCAACTGAA
>Ga0306920_100015951_pt1 | contig 10323 bp, 6 predicted proteins | sample flu12Cox44000170_FD_204666 | JGI IMG/M metagenome (GOLD analysis project Ga0306920, IMG submission 204666) | Lab enrichment of tropical soil microbial communities from Luquillo Experimental Forest, Puerto Rico - flux4day.12C.oxic.44.000.170 (v2)... | ecosystem: Environmental > Terrestrial >...
CCCGCAGCGCGTACAAACGGCCACCGGTTGCGGTTTTTGTTTGGACCCTTGTTCAGGTTTGCCTTCAGGTGTTTCGTCAGGCATGGAAGTGTGCAACCGACTCCGAATCTGTTTGTTTTGGAAACGGTCCGGCCATGATTGGGCCGGGAACCACCGGGTGCCAAGCTTTTTTGCTACGAGCGCAAAGCGCTTCGTCGCGGAGGGCCTGATTGCATCCGCGTTCTTGGATCACCGCGAACGAATTCTTTTTCTGGCAATGAGGGCAGCAGATCCGGGCTGGCGACGAACAGCAGGTCCTGCTGAAATTCGAGCCGCTGCCAGACCCGCCGCAGGGCGACGCGCTTCGACAATAAGACCAACCATCTGACATAGGCAAAGTCGAATGTTTTCTATTACTTAGGGCTGCTCTAGAACAGGTTCCAGAGGAACTGGTTGTAAACCTCGTGATGGAACTGCACCTCTTGGGCTTTCACAATGGTGCCGAGCGACCGGGGACAGCGATCGGCGGAGGTGCGCTTGAGTTCCGCGTAACGGGCCTTCACGTCGGCGCCGAGAAGCGTCGTGGTCCATTCAGCCCCTTCGAAATTTTCGATGGCGGTATAGATGTTGTCCGGAAGGTAGCGCTGCGCGGATCGAAGGCTCTTGATATTGGCGATTTCGCCGTCCAAGCCCGACTTGAAGATCGCGTACATCACCATGTAGGGATTGGAGTCGGGAGCAACTGCGCGCACTTCGGTGCGCATAGTGCGTTCGTTGCCGATGGGGATGCGCACCATCGCCCCACGGTTGGTAGGGGAGGCGTTGAGCTGATTGGGTGCTTCGAAGTGCGGGTCGAGGCGGCGGTAAGCGTTGACGCTGGAATTGATAAGCAAGCAAACGTCGTTGCCATGAGTGAGGATGCGGTCGACAAAATCCCAGCCGAATTGGCTGAGTTTCTCCTCGCCCTCGGGATCCCAGAAGAGGTTTTTGCCATCTTTGCTGATGGAAACGTTGGTGTGCATGCCGCTGCCGTTGACGCCAACGATGGGCTTGGGAAGGAAGCTGGCGGTGTAGCCCATATTGGTCGCGACTTGTCGGCAAACTAATTTGTAGAGTTGAATTTGGTCGGCGGCTTGCACGACTTCGCCGTAGCCGTAATTGATTTCGAATTGCGAGGGCGCGACTTCGGGATGGTCCTTTTCGTTCTGAAAGCCCATGGCGCGCTGAACCTCGGCGGTGGCGTCGATGAAGGTGCGCAAAGGGTCGCCGGGAAGCGAGTGGTAGTAGCCGCCGGTGTTGACGTATTCGAACTTGCCGGTTTCATGGTAGCGGCGTTCGGCGTTGGGGCCGGCGAACAGGAAGCCTTCGATTTCATTGGCGGCGTTGAGCGTGTAGCCCTTCTTGTCGAACAAGCCGTCGGCATAGCCCTTGAGAACGCCGCGAATGTCGGCGGCGTAAGGAGTCCCGTCCTTGTCGATGACATGCCCGAAGATCAGAACTTTGCCGGAACCGAATACGTCGGCAGGAGCCCAGTAGAATGCGCCCCAATCCATGGCTAGGCGAAGATCGCTTTCGCGCTGCGCGGTGAAGCCGCGAATCGACGAGCCGTCGAAAGTCAGATTGTCCCAGCTCTTGATGAGGAATTTCTTGTCATAGTCGAGCATGTGCAGGCGGCCTTCGAGGTCGCTGAACAAAACGGTGACGGCTTTAATGCGTTTTTCGTCGGTGAGATACTTGAGGCGCTCTTCCTGGACTTTGTTCACCGGCACGCGATTTTTGCGCTGTTCTTTGGCTTTCAGATTCAATTGCTCCAGCTCATCGTAAGAAAGGGCCAGGAAATTGCGAAGTTCGTTCGACATGAAGCTCCTCAAATTGGAATCAGGCTCACGCTCAGGGATGAACATGGCGGAAAAAAGCCTGCCAGACGCGCAATAGCGTATCGCGGGCGCGCTCGAAGCGTCAATCGAAAGACCTGATGGAATGGATGGAAGAAACTGCAATGGCTGTGGAAAACCGCCGGAAAAACGCGGGAAGAGGAAACCAATTTGGCCGTGCAGAACTAGACTTCAGCGCAGGCGGCATAGAGGTTCTATTCCATGCCCCGCAAAAGACAGATTGAAAAGCTGGGCACGGCTATCGAGTTGCCGGTGCCACGGTCACTGGCTTGTAGCCACACGACGCCGCCCTCTTTAGAATCTCTACTCTTTCGGCGGCAGTAATGAGTTGCGTAGTCTTGGTGGCCCGTAGCGCCCCGCCTCCAGCAGGCGCAACCGCCAGGGCCGCGGCACTGGCCTCATCCGGCATCTCCAGAATCAGCACGAAGAACTCATTGACCATGCGTCCTCCTAGCTTCTCCACCACCGGTCGAAGGGTGTCGAACCGGTCGTGCGGATTGCGAATCAATGCACTCCACGCCTCGGACGTGTAACTCGCTTGGGTAAGGAAATAGGGCATACCGAACCTCCTTCTAGTGCTCAACAATCACGGAAGATTTTGCGTGCAAACGGGGTCGCGTCTGCCGCGCTGCGAGTTCGCGGACGGATTTGCGCACAAGCCTGCGCCCGTCCTGCCCGGCTGTCGCGTTCCAGGCCAGTTCTGTTCGAGGCCAGTTGAAGCGCATCCGAAGTCTTTCTGTAGGTTGGGCCGCGCTTTGCCCACGAGGCGCAAAGTTAGCGCTTCGAGACAAAGGACTAGCGGAATGGAGGTCCCTGATGGGCTTGGGAATAACGTGCTTAGGAATAGTTGGCAACTCGCGCTTCCCAAGGCCACGTGCGAAGCCACGAAAAAGCTACCTGTAGGGGTCGAAGATTTCGTACTCCGCAGCCTTCGTTCGTATCTGTCGCTGCCCGGCCCGCCTGAGTCTTCGCGCTCGCAGAGCCCAGTTTGAGCTTGGCCGGCGATGGAGAGATCAGTCGCCGTTAGAGCCATTGAGCGCCGCGGCTACGCGTGCCCTGTCGAGAGTCAGCGGAGCCTGCAGCACGATCTCAAACTGAAATCCAGTGTCGAAATCACTGGTTTCGGGCGGGTGGCGGTGCCGCCAGAGGATTCCCACAACGGTGAGTGCGGCCATGCCGCCCAGAGTTGCGGCAATGAATGGTCCTTGGGATGGCCCGACTTGGGGAAGTGGCGGCGGGGTTGGGGTTGGGGAGGGGGATTGTGGCAGATTGTTCGCGATCACTGCCGGAGTCGCTAAAGCCTCGGTTGAGTCTGCCGTTGGAGCGATGGCCTCCGCGTTCAGCACCCACCCAGCAAGCGTGACGGTGTATCCGTTCGAGAAGATTACCCTATTGAACACAATTTGCAGGCCATCGAAACGTGTCGAGCCGCGTTTGCCGATTCTCGCGATGCTTCCCTCGACAAAGGAACCTTGGGGAATCGCCATGTCTTGGCCGACGGTCACCGGGAAGGTCGTCACCGCACGAACGCTGTCGCCAATGTGCGCAACGTGTGTGCGGATCGGGTTTGCGAGGGCGAGTTCGAAGCGCGTTCCTTCGGGAACGGTAATGGTTGGCTCAGGCTGAGCTGTCTGCACCTGGGCCGCGTAAGCCGTTTGTTGCGGTCCAGTTGAGGGCTCTACCGGCGATGGCTGGGGGCCGGGTGAGATCTGCGCCAAGCACGGCCAGGCGCTCAACAGCATTAGCATAATCATTTTTCGCATCGGTTCTCTCCTGATGGAACTCAGCCTTTGAGCTGCGTCCGTAGCGGCCTCAATCGAAAATGAGCACAAAGCTTTCGCCCGCGAACTCCAGCGAAGCGATGGAATTCGAGCCATCTGCATTCCTACGCGTCACAACCTTGTCTGCGTGCGACTTCTCCGCCAGCAGGCCGATTCGCGCCGGCGCAAGCGCGATCACCTTTCCGCGCGTTAGGACTTCCAACTGCACTTCTGTAGCTGTACCCAACCAAGTGACCTCGTAACGTCCCGAGGAAAGCTTCTTGCCGGAAACTTGTACCTCGTCGGCCACCTGAAACGACTGCCGATGGACTTGCGGTCCGCTAAGTCCAGGAATTACCGCGGGCGGAGCGGGGCATGGTATTGCAGGCGTTCCCGGAGTGCCGGGAATAATGGTGTCCGGCGTTCCTGGGGTTGGCGGGGTGCCGGGAATGGTAGTACTCGTGCCATCCGGTCCGGGTATGACGACGGGCGGTGTGCCAGGAGTACCCGGCGTTCCTGGAATTACTGTATCTGGCGTGCCCGGTGTGGCGGGAATGAGGTGGCACAGGGAAGCCGATGGCGCAGGTCCAATCGACAACGGCCGGGATCGGCGTACGGCATCTGCAATTCGGTTGGCATCTAGCGCCAAGGGAGTTTGCACCGTCATGTCAAACTGCCCCCCATTGTCGAGGAGCACGTCGTTTCGCGCGGTCACCTCGACGTGTACTGTCGCCGTGGCGGCCTGCACTGGTGCGTCAGCCAGCTGCAACGTGTAACCGTTGGCAAAAATGATTTTGATGAAGTGCATCTGGAATTGGGCGCGGGGCGACATCCATCCCGGCTTGGTTACCGAGTCAATCTGGCCCAGAACATAGGTTCCGGGAGGGATCAACATTGTCTCGTTCATTGCAACAGGGAACGAGGTGAGTGCGTAGACGGGGTCTCCGGCCTTCACGGTTTTGGCCCAGATCGGGCTGGTGAGCGCCAGGGTGACTTTGGTGCCTGGGGGGATTGTTATCGTGCGGGCTAGGGAAGCTCCCGTGGTTGTTTGGCCTGCTCCCTGGGTTGCGCCCTTGGAAAGAGAAGCTTCTGGACTGACCAGGCCGCCGAGAATGAGGAGCACTGCCGGTGCAAGTAGCCTCATGAGCCACCTCCACTGACCGAACCCACTCGCTGCCAATGGGACGTCGGCAGGTCCCCGCCGGTTTCGAAGGTTGATGAAGTAAGGGAGCTATCAAGGACAGGAAAGAAAAGAGGCAACATTGCGGTTTGCGATGTTTCCTAGGCAATGAGCCAGTTCTTCGATTTGCTCATAGAGAGGCGCTGAGGCATGGCGACCATCGACGCGCAGTCGCTTGAGCGCGCCGTTGCAATTGCTCGATGGCTCCGTCGGCTTTGCCGAGATGCTCGACAGTTTCCGAATGCTTCGTTGGCCTACGAATCGTTCGTAAAACGACCTACTGCTGCGATTTCGGAAGCCGCTTTAATGGGCCAACAACAAGAAAGGTAGTCGCCGAACCGCCTTATGGGACCGCGAGGCAATGAACTGTTCGGGGAAGGCTTGGCAGCGATACCGGGATTCGAACCCGGATTTTAGCCTTGAGAGGGCTACGTCCTAACCCTTAGACGATATCGCCGGAGACCTGCGCAAAGATCAGATCCGCCGGGAATCCCCGGCGCGACACCTGATTTTCGCATGGACGATCATGACGATCAAGCAAAGGCAGGATCGAAGGATCCAAACGATCCAGGATTCGCAGCAAGCCAGCTTGCGAGGCAGTCTTTCAGTGACCGTTTCCAGAGGTCCGGTACGGATTTACATCCTCGCGATTCTTCTACGCGGGCGTTACCTCTCACGAAAGATCGCGCTTGAGGGCGATCTGCTTTCACAGGAGAGCACCACCACGGACAAGGAGCAGCGCTCAGCGGTAGGCAGCGGCTTGGATGCTGTACAGCTCCGAGTAGTGGCCTTTCCTGGCCATCAGCTCATCGTGTGTGCCGACCTCCACGAGCCGGGCGCCCACCATTACGAGGATGAGGTCGGCCATGCGCACTGTCGAGAAGCGGTGGGAGACAAGGATGGTGATACGGCCGCTGTTGTTCTCCTTGGTGCTGTGTGCGGCTGCAGCATAGCGCTCAAACAGAGCGTGCTCCGTCTCGGCGTCCAGCGCCGCGGTCGGCTCATCGAGGATGAGCAGCAACGGCTCTTCGCGCATGAAGCCCCGCGCCAGCGCCAGTTTCTGCCATTGCCCGAACGACAGTTCGACTCCGCCGGGCCACGTCGGACCCAGCTGTGTTTCCAACCCCGCCGTTAAACGAGCAACTACATCCGCCGCGCCGGCGCGCTCTACCGCCGCAAGCACCGCGGGCTCGTCGTCAAGTCGAGGAACGTCACCCAGACCGACGGTGTGCCGTGCGCGAAATTCGAACCGGAAAAAGTCCTGGAACGCGCCCGCGAGGCGCTCCCGCCACTTGTTGGCCTGCACGCGTGCCAGAGGCGTCTCGTCGAGGAAGATGGAGCCGGACGTTGGCTCGTACATCTTCGCCAGAAGTTTCACGAGCGTGGTCTTGCCGGCCCCATTCTCGCCGACAATCGCCACCACTGCGCCCGCAGGCAGCTCCGCCGACACATCGTCCAGCACCACACGGGACGTGCCTGGATAGGTGAACGACGCATGATCTACTCGAATCCCTTGCCGCAACAGACTCGGAACCGGGTGGTCCCCCGATGCCGCAACGGCGGCAGCGTAATCCTCCAGCCACGCCAGCCGCCGTGATCCGTCCATCCAGAACCCTCTAAGGAATCCAAGCTCGCCCACAGTCGCGCCAATGTACGCCGAAAGCCGCGCGCCCGCGGCCAGCGCCAGGAGCACTTGGCTCGCCGATGCGTGAAGCCCCGACGAGACGAACACGACTGCGCCGACGTACCCGGACCCGAAAATCGCCCACGCCACCGCGTGCCAGAATGCGGACTCCCAGCGGGCGGGAGCCACGAGCCCGTACCAGCGTTGCCACGCCGCCCTCCTCTCTGTCGCTAGACGGTCTCCGATTCCTATTACACGCACTTCCTTCCCTGGAGACGCTGTCGTAGCCATGTTGAACAAGTGTCGCGCCAAGCGGATCGCTTGTGCTCCGCGCTCCTGCGCCGACCGCTCGACCTCGGGTCGCCATGTCGAAGTCCATACCGTTGGCACGGCAAACGCGGCAAGCAGAAGGAGCGCCGGGTGAATGGACCCGAGCAGCGCCAACGTTACGCTCAGCCGCAGAATCCACCCCAGCATGGAGAACACCGCCATATACATGTGGTCGAGGACGAACACCTGATTGCGCAGCATGGACAAGCGGTCGAGATACTCGGGGCGCTCGTGATGCTCGATCGTAGCGATCGATGCCTGCAGTTTGGCCACGTGGGACTCGAGGGCGATCGTTACCTTGTCGCGAAAGCGCCGTTGCATGCGCGTGCTCACCGTGCGGAGAAACCATGTTGCCGCTGCCGACACGGCAAGCCCAATCGCCGCTCCCAGCACGAGCCCGGCGCGGTGCTCCAGTACACCCTTGCCTAGCAGCATCAACCACAGTGCCAGGAGCGCATCGGGCAGGGCGGCGAGCTGCGACAGCACGAGCGACGCCAGCATCAGTCGCGGTTCGTGCCGGTAACCCAGCTTGCACAAACGCCACATGGATGGGAGCGCGGGGGGCAAGGGTGAGATTGTCGCGCTTTGGTTAGGAGAGGACGTCATACGTCGTACCTTCCTCGTCCGCCGGAACGCTAAAGCGCTCCGCTTGCAGATCGAACATCGTTCGGTAGCGCCCTCCGAGCGCCATGAGTTCGTCGTGTGTGCCGAGCTCAATCACCCGACCATGTTCAAGCACGCAGATGCGATCCGCATGGCGCACCGTGGAAAACCGATGTGAGATGAGGATGGTGGTCGAACGCCGCGTTGCTGCCAGCAGGCGGTCGAAAATCTCCGCCTCTCCACGCACGTCGAGCTGCGCGGTGGGCTCGTCGAGCAGCACCACGCCGGCCCCCAACCTCACGGCCGACAAGGCCCGCGCAAGTGCTATCCGCTGCCATTGTCCGCCGGACAGGTCTGTGCCGCCGTCGTATCCACGCGCAAGCACGGTGTCGAGCGAAGCCAGGTTCGCAGCGCCCGCCGATTCGAGGGCGGCGCGCACGACATCGTCGGGAGCGCCTGCAGGAGCGACATTGTCGCGCAGGGGCAGTTCAAGCCTTATGAAATCCTGAAACACAGCCGCGATGCGGGCGCGCCAGAATGCCGGATCGAACTCCCGAAGATCCACGCCGTCGATCTCAATCCGGCCGGACTGCGGGTCGTAAAGCCGGCAGAGTAACTTCGCGATCGTTGTTTTACCGGCGCCGTTCTGTCCCACGATGGCGAGCGACGAACCCGCCGGAATGGTGAGATCGAAGTGCGCCAGCACGGGCGCGGCCCCTGCTGTCGGGTAAGCAAAGGTCACATCGCGCAGGCGAATCTCGTGCGCGCGTTTCACCTCCACGGCGCGGCTACCGGAACGCAGCGCGCCGGCAGGACGCATAGCCGGCTCGAGCTGCAGGACGGCCGCGACCGGCGCAGCGGCTCCGTCGAGCGCCCAACTGAATCCGCCGAAGGCGATCATCGAAACACCGATGGCACTCTGCATGTAGGCCACAGCCTCGCCGAGACTGATTCTCGCGTGGATCGCGCCGCTAGCGAGGGCCCAGAACACTGCGACGTTTGCGCCCACTACCAACAGCAGGCTCCAGAGCAGGGGCCGCTCGCGCAATCTCGTGGCCGCGTACTGCAGCTCGTGCAAACGCGTCCGTCTGGTGACGAAGCGCTCGATGGTCCAGCCAACGAGACCAAACAGTCGCAGTTCCTTGCTTGCGGGCGGATCCACCGCAAGCCGATAGGCATAGTCCGCATCACGCTGAGCGCTGCGCACCTCTTCGGTGTTGCGATCGCGCCAGACCGCGCTCTCGCGCAAGAGCCAATGCGTGGCCGCCCATGCTCCCGCGAGTAAGATGGGCGCCCACCATGCATATCGGACGAGGATCACTGCACACGCAATGCCGCCTACCATCTCCACCATTCCGCTGGCGATGAAGTCCATGGAGATGGTCAGTGGGGGGCCGGTCATTCCGAGATCGAAGTCGCGTGCTACGGTCAGATCGCTCGTCAGTTTTGGATCTTCGAGGTGAGCCATGCCCGGCGGGCGGACGCACGCCTCCGTGAGCCGGTCATAGAGCCATGCTGCCGTGCGGTCGCCCAGGTTGGCACTGATGGCTTGATGAATCGGGCTGAGTACTTCGAGAAGGATGAAAATTGCGCCGACAAGCGCGAGCGGACCAGCAAGCGGGTTACCGCGTTGGACGGCCCCGACAAGAACGCCCATGGCAATGGCGAACGCTGCCGGCAGTGCGCCTCTGAGCAACAGGGCAAACCACCATGCCAGAGCCAGGCCCGGAGCCGCCCTGGGCAAGACGCTGAAAAACTTCCATTCTTTGCGTTCGAACACCCGCTCGAGCATGTCCGCATTGTGCCTGAAAAAACCTGTTTGTGCATAAATCGCGCGTTAAAGAACGGGATCCGACAAGGAGAACACCGCGGACTGTTTTGCGTAAGGCGCCGCACTGCGCGTAATCTGGAATTTGGCAGGCTCTGTACGAGTCGGAAACCCGCGAGGGATCGAGGGCGGGTTCCCGGGCAGCGTTGTGTATAATGAGCCGCTGGGGGAATCCTAGAGTTCCATGTCGAGAGGCTACGGAAAATCGCAAGCTTCGCTGAAGGTGTGGTTCTGGCGCGCGTGGCGCTTCTTCCACACACGCACGAGAGAGGTGCGCGCGATCGTCAAGGCGCTGGTTTCCACCAAGCACCCTTTCCTGGTACATATCATTCCGATCCGCCGATGCAACTTGGCTTGCACCTACTGCAACGAGTTCGACGATTTCTCGCCGCCGGTGACGCTGGGAGAGATGAAAAAGCGGCTCGACATCCTGGCGGATATGGGAACCTCCATCATCACCATCAGCGGGGGAGAGCCGCTGCTGCATCCGGAACTGGATCAAATTATCCGGCACATCCGGCGGCGCGGGATGATCGCGGGGATGATCACGAATGGGTTTCTGCTGACACAAAAACGTATCGAGGAACTGAACGACGCGGGGCTCGAGCATCTGCAAATCAGCATCGACAACACCAAACCCGACGAAGTCTCGAAGAAAAGCCTGAAGACGCTGGACCAAAAACTTGAGCTGCTGGCGCACTACGCGTACTTCCAGGTGAATATCAATTCGGTGCTGGGGAGCGGCGTAAAGGACCCGGAAGACGCCCTGCGCATCGCGCACCGAGCGGTGGACCTGGGGCTGACCAGCACGGTAGGAATCATCCACGACCACAACGGTCAATTGAAGCCTCTGGGAGGGCGGGAAATCGAGATTTTTGAAGAGATCATGACCCTGAGCAAGCGGTCGTTCTCGCGATTCAACCGTTTTCAGCACGACGTGGCGCGCGGGAAAGCCCACAATTGGCGATGCCGGTCGGGTGCGCGGTATCTGTATGTTTGCGAGGATGGGCTGGTGCACTGGTGTTCGCAGCAGCGCGGGTACCCGGGGATACCACTCGAGCAGTATACGGCCGAAATGCGACACCGCGAGTTCTATACGGAAAAGTTTTGCGCCCCCTTGTGCA
>Ga0306920_100015952_pt1 | contig 10323 bp, 6 predicted proteins | sample flu12Cox44000170_FD_204666 | JGI IMG/M metagenome (GOLD analysis project Ga0306920, IMG submission 204666) | Lab enrichment of tropical soil microbial communities from Luquillo Experimental Forest, Puerto Rico - flux4day.12C.oxic.44.000.170 (v2)... | ecosystem: Environmental > Terrestrial >...
CGGCTGCGGCCAGGAGCAGTGCGGCTGCTGCATGGTACTGGTCGGCGGCCACCCGGAGAAATCCTGCGGCAAGGCCCTCGCGACGGTCGCCGGGAAGGCAATCACGACCATCGAAGGCCTCGGCTCACCAGACTGGCCGCATCCGCTGCAGCAGGCCTTTCTCGACGAGCAGGCCGGCCAATGCGGCTATTGCCTTTCCGGCATCCTGATCTCGGCCAAGGCGCTGCTCGACCGCAATTTGGCGCCGTCGCGCTCCGAGATAGCCGCGGCACTCGACGACAACATCTGCCGCTGCGGCAGTCATGTCCGTATCATGCGTGCCGTCGAACGCGCGGCCCGTCTGCTGCGCGAAGGAGCTGCCCGATGAACACGCCGACCTTGCCGCCGCTGCTGGCGGCCAACCCGCGCCTCGACCGGTGGGTCGGGTTTCCGTCGCCCGGACGTGTCGCTGTCTCGACCGGACGGGTCGAGATCGGCCAGGGGGTGCTGACCGCAATGCTGCAGATCGCCGCAGAGGAGCTCGAGGTGGCGCCAGAGCGCATCCTGCTGCAAACCGGCGACACCGATCTGACCCCCAACGAGGGCTATACCGCAGGGAGCCAATCGATCCAATTTGGCGGTGTCGCTTTGCGCCTGGCCTGCGCCGAGGTGCGTGCGCTGTTTCTCGATCATGCCGCGGCTTCGCACGGCTACTCGCGCGGCGATCTCGCAGTGCGCGATGGAGCGATCACCCGTCGCGGTGAGCCGACCGGCCTCGATTATTGGACGCTCGCGGCTGGCGTCGATCTGACGCGCCATGCTACCGGCCAGTCACCGACCAAGAGCGTCGGGGATTATCGCGTAGTCGGGCAAAGCGCGCCGCGCATCGACCTCATCGCAAAGGTGTTCGGCGGATCGGCTTTTATCCACGACATGGTTCTGGACGGCATGGTGCATGCGCGCGTCGTGCGCCAGCCGCACCGGGGTGCCGTAATCGCCAAAGTCGACGAGGCCGCGCTGCGGCGCACCGCCAAAGGGCCGATCGAGATCGTCCGCCACGGCAATTTCCTCGCCATCCTCGGCACCGACGAGACGGTCGTCGAAGCGGTCGCCGCCGTGGCGCCCAATCATGTCACGTGGGATGGTGACGACCCGATCAATCCGTACCAGGAAGAGGCGCGCTGGCTGCTGCAGCAGCCCTCGATCGACCGCACGATCGGGCCGCCTCCGCCAGCCGAGCCGACACCGGGGACCACGCGGCACGAGGCGACCTATACGCGGATGCACATCGCGCATGCCTCGGTGGCGCCGTCTTGCGGGCTTGCCGTGTTCAGCGGCGGAAAGCTCCAGGTGTGGACCCATTCGCAGGGCGTTTATCCGCTACGCGACGCGCTGGCGCGGACCTTGAAGCTCGATCCGGCGGTGATCTCGGTCAAGCACGTGCAGGGCCCTGGCTGCTATGGCCACAACGGCGCCGACGACGCAGCAACCGATGCGGCGGTCATTGCTTTTCAGCAACCGGGGAAACCGATCCGGGTGCGCTGGCGGCGCGAAGAGGAATTCGGCTTTGAGCCGGTCAGCCCGGCAATGGTGGTGACGGCACACGCCTTGGTGGACGGATCGGGACGCCCCGCCGACTGGACCACCGAGATCTGGAGCGGCCGGCATACGAGCCGGCCGGGTGGTGGCGGCAACCTGCTCGCCGCCGAGGCCTTGCCTGACCCGCCGCCGCACCCGCCCGCGGTCGAGGGGGGATATCCGCCGGGGGCCGGTACCCGCAACGGCGAGCCGCTCTACGATTTTCCGGCAAGGCGCATTATCCATCACCTGATCGCCGAGACGCCGGTGCGCACCTCGTCGTTGCGCGGGCTCGGCGCGACGCTCAACGTCTTCGCAATCGAATCGTCGATGGATGAATTGGCCGAGCGGGCCAGCCAGGACCCCGTCGCCTACCGGCTCTCGGTGCTGACCGATGCACGAGCCCGCGCGGTCGTCGAGCATGCGGCAAGGATGAGCCACTGGCAGGCGGGTCTGCCGGCCGGCACCGGGCGCGGGCGCGGCATCGCCTTCGCCCGCTACAAGAACATGGCAGCCTATGCGGCGGTCGTCGCCGAGGTCGCAGTCGATGAGGTAGTTCGTCTGACACGGGTGTGGTGCGCGGCAGACGCCGGTCTCGTCATCAACCCGGACGGTGCGATCAACCAGCTCGAGGGCGGCATTATCCATGGCGCAAGCTGGGCATTGAAGGAAGGGGTGCGCCTCGACGCCCACGGCATCAGCTCGCGCGACTGGGAGAGCTATCCGGTATTGCGGTTCAGCGAGGTGCCCGAGGTGATCGTCGAGCTGGTCGACCCTCTGGCGGACCGCCCCTGTCTCGGGGTCGGTGAAGCCTCGGGCGGCCCGACAGTTGCCGCGATCGGCAACGCCGTCGCTCACGCGTTGGGCGCCCGCCTGCGCGACCTGCCGTTAACGCGCGAGCGGGTGATGGCGGCGCTGCTCAGGGCCTAGGTCTCGGCGATCTCAGTCGGCAGCATCCGCGTGCCGCGTTCATACAGCTGGTCGAGTGCTGCGCCGTAAGCGCCGCGGATGGCATGTCGTCTGATCTTGAGGGTCGGCGTCATCAGGCCGTTGGCGGGTGTAAAGGGTTCGCTCGCAATCAAAAAACGGCGGACCCGCTCTCTCGGCGAGACTGATTGGTTCACTCGCGCGACCGCAGCGCCGACCGCTCCTGTGATGCGGTCAAGCTCTCCGTTCTGCAGTCCCATGCCGCTGATCAAGTCGGGCTCGGGAACGAGCACAGCGACGAGATAAGGGTGACGGTCGCCGAATACCATCGCCTGAGAAATCTCCGGCTCAGCGGTCAAAAGGCCTTCCAGGCGTGCGGGCGATATCATCTCGCCACCCGAGGTCTTGATAAAGTCGCGCTTGCGGTCGGTGATCCGGATAAAGCCGTCTTGATCGAGAAAGCCGATATCGCCGGTTTTGAGCCAGCCGCCGTCGAGGACCTGAGCCGTCGCGGCTGGGTCGTTCCAATACCCCAGCATGATGCTGTCGCCGGCGACCAAGATTTCGCCATCCTCTGCAATGCGCACTTGCAGGCCGTCCAGCGGCGGGCCGACCGTGTCGATCTTGATCCACGCCGGTGAATTACAGCTGATGGCCGGTGTGGCCTCAGTCTGCCCATAGCCTTGCAGCAGCGGTATACCGAGGGCCAGAAAAAAGCCGCCGATTTCCGGATTCAGCGGTGCCCCAGCCGAGATCATCGCCTTGAGCCGCCCGCCAAAGCGCAAGCGCAAATTACTGCGGACAACCCGGTCGAGGAGCCGATCGAGCGCGCGCTCGCCAAGACCAACCGGCTGCGCGAAAGCCTGCTTGCGTCCAATCGCCAACGTCAGGTCGAACATCAATCGTCCGACAGCCCCTCCGCGCTCGACTTCGCGGCAGATCCGCCGATGCAGCGTTTCGTAGATCCTGGGCACGCCGGTTACAATTGTCGGGCGCGCTTCGAGCATGTCGGCGGCGAGCGCCTCGGCGCCATCAGCAAGGTAGATCTGAGCACCGAGTGAGATTGGGAACATCAGCCCCGCCGTGTGCTCATAGGAGTGGGAAAGCGGCAGTAAGCTGAGAAACACCTCGTCTTCAAATCCGAGGATTTTGAGCACTCCGCTGAGGCCGCGGCAGTTCGCCAGAAGGTTGCGATGACTCGTCATCACCCCTTTCGGAACACCGGCAGCGCCAGAGGTGTAGATCAGGCATGCGAGGTCGTCGGGCTCGATTGCGGCAATGCATTGCGAGATATCGCCGGGATCGTCCGAACCGCGCGCCAGTAATTCTTCCCAGGATAGGATGCCCACCGATCCCGCCCCTGCGACTGCGGGTTCGATTTCGATCACCGTACGGACGCTCTCGACCTCCTCTGCTGCCGCGAAAACACTGGTCGACGACGGAGCTTTCGAAACGATCACCGCACATGCGCCGCTATGCGCCAGTATATGCCGATGATCTTCTACCGTGTGGCTCACGTAACCCGGGACCGTGATCGCTCCGGCGCTCATGATCGCCAGATCGGCGATGACCCATTCCGGCCGGTTTTCGGCGACCAAAGCTACGCGGTCGTCGGGACCGATCCCGAGCGACAGTAGTCCGAGGGCTACGCGCCGAACATTGCGCGCCGCCGACGCCCAAGTCATCGGACGGTAGCGTCCCTCTCGTTTGGCCCAGAGAAAGGGCTTCTCCCCGAGCCGCGCCGCCCAGTCGAAGAACATCGCCGGCAGGTTGCCCCAGCTGCCGGGAGTCATTCTCTTGCCGCCGGTGCGCTGTCTATTGAAGCAAGTTGGCTAACCGGAAGCACAGTGGGCTCGGGCCGATACCCTTTGTTGTCCACAGGCGGAGGGGTCGCCGGCGTCCTTAACAAGGCCTCGCGGATTGCCTGTGCCAAGTTCTCTTTGCGGTATGGCTTGCTCAGCAGTGGTGTGCCGGGTGGCGTTGAAACGGCAATGCCATCGGGTTTGGCTTGTGAAAACCCCGAGCTGAAGACAATCGCGATCGCCGGCCACCGTTGCCGGGCCTGCCGCGCCAATTCGATGCCATCTTTGCCGCCGGGCATGACGATATCCGTCAACAGCACGTCGATACTCTCTTGTTCCATGACTCCTAGCGCGGCGTCGGCTTGCTTTGCCTCCAGCACGCGGTAGCCCAGCGAACCGAGCTGGCGACCGATCACGCGGCGCAAGGCATCGTTGTCTTCGACTACGAGAATGGTCTCTTCCCCACCGCAAAGGAGCGGCGCCGCCGCATTCTCAGTGGTCACGACGGTCTCTTCCGTCGTGCGGGGCAGGAAAAGACGGAAGGTCGTGCCAACTCCGGGCTCACTGGAGACGTTGATATGACCACCCGACTGCTTGATAAAACCAAACACCATGCTGAGCCCGAGGCCGGTGCCTCTATCCCTCCCCTTGGTGGTGTAAAACGGCTCGAATATCCGGTTTATGACCTCTTGTGTCATGCCGCTCCCAGTGTCGCCGACCTCGATCATCACATATTGGCCGGCCACGAGATCCGAGTGCGGCGCAACAGGATCAGCGTCGAGCCGGCAATCGGCTGTAGCGACGGTCAGGCGCCCGCCGCCGGGCATCGCGTCGCGCGCATTGGTCGCGAGATTTGCAATGGCCGCTTCCAGCTGGGCAGGGTCGGCTACAATGGGCGAAACCTCCGACGAGAGGCTGAGCACGATCTCGATATTCTCGCCGAGCGTCCGGCTCAACAGCCGGATGATCCCTGACACGAGCTGGTTGACATCGATCCGCCTAGGGCTGAGCGGCTGCTGCCGAGCAAACGCAAGCAGCCGGCGCGTCAGCTCGGCTCCGCGGAATGCCGCATCGAGCACATTTCGAATGAGCTCGTCGGCTTCCGGATCGGCGGTTTCCAGGTCCCGAAGCAAATCAGCATTACCGATGATGACGCCGAGCAGGTTGTTGAAATCGTGAGCCATCCCTCCGGTTAGGTTGCCGATGGCCTCCATCTTTTGAGCCTGATGCAGCTGTTCCTCAAGGCGCATGCGCTCGACCTGCTCCTGCTTTTGCCGTGTCAGATCACGCAGCATCCCGACGAAATGACGCTGTCCACCCGCCCACCAATCGGTGATCGCCAGTTCGGCGGCGAACAGGCTGCCGTCTTTTCGGCAGACCTCCAACTCCCGAACGGTCCACAGATAGCGCGCAGTATAGCGATAATGTTCATGTTGCAGGTTGGGCGGCAAGAGCACCCTCATGTTCTCGCCAACAACCTCCGCCGCAAGATAACCGGTCATGCTCTCGGCGGCCTTGTTGAATTGCTCGATGCGGCCATGTTGGTCCGCTACAATAATGGCGCTGTCTGTGGTCTCTAGGATGGTGCGGTATCGAGTCTCGCCCGCGCTCAGCTCGTGCTGGTTTTGACGCAAACGAGCCTCGGCCCGCTGCCGTGACTCGATCTCGGCAGCAAGCAGGTTTCTGACCTCGGCAAGCTCCGCCGCGCGCCGTTCCTTAGCGCGCCCGGTTCGGTGAACATGTGTTAGGTATAGTACGGTGAGCCCGAGGCCATACCCAAGCCAACCGAATTGCAGGAGGCTTACGAGCCGCGCTTCGCCAGCGGCTCGGATGAGCGGCAACAAGGTGAATGACGCTGCCGCGGCCCATAATAGCGCCAGACCTGAAAGACCGAGAACAGGAGCGTATCGGCTCCATGGATGGTGGTCGCCGAGTTGCGCACTCGCTGTATCCATCACTGCTCCATTGTCCGCATCGGTCCCGCCTTGGCGGCCGAGCTGCGGGCGACCGGAGATCGACCTGTCGGGTTATCGGGCCGCCAATGCACAACGCTGTACCCGGGTCTTGCCCGGCTATTTCCCAGAAGAAGATGCTTTATAGGGACCGCGTCAGGAGCGCGTCAAAAATCCGTTAAAACATATCGATTGTTGCTGCACAACCTCATGAATCTATTTGCATTTTAGTCGAACCTCGGTGATTCCGACCAAGCTTTTGTCTTGTCGCGGAGGCATCGGTCCCGCGTCGGACGCATCAGATCAGAGCAAGATCGCGAAGACTCGTGTGCCGACCGCGGCCAATTATGATGTGGTCATGCAGCGTAATGCCGAGAGGGGCGGCGGCTTTAACGATGTCTCTGGTAACAGCGACATCCGCTTGCGAAGGGGTCGGGTCGCCGGACGGATGGTTGTGCACCAAGATCAGCGCCGAGGCACCGAGTTCGAGCGCGCGCTTTATCACCTCGCGAGTATAGACCGGAGTGTGGTCGATGGTGCCGCGCTGCTGGCGCTCGTGCTTGATAAGCATATTCTTGCGATCGAGAAACAGGAGATGAAGCTCTTCAACCTTGCTGTAGGCGATTTGAGCGCTGCAATAATCGACGAGCTTGTCCCACGCGCCGATCACCGGCCGTTCCTGCAGCTCGGCTCGCATCAACCGTAGCGCCGCCTCCCTCACCAATTTGACGCCAGCGATCGCAGGAGGGTCGAGACCCACAGCAGCGAGCGCTTCGGCATCGGCGCTCAGCACCTCGGCGAGGCTCCCGAAGCACTCGATCAAATCCGCCACCAACGGTTTGGCATCGGCACGAGGGTTGGCGGTGAAAAGGATCACCTCGAGGATTTCGGTATCGGGAAGATTTTCCGCACCGGCAAAGATCAGACACCGGCGCAACCGCTCCCGATGGCCATAAAAGCCGCGGCGTTGTGCGGGCGGCACCCGCAGGTCGCGCTTTGCGAGCCTTTCCCGATGGCCGCGCCTGATCCGCGCCACGGCTCTTCCCGCTTGGGGGCGCGTAATTTTGGCCTCCGACATGACCGCTCTCTGTCTCGGTGGACGGGTGCCTCCAACTACGCGATGTTGGTTAATGCTTGGTTTACGATCAGTCCCGCGAAAAACCTCGAAAATCCTGGGCAACGGCGTGTGCGCGATGCCGATGAACGAGACTCTGCTCAGGACGTAACCCGGCTGACCTCGACTACCGTGTCGTTGAAGCAGGCACCCTCGGCGAGGTCGGCCTTCAGATCGGCCGAGACGAGCGCCGAGATCGTCTGCCCGGTCGGGCTCGTCATCAGCCATGCGCCCTTCTCGCTGGCGACGACACCCGGGCGCACGGCGTCGGTCACGGCGAGGCGAAGCACGACCTCGCCCCGGTCATTCCACACCCGCACCTGACTGCCGTGCGCTAGGCTGCGCCGGGCCGCGTCGGCAGGGTGCATCAGCAGTGGCGGCGCGGTGCGCGAAGCCTTGAGGTCACCCATGGTCGACGAGATGCGCTTGTCGGAGGCCGGCGAAATCAGTCTCAGTGGATAGGCTGCTTCGTGCTCCCTCCAGTCCGGCAATACCGCCGCGGCACCCCAGCGTTCGGCCAATGTTGCCGATCGGAGCTCTATCTTGCCCGAGGGCGTCGCGGGAAAGACATTGTCGAACAGCGAAAGCGGCTTCCCATCGGGTCCCACCATCTGCAACGCGTCGCGGGTCGGGATCTCGCTCGGCCGCAGGCCGCGCAACCGCAGATCGGCCCCATCGACCGCGTCGTCCATCAGCACCGCATCATCGGCTTCGAAGCACGGCTCGGTGAAGCCGAAGCGCGCAGCAAGGCGCCGGAAGATTTTGGTATTCGGCAGTGACTCGCCCTGTGGCGGAATCACCGCCTCGGCGCGCTGCAGCCAGTGATGCCCGTAAGACGGATAGAGATCGGCGCATTCGAAATGACTCGCAGCGGGCAATACAACGTCACAATGCGTCATGCTCTCGGTCATCGTCAGCTCCATGCCGACGGCGAACACCTCTTCTCGGGCGAGACCGCGGCGCATGCGGTTCTGGTCGGGGTGTACGACGATCGGGTTGTGATTGTAGATGAACAATGCCCGCAACGGCGGGTCAATGTCGTCCTCCGCGAGATGTCGGCCGATATCGGTGATCGTCAGCGTGCGGGTGCCGGTTGGCAGCAGATCCGGGCGCTGCAGCCGGACCGAGGTCTTGGGAAAGGCATTGCTCGCGGCGAGCACGATGCCATTGCCGTTACCGAGTTTGCCGAGCAATGCCGGCAAAGCGATCGCCGCGCGGATGCCGCTGCCGCCATTGCGTCCGCGTTCGAGCCCATTGCCCGGCGCCAGCACCAGCGGCTGCGCTTCGGCGAGCCAACGCGCGAAAGTCAGGATCTGGCTCTCCTCCAATCCGCAGACAGCGGCCGCCCGTGCCGCGGGCCAGTCGCGGGCGCGTGCCATGAATTCCTCAAAGCCCAGGACGTGCGCGGCGATAAAGGCGTGATCCAGCAACCCCGACCGCTCGAGCTCGGCGGCGACGGACCAAGCGAGCAGGACATCGGTGCCGGGCAGCAGTCGCAGATGCAGATCTGCCTGCTCGGCGATTTTGGTGCGCAACGGGTCAACGACAACGAGCCGGCCGCCGGCGCGCTTGGCCCGGCGAACGCCGCGGACCAGGTGCAGATTGGTGGCGGTCGCGTTGTTGCCCCAGACGACGTTGAGCTGCGCGTGCTCGGCGAATTCCGGCGGGCATCCGGGGACAGCTCCGTAGGTCCCGGCCCAGGCCTCGCTGCGCACCCCGCCGCACAATGCCCGGCGGTAGAGCTGCGTGGCGCCGAGCCGATGGAAGAAGCGCAGCGACATGCTGTCCCCGGCGAGAAAGCCGTGCGGGCCGGCATAGTTTAGCGGCATCACGGCCTGCGGTCCCCAGCGGTCGATGACCGCGCTGACTCGCTCGAAGATCTCGTCCAGCGCTTCCTCCCAAGAGACGCGCTCGAACTGACTCGAACCCTTGGGACCCATGCGGCGCAGCGGATGAAGCAGACGCTGCGGCCCATGCACGAAATCGCCTGTGTAGCGGGCCACCTTGTTGCAAATAATGCTGGCCGTGTAGGGCACGGCGTTGGAGCCGCGGACCTTGACGATCCGGCCGTCGTCGATACCGATACTCAAGCTGCAGGTGTCCGGGCAGTCGTAGGTGCACACGCTGGCGCGTTCTTCAAGTGCCATCGAGTTTCTCCTTCCCTCCGCCGCAACTTGTAGCGGATAGGCTAACCACAGCGCAAAATCCATCATTGTTGTGCGAGACGACCATCGATCTGCCCCTGAGGCAGGTCTATCATTATGCCGCTCTGCGGCTCGGGGGAGCGGATATTGCCCGCGAGGGTTAGTTGTGGTGAGACACTTCTAGGATCGGGCGAAAACACCGTGAACTCGGTCAAGTCTGGAAAGCTCGTCGCCTGGTCATTTGCGATCCTTGTAGTTATGGCGCAGCTCCTTTCTGCCCGGTGCCAAACTCCCGGCTTGCCTCCTCCCTCGACGATTATCGGGACGCCGCATCGCGCTCCCGATGGCACCATTGTTGTCGACCCGACGAGCAGAACGCCTCCATCGTCGCCGCAGGCGGCCCGGTCGCGAAAAAATGCCGCAGAAGGCGCGTTGAACGGAGACGTGCACCCAAGTGCATCGTCCCCGGCTGAGACAGCGTCATTTCCAGGAGAAGATCGCCCGGCAAACGACGCTTCGCACGCAAGCGCGGCCGCCGGCTCCAACACAGGCCCAACGCCTTTCCGAGCGCTCACTCCGGACGAATTAGACGACGTCTCCTGCAGGGCTGTCGCCTGGGAACATCTGAATTACGATCAGTGTCGACGTGATCTCAAAGGGGAGAGGGCGCATGTCCCCGGCACCCAGACCGGGACCGCTGGATCGACCCTCTCGTGCACCAACTGCCGCTGAGACGAGCACCGATCTCGCAGTCTGTTGCGGCCGCGCCATTCGAAAATCAATAGCCGCGTTCCCAATCGATCACATTGCGCAATGGCCGTCCGTCG
>Ga0306920_100015953_pt1 | contig 10323 bp, 9 predicted proteins | sample flu12Cox44000170_FD_204666 | JGI IMG/M metagenome (GOLD analysis project Ga0306920, IMG submission 204666) | Lab enrichment of tropical soil microbial communities from Luquillo Experimental Forest, Puerto Rico - flux4day.12C.oxic.44.000.170 (v2)... | ecosystem: Environmental > Terrestrial >...
CAGAGAACTTCGGAAGGTGACGACGTGGTTCGAGAATTTGGTGATAACAACCCCGCAGGAAGGTCATCCCGAAAGCGAATGCGGCGTTCAGCACCAATGTCTCAGCTGAAGCTAGCGATGCAGCAGGGCCGCCGGCGACTCCTCGATGGCGGCAATTGCGCTGGCTACACGGTTCAGACGCCGGACCGTCGTTGCGTCGCCCTGTTTTCGAGCGACTTCAATATCCGCTGCGATGACTTGGCCGGCTTTCGATCCATGTTCGCAGACCAGTCGAGACGCCTCACGCTCAGCGTCGGCGAGCTCCTTAAAATATTGTCTCACCCGATCCAGCATGACGAGGTCGGACAACCAGCATGTATGATTGACATTCCATCGTACAAATTACTACTAGGGCCATCAAGCCGGGTAAGGTGCGATTGAAGTATGGCTGCGTTCAGCGCGCGCCCGGCGACGGCCGACCTGCACCCGCGCCCCCCGCCCGACGTTGGTGGTCAGGCTAGGGGTGGACTAACGACCGCAGCGTCGCTCGCACAATGCGGCATCGAAGTGGTTTTGATAGAGAAGCGGCCGGTTCAGTCAGTACGAACGCCCGCTCAGATGGAACCTGCACGTATCGACTAGCGACGAATGCTTCGATCCCCATTGCAGCAGTGATCGGATTTTGAACAGCGCAATCCAGCATAGCGGCCCATTAGCGATAACGATAAGGCCTACAGACAGTCGGCCACCAGCACGATTGCCTAAAGGTCGGTGAGAACTGTGACCCCACCTCTGCAGCCGCTTCGTGTCTCTGATCTTTGGCCGGGCATGGTTGCAGCCGCGTCGTTCGCAATCTGCAATGTGCTGAGCAAAGTTGTACTAGCTGCGGGCTCGGACGTACTGACCCTTTCGCTGTTTCGTGGGCTGGTTGGGGTCGTGTTGTTGTTTTTTTGGTTGAAGGCCGTCAGCCTACCTTCCCCGCTCACGCGGCGAGCTCGTCTTATTTCGCTAGGCCTCGGTTTGCTATTTGCTGGGGTCGTTTTTGGCCTGTTCGCAGCTATTTCAATCGTGACGGTCCCGATCGCAGTACTGACCTATTTCATCTATCCGCTGCTTACGGGCATCGCAGGAGCGCTATTGGGGATTGACAAGGTGGGATGGCGTGGAGCCGTCGCTGCAGTCATTGCATTCATGGGCCTCGCTCTGATGATCGGAGCACACCCGCAACCGCTGGCTTGGGCGGGAGTGGCCTTTGCGATCGGCGCTGCGGTTTGCCGAACCGCCATCCTTCTGGTGACGCAATCTCAGCTACAGGACTCCGATCCGCAGCTCACGACGTGGTACTTAATATTATCATCCACCGCGATCCTCGCAGCAGCGGCCTTACTAACCTGGAATTGGCACGCACCCGCCACCCCAACCGGTTGGCTAACCCTCATTGCCGTCAGCGTTGGAACGACGATTTCTGTGTTCGCGCTGTTCGTATCGATTAGGTGCATCGGGCCCTTTCGCAGTGCTCTCATCATGTATCTTGAACCGTTACTGTCGACCCTATTGAGCGGGCCGGTCGCAGGTGAAGCGATAACGCTTACTCAAGCGCTCGGTGGTTCTATCATGCTACTAGCACTCGTCGGGTTTCAATTGAGACGATAATTACGGACCCGCAGCGCGCTGTTGGCGCGGCTATTTCTGGCATCCGTTGCCGTGTACAACGACGCGCCCGGCGGCGCTCATGCCCGAGTTTGGGGCGCATGCCGGTCGCAGTAATCGTGAAATGCTATTTGCCTCCTGGGCTGTCGTTCTCGATCGCGCGCGGAAGCGTCGCAGCGGAGGTTCCATTGAAATCGGTGACCGAGTGCCGGTACCATCCTAACGTTCACCGGAGGAACGGTCACATGGCTATCGGAGAAGTTGGCGTCAAAGCAAGCGCGCGTCTGGCTTTTGCGGCGATGGCGGCGGCGGCCGTATTCGTGGCAGGTCCGGCTTGCGCGCAGGAATTCGTAATGAAATTCGCGACCCAGACTATCAATGACGTGCAGCACGAATTCATCAAATTCTACAAAGCCGAACTCGAGAAGGCGACCAATAACCGTATCCGCGTCGACATCTATCCCGCGAGCCAGCTCGGCGGGGCGCAGCGCCAGTCGGAAGGTTTGCGCCTCGGCACTATAGAAGCCGCCACCGGCCCGGCCGAGCTTTTCGTCGGCGTCGATCCCCGCTTCCAGGGTTTGGCGATGGCCGGCCTATTCAAGGATATTGACCATGTGCGGCATTCGCTGCTCGTTCCGCAAGTGCGACAGACCATCAGCGACCTTGCCGCTTCGCGCGGTCTAATGTTCAACGCTGCCTATGTGTATGATACGCAGTCCTTTAACACCAAGGTGCCAATGACGAAGCTTGCCGATTTTTCTGGTAAGCGCATCCGCGTGCTGGCGAGCGAGAGCGAGCAGGCGCAGGTCAACTCGCTCGGCGCTTCCGCCGTGCCGATGTCGCTGCAGGAAGTGCTACCGGCGTTGCAGCAAGGCACGATCGACGGCGTGAGTTCCGGCGTGCCGGTGTTCGTCGCGTTCAAATATTACGACGCGGCGCCGAACATCCTCGATACGCATCTGTGGGCGCTCTGCACCATCAGCCTCGTCAGCAAAGTCTGGTACGACCGCCTGCCGCCCGATTTGCAGAAAGCGGTGATGGAGGCAGGAGCGGGTGCTGAGCCGCAGGTGAATGCCTGGAACGTCAATCGGCTCAAACAAGACCGCGAAACCTGGATGCAGCACGGCGGCAAGATCGTGACGCTGTCGCCCGCCGAGCAGCAGGAGGCGGTGCGCCGCGTCACCGCTGCGGTGCAGCCGATCCTCGACAAGAATGCGCCGCTCAAGGAATTCTATACGAAGATCAAAGCGGGGGCCGACACGGTCGCCAACAAGTGACGGCGCCGCGCCCAGAATCGGACTGCAGCAAAGCGCTGAGGAGAAGCCGGTGCGCGTACCGTCGTATGCATCGCTCGCTCGACGGTTCGCCTCCGGCGAAACGTCGCCTTCGCAGGAGCTGCGCCGGCGACTTGCTCGGCTCGACGAGATCGAGCCGAAGATAAATGCCTTCGTCCATGTCGCGCGCGAGGCGGCGCTCGCGCAAGCCGCGGCCGCGACCGAACGCTGGCGCCAACAGCGGCCGCTTTCGCCGATCGACGGTATGGCGATCGGGATCAAGGACATCATCGAAACCGAGGACATGCCGACCGGCCAGGGCTCGCCGATCTGGGCCGGTTTTGAGACGCGCCGTGACTCGGCGTCGGTGCAGGCGCTGCGCGAGGCCGGCGCGGTGATTGTCGGCAAAACCGTCAGTACCGAGTTCGCCTTCACCGAACCGCTAATGCCTGTGCACAATCCGCACGACTTCGAGCGCACTGCCGGCGGATCGAGCAGTGGCTCAGCGGCGGCGGTGGGCGGGGGCATTCTTCCGGCGGCGCTCGGCACGCAAGTGGTCGGTTCGACGTTGCGGCCGGCGAGCTTTTGCGGCTGCCTTGGCTTCAAGCCGACCTTTGGCGCGCTCAACCGCAGCGGCTCGTACGATCATCTGAGCCAGAGCTGTCTCGGCATTCTCGCGGCAACGCCCGACGACGCATGGAACGTCGCGACCGCGATCGCCGAACGCGTCGGCGGCGATCCGGGGTTGCCCGGTCTCAAAGCAAGTACGCCGCCCGGAGCGAAGGCGCCGCGCCGGCTCGCGCTGTTGGAGACTGCGGGTTGGCAGATGGCGAACGAGGCCGTACGCGGCGCGCTCATCGCCGCGCGCAAGCGCCTCGAGGCGCTAGGCTGCGAATTCGCCAACCGGCGCTCCGATCCGCAGCTCGACGCTTTCGAATTCGTCATCGCCGACGCGGTGCCGCTCACCTTCCGCATCCTCGATTGGGAATTGCGCTGGCCGCTAGGTAGCTACGAGAAGCACGCCGGGCTCAGCGACGCCCTGCGCAAACGCTTGGCCGGCGCGCGCAAGCTCACGCTCGACGACTATCACGCCGCGCTCGAACGCCGCCGCGAGATTCGCGAGCGTTATGCCGCACTGAGCGCGCGCTACGACGGGTTTGTCACGCTCGGCGCGACCGGCGCCGCGCCGATCGGGCTTCGCTGGACCGGCGATCCCGTCTTCAATGTGCCAGCTTCGCTTCTCGGCACGCCAGCCGTTTCCTTGCCGCTCCTTGCCGACGAGGCTATGCCGCTCGGGTTACAAATCATCGGGCGCGCCGACGAGGACGCCCGCCTCATGGCGATGGCGGAATGGGTGTGGCAGAACTACGGCGCGACGTAATCGCGCAACGTGACTACGAAGGTTTTGTTTGTGCAAAGCAAGCCCTCCCGACTCGCGGCCTCGCTCCACTGGTTAGCGACGCGCATTGCTAACATCGGCCTCGCGCTTGCCGCCGCCGCGCTCTTGTTCGTCGTCGCGGTGAACGCGGCGAATATCGTCGGCCGTTATCTCTTCCGTTCGCCGTTCCCCTGGGCCGAGGAGAGCATGCTGTTCGTGATGATCTTCGGCGTTTACGTCGGCGCGATTTCGGTCGCCTGGCAGCAGGCGCACATTCGCATCGACGCTTTCCTCAAGCTCGCGCCGGTCTCCTGGCGCCGGCCGCTGCACATATTCAGCACGCTTGTGCTCGTCGGCATTCTCGTCCCCGTGGTCGCCGGGAGCTTTCACGTGGTAACGCTGTTGTTCCAGTTCGATCAGCGCAGTGACGCGCTGCAATTCCCGATGTGGATTCCGCAGGGCGTAGTGCCGGTTTCACTCACGTTGATCATGCTGTTTGCGCTCGCACGCTTGTTCGATCCCAAAGCGCTGGAGCCGACGCTGGACGAGCACGGTTACGACTAGGACAACGCATGGCCGCGCTCGTTCTCATCGTCCTACCTATCGCGCTCCTTTGCATCGGCGTTCCGATTTTCGCCGCGCTCATCGGCGCGGCGGCCATCGGCATGGTCGCGCTGCATATCGGCACGATGGAGCCGGTGCATATGGCGCTGTTCGGCGGACTCGACAATTTTCCGCTGCTTGCAGTGCCGCTCTTTATTTTCGCCGGCGAGGTGATGGGTCGCGGCGGCCTCGCGCGGCGGCTCGTCGAATGGGCGCTGTCGATCGTCGGCGGCATTCGCGGCTCGCTCGCGCTCGCAACGGTCGCTTCGGCGGAACTGTTCGGTTCGATGTCAGGCTCGAGCGTCGGCTGTGTTGCGGCTATCGGCCGCTTGATGGTCCCGGAACTGAGTCGGCGCGGCTACACCAAGGTGTTTTCTGGAAGCCTCATTGCATCCTGCGGCGCGATTGCGACGATCATTCCGCCCTCGATTACCATGATTATCTACGGCATCGCCGCGCAGCAATCGGTGCCGCGGCTTTTCCTCGCCGGCATCGTGCCTGGCCTGCTGATCGGGGCGCTGATCTCGGTCTATCTTCTATACTACGCGCGCGTGCACATCGTGCCGCTCACCGATCCTCTGCGCTGGCGCAACATCCGGCGCACGACGCGCGAAGCGATCTGGGCGCTGTTCGCGCCGGTGGTCATTCTCGGCGGCATCTATGGCGGCATCTTCACCCCGACTGAAGCCGCCGGCGTCGCGTGCGTCTACGCCATTATTGTCGCGGTCTTCGTCTATCGCGAAATGACCTGGGCCGCCCTGTGGCAGACCGCGATCGATTCTGCCAAGGCCATTTCGCAAATTCTCATCCTCGTCTCCGCCGCTGGCGCTTACTCCTGGCTCGTCACGACAAGCGGTTTTCCGGGGCAGCTCGTCGAGGTCATCACGAGCTATCATTTGGAGACTTGGCTCCTGCTCCTCGTCATCAACATAGTGCTGTTGTTCGTCGGCACCGTGCTCGAACCGCCGGCCGCAATCTTGATTCTCACGCCACTGCTCGTTCCGCTCGTGGCACAAGCGGGCGTCGATCAGATTCACTTCGGCATCATCGTCACGGTCAATCTTGCGGTCGGAATGTTCGTACCGCCGTTCGGGCTCAATCTCTTTGCGACACACGCGTTGTTCGGCATCCAGCTCGAAAGCCTCTACCGCGGCATACTGCCGTTCCTCGCGATCTATCTCATCGCGCTTGGCCTCATCACCTACATCCCGGAAATTACGCTCGCGCCACTGCGTCTGTGGCGTTAGTGCTCGGCGGCGAAGCTTTGCGGGATCCTGCAATGCGCTATCTTCGCACGCCGCATCGTCTCGGGCGTGTTGCGGCTGCGCCCGACGAGGCGCGGCACACCGTTCGTGATCACCGCGCCGACGCCCATGATGTCGCCGTTGTTGAGTGCCGATAGCGCGTCGTTCTGTGAGCCGCCGGAACACGCATCCACCAGCACGAGATCGGCATCGCGATCCGGCGCGAGCACGCCGCTGTTGAGCCGGTAGACACGCGCGTTGTTGCCGGTCGCCATCGCCACCGCTATTTCCGGCGGAATCCCGCCGAGCGAGACCAGATGGCTCATGGTGTAGAGCATGCCGAGCGGCATGATGCCGCTGCCGGTCGGCGTGTCGGTGGCAATCAGAAGACGTTGCAGCTGACGCTTTTCCATGAGCAATTTCGCCACGAGCAGCGTCGTGCGCAAATTTCCCGCGGTGCAGACCTGCATCGCGATATTCGTCTCGTTAACGAGCCGCGGGAAATCGGCATTGGGCATCGCAATCGGCCCTCCGTTCACGTGATAGGAAACGTCGGGCTGAATCTTGATGACATGATCCGCCCAAATGCCAGTCGAGCCCGGAATCGACGAGCCCCCGGTATGCACCATCGATACCATGCCGTGCTTGCGCGCCATGGCGACATAGGGCGCGTATTCGTAAGGCGTGGCGAAATTGCCAAAACCCGCTTTGGCGAGCCACACGCCTTCGCGCTGCATCTCGGCGAAGTCGGCGTCGGTCAATCCGGGCTCGAGGATGATCGAGCCGGCGTGCACGCGCATGCCCCCCGGCCGGTAGCTCTCGAAGGATTTGTGCGCGGCGATGGCGAGCGCCTTGACGCCGGCCGGGTCGCGCGGCCGCCCAGGCACGTGCACCTCCGAGGCGCTGATGCACGTCGTGACGCCGCCGTGAATGTAGCTTTCGAGGAATCCGACCGTCTTCTGCCGCGGCGAGTAATCGCCGAACGTGATGTGAACATGCGAGTCGATTAAGCCTGGTATGACCATCATGCCTGCGGCGTCGATCGCAATGTCGCAATCCGCGACGTTGCCGCCATTCCCGACTGAGACGATTTTGCTTTCTGCCATTACGACCGTGTCGCCGCGCGCGACCGGTGCGGCGAGATCGCCGCTCAGGATTTTTCCGATGTTGAAGACCGCTACTTTCATTGCCTCAGTAGCGCCCAGCGTAGGGATTCTCCACGGCGACAGCGGCGACGCGTCGCAACCGCTGGTCCGCGGGGCGTCCGGCCTCCTCGAAGCGCTCTTCCACGATAACGAACGTGCGCCGGGTGCGAAGCTTCACGGCATGATCCTTACGTTCGGGTTTCGGCGATCCTGTGCATTGTCAGCCGATCTGTCAATTCAGTATGCTGACGATGCTGTCTGCGCCGATAGGACCAAGCAGAACCGCATGCTCAATTTCAACGTCGAGGATCGCGTTGGCACGATCGTGATCGAGCGTGCCTCGGCAGGGAATGCCTTCACCGAAGCAATGGTCCGTCAGCTCGGCGAGATCATCCGCCGGGCGGCGGAAGAAGCCGACATCGTGACGCTTTCCGGCGCCGGCGCCGATTTCACTATCGGCCGCGACCGAGGTGAGCCCAAAAGCGGCTCGCCATTCGATGCATTCCGCAACATCAGCGCGCTCAATAAGGCGATCGCGGAATTCCCCGGCCTGCTGATCACCGGCGTCAGAGGCCGCGCGTTCGGCTTGGGCTTCGGGCTGATCATGCGCTCCGATATTGCGATTGCCGCGGCCAACACGCGCTTTGCGCTCGATGAGGTGAAGCTCGGCATTCCGCCGATGTTTATCATGGAGCAAATTCTCGAACACCTGCCGGCGAAACGCGCACTCGATTTCATTCTCACGGGTCGCGAATTCGGCGCCGACGACGCGCTGCAGATCGGGCTCATTTCGCGCGTGGTTGGACCGGACGACCTCGACGGCAGGAGGGGGGAATTCGTCGCAACGCTACGCTCGCGCGGCCGCCGCGTCGTGCTCGCCTGCAAGCGCTATCTGCGCGCGGTTGGCAAAATGCCGCCCGAGGCCCGCTCGGCTTACGCGCTCGTGGAACAGACGCAATTTACCATGGGCGACCCTCAGTAGCGCGGAGTCATGAGCAAAATTCGTCGCGTGCTAGTGGTGGGCGGCGGCGTCGGCGGGCTCACCGCGGCGACCGCATTCGCCCAGCGTGGCGCCGAGGTCGTGCTTGTCGAGCGTCGTCCGGCTTTCGCGGTGCCAGGCGTTGGCCTAGGCCAGCCGGCGAATGCGCTTCGCATTTACGACGCCCTCGGCGTGCTTGAACCGATCCTCGCGACCGGTTTCGTCTACGACCACATGTGCATTTTCGATGCGAACCGGGAACTCATTGTCCGCCATAAGTTCCTGCTCGGCGATGACCGCGTGCCCGCCGTCTGCGCCCTATCGCGCCTCGAACTACACGACATCTTGCTTGCCGCGGCGCAACGCGCTGGTGTCGAGGTGCGGCTGGGCACCATGGTGCAGGAAATGTGCGACGAAGGCGAGCGCGTCGTCGCGGAATTCTCGACCAGCCGCGCCGAATCCTTCGATCTCATCGCCGGCCTCGACGGTATCCGCTCGGCTACCCGCACGTATCTTGTCGGCACCGCCTTCGTGCCGCGGCCCTCGGGCTACGGCGCCTGGCGGCTGCAGGTCCCACGGCCGGGCTACGTGAAGGGGATGGAATTTCTGCAAGGCATCGGTAGCAAGGCCGGCGCCATGCCGCTCAGCAACGATCTCATGTATCTCTTTCACATCCGTCCGGAGGCACCGGATGCGGTGTTCGCTCGCGAGGATTACCCGCGGCTCCTGCGCGAGCGACTCGCGCAATACGGCAGCTATGTCGCGGAGATCCGCGCCTCGCTCGATGCCAGTTCCGACATTGTCTACAGCCCGATCGAGCCGATGCTGCTGCCGTGGCCATGGTTTCGCGGACGGGTGGTGATCGGCGGGGATGCGGCGCATGTTTTCCCGCCGCATCTCACCCAAGGCGCGGCGATGGCGGCGGAGGACGGCTACGTGCTCGCGGCCGAGGCGCTGGCGGACGACGTGCCGCTTGAACACCGCTTGGTGCGCTATTCACAAAAGCGTTACGCCCGCTCAGCTTTCGTCTATGCCTTCGCTCGCCAGTGGATGGACGATGAGCAATCCGTGCGCACCGCGCGGGACCTCGCCGAGGCGAAGGCGGAAATGGCGCAGAACGCCTCGGCGCGCATCGCCGCCAGCGACCGGATTCTCAATGCGCCGATTCTTTGAGGCGAGCGGCTTCACCCCTCGCAAACTCCGCGGCCATAGGTCCAGCAGCGGATCGAGCCGCGGATCACTTCCGGGAATTCGCGCGCCTGCGAGCAGCCGAATCGGGCGAAGATCGAGGCACGACACTATATCAATGAGCTGCTGGGCGCCGGTTGATCCGTTTGTCACGGTGATTAGCCCCCGCTGAGTGGTCCGGGTGGAATGTTAGTTTAGGGTTGGCGTTTCGCCAGCGTGGGGTGGTGGGCGTAGCGCAGCCGGCCACGCGCACCGCTCTGGGCCGTAACTCGCTGAGGATGTCTTGGCCGGGTTTAGTGGATGGCGGATCAGGCCCTTAACTGCGCTTGATATCTTTCCGTAAAATGCGCTTTATACGGAAAGTTGTCCTCAGACATGGGGCATTTGTCATGGAAATCCGCGACCTGCTCGCCACCCCTCAACCATCGTAAATCGGACAGTTACGCCGCGCCGACCGCGTAACGCCGATCTGCGGGAGCGGGAATATCTAACCCCGAAGGAAGTCGACCGTCTCCAAGATGCCGCTCGTAAGCATTCCCGGTACGGTCACCGTGACGCGACCGCAATCCTGATCGCCTATCGCCACGGCTTACGCGCCAGCGAGCTCTGCGAATTGACCTGGAATATGATCGAGCTTGATAGCGGCCGTATCCATGTGGTGCGTGCCAAGAACGGCGTCGATAGCACGCACCCGCTCACCGGCAAGGAGATCAGGGCCCTTCGGCAGCTACGGCGGGAGAACCTGCAGAGCCGCTTTGTCTTCAACACCGAGCGCAGCGGGCCGGTGACGAGGGCCTGGTTCCTCAAAATGGTTCGCCGGACAGGCGAATTGGCCAAACTTCTTTTCCCAATCCATCCGCACATGCTGCGCCATGCCTGCGGC
>Ga0306920_100015955_pt1 | contig 10322 bp, 11 predicted proteins | sample flu12Cox44000170_FD_204666 | JGI IMG/M metagenome (GOLD analysis project Ga0306920, IMG submission 204666) | Lab enrichment of tropical soil microbial communities from Luquillo Experimental Forest, Puerto Rico - flux4day.12C.oxic.44.000.170 (v2)... | ecosystem: Environmental > Terrestrial >...
CAGTTGGAGCAACCGATGCAGCGCGGTTTCAGCGAACTCTGCACCACTCCATCGGGCGTTTTCTTGATGGCGTCAGCCGGACAGACGCGCGCACAGATAGGATCTTCGCAATGCATGCAAACCTGGGGCGCCGTCTGCACGCTGTCCCGGCGCTCGATCGTTTCCAGGTGAATCATGGAGACACCACGGTGCGTGTCGCACTCAGTGCAGGCTTGTACGCAAGACTGGCATCCGATGCAGCGCGAGTAGTCGATGTAGAAGTTGCGCTCGCTCAACGGACGCCTCCGGCCTGCACGTCAAGTTCGGCGATGGCGTCGTGCGGCTGTTGTACGCGGGTCACCCTCACTGCGCAAATCTTGAATTCGGGAATATTCGACACGGGATCGATGGCGCGAATCGTCAAGTTGTTAGCCGAGCGGTCCAGCGGCCAGTGGTAAGGAACGAACACTGTGTCGGGCCGAATCGTCTTTACGACCTGCGACCGCACCACCACGCTGCCGCGCCGGCTTTCCACCTTCACAAAGTCGCCGTCCTGCACGCCCAGTTTCTCTGCCAGGCGGGGATGCATCTCGCACAAAGGCTGCGAATATTGGTCGACCAATCCACCGATGCGGCGCGTCTGTGTGCCCGAGAGGAAGTGCGATACGACGCGGCCAGTCGTGAGAATAATGGGATAGTCATCGTCCGGCATCTCTGCCGAGGGACGCCACTCGACTGGAATGAAGTGCGCCTTCCCGTCGGGATGACCGAACTTGCCGCCTTCGTAAAGCCGGGGCGTCCCCGGATGCGACGTTTCAGGGCAGGGCCAGAACAGTCCGTTATTTTCTTCGATCCGCTCCCAGGTCATCCCGTTGTAATCGGAAACACCGCCCTTGGACGCGACGCGCAGCTCCTCGAAGATTTCGCGCGGCGAACTGTAATTGAATTTGTCACCCTGGCTGAGACGCCTGGCGATTTCGCAGATGATCTTCCAGTCCTCGCGCGCTTCACCCGGAGGATTGACAACCTTGCGGTGGCGGATCACACGACCCTCTACATTGGTCGTGGTACCTTCGTCTTCCTCCATCAGCGAGCCGGCAAGCACGATGTCGGCATAGTGCCCGGTCTCCGACAGGAAGAAGTCGATGTTGACGTAGAATTCCAGCTTTTCCAGCGCCTCCCGCACGTAGTTGGCATCGGGCAGAGAAACCGACGGATTGAAGCAGATGGAGAGCAGGGCTTTGATTTTGCCTTCATGAATCGCTTCGACGAGCGGCATGGCAGAAAGACCTTTACCGGGAATCGACTCTTCCGGCACGCCCCACACACCGGCGATGTACTTGCGATGCTCAGGATTGGAAATGTCGCGGCTTCCGGGCAGTTGATCGCACTTCTGCCCCTGCTCGCGTCCGCCCTGGCCATTGCCCTGGCCGGTGATCATGGCATAACCGCAGCCTTCGCGTCCTATGCGACCACTGGCGATGACCAGGTTGATGGCGGCGACGCAATTTTCCACGCCCTTGGAATGGTGCTCGATGCCGCGCGCGTGCAGCAGGAAGCTGGTGGGCGCCGGGCCCCACAACTCCGCCGCGCGCACGATCATCTCCGCGGGAACGCCTGCAATGTGTGACGCGTATTCGGGCGTATATTTCTTCACCGTCTCGGCGACCTGCTCGAAGCCGGTGGTGTGCTCCGTAATGAAGTCGCGGTCGATCCAGCCTCGCTCGATCATCACATGCAGCATCCCGTTGAAGACCCCGATGTCTCCGCCGGATCGTACTGGTATATACAGGTCGGCATTGCGCGCAATCGGCGTCAGCCGCGGGTCAAGGATGATAAGCTTGCTGCCCTGCTCGCGTGCCTGCCAGAGGTAATCGGTCGTGATGGGAGCACATTCGGCGACATTGGCCCCCGCCACCAGGATGACCTTTGCCTTGGGAATGTCGGACCACGGATTGGCGCTGCGATCGATGCCGAAGACTTTCTTCGATGCGGCACCAGCGGAAACCATGCACAGGCGCCCGTTGTAGTCGATATTGGCAGTGCGCGCGGCGACGCGGGCGAACTTGCCCATCAGATAGGCTTTTTCGTTGGTCAGTGACGCCCCTGTGAGCAAGGCAAAGGCGTCGTTGCCGTAGGTTTCCTGGATACGCCGGATCTCGCTGGCCACACGGTCCAGAGCTGCATCCCAGGTGATGGGTTCGAATCCCTTGCCTGGAACCCGCTGCAGCGGATGCTTGAGGCGATCGGGGTGTTCGTCCTGCATATAGCGCTTTACGCCCTTGGGACAGAGTTTGCCGAAATTGAAGGGAAAGTCCTCCCAGGGCTCCCAGCCCACGACCTTGTTGTTACGCACACGCAATTGAATGCCACATTGCTGGCCGCAAAAGCAGCAGTGTGTCTTCACCATCTTGTCTTGTTCTTCGGAAGCCACCCATCCACCCGCAGGAACGCGGTTCAGGCTAGGACCGAACTGCTTCACAATCTCCGGAATTTCAACGGGAATTTTAGCCATACATCAAAATCCTGCGAAGCGTTGCGCTTCGGCTTCGGGCGTGCGCCAGAGTGCATCCTGGGTTAGGGCCAAGTTCTTGCGGCGGCACTGCGGACAGACATCCTGATAATGTGTACCGTCGTCCAGTTGATACTGAATGCCGAGAGCCTTCTGTACAGTCTTCAAGTCGCCAGCTTGCAGTAGTGAGGCGTAAGGCTGTCCGCAACGCACGCAGTATGCAGGGCCACCCTCCTCGCCCTCACGTTTGTAAAAGTCGATACCCATCTGTGCCGGGCGCTGGAAAATGTGGAAGAACTTCCCAAAAGGCAGATACAACAGCGTGAAGATGACGGTCGCAGCGTGAAGCTGCGACAAGAAGCCATAGTGCAGTCCACTCATTAGATGAGTCGATGCGGTAAGAAACAGGCCCGTAACCGAGATGGCAAACAGCAGAATCAGGGGCAGCATATCGTTGGCGAACTGCTGGACGCTCCACGCACCGCGATCACTGCCTCGCCGCCAAAGTGCCAAAAAGACACCGATCAGCACCATGACGGCGCAGATGTCGAGGATGTTGAACGCCAGCGGAGCGAGGAGCGAATTCAGCGGAAAACTAGCGACGTGGATGCCAAAAACGAAGGCCTGGTAGATCCCTTGATCTTCGCGGCCTGTCTCGAAGCGAATCCAGCCGAACGAAAGGGGAAACGTAACGGCTGCGGCAAGAATACAACCCCACGCCAGGAACCAATGTGCAGCCCAGCGCGTCTTCGACCTACGCTCGATGAAGCGCTGCAATACGACATTGTTCCAGGTAACGCTAATGAGACGCGCCAGATTTGCAGGAAGGCGACGAGGTTCCAGGAAGATTTGCCATCCGCGAAACCAATACATCCTCGTCGGCGGGCGGCGCAGCCACATAGCGTAGCGGTAGCCAAGGCCGAATCCTGCAAAGACAGTTGCGCCCGCGTAGGAGATAAGAGCGGGATCGAAATCCCTGAGGCCGCGGCTGCCGACGACGATGCCGACGACCAACAGAACCGCAGCCGCAAGACCCCAAAAGAGCGAGTGCGCTGTATCGGAGCCCGACGGCGGCAGATCGATCGGCTTTAGGCGGCTCATGATTCAATTTGCGGCTGCCGGTTCCGGCTCCCGTACAGCAGAACTGCGAAGCAACACTGCCAAACAGCATAGGGCAAAACCGCACAGCAAAACAAAGCCCAGGGTGAAGCTGCCTGTCTGCTGCTTGATCACCCCTAATACCAGCGGCGGGAAGAACCCGCCCAGTCCTCCCCATGCGCCAACCAGTCCGGTCACCCCGCCAACTGCTTTGGGGAAGTATTCCGGAACAAGTTTGAAGACCGCCCCATTGCCCAACCCGATGGCTGCGGCCATTCCCAAGGCGCCGATGGTAAAGGTGGACATCAGCGGGCAGGCGAGAAAGATCGCCATGGCCGCCGTCACAGGAAACACCCACTTCAAAATTGTACGCCCGCCGATCTTATCGGCTAGCACGCCGCCCACCGGACGCATGGCCGTCGCCAACACGACGAAGCCAGCGGTGCGGAAGCCAGCGTCTTGCGGCGTCAGCTTGAAGACTTCGGTCAGCAGCGTGGGGAGATAAACCGCCATGGCAACGAACCCGCCGAAGGTAAGGAAGTAGTACAAGCTGAGCACCCAACTGCGCTTGTCATTCAGCGGACGGATGATCTCGGCGAACGATTTTGCAGGTCCGCGGCTGGGGGCGTTTCGCGCCATTAGTGCGAAGATCACCAGCCAGGCGGAGAGCAACACCCCGAAGGCCCAGAAGCCCCACTTAAACCCGGCCGCGGCCGCCAGCACAGGCGAACCGTAGGCCGCCAGCGACTGACCAATGTTGCCAGCACCGAAGACTCCTAGCGCGAAGCCCTGGCGCTCGGGTGGATACCATCCGTTTACGAACGACACGCCGACGGAAAAACTGGCCAAGCCAACACCGATGAAGAACCCGTAGGTCACGAGTTGCGAGTAACTGCTGACTCCGCCCAAGAGAAATGCCGGGATGATGGAAAACAGCATCACGAGACTGAAGACAATGCGGCCGCCGAAGCGATCGGTAAGAATGCCCAAGGGAATGCGGCCAAGCGAACCCAGCAGCACCGGAATGGCAATGGCGATGCTCTTTTGCACCGGGGTCAGGGCCATGTGCTTGCTGATGATCGGCATCATCGCCGACATGGAACCAAACACGGCAAAGCACAGCGAGAACGCGCCCGTGCCGAGAACCAGTTGGAAGCTGGCGGAGGACTTGTCTTGCATTGGGGCACTCCAGTTATTGCGATCTGGTGCGACTACTTTGAAGCGGCCGCTGACGGTCGTTTGCGGCAGATTCTACGATAAGCGGCAGCCGAACGCAGTGAGAATGACTTATGTCACCGCAGGTCGGGTTGCATTCTTTGCAGCGCGAGTCACCGGCCCTGCTCCATCGCGATCGCACCGGGGAACAAAATGTTGTTTTCCAGGTGAATGTGCTGGTGGAGATCAGCCTCAAGTTCAGCCAAGGCCCTGTAAAGCGTCTGATAGCTAACGCATGCGTCCGCCGGAGCGGCATAGCCGCCGCTGGCGTCACGCATGGCACGCAATGCGTCGCCGGCAGAGTCATGCTCGTACATCATCATCGAAACCGGGTTCTGTAAGGTGCCGAATCGCGGCGGCAGAATAGGCTGCTTTTCGATGACAGATTCCTCGATCCGAACGATATAGGGAAACAGCATCATCTCCTCTTTCATCATCTGCATGGTCACAGCAAGCGTCAACTGATGGGGTTTTGGCCCAGTTTTGGCCCAGTTTCGGCGGTTTTGCACCGAAAGCGGGCAATCCGTCGTAGAGTCGCATACTGGAAGTGATTTAGAATCAGTGAAGCACTAGAGTCGGGGCGTAGCGCAGCCTGGTAGCGCACCTGCCTTGGGCGCAGGGGGTCGGAGGTTCAAATCCTCTCGCCCCGACCAATCTTTGCAATCAGTTGGCACGGTCGCCTCCCGCTTCCGCGTTCCATCGCGGTCGAAATCGCGGCTGCTCTGATTCTGCCGCCGGAGCGGTGATGGTTTCCACCGCGCTGCGCAGCTCTTCCAGCGTGAAGTGCCCGTATCTGGCGGCCATCTTCACCATCGTCGAATCACTCCAGCCCACAATCTTGGCTATCTTGGTGATGGGCACTCCGGCTTCCACCATGCGCGAGACGCTGGTGTGCTTCAAGTCGTGAAAGCGGCACTGGACGCCCGCCCGCTTCTTGGCGAATTCGCCTCCTTGACGCTGGCGATGGGTTGGGTTGGGTCGGTGGCGTAGGTGGCCGGCTCGAACCTGTCGCCCGCCGCCCCGTAGCGCTCCGCCGGGAAGACAAAGTGCTCGCCCTGCCGGCCAGGGAACTGCTCCGCCCACATTTTCAGCACCTCCAGCGCCTTCGCGTTGAGCGGGATGATGCGGCCTGTGCCGGCTGGCGTCTTGTCCCTGCCGAATTGAATGCAGCGGTTGGTGAAGTCAATCCACTTCCAGCGCAGGGTGCGGATAACGTTTTTCCGCGCCCCGGTTTCGATTGCGCAGACGACGAAAGGAAACAACACGCGGGAACGCGAGCGGTTGCATTCCGCCAGCAGACGCGCCTCATCGTCCGGCGCTAGTTTGTGGCCGATGGAGTCCGGCTCCGGCAGCATCGCCACCTTGTCGTCGGCATCCTCCTTGAGCCGCGCCCACAGTGAGCCCATGACGCTGCGCAGGAATCCGACTTCGATGTTGACCGACCGTGGTGCCGCTCCCTCAGCGATGCGTAGTTTCTGGTAGTCGCGAATGTCCTCCGGCTCGATGTCGCGCAGCAAGCGGCCACCGAAGGCGGGAAGCAGATGGGACTGCGCCAGCTCCGCCATGGCCAGGGTCTTGGGTTGCCACTCCGCTGCCTTCCGCTCCAGATACTTTTCAGCGGCCACGGGGAACAGCAGCGCGGGCTTTTTCTTCTTGAATCCGGCTGCGCCTTCTTCCAGCTCGCGCCGCCGCTCGCGCTCCATCCTCGCGGCCAAGGTCTTGGAGCGCATCCCAGTGTTCTCGCGGATGCGCTGGCCGTCAAAGTGAAAGTTGAACACCCACGTCTTCTGTCCTTTTGGTCGATAAAGAGTCATTTTGCCTATTTTCCTTTCTTGGGTTGTGTTGGTTGTACGGATGACGACGGCTCAAGCCGTCGCTTCGGTGGAGAAGGTTTGGCCCGGTTGGCGTTCCACCAGCGCAGTTTCGCTTTCCGGGCGGCCAGGTCGGAGCATTTCTTGCTGCAGTATTTCTGTCCTTTCCGCGCCGCCATGAAATACGGTGCTGCACAATCGGGATTGCGGCAGAGAAGCGCCCGCCTGAGGTTTTGCCGGAAGTGCAACAACACCTGTTCCAGGGCGGAAGGCTGCTCAGGTGGTGGGGGCGCTTCGCCGGTTGACCCGGTTTCCAGGTGGTAGAGAGCCTCTGCGTCGTGTAAGTACCAATCGCGGTCGCGCTCGGTGGAAGCATGCCAAGCCTTCCGCAGAAGGACGCCCATCACAATCAGAGTGTTCGGCTCATCGAAGCTGCCATGGGGTGTCTGGAAGATTCCAGGATAGCGTTGCCCGAGTTTTTCATAAGCGGCCTCGGCGGCCTCGCTGTTCAGGTCAGCTTTCAAGTTCGCGCAGTCTCGCAGAAAGCGGAACGCACGGCTGCGATTCAACCTTTGCTCCGGGGCAGAACTAGAAGGTAATCGCGGTTTTTTGCTGCGTGACTGTCTAGACTTTTTCTCTTGCATCACCGTCTAGAATGCATTATTCAAGAATAGTATGCAACGGAAATCCGTAGGGAGTGGCAAATGGTGAAAGCGAATCGCAGATTACTAAGACTTCCGGAGGCGCGAGACTATTTGAACGGGGCCGTCAAATTGTCCACTTTGCGGCAATGGGTTTGGCTGCGCAAAGTCGAGGCCATTCGCGTCGGCAAGTCGGTTTGTATCGCGCAGGACACTCTCGACCGAATCGTCCAGGAAGGCACACTGCCGGCGTTGAAGCTTAAGAGGGGCAAACGATGAAGACCAGCGGACACCAGGACGGCGTCCGGAACGGTTCGAGAGCTTCGCTATGATTACAAAAAATTAAGGCCTGCCGCAGCAGGCCTTAACACTGGAATTAGGAGGCTTCGAGAGGACGATTCTCGATGAACCACCAAACCACAACGTCACCACCGCGAGGACAGCGTATGACGCTTCGACGCTCAGACCATAACACGACCATTCTCGACGCCGCAAGACCGCCGCCCGCCAAACCACCGCACCCAGGCGTGATTAACGTCAACCGCAGATGAGGAGACCAGAGATGAAAAAAGCGTATGACCGTCGTAACTTCCGCGCTGAATCGCGGCGCATTGCCAGCACCGGATGATTTCTACCAGGAGAACGTCGAACACTATCGGCGTTCCGGCAACAAGGCCAGGGGAACTTGCCCATTCCATCAATCCACCAATCGTCGCTCCCATTCTCGACCGCTCTCTCTCGACCTCGGCAAGGGCTTGTTCTACTGCCACGTGTGCAATCTTGGCGGCGACATTCTGAAGTTCGTCATGTTGCGCGACAACTGCGGCTTCATCGTAGCGGCCCGGCGTTTGGGCGTGCTGCGCCCGCTGAGTCAAGCCGAGGCCGAAGTCTACTGGCGCGAACGCCATGCCCAGCAGGAACGCCAACGGCGCAGGGAAGCCGACTTCCGCGAACATCTGGAACTGCTGCTCCGGGAGATGGAAATCGCGGAGGCGACTCGCGATTGGGCCTTGCAGCACCATCACGACGAAGTGCAAGACCTCGCCGAGGAACTCATCGCCAGGGTGGGCGCTGACTACGTGCTGTTGAAAGCGGGCATGCTATGAAAGAGTCCATTGATGGCGCGCAGCTGCTCGCTGACCTAGCGATGTTTTTCCGGAAGTACGTCCGCCTCGCCGACGACGAGTACATCGTGCTCGCGCCTTGGGTCGTACATACCCACGCATGGCGGGCTTGGACTCGCACTCCCTACCTGAACATCACCAGCCCGGTTCAGGAGTGCGGCAAGACGCTGCTGTGTGAGTTGATAGACTTGGTGTCGCCCAATCCGCTGCTCGTCATGTCGATGAGCGCTGCGGTTCTGGCCCGGGAAATCGAAGAGAATCATCCCACCCTGCTCATCGACGAATTCGACCAAATACTGGCGGGTGACAAAGAAACGCTGTCCCTCATCATGGGAGCTATCAACGCCGGCTACCGGAAATCGGGCAAGCGTCTGGTGTCGGTGCCGGTGAAGGGGGGATGGGAATCCAAGTCGCTCTCCGTGTTCTGCCCCAAGGTGCTCAGCGGCATTTCAGGACTGCCGGCAATTACCGCCAGCCGTTGCATCCCCATCCACATGCAGCGCATGAAACGCGGTGACCGCGTGACCGACATCGACGAGTACATCACCGAGCCGGAAGCCAATGAGCTATCCGGGCGGTGTGAGGCATGGAGTAAGGCTCACTTGAAACAGTTGCGCGATGCGCGACCGACTGGGCTTGATACGTTGGGCGACAGGCAGCGCGAAGTCTCACGGCCACTACTGGCGATTGCCGACGAGGCTGGGAAGGAATGGGGGGAACGGGTGCGCGACGCCCTAGTGCGGCTGTTCACCGCCAGGGCGGATGAACCCGACAGCAACATCCGGATTCGGTTGCTGCACGACATGCGAGACGTCTTCGGCGAGAACCAGCGGATTTCAAGCAAGGAAGCGGTGGCGCGATTGGGGGCGGACGCCGACGCGGTGTGGTCGTCTTGGGGAAGGTCAGGAAAGCCCATCAACCAGAGCCAACTGGCGAAGCAGTTAGTTAACTTCGGCGTAACCCCCAGAGTCCAACGCAACGACGACGACACGCGCCTTCGCGGTTACGACCGGGCGCACTTTGAAGACCTCTGGGAACGCTATCCCAAACCCGCCTCTACCCCCACACCCCCCTTTCAGAGCGTGACAACCGTGACAACTCCTATAAACATTGACGAAAACGCGATTTCCAGACCGTACCAAGAATCCTTTTGTCACGGTCTGAAAAACGCCCCAGACCCGCATGAACAGCGGACTGTCACACCTGTCACGGTTCAAAAGGGGGGTATGGGGATAGAGGGGGTAGGAGCGGCCTGCCCGGTGCACCACGAAAACACCACTTGGTGGCAGCTTCCTGACGGCAGTTTGGTTTGTCAGCGCTGTCACCCCAAACTTGGAGGAGGCGGAAATGGAGCGGCGTGAAGTTTACTAAAGAGTTAACACCCCGACAGGGGCAACAAGCTGTGCTGGAAGGAGCGAAATCCGTCGAACGGCGATTGCCGGCGAAGATTGCACACCCAGGAGCAAGGCCAGAAAGAGAGAGAGCGCATGAACACAGAAGAAAAACAACGGGCATTCCTGCGAGCCTTGACGGACAAGGCGCTGCGAGGACTTTTCTGGGAAAGCTGTTTCGCCATTCAACGAGCGGAGAAGGTTGAAACCAGCCAAACCCTGTGCCGCGACGTGGTGCAGGAGCAATACCGTCGCTCCGGCAAGTCATGGACACAGCACTCGGAAGGAGACTTGCAGAACATTCTTTACGCGTGTGAGATGGCCTCGTCGCCCGAGGTACTGGGCGTGGTGTTGCTGAGAGCCTCGTGGGGAGCACCATGGTGGAGCGACAAGGCGGTGCCGGGGCTTGACGAAGAGGTTGCTAACAAGTCACTCCGAAATTTCCGGAGCCATCAATACTCAGGACTCTGCAATCTTCCGACAGATTACCGCCAAACTAACACTTACCGGAATTCCGGAGGTGCAAGGAGCGCGACCATGGCCGCTCAGAA
>Ga0306920_100015957_pt1 | contig 10322 bp, 10 predicted proteins | sample flu12Cox44000170_FD_204666 | JGI IMG/M metagenome (GOLD analysis project Ga0306920, IMG submission 204666) | Lab enrichment of tropical soil microbial communities from Luquillo Experimental Forest, Puerto Rico - flux4day.12C.oxic.44.000.170 (v2)... | ecosystem: Environmental > Terrestrial >...
CGCCCTCCGGAGGACGCGGTCGGGCCCGTTCGCGCTCGGCGACGCCCGCCCGCTGACGGATGTGCTGCAGGCGCTGGCCACGGCGGACGCCGGGGCTCTCCCTGCCGTCTCGCTCCCCGATGCGCTCGCGCACCTCGACCGAAGGATCGTCAGCGCCGAAGCGGCGCGGGACCTGCGGCTCGGCCGCAAGATCCCCTGGGGGGCGGTGGGGGGCGAGGGTCCGGGCCGGGTCTGTGTCATCGACCCCGCGGGGGCGCTGGTGGCCGTCGCCGAGCCCCGCGCGGACGGCCTGGCCCGTACCTTGCGCGTTTTCGGACAGTCGTCAGCTGTCCTACATTGACGGAGACGTAGTTTTCTGGGACATTCACAGGACTCAAAAAGCAAAGAAGATCAGAAAAATGGCCCTCGCAGCAGAACGCAAAGCGGCAGTCGTTCAGAAGTTCGCACGGAAGCCGGGCGACACCGGCTCTCCGGAAGTCCAGATCGCGCTACTTTCCGAGCGGATCTCGTACCTTACCGAGCACTTCAAGTCGCACGCGAAGGATCACCACTCGCGTCGCGGCTTGCTCATGCTTGTCGGCCAGCGGCGGCGTCTCTTGGACTACCTCAAGACCAAGAACGTCGATCGCTATCGCGCCGTCATCCAGTCGCTCGGCATCCGCAAGTAGGGAGATCGGGACGCGCGCGCAGGCCGGCGGTGCGCCGCCGGCCGCGGCTTGGTTTCGGGAAGAGCGTTGGTTCTTCCGGCCGGCCGAACGCACGCATTGAGAATGCTGCAGGGGCCCAGAGACAAGGGAGAGACACATGTTCGTTCGTGAAGGCGTAAATTTCGGCGGCAAGGAGCTCAGCATCGAGACCGGCCGCATGGCCAAGCAGGCCGACGGTTCGGTGGTCGTGCGCTACGGCGACACGATGGTGCTGGTGACCGCGGTGGCGTCGACGTCGATTCGCCCGGGCGTCGACTTCATGCCGCTCACCGTCGACTACCTGGAGAAGACCTCGGCCGCCGGGCGGATCCCGGGCGGCTACTTCAAGCGCGAAGGGCGGATGACGGAGGTCGAGGTGCTGACCTCGCGCCTCATCGACCGGCCGTCGCGGCCGCTGTTCCCCAAGGGCTGGCGGTTCGACACCCAGGTGATCGCGATGGTCGTCTCCACCGATCGCGAGAACGGCTCCGACGTGCTGGCGATGACCGGCGCCTCGACGGCCCTGCACCTGTCGGACATCCCCTGGGCCGGCCCGTACGCGGGCGTGCGCGTGGGGCGGATCGACGGCCAGCTGGTCATCAACCCGACGTTCTCCGATCGCGCGAAGTCCGAGCTCGACCTGGTGGTCGCCGCCAGCCGTGACGCCATCGTCATGGTCGAAGGGAGCGCGGCCGAGGTGAGCGAGGACGTGCTGGTCGACGCGCTGATGTTCGCGCACCAGGCGGCGCAGCCGCTCATCGACCTGCAGGAGAAGCTGCGGGCGGCCGTGGGCAAGGCGAAGCGCGAGTTCGTGCCGCCGGTCAAGGACCCGGAGATCGTCGCCAAGGTGGGCGAGCTCGCCAACCAGAAGATCGAGGCGGCGATGTCCATCCGCGACAAGCAGGAGCGCTACGCGGCGCTCGACGCCGCGGGGAGCGAGACCAAGACGGCGCTCGTCGAGACCTTCCCCGAGCGCGGCGCCGAGGTCGGCGAGGCGTTCGAGTCGGCGAAGAAGAAGCACCTGCGCGAGCTGGTGCTCAACACCGGGCGCCGCATCGACGGGCGGGCCACGACAGACATCCGCACCATCACCTGCGAGGTCGGGGTGCTGCCCCGCACGCACGGGTCGTCGCTGTTCACGCGCGGCGAGACGCAGGCGCTGGTCACCACGACGCTCGGCACCAGCCAGGACGCCCAGCACATCGAGGGGATCACGGGCGACATCGAGAAGCGCTTCATGCTCCACTACAACTTCCCGCCGTTCTCGACGGGCGAGACCAAGCCCTTGCGCGGCGCCAGCCGGCGCGAGACGGGCCACGGCCACCTCGCCGAGCGGGCCATCGCCCGCGTCCTGCCGGGCGAGAAGGACTTCCCGTACACGATCCGGATCGTCTCCGAGATCCTCGAGTCGAACGGCAGCTCGTCGATGGCCTCGGTCTGCGGCGGCATCCTGTCGCTCATGGACGGCGGCGTGCCGATCAAGACGCCCGTCGCCGGCATCGCCATGGGCCTCATCAAGGAGGGAGACCGCGTGGCGGTGCTCTCCGACATCCTCGGCGACGAGGACCACCTCGGCGACATGGACTTCAAGATCTGCGGCTCCAAGCAGGGGGTCACCGCCGTCCAGATGGACATCAAGATCCAGGGGCTGACCCGCGAGATCCTGGAGACGGCGCTCCGGCAGGCGCGCGACGGCCGGGTGTTCATCCTCGGCAAGATGGCCGAGGCGCTGGCCGCCCCGCGCGAGGATCTCTCGCGCCACGCGCCGCGCATCCACACGCTGCAGGTCAAGCCCGACCAGATCCGCGAGATCATCGGCCCGGGCGGCAAGACCATCCGCGGCATCACCGCCCAGACCGGCGTGGCCATCGAGGTGGAGGACGACGGCACCGTCCACATCGCCTCGCCCGACGGCATCGCCGTCAAGAAGGCCATCGACATCATCAAGGGGCTCACCACCGAGCCCGAGGTGGGCGAGTTCTACATGGGGGTGGTCAAGCGGCTCGCCGAGTTCGGCGCGTTCGTCGAGATCCTCCCGGGGACCGACGGCCTCGTGCACATCAGCGAGCTCGACGAGAAGCGCGTCGGCAAGGTGCAGGACATCTGCCGCGAGGGCGACGAGATGGTGGTGAAGGTCATCGCCATCGACCGGGCCACGGGGAAGATCCGCCTGTCGCGCCGCGAGGCGCTCAACAAGACCCCCGACGTGGTGCACAACTTCCGCGCCGTCGCGTCGTGACGTAGTGGCGGCCCCGCGGGTCCGGTTTCAGAAGCTGCGCCCGGGGGCCCTCACGCCGCGCTACATGTCCGCGGGCGCGGCGGGGCTCGATCTCGCCGCGGCGCCCGACGGGCCGATCGAGATCGCGCCCGGCGGTCGGGCGGCGGTGCCGACGGGGCTGGCCTTCGAGATCCCGCCCGGCTTCGAGGGGCAGGTGCGCCCGCGGTCCGGCCTGGCCCGGAAGCTCGGGATCACGCTGCCGAACGCGCCGGGGACCATCGACAGCGACTACCGCGGCGAGGTGCTGGTGCTGCTCATGAACCTCGGGGCCGAACCGTTCGTCGTCAAGCCGGGCGACCGGATCGCCCAGCTCGTGATCGCCCCGGTGGTCACCGCGGAGCTGGAAGAGGCGGCGTCCCTGGGCGATACCGTACGGGGCGACGGCGGCTTCGGTCACACCGGCTAGGCTGTTGCCGGCGAGGCTGTTGATCGAGAGCCGGGCTCGTGCATAATTATGCGCGACATGGATAGCGGGTCTCGGGTCTCGGTCGGTATCGTCGGCGTCTCCGGCTACTCGGGGATGGAGGTGGCGCGTCTCGTCGCCGCGCACCCGTCGTTCGCGCTCAAGCTCGCGGTGAGCGACAAGTGGGCGGGGAGCGCGATCGGCGATCGTCTCCCTCTCGGTGGCTCGACGGGCAGCGTGCGCGTCCGCCCGCAGGGCGACGCCGCGACGTCGGCGGGGCTCGCCGGCCTCGACCTCGTCTTTCTGTGTACGCCCGCCGAGGTGTCGCTGGCGCTCGCGCCCGTGGCCTTGGAGGCGGGGGCGCGGGTGGTCGATCTGTCGGGGGCCTTCCGGCTGGCCGCGGATGAATATCCACGCTGGTACGGGTTCGCCCACGGCCGGCCGGACCTGCTCGGCACGGCCTGCTACTCGATGCCCGAGGCGGCCGCCTCCGGCGAGCTGCGCGCGGCGCGCCTGGTCTCGAACCCCGGCTGCTACGCGACGGCGGCCACGCTGGCCGTGCTGGCGCTGCTCCGGGGCGGCGTGATCGAGCGGCAGGGGATCGTCGTCGACGCCAAGAGCGGCACCACCGGGGCGGGGCGGAAGGCGAGCGAGGAGTTCTCGTTCTCCGAGGTGGACGGCGACTTCCGCGCCTACCGTGTCCTCAGGCACCAGCACACGCCCGAGATCGAGCGGACGCTCGGCCTCGCCGGGTACGGGCCGCTCAAGCTGACGTTCACGCCCCACCTCCTCCCCACGCGGCGGGGGATCCTGGCCACGGTCTACGGGCGGCTCGTGCCGGGCAAGACCGGGGCCGACGCCCAGGCCGCGGTGCGGGCGTTCGTCGCCGATCGGCCGTTCCTGCGGGCGGTGAAGCCCGAAGAGGTACGCCTCCAGGCGGTGGTGGGGACGAACCGGGTCCTGCTGGCGGCCGACGCCGACCCGGAGCGCGGGACGGCGCTCGCGTTCTCGGCGCTCGACAACCTGGTCAAGGGGGCGGCGGGGCAGGCGATCCAGAACGCAAACCTGATGCTGGGACTTCCAGAGACGGCGGGGCTCGACGGCCTGCCGGGGAGCGCACCGTGAAAGAGGAGAGCAAGTCGTCGGCGGCGAAGAGCTTCACGCCGCCGCTGGGGTTCAAGTTCGCCGCGGTGGCGGCCGGCGTGCGCGAGGCCGGGGCGGCGCGGCGCGATCTGGCGCTGGTGGCCTCGGAGATGCCGGCCTCGGGGGCGGGCGTGCTCACGGTCAACCGGATGCGCGCGGCGCCGGTCAACCGGGCCGCGGGCCTGTTGCCGGCGGCGGGCATCCGGGCGATCGTCGCCAACAGCGGCAACGCCAACGCCCTCACCGGCGCGGCGGGCATCGCCGACGATCGCGCCATGGCGGAGGCGGTGGGCAAGGCGCTGGGGGTGGGGGCCGAGGCGGTGGTCACCGCGTCGACCGGCGCCATCGGTGTGCGGCTGCCGATCGAGCGGATCACCGCCGCGGCGCCGGCGCTGGTGGCGGCGCTCGGCGACGACGTCGTCGGGGCGGCGGAGGCCATCCGCACCACCGACCTGCGCACGAAGGTCGCCTTCCGGGAGTTCGACATCGGCGGCAAGACCGCCCGCTTCGCGGCGATCGCGAAGGGGTCCGGGATGATCCACCCGCAGATGGCCACGATGTTCTGCTTCATCGCCACCGACGCGAAGGTCGCGCCGGAGGTCCTCCAGGCGGCGCTGGCCCCGGCCGTCGAGGAGACGTTCAACACCATCACCGTCGACGGCGACATGTCGACGAACGATTGCGTGATCGCGCTGGCCAACGGCGCGGCGGGCGGCCCGCTCATCGAGCGCGGGAGCCCGAGCGCCGCGAAGCTGCAGGCCGCGCTCACCGGCATCTGCGCCGAGCTCGCGCGCGCGATCGCCGCCGACGGCGAGGGGGCGACGAAGCTGCTGGTCGTCGACGTGGCGGGCGTGCCGGACCGCGCCGTGGCCGGCGACCTCGCCCGGGCCGTCGCCGGCGGCAGCCTGGTGAAGGCCGGCCTGTTCGGCGGCGACCCGTCGTGGGGGCGGATCCTGGCCGCGCTGGGCGCCCGCATCGGGGCCCGCGGCTTGGCGCTCGACCCGGCGGGGGTCACGCTCGACATCCAGGGGATCCGCGTCTTCGAGCGCGGCGGGGTGGCGGCGTTCGACAAGGACGATCTCAACGGCCGTATGCAAAAGGCGGAGATCGCCGTGCGGCTCGACCTCGGGCTGGGCAAGGAATCGGCGCGCGCCCTCGGCTGCGACCTCAGCTACGACTACGTCAAGATCAACGCGGAGTACTACGGCGGCCCCAAGCAGGCCACGGCGCGGCCCGCGGTGGGCGCCAACCGGCCGCTCGTCGTCGAGGCGCTGTCGTACATCCGGAAGTTCGGGGGCAAGCGCGCGGTCATCAAGTACGGCGGCGCCGCGATGGTCGACCCGGCGCTCAAGCGGAGCTTCGCCGAGGAGGTGGTGCTGCTGCAGTCCGCGGGGCTACGGCCGGTCATCGTCCACGGCGGAGGGCCGGAGATCACCAAGACGCTCGAGAAGATGGGACGCAAGTCGGAGTTCGCCGACGGCCAGCGCATCACCGGGGCCGAGGAGGTCCGGGTCGTGGAGATGGTGCTCACGGGGCGGATCAACACCGAGATCGTCGGCCTCATCAACACCCTCGGCGGCAACGCCATCGGCCTGTCGGGGAAGGACGGGCGCCTGCTCATGGCCCACAAGCTCCAGCCGGAGCCGGGGAAACCCGACCTCGGCTTCGTCGGGGAGATCGAGGCGGTGAACGCTTCGCTGCTCGACCTGTTCCTCGACAAGGGGTACATGCCGGTCATCTCGCCGGTCGGCTTCGGCGTCGACGGCGCCAGCTACAACATCAACGCCGACGTCGCCGCGGGAGAGATCGCCGCCGCCTGCGGCGCCGAGCGCCTCATCTTCCTCACCGACGTCGCCGGGCTGCTCGACGAGCAGGGGAACCTCGTCTCCGAGATCCGGGCCGCGGATCTGGAGGCCCGCCTCGGCAAGACCATCAAGGGGGGGATGCACGTCAAGGCCCAGGCGGTGCTGCACGCGCTCGCGAGCGGCGTGCGCGCCGTTCACATCGTCGACGGCCGCGCCCCGCACAGCGTGGTCGCCGAGCTGTTCACCGACCGGGGCGTCGGCACGCTGGTGACCTGATGCGCGCCGACGAGAGCCGCCGCGACGCCATCAGGGAGATCCTGGCCCGCGGCCCGGTGACCACCCAGGCCGAGCTCCGCCGCCGCCTCGGCGCGCGCGGCATCCGCGCCTCGCAGGCCACGCTGTCGCGCGACATGGCCGCGCTGCGCGTCGTCCGCGCCGCCGGCGCCGGCGGGCCCCGCTACGTCATCGACGGCGACGACGGCGCGCTCCCGCTCGAGCCGGTGCGCCGCCTGGTCGACGGCGTCGACAGCAACGGCGTCCTCGTCGTCGTCCGCACCAAGGCCAGCGCCGCGTCGACTGTGGCCCGGGCTCTCGACGAAGCCGGTCTCACCGAGGTGCTCGGAACCCTCGCCGGCGACGACACCGTGTTCGTCGCGCCTCGGCGGGTCGGCGGCGGCCAGGCCCTCGCCCGCCGCCTGCGCGGCGTCCTCGGCCTCGGGTCCTAGCGGTCCGGATTACGGCCTCGAGAAGGGGTTGTGCACGTCGACCCCCGTGCGCTCCACCTGGCGGACGTTGCGCGTGACGAGGGTCATGCCGTGAGCGATCGCGGTCGCCGCAAGCAATCCGTCAACGGGCGGAAGCGGGTCCGGAACACTCAGCCGACCCCACAGGTCGGCGACGCGTCCGTCTATCGGAATGACCCGATCGGCGTAGCTCTCCACGGTTACGGCTAGCCAACGGTCGAGCCGCTGGGCAGCGGTTGGGTCCCGACGGCGGAGCTGTTCGATCCCCTGTCGGAGCTCTCCGACGACCAGCACGGACAGAAACAGGTCGGAGGGATCCGCGTTCGCGCACCACGCGGAGACACCTTCGTTGGCGCGAGAGCCCTTGCGGAGCTCGGACACGACGTTCGTGTCGAGCAGGAACTTCACAACCTCACGGTCCGTCCGCGGCGTCGCGGAATCTCGAAGTCGCGGTCATCCCCGACGTCTGGCATGGCGAGGAGGTGCTGCTTGAAGTCTTTGGTGGGGCGCCGTTGCAGCGCCTCGCGAAGAATTTCGCGGTGCTCCGCTTCAGACGATCGGCCATGGCGGGCCGCGCGGGCGCGCAGGAGGTCCACGATCTCCTTATCGATGTTGCGGACGATCAGCTGCGCCATGCTATCAATGATAGCAAAGGTCGCCCGCCCTGGCATCCGGATGAATCTCGACCTAGGTTGACGCCGCATATGCCGAGCGCCATCGTCGTCCACCGCGTCGGAGGGCCAGAGGAGCTTCGCTTCGAGGAAGTTCCGGAGCCCGTCCTCGGGCCGGGGCAAGCGCGTGTCCGGCAGACGGCGATCGGGCTCAACTTCGTCGACGTCTACGTCCGGACCGGGCTCTACAAGCCACCGGCGATGCCGTTCGTGCCCGGGCAGGAGGGGGCGGGGATGGTCGAGGCGGTGGCGCCCGGCGTGACCGAGGTCGCCGTCGGCGACCGGGTGGCGTACGCCGGGGTGATCGGGGCCTACGCCGACGTGCGCGTGCTGCCGGCGGCGCGCCTCGTGAAGCTGCCCGCGGGGATCGACGATCGGACGGCGGCCGCGCTCATGCTCAAGGGGATGACGGCGGAGTACCTGCTCGTCCGCTGCGTGCCGATCGCGCGCGGCGACACCATCCTGTTCCACGCCGCCGCCGGCGGGGTGGGGAGCCTCGCCTGCCAGCTGGCGCGGGCTCGAGGGGCGCGCGTCATCGGCACGGCGGGCGGGCCGGAGAAGGTGGCGCGGGCGCGCGCCAACGGCTGCGACGAGGTGATCGACTACACCCGCGAGGACGTCGTCGCGCGCGTCAAGACGCTGACCGAGGGACGCGGCGTGCGGGCGGTCTTCGACTCGGTCGGTCGGGACACCTTCGCGGCCTCGCTCGACTGCCTCGGGCGCCGCGGGACGCTGGCGCTGTTCGGGCAGTCGTCGGGCGTGGTGCCGCCGCTCGATCTCGGGCTGCTCGCGGCCAAGGGCTCGCTGTACGTGACGCGGCCTTCGCTGTGGCACTACATCGACACCCGCGAGGAGCTGGTGGCCTCGGCGGACCTGGTGTTCGGCGCGGTCGGCCGCGGCGAGGTGCGCGTGGAGATCGGGCAGACGTTTCCGCTGCGCGACGCGGCGGCGGCGCACCGCGCGCTCGAGGAGCGTCGGACGACGGGATCGACGCTGCTCTTGCCTTGAACGGCCGGCGCGATTTCGTTAGAAGGGGCGGCGGATGATCCCTCGTTACACGCGCCCCCAGCTCGCCGCGCTCTGGTCCGACGCCCACCGCTACGAGACCTGGCTGCGCGTCGAGCTGGCCGCGGCCGCGGCCATGGAGGTGGCGGGGACCGTGCCGGCGGGGACGGCGGCGGCGGTGCGGGAGAAGGCGGCCGGCAAGCTCGACCCGGCGCGCATCCTCGAGCACGAGGAGCGGACGCGGCACGACGTCATCGCCTTCCTGACGCACGTCGAGGAGCTGGCCGGCGAGCCCGCCCGCTGGCTCCACCTCGGCATGACGTCGTCGGACGTGCTCGACGCGTCGCTGGCCCTGACGCTGGTCGAGGCCGCGGACGAGATCTTGGCCGGGGTGGATCTCCTGCGCGCGGCCTGCCGGCGGCGCGCCGACGAGCACCGCGGCACCGTGGCCATCGGCCGCTCGCACGGCATCCACGCCGAGCCGATCACCGCCGGGCTCGTGTTCGCCGGCTTCTACGCCGAGCTCGGCCGGGCGCGGGCGGCGCTCGTCGCGGCGCGCACCGAGATCGCCGTCGGCAAGATCGCCGGCGCGGTCGGGACCTACGCCAACCTCGACCCGGCCATCGAGCTGGCGGCGCTGACCGCGCTCGGGCTCCGGCGCGAGACCGTGCCGACGCAGATCGTGGCCCGCGATCGCCACGCCGGCTACTTCCAGGCACTGGCCCGGCTCGGCACCGCCGTGGAGCGGATCGCGGTGACGGTGCGGCACTGGCAGCGCACGGAGGTCGGCGAGGCGACGGAGGCCTTCGGCAAGGGGCAGAAGGGCTCCTCGGCGATGCCCCACAAGAAGAACCCCATCCTCTCCGAGAACCTGTGCGGCATCGCGCGCCTCCTGCGCGGCTACGGCGCCTCGGCGCTGGAGGACGTCGCTCTCTGGCACGAGCGCGACATCTCGCACTCGTCGGTCGAGCGCGTGATCGGCCCGGACGCCACCGGCCTCGCCGACTTCGCGGTCCGCCGCGCGGCGGGCCTCGTCGACGGCCTGGTCGTCAACGCCGACCGGATGCGCAGGAACCTCGAGCTCACCGGCGGCCTGTTCTTCAGCGAGGCGGTGCTGCTGGCTCTCGTGCACGCCGGCATGGCCCGCCAGGCCGCCTATGAGCTCGTGCAGCGCAACGCCCTCGCCTCCGTCGAAGGCAAGGGGAGCTTTCGCGCGCTGCTGGCCGCCGATCGCGACATCGCCGCCCGCCTCGACGCGGCCGCCATCGACCGGGCCTTCGACCTCGAGCACCACCTGCGCCACGCGAACGCGATCATCGATCGCGCGCTCGCGGACGACGTCCCGTCAACCTCCACCTCCACCGGGAAGGGAACACCATGAGCAAGCCCGTCGACGAGCAGATCCTCCGCGCCCAGCTCGGCAAGACCCTGGGCGCCACCGACTTCCCCGAGCTCGGCGAGAAGTACGAGGGGAAGGTGCGCGACTCCTACGTGCGCGACGGCAAGCGGACGCTCGTCGCCACAGACCGCCTGTCGGCGTTCGACGTCGTGCTCGGCACGATCCCCTTCAAGGGGCAGGTGCTGAACG
>Ga0306920_100015958_pt1 | contig 10322 bp, 12 predicted proteins | sample flu12Cox44000170_FD_204666 | JGI IMG/M metagenome (GOLD analysis project Ga0306920, IMG submission 204666) | Lab enrichment of tropical soil microbial communities from Luquillo Experimental Forest, Puerto Rico - flux4day.12C.oxic.44.000.170 (v2)... | ecosystem: Environmental > Terrestrial >...
ACTGAATGCGATTGTCACGTTGTTAGAAGCAGTTATTTTGACAGGAAAAGCGTCAACGCTAGGGTACGTGAAGCCGGCGATACTCCGTGCCCTGAAGTTAACGATCATGCCCATTGAGAATGGCTCACCTATAGAATCGCGCTTTGTAGTGTCTATCGCCGTGCCCCTACATGCCAACGTCATTATCAGCGGTTCTTCCGCGTGCGCTATGCTCAGCCCGACAATCACAAGTGCCGTTGCTGTTGCTTTCGTCCAAACTGCCTGGCTGACTACATCTGTCCACATGGAGGGGCCGGTTGAGAAGAGGCGGCGAAACCGAGGCAATCACTCATAATTATGAGGTGATCGAAAGGGCGCTGGCGCGCACCCCTGCGCTTCCTTGCTTCGGACATCAGATCCCAAAACATGACACGAGCATCAATTTCCATGAACACCCGACTTAAGACGAAACTGGGCCGCCATCCCGATGAAGAGCAACGACTTTACGATAGGCAGCGGACCGCGATCCGCGCCAACGAAGATCCAGAGAGAGAGCTAGCCGGCCCTTCGCAACCCTCAAACAATTGTTGGTCAAGGGCCCTTACTCCCACCGGCGCGTGAATTGCAGGCAACAGCGGTAGTCTGTTGGACTTTCCACTGCGATTCACCTTCTCAATAGCAGCAAGAGGGTCCAACGAAGTGGGCATGACCAGTTCTGTGCCAGCGAGGATGGAGAGAAATGCGAAGGCGACACTGCAGGCACCAAGTAGATATCGGGAAACGAGAATCAGTGATCGGGAGTCATCGATTCGGGGCGATACCTGCGTCGGCATGGCATATTTTCCTAATTGGGTAAGCGTTCGGTACTGACCCGGGTCCAAGACCAACCGGGTTGACCAATGAACGCATCACGAACACTGGCCACGCAGTACTGTTCCAGGGAAGGAATAATCTATTAACGTTACTGATAGGTTACCGTCACTTGTGCGCCTTACCTTCATGGTACAGCCGTTTGAGGCCGCGGATTCATCTCGCTATCATCAGATGGACTTGCGACTGAGCGTTCGATCCTAGCTCGGCGATACTGCTGAAGGCGCGTGACGCGCAGCGCGCGGACTCCATGTCGGTCGATGCTTTCCCGCCAGGACAAATATTCCTCCGGAGTGAGCCCATAGCGGCTGCAGGCTAGTTCGAGCGACAGCAGTCCGCCGCGCACGGCAGCGACGAGCTCCGCTTTGCGTCGAATCACCCAGCGCGTCGTCCCGGGCTTGGGGAGGTCGGCTATAGTCAACAGACCATACGGTCCATAAACGGCTCTTCCGGGCCGTTGCATCGTCTTCTCTCCTGTCAAGCGGGCCAGGAGGAAAATGGAGATTCTTGGTTTATAATTGGTTAACGGCTGCAAAGAGCAACGCTAACGTACTAAGTCGGGCACCATTCCAAGGGTCATTTCAGTTCTTCCAGATGTTATTAGCCATAGGAAACGCGTGCGGCTGGCCCGGCACTAACGCCTGCTATGCCCATTCGGGTGCCGAAAGAGCAGACCATTGCAGTGTCAGCCGCAGCCATGACTCTGAATACCTCGCCGTTCTTGCGCGGGGCTCTTTATCCATCCATCCCCCAGGCAAACGGCCCTGACCACAATGGGGCAACCGCGGGTTGGGCCGACCACTAAGGTAGATACTTACTCGCCCAATTCATTGCTAGCGGCCATAATTCTTTCATGCATGGTCTCAAGCGAGGGTATAAGGTGCTCCTCGACTTCCTGACGGACCAGCATCAGCCATCGCTCGGCTCGGTCGGCGTAAACTTTGGCCTGCGCGCGCTCGTCATCGAAGCGGCGGAGCTGATTCTCGACCTCGTGCTGCAAGCGAGCGAACCGCTCGTCAGCGCGCGCGATGCGCTCCCGTGCCTCGGTGTTGATCAGTTCAATACGGGCGTCGGCCTCGGCCCTTGCCTCTTCAGCGCGCTGCTTGGCGGTAGTTAGCTCGCCCTGCAAACGAGCAATTTTGTTCTCGGTCTCGAGCTTCACGCCGGCGATGTGTTCGTACGCCTCGCGCTTTGTGCGGCCGACGCGAGCGTCGGCCTCGGCCTGCAGCTTAGCTATCGCCGTTTGGACCTCTGCCTGCAGCCGGTCGCCTACCCCATTCTCAAGCTGCTGGATCTTGGCCAGAGCCCAGCGCAGCTGGTCCACCAGCTTGTGCGCGAGCGCCGTAGCCCGATCACAGTTCTGGTTTGCCAGATTTACAGCCTGCTGTAGCTTAGGGATGGTGGCAGAATCGGCTGGAAGGGATGTGCGATCCTCACGCACCGCATGCACCGAGAGGTCGGACTGACAGTCGCGTCTGATCATTGCTGTCCCCATGCCGCTATGACACAATACGCGATTCGACCGCGTACATCATAGCCAAGAATGGAAGGGGAGAGTCCAGAATATTGGATAATTTCCACGTGTATACCGAACTTGGTCTGTGGGTAAATCGGAAGAATTGACTACGGCGTTGGTCGCAGTGCCTACGCTTCTTGGCTAAAGACGTGGACGCCGTTTTACTAGGCGGTTTTCAACATTTCAGCGGGCTGGCGTGAAGACTCTTTAACCCTCGCGGGCACAGGCGCGCGGCGCAGCTTGCCAAAGACCCTGCAAATACGCCCAGATTTTTCGGAAACAGCCATTTGCATTCTTCTAAACCTGTCATCGATTTAGTCGTAAATATGGGTACTCAGCTCAACCCATATTTGAGATATGTATGGAATTATACCCCCTCACTCAGGGCACCGGCGCAGGTAATATCCAGTCGCTCTGCAGTCATTGTTGAATGGGTTGCCTTGTGTAACTCTGGAGAAGCACTATGAGTCGTCTTTTTTTTAACCTTGTGTCGAAGGATAGAAGGATTTCTGATACCAGAGGCGCGGAATGCGGTGACCTAGCTTCTGCCCATCGACATGCCATGATAGTTATTCATAAGCTGGTACTAATGGACGAAGAGTCCGATTGGCAGGGTTGGTCAATCGATGTGACCGATGCGAGCAATCGTTCTGTTCTCAGCGTCCTGTTCCCACAGATGTCCTATTTCCCGTTTAGGGGCCGGATCATAAAGTCCGACCAGAGAGACAACCGGTTATCAAAGGACGAAGGTAGCATACCCGCATCCGGCAATGTTTAGACCAATCCGGGTAGGCCGAGGATGATTAACTAATTCAACACATGGCTGACTGTCTGCTGTGCCGCATGTCAACCCTCACCCTGATCCTCGCACTAGTGCTAACGTTATCAAGCGTACTGATCACCGGTGTCTTGGCATCGCGGTGACGTTGATGAGAGCTTTCTTGATCCAAGTTGCAAGCGTAGAAGACCGCTCCGTTAATGCTTTGGCGCACACCATAGGGCACCCGCTCCAGAGCTGTTCAAAGCTCAGCATACTGGGCCTGCCTTCAGCGCAGGGCCGGTAAGGAATCAGTAACCTTAACGACTCATGTTGCCCGCGTCGTCCGCGGGTCCGATTCGGGCGCCGGACATGGGGGGGAAATCATGCATACTTGGCTCGAACACGATCCAGTAGCGTTTGCCGTGCTGGTTTTGGGGATTACCGCAATAGAACTACTGGTATTTTGCATCTGAATCGTGCTGCGGCAGGAACGTGATTCTGGCCTAGCGCGCTTGACGGTTTTATTGCCCAACTGGGGTTCCACACGATCCGATGCCCGTGAGGGCGGACACCAGCCCGCTGCGCTAGCGATCGCGCTGTCTGAGAAACAGAGTGCCGTTCCGCGGGTCCTGAGCGGATGGTTACATCCGCGCTCTGCTCGATCTGTGCGGGAGTACGGATCAGCGAAGGGTGCCTCTCAACTGGAAAACCAAGCACGGCGGCCTCATTGCATGCTCGTGAATGATCTCGTTTGAACTCGCAAGAAAACTGAAAGACGCTGGCTTTCCGCAGAGCGAACTCGCGCGTGCTCAGCAACAGGCAGGGTACGATTATGTGAGCATGCCCACGCTTTCCACTCTGATTGAAGCGTGCGAAGAGGGTTTTGGCGCTTTGGGTAGGGAGGCCGTGTTGGGTAGCCTGTGAATACGTGCAAGAGAATGGCACATGGGAAAATGCTCACGAGGGCGTAACGCCCGAAGATGCAGTAGCCCGGCTCTGGCTCTCCCTAAATGAGACCGGAGCTAGCCCTAGTACAGGCCAACCTTAGCATTCCGTGCCGCCGTTGGGCTCAGCGGGATGCATTCCTAAAGTGGAGCGATTTGCTGCAGCTCACCTGAAGTCATCAGAGAGTTGGGACGGTCGGCGCGTACCCTATACAGAGCTGGAATGCACCGTGGAATGGACAGCCACACGCGATGCGCCTGATTCTCTCCTAAATCGTCCGGGTTTCGGCAGCCACACAGAACCATTGTCCCTTCATTGACCTATCGCGCTCTGTATCATTCTCCTCGACTGGAGTCGCGACGACAAATCTATCACGCGGCGCAGCCCTTCTGCCGAGAAAATCCCACCAACTGCCACTTCGCTGGCGGTTTAAAGTCGAAGCAGGGCTCAGTGATCGATTCATCACGAAAATTGCATATGACTGCACAATAGGGTGAATCTCGGAAACCCAATAATCCTTCGCCCCAGCACTACCGAGAGCTGTTACCGTAGCAATGATAAGCATCCTCATCATTGGAGTGTTCGTCCAGCGGGGTTCCTGGCCCACAGGATAACACCCTCAACTGGCCCGCGTTCCGACCCTTCGGGCTAACAACAGTCATCATACTGGGACACCGGATGAGGCCACGGCACCGCATTCCTGTCGCCGGCCCATAAGTCAGGCTTATATCCGTTCGACCAGAACAGCAGTATTGATGCTCTATGATCGACTCCGACCGTGTCGAGCCCTCGGTTCAGAGCGCCTTCAGTCGCCAAATAGGAAATAGGTGCGTCGTCATTGATCGCAAAGAAGCAAAGAATAGCCAAGGTCGATGCCCTCGACATGCTGCGCGTTGAGTGCACGCGCTGCCAGCGCAAGGGCCACTACCACGTTCACAAACTGATCGAGCGATACGGTCGCAAGGGTGACGTGATGAAGTGGCGGGAACTGCTAACCCAACTTGAGCAGTTGAGGGGTGATTTTAGCAATTTTGCGCGAAGCGTCGCGAGTCAGATCAAGGGGTTGCGCGGTTCGCGAGGGTGATTTGGGCGTGTAGTGACGACCTTGGATATTTCTTTTTGCTGCCAATTGGTTCTCATGGCGCATGTACCTGCGCCACACGATTCGCAAGAAGGACGGGAAGGTTCACCGTTATTGGTGCCTGGTGCGCAGCGTGCGTGTCGGGCGGCGCGTCATCCAACAAACGGTGGCGCATCTTGGCGAGCTCGATGATCACGGACGGGTTGAGGCGCGAAGGCTTGCGCGCCGACTGATTGGTACTCCTGAGCAAGCACCACTGTTCGATGATGGCATCGAACATCTGACCGTGCCGGTGCGCCTGAAGGGCATTCGCGTCGAGCGCTCGCGGCAGTTCGGCGACGTGTATTTGGCGCTCGCGCTGTGGCGAGGGACGGGCCTTGAGGAGTTGTGCGAGCGGCTCCTACCGATTGGAAAAGAACGCATTGCATGGGCAAAAATGGCAGCGGTGCTTGTGATGGCACGCTTCTGTCAGCCATCGAGCGAGCTGCACATTGCGGAGGATTGGTACCGTCGCACAGCGCTTGCCGATCTGTTGCAGCTCGGGGATGAAGAGATCAATAAGGATCGCCTCTATCGCGGCCTCGATCACCTGCTTGCACATAAGTCCGTACTCGAAGCGCATTTGGCGAAGCGCTGCGGTGAACTGTTTGCAGTCGAGAACGAGATCCTACTCTATGATGTCACGAGCACTTACTTTGAGGGTCAGGCAGAAGCCAATCCACAAGCGCAGCGCGGTTATTCGCGCGATCATCGCCCTGACTGCAAGCAGGTCTGCATTGCCCTTGTCGTAACATTTGATGGCTTTCCCCTGGGCTACGAGGTGTTCGCCGGCAACACCCATGATTCCCGGACGTTACAGACGATTGTCGCCACGATGGAAACGCGGCACGGCGTGCTGGGGCGCGTTGGGATCACCGATCGCGGCATGGCCAGCGCCGCCAACCTGGCGTGGCTGCGGCAAACCGGCCGGCGCTACATCATCGGCGAGCCGAAGTCCGAGCTGAAGAAATTCAGTTCTGAACTCGCTCGCCCGGACGGCTGGCGCACGGTCCAGGAAGGCGTTGAGGTCAAGCTTACGAGACACCCCGAGACAGGCGAGACCGTGATTTTGTGCCGCTCGGAGGATCGGCGCAGCAAAGAACAGGCCATGCATGATAAGTTCAGTGGGCGGATCGAAGCGGCGCTTGCGCGACTGGCCGCTCGTATCACTCGCTCGAAGAAACGGCTCGAACCTGCGACGGTGAACCGGCAGATTGGCCGCATCCTGCAGCAGAACCAGCGTGCTGCCGCTCGCTTCAGCGTAACGCTGCAACCGGATGGCTGCCCGGCAGGCTTCCGGCTCGCCGTCGCTTACAATGATTCGTTCGATAATTGGGCAACGCTCTCGGAAGGGGCTTATCTGCTGCGCTCGAACATCAACGATTGGGGCGACCGCCAGCTGTGGAAGGCCTACATTCAGCTCACACAAGCCGAAGCCGCTTTTCGCATCCAGAAGGACCAGCTGAACGTGCGTCCGATCTGGCACCAGCGCCAAGATCGCGTTCAGGCTCACATCGTCGTGTGTTTTCTCGCTTTCGTGCTCTGGAAGAGCCTCGAGATGTGGCAGCAGCGCGCGGGCCTTGGAAACTCACCGCGCACTATCCTTGAAGAGCTTGCCCGCATTCAGTCGCACGACGTCGTGCTGCCCACCACAACACACGGTCGGATTCGCTTGCGCTGCGTCACCCAGCCCGATAGCGCTCAGGCGGCGCTTCTCGATCGGCTCGGCGTTGTCCTCCCCAAACGCATGCGCCTCGCCGAGCCTGAGTGGCCTGTGCTCGTTGCCACCGCCTGAGCCCCGCATCTCGAAAAAAAATGTAGTGACGACTTTTCGGCTAAGGCATTGATTTGCCTATATCCGACTATCGATTCTGCTCAAGTTGGGCTAACCAGCGAAGCGGGACTCGCCGCAACTACGCGACCGCTGCCCCGATTTGCCGAAGACCGTTGAGGCCCACGCTTATAGCGGAAGGACGCTTGACTATGACCGCGGGCTTCCCACTCTACGGCTCGCTTCAAGCTCCGCGCGCTGGATTGCGCTTGGGAACAGCAGCACGCGCCTGATGCGGTGCTCGATTCCAACGGTAGCCAGTTGATAATGTTCGGGCGACACACGAGCGAGGCGGCGCCGCTTGCGAAATCCGCTCGTGCCTTCCCACACATATTGGAGCCCATGCAGTTCGGCATAATCCTGCAGCGCTTTCTGATCTATGAACTCCCCTAATTGCTTCGAGCTCATCGGCCTCAATCCTCTTCGGCGTCTCGTTTCGCCGCAGGCGCGTTCGGGTTCTTGCTCTTGATCCAATGCGGTGACCGGCCAGAAACATACCGTGAGTCGCGCCGCTTGGACACGATACCTTCCAGCCCCATCTTGCAGGCATGCGCGAACGCAAGAGGGCCGTCTTCTTCGTCTAGATGCTCGTTGAGCGCCCTGTGCCGCATGTGCATGCGCAGATCAATTTCTCGAAACCCGGATAGACAAGATGGAGTTCCGCTTCTCCTGAAACCTCGTCTAGTAGCCGAGTGAGCTTGTCCGTCGCAAATTTTGCACGCTGAACGGCCGTAAGTCCGGTCCAGGTAGGAGCGCTTCGGCGACGGAAAAGGCTGCCTCTGCTGCAAAGGACACCAGCGAGGCAAGCCCGAGGCCCAAACACGCCAGCAGGCGAGCATAACCAGCTCTCGTACTTTGGCACATACGTACAAGTCACTCCAGCGTGCGCCCCGTTACTGCGCTGAGCTCGCGAATAAGCCGCTCGGAGAGGCGGCCAGTGATGAGCAGGTTGCGCTGACGCTCGAATGCTGCGATGGCGCGCTGGGTCTCTGCGTCGAGCGTTCCGGTTGATTTGATCTGCCCATAGCCGAACTCACTCAGTGCCCGCTGCACGGCAATGATCCGTGCCGGCGCGGCTGCTGATTGAGCTTGCGGGGGGCTGACGCCCTGCTCGCCCCAATCACCGGAGTACTTCCGGTACCGTTTCCCGATGTGAGCGGTGACCGCGTAATGGCCTGGAGCAACGCCTCGCTGGGCTTTTCGCTCGGTTTGAAGCGTACGGCGCGCTCGAAATCCCGGATTGCACGGTCCGTGCGCGGGCCATGCACACCGTCCAGGGGCCCATCGTAATAGCCGCGGCGAGCGAGTTCCCGCTGGATGTCCGTTATAATCTCTCCGGGAGTGTGCAGCACATGCGGTGCGCCAAGCTGGGGCGTGACAGGGGCCGAGACCGCGTCCACTTTGGGCAGGGGTGCGGTTTGCGCCGGCTTCGCCGCAGGTTGCGCGGTCGTCTCCGTTCCCGCCGGTTGGAATAGGGGTGCCGGATGCAAGCCCGATTGCGGGGACAAACAATTGACGAGGATTGCTACGAGGGCGACGATCCCGACGACAAAAGCGACAGCGGTCACGGGGCGTCCATCCCAGGATGGCAAGCAGGAATGGGAGCGGCGCCTCATGGTTTTTGGCCCCTTTCGCACGGGCATTGCCTTTATCACTCCTGCCTTCCGGCATGCCGCGCTGCCCCTGATTTAAGCGGATCGTTTCAGAGGGTACTTAAGCAAACACTAAAGCTGTCGCCGTTGGTGAAGGTTTGCAATCTATTGCCCTGGTCATATCCACCGTCGGAAACGCGCGCGTAACCATTTGCAGATGTTCTGCAGAGCGTTCAGAGTAGCTTAGGATTAGCGAGCTACCGTATTCACAGTTGCGGGGAGACGCCAAACAACAGGAGGCGGCGCTGTGGTCCAACCAAACCAGAGCGCCGCTTTCATACAAGAAGCGTAGAGTTGCAATCTATCGTGCCATCGCCACCAAGCGATCCTGCATTTTGGCAGCGCCGTGCAGCTGAAGCGCGTGTAGCTGCGATACACATGCGTGATCCTCTGTGTCGCAGCGCAATGCTCGCCTTAGCGGCTCGATATGATCGTCTTGCAGATGGCATCGTAAGAGGCGGCAACATTTTTGGCACAACCCGGAAGGACGGAAGGGGCGCGCCTGTGAAGCTATCGCGGCACCTTCATGAACATAAGCCGTTCGTCGGCCACCTGAGCGGCGCTTCATCCTCCTCCTGCTTATAGTGATTGCAGCACGACGCATTCCCGGTCCTCGCAGGCGAGCATGGCAAACCGTTCAGTGTCAGTCCAAATTAGGTCGTCCTCAAGGGGCGGAGCCGGAAGCCCGTACATCGCGCAAACGCATCCCGGTCCTGTTCACCCACCCCGCCCTCCACAAAAACCCACGGGCGAGTCCCCCGCACCCACATAGCGCCTCGGCCAAAAACAACAAAAAGCCCCGCAGTTGAGCTGCGGGGTGAAGACTTGTCTTAACGACCTGTTAACCGAATCACGTTCAGCTACGGCCGCTTCCCCTGCACGCGAACGATCGGGGAGCGATGACGCTCCCGGCCACTCACCAGACCCCCGTCTTGGCCGGGAGCGTCTATCGCTGTTGCACTTCAGGCGCCCCGAATCACGTAACTCCCAAAGTAAGACCAGCAGGGTTGCGCAACGGTTAATGCTTGCTCGCATATTCTGGCCAGCGCGCATCACTGCAATAGGAGAGGAATTAGCTGCTCAGCCGTATGACCTCCCCGGCCTCTAAATCCACAAGCTTGAGCCGGTCTGGTAATATGTAAACCCATTACCCGAATGGCACGGCTGAATGCCCCACGGCGTAGGCCCGCGCATTCGGGTTCACGAACCATCCGACCGTCCTTACCTTGGGAACAAGCTCATGCCACAGCTCGACTTGCAGCGATGCGAGACTCGCCAACATAGAAGGTTGCACCCGTGACATTGCCGATGGGTTCGTTGAGCCTGTCGTCCCGCACCGCCTAATAAATAGAGCACCGTCCCCGCGGTCCTGCGCGGATGGTTACGGGATTACAGCCGCAATCGGAACCGCTGCGGGCCTCGCGTCAGATTGAACTGGTTCGAATAGCCGCTGACCGAGGCCGCCAAACCCATGTCTTACGAGCGGGCCGCTGGTTGGTGGACCTCAAATGCAACTCTTCCACTTGAAACGCCCGAGTTCATTACGGCATCGAAGACGGGTAGTGCTGCTATCCACTTTGTTTGTAGAACATAGTTGGTAGATGCCTGCATTTGGGGCATTCGTAAGCAATTAACGCCGAAAATTGATC
>Ga0306920_100015960_pt1 | contig 10321 bp, 7 predicted proteins | sample flu12Cox44000170_FD_204666 | JGI IMG/M metagenome (GOLD analysis project Ga0306920, IMG submission 204666) | Lab enrichment of tropical soil microbial communities from Luquillo Experimental Forest, Puerto Rico - flux4day.12C.oxic.44.000.170 (v2)... | ecosystem: Environmental > Terrestrial >...
AGAAGTGGTCGCCAGGAATAAAAACCAGCTCCTTGGGTTCGGCCGCCGCGCCGACCACAGCTTCCAGTACTTGGTGCGGACCGAATTGGTCGCGATCACCACTGAGAAAAAGCTTGGGCTTGCGACAGTCGCGCAGGAATTCGTAGCTGTAGAGGCGTCCTTCGGCTTCGACCGGCGTACCCAGGGAAATCAACAGAGGAACCTCGGGGTCCGGACAGCAGGCCTTCAGGCCCATGGCCGCTCCAAACGAGAAGCCGGCGAAAATAATGGGAAGCCTAAACTCCCGTTTCAGCCAAGCAAGAGCCACGCTTACGTCGTCGACCTCTTCGGTCCCGTGGTGTTGGCCGCCGCTCAGTCCAGTGCCGCGAAAGTTAAAGCGCAGCACCGGGAAGCCGAAGGAATGCAGCGCCTTCATGGCGTGGAATACGACCTTGTTATACATCGTTCCGCCAAACATGGGATGAGGATGGCACACGAGTCCGGCGTGGGTGGCGTCCGCCACCCCAAGGTTGAGCAAAGCCTCGAGCCGTCCCACCTGGCCTGGCAGGAAGAGAGTGCGGATTGCGGCGTGCCGGGTCGACAATCGGGGATCCCCGAAAGTGCGGAGGATGATCATTATACCTAAGCCAAATTTTTAGGTCCCGCGGATGCGCCTCTCGTGGTTCACCATCTTGGCCGGGACGTAGGCGCGGTTGCCCGGCAATGCGGCTTTAACGATGCCGGTCGGCACCGCCTATCGAAGCGCGGCCCCTGAGAAGAGCGCCTTGGAAATTCTCGTTGTTGGCTATTCGATCCTGAGTGCGCGCATCGGATCGACGGAAGCTGCGCGGCGGGCGGGCACGATCGCGGCCGCTGCCGCCGCTGGCAAAAGCAGCACCACGCTGCCACCTATGGCGAGTGGGTCTATAACGGGCGTCTGGTAAAGCAGACTGCGCACCCACTGTAGAACAAGGCCTGCCATGGCCAGGCCAGCGCCTGTACCTAAAAGAACGGGATACGCGGCCTGGCGCACCACCAACCGAACCAGCGCGCCTTTACCGGAGCCGAGCGCGATGCGGATACCGAACTCGTGTCGGCGCAGCGAGACTGAATAGGCGAGAACACCGTATATACCCAGCAAGGCTAACAGCAATGCCGCCGCGCCAAAGCTCGTCAATACGATAGCCTGAAAGCGATCAGCAGCCACGGAGTCGCTGACTGGTCATCCATCGATTTGAGCGTGGGGATGGCAACCTGTGGATCGATCTGCCAGATGGCGCGCCGCATCTCGGGAATGAGGGCATCGCTGGGCTGGGAGCTGCGGACCAGGAACGACAGGGTCAGCGGCGCATATGCCCAGTAAGGCATATAGACCATGGCGGCATCGTCCTTCAGGCCGTTGATGTGCGCATCCGCCACCACTCCAATCACCGCGACCGTATGTTGATCGTCCGGAACAACGTTGGTGATCGTTTGCCCGATGGGGTTCTCCCCGGGGAACCCCTCGCGCGCGGTTCTCTCCGAGATGAGCGCCACGTAGGGGTTGGCACGATCGGCGGCGGTGAAGTTGCGACCAGCAACGAGCGGACTCTGCATGGTCGGAAGATATTCAGGATTAATCCAACGTACGTTGATCATGGGCTCCTTCCCCGCGGGGACGGGATGATCCGGACGGAAAAGGTTATCCACCCACGTTTCACCCGTCAGGGGTGCCACGCTGGTAACGGCGACCGATTGCACGCCAGGCAACTGACGGAGAGCATTGAGCGCGCTGTCTGTTAGGGCGAGCCGGACCGCATTCCCCTTCGCACTGTTCGTGGCATATTGCGGCGTGAACAGATCGACTTGCGCGAGCGTGACGTGGCTTGTATCGAAGCCGCGGTTTTGGCGCATCAGACGCGAAAAGCTGCGCAGCGCCAGAGCAGTGACGATGAGCAGAACCACTGTGCAAGCCACCTGCATAGCGACCAGCACGCTTCGCGTGCGGTTGCCTTCCCGTGTATTGGCCGCACGTGCGGAGCTGTTCTGCAACGCGGCCTGAGGATGAACGCGAAGGGACCGCAGCGCCGGCAGGATTCCGAAGGTGATTGCCGCAACAATCGAAATTCCCGCGGCAAAGAATAGCACGGGTATACTTACGCGCACCTCGTCCAGGCGCGGAACGCTGGCCGGCCCGTGTGCGATGAACAGCCGTACACCGGCCAAGGCAAGCCCAGCTCCGGCTGCGCCGCCGAGAAACGCCAGCAGCAAGCTTTCGGTGAGTCGCGCCCTGACCAACTGGCTCTTGCTCGCGCCCAGTGCGGCGCGCACCGCAGTCTCGCGTTCCCCATTGACCGCGCGCGCCAGCTGCAGGCTGGCAAGATTGACACACGCCATCAATAGCACTGCGCCGACGGCGGCAAGCAATAAGCAGAGCGCGCCGCTGATCCCCGATGCCACATCCTTCGTCAGAGGCGTCAGAGCAATTCCAAAGGGAAAGGGCAGATGTGCCGAGAGGGTATAGGCCTTTTGCAAGGCATCCAATTCTGCACTTGCTCGCGCGATAGTCACACCCGGCTTGAGCCGGGCAATCGCCTTGTAATCGAAGGTGCCCATGTCAGCCTTCAGGTCGCGATCGCTGGGCACCAGCGGTTCAAAAAGCAGGGCATTGCGCGCAGTCTCCTGGAACGCGATTTTCGGTGACAATGCAATCTGCGGAAACTGCATCCCCGGAGGCAGCACGCCAATTACGGGGACCGGCCGGCCGTCAATCCGCAGCGTCTGTCCAATTGCCTTTCGTTCGCCGCCAAACAAGGTCTGCCACCCCGCGTAGCTCAACACAACTACGGCGTTTGCGCCTTTCTGGGCATCGGATTCCACGAAGTCTCGGCCCAGCATAGGCTGCACGCGGAGAACTTGAAACAGGTTCGGCGAAGCCACAACCGTACCCACAATATGGGGATGTTCGCCATTTCGCGAAACGCTGGAACCTCGCTGACCAAAGATGGCGGCATCTTCGATAGTGGTGGCGCTGTTCTGGAGCCGCAGGAAATGGCGGTAATTGTCAGGGACTGCAGTTCGCCCGGTTTGCGCGTCGTCTATCGCCTCGCGCATCACCACCAGGCGATCCGGATCGCCAAAGGCAAATGGCTTGAGCAGAACCGCATCGACCACGGTGAATACCGACGTGACCGCACCGATTCCCAGCGCGAGCGTGAGAACGGCAGTGAGCAGGAAGCCTGGAGATTTGCGCAACCCTCGAAAGGCGAAGCGGATGTCACGCACTATCTGCTCAAGCCACGGCAAATCGCGCTGAGCCCGGTAAGCCTCGCGCGCCTGCACGAAGCCGCCAAATGCCCGCAGTGCGGCAGTTCTCGCGTCTTCAGGTGACATCCCGCCTTTCAGGTTTTCCGCAATGGCGAAATCGATGTGCCCATGCAGTTCCTCGTCGAGATCGGCATCCAGTTTCCGGCGGCGGAAGAGCGCTGCGAAGCGACTCAGCAGGACGCGAATCCAGTCCATGGCCAGCTCCTAATTCGACGGTGCGAGGAATCGAGCCATGGTCGACGCGACACGCTCCCAGTTCTCCGTCTCTTCCGCGATCTTTTTCCGTCCGATGCGGCTAAGCGAATAAAATTTGGCGCGCCGGTTTGTCTCGGAAGTGCCCCATTCCGACTTGATCCATCCGCGTTGCTCCAGCCTCAATAGCGCCGGGTAAATGGTGCCCTGGTTCATGCTGAGGGAGTTGCCACTAACCTGTTCGATACGGCGCGCAATACCGTAGCCGTGCAGCGGGCCCATGGCTTCGAGCGTTTTCAGTACCATCAGGTCTAAGGTGCCCTGAAGTACCTCGGACCGGTTCTCGCCCATCCTCACTCCTGTAGAGCTTCTGACTATACGATGACGTGCCAATAGTCAGAATGTCAACAGGTACACGCCAAAAAGTTGTTTGCCTTCGGGAAAGGGGTAGCCTGCTTTTGCCGTTGGCATGATCCGACACTTCGATCCTCCCCACTAAGGCCAAAAGACCGGCTCAATTGGCTGCAAGTCGCCAGATCGGTCGTCGATATCAGGGTTCTTGGGAGGAGTCGCCAAGGGATAAAAACGCTGCCGGGTTCTATTGAGTTTTGACAATTGGCAGGATCCGCGAAATACCGGTTGGGCAACGAATGTAATCCTGTTCATTGTGCGGGCCCTCCCCGGGCGGCCTGCAGGATCAGTTCATCGCCCCCGGGCTTGATCATTTCGCTTCCTCCACGATTTCCCGCGGGGTCGAGCGGGCAGCAGGGCGACCGGATTCTGCAGACCTCCGGCCGGTAGAACTGTATGCCCCGCGCCCTAGTGCAACTGCGCAACCAAGGCTCTTGCGGCACTTCTGCGCTATAGACTTGTTGCGAGAGATTGCAGCGCAAGCGCTCCAGTCCACAAACCGTCGCCATCACGGGAAGTTGGCTCCCGATCCGCTGTTTCGCCTTTTCGCCTGCTGCTTGTAGACTCTGCCCTTGCCGCAGCCGGGGCTGATGCAGACTTAATCCAGGCTTCCACTGCTGATATCTTGGCGAAGGATGGAAATCGCCTCCCAAGCCTTTTAAGACCGATCCCGCAAAGCACTGAGGAGCTCAGATGATTCGATTTGGTATCGCCGGTTTCGGCCTGCATGCGGTGAAACGCCTCATGCCCGGCTTCGCTGATGCCCGCAATTGCCGGGTGACCGCCTTGTCGCGTCGAGATTTGCGCAGCGCTCAAGCCTCGGCGCAGGAATTCGGCATCGCGCACGCTTTCACTTCAACCGCCGAATTGTGCGCCTCTCCCGAGGTTGATGCAGTGTTCATTGCAACCCCGGATGCCATCCATCTGCCCGATGTGCTCGAAGCGGTGAAGTACGGAAAGCCGGCGTTGGTCGAAAAGCCAATGGCCATGAATGCCGATGAAGCACGCCAGATGGTCATGGCCGCGCGTTCTGCCGGGGTACCCCTCGGTGTGGCGCACGTAATGCGGTTTGAAGAGAGCATACGCTGGTTCAAGGAGAAAGTGTCTTCCGGAGCCATCGGCACCCCGGTGCTTGCCCGCGCCTCCTTTGTTGCTCCACTGTTGAGCAGTCTCCGCACCTGGATCGATGATCCCCGGCTCGCCACCGGCGGACCCCTGGCCGACGTGGGCGTACATTGCTTGGATACGCTGCGCTATGTGCTCGGGGATGAAGTCGAGAGCGTCATGGCGCAGGCACACCACATCGCGCAATGGCAGGTTGAGGCCACGGGCACAACCCTGTTTCAGTTTGCGCGCGGAACTTTGGCGACAATGTCCGTCTCAGCTCGTGCACCTTACCAGACGCTGGTAGAAATCACCGGCGAAAAAGCGGTGGTCTCCGCCCTGCACGCCCTCAACGTCGAACACCCGGTCAACCTCGAGTTACGGAGCGGATTCGAAATCCTCGAAACCCGGAAAGTCTCGAATAACAACTCCTATACCGCTCAGGTCGAAGCCTTTGCCGATGCGGTCGAATCCGGTAGGCCTTTCGAGATTCCCGGGGAAGAGGGGTTGCGGAATCAGCTCATCCTAGATGCCATTTTTCGCAGCGTGAAGAGTGGCAAGACAGAAAGGGTCTGAGCCGGCTACTCCGATTCCCCGTTCACCGCGTGGTGCGGCAGCGTCTGCGGCATCTCCGACACATTCCACGCCCACGCCGCCAGGAACGCCGCGCCTTCATTGATCTGGTCGGGAATGACCTTGTCGAAGGTGTCGGTCTGGCTGTGGTGCGCCTCGCGATAGTGCGCAGGCAGCTGCATGCAGAAGTACGCGGGCACACCCTTGTTGAGAAACTCGACGTGGTCCGAGGATCCGAAGGACCGCGTACTCAGCGGCTCGAGATCGAACACTTCCTGCAGCGGACGGTAAATTTCCGACATCAGCGGCGCCGTCTCCCACAGATTGTCCAAGGCGATACTAAAAACTTTTCCCGTACCCGTATCGAGCACCAGAACGGCATCCGTCTTGGCTAACTCGGCAGCATGATTCTTGACATAGGTGGAGGCTCCGAGGCCACCTTGCTCTTCGCCGGTGAAGAGAACAAAAGTCAGGGTGCGCTTCGGCTTCCATCCCAGCGCCTTCAATGTGCGGGCGGCTTCCAGGACCGCCATTGCGCCCGTGCCGTTGTCGAGGGCGCCCTGTCCGAGGTCCCACGAATCAAGGTGGCCGCCCACAATCACCCGTTCGTCGGGCAATTCCGAGCCCTTGATTTCGGCCACCGTGATAGCGGTCGCTGCCGGCTTCTCGCTGAAGGTGTTTTGCAGGTTTGCTCGTAGGCTTACTGGACCGGCCGCGAGCAACCGCCAGATCAGGTCGTAGTCTTCGTGCGCCAGGAAGGCGATGGGTGCCACGCTGGGCTGATAGGACGGATAGCTGCTGGTCATCGTGAACAGGTCGTCAGTCTTGCCGCTGTCCAGCAATAGCAGAGCCGGTTGTTCCTCGCCGATCTGCCGGACCAGTTGCGCCCTCTCGCGATAGGAAAGGCCGCCCGGCCTGACACCGCGCGAGGGCGGAATCACTGCGTCGTAAGCATTTTGCGGGTTGGCTTCCGCCGTGGAGAGGTCCGCCGGCCGGCCTGCGAGGACGATCGTTCCCTTCAGTTTGCCTTTGTGCCTCTCGAAATCTGCCAGTTGTCGTACATCGATGCCGACCACATTGCCCGATACGTCCCCCCTGGTAGCCCTACTCCAGCCTTCGGCGTGAATAGCGATGCGCCGCTCGATCGGGCTGGTAATCTCCGCCGTTTCCGTGCCCCGAGTCCAGGAGTGAGCGATTTCGGACGACTCCAGGTGCGCTTCGATGCCATAGTCCTGAAATCGCTTCAGGCTCCAGTCGCTGGCCTGCTGCATTTGCTTCGAGCCGGTGAGGCGCGGGCCAATCTGCGTGGTCAGGTACTCCAGGTTTTTGATCAGCTCGGAGTGCGCCTTCACCTGATCAGCGATCTGCTGATCGGCTGTCTCCATGGCAGTGCGGTAACTTTGCTGTTCTTCGCTTGTACGCTGCTGATTCGGCGGCGAGGCTTGCGCGGTTAGCAGTCCGCCCAGGGCAGCTGCAAGCACCACGGCCTGCAGTGGGCTCGGGGTTCGAATCATTGCACCATCCTTTTCGAGATTGCAGAATTTCCATGATATCGGCAGCGGCGGAAACCGCGCTACCGAGGCAGGAGCTGCACTCCTCTGGCTCCGGAAACCAGGAGCCACTTAGCCTTTGAGTCCAGGCTAGTCTCTATGCCGATCTGTTTCCGTAACGTCGAGTTCGGGTCGGCCGGTGAGAAAGGAGGGGTCCTTCCGAGGTGATAAACTCACTGTTGCTGCAGATGGAATTGCTGCTTAACCTTGTTTGGCTCAGCCTCGCGCTCTTCGGATTGTTGACGTTTGTCCGCGAGAGCCGCGGTTCGAGGCCGGCCGAACGAGCTGCGTCGTACGCCAAGGCCTTGTTTGCTTTGGGCTGTGTGCTGGTTTTGTTGTTTCCCGTAGTTTCTGCCAGCGACGATCTCCACCCGACGCAAGCGGTGCTGGAAGACGCAACCAAGCGGCTTCAACAGTCGGTTGCTCCCTGGCATCACCTTCGGGGTGTTTCCAGGGACAGGTTTCCGGAGCTGCTGGACGCCTCTCTTTCTTGCCCACTCGTCGTGCTGCTAAGGTGGCAGCCGGTCGCGCGGACGGAAGCGGTAGCTTATCGCGCACGCCTCCCGCGCGAAAGCCGTTCTCCTCCCTCGCTTTCGATCCGGCCGTAGCTGCCGGAGCCGGATTGCACGCTTCCAGGGGACTCAAGTCAATCGTCATTTTGTAACTCGCAGCGGCCCTTCGCCCGACGTTAGTGAAGAGGCCAGTAGCTCACGCAGGCCAGTGCCATGAAGATGAACCCAGATCAGCGGATGAGCCGCTGCCGGCGGCGCGTCCGAGCCATCCTGATTATCGGGTCTGCAATTGCGGCCTGGTCGGGATGCTCACGAAACAAGGGCGAATTGTCAGGCGAAACGAAGGTCGCAAGCAATGCCGACCCCAACATCGTTCGCATCGCCAGCGCCGCACGGTTTCCCTTGGCCGAGGTGCAGGCGCGCAAGGTCACCGACAGGGTGCGCGTCAACGGGGTCATCGCGCCCGACGTCAACCGCTCTGTGCCGGTGGTCTCGCTGGCCGGCGGGCGGGTGGTCGACATCAAGGTCAAACTCGGCGATTACGTCACCAAGGGCCAGCCGCTTTTGCTGATCAACAGTCCTGACTTGTCGCAGGCTTTTTCCGACTACCAGAAAGCCAAGGCCGATGAGCAACTGGTGGCGAAACAACTAGCACGTGCACAACTGCTTTACGACAAGGGTGCCATCGCCCTTGCCGAACTGGAGACCGCGCAAGACGCCGAGGCTAAAGCCAAGATCGACCTGCAGACCGCAGCCCAGCACATAAAGGTGCTTGGGGGCAACATCAATAATCCCACGCCCCTGCTTCCCGTGGTTGCGCCTATTTCCGGAGTCATCGTTGACCAGCTGATCACCGGCGGGACTGGCGTGAGGTCGTTGGACAACTCCCCCAATCTGTTCACCATCGCCGACCTGTCGACGGTCTGGGTGCTGTGCGATGTGTACGAAAACATGCTCTCGCGAGTACACGTGGGCGACACAGCGCAAATCACGCTCAACGCCTTTCCCGATCGCGAGTTTTCTGGCAGGGTGGTCAACATTAGTGCTGTGCTCGATCCCGCGACCCGCACCGCAAAGGTCCGCATTGAGCTGCCGAATCCCCAGAAAATCATGCGCACGGGAATGTTCGTCACCGCAACCTTTCAGGGCCAACAGGAGATCGAGCGCAGCGTGGTGCCCGCCAGCGCCATTGTCCATCTGCGCGACCAAGACTGGGTGTTTGTAGCGGCCGGGGATAATCAATTTCGCAGGGTCGCGGTACAAACCGCCGGCGCCGCCGGCGACGGCTTAATACAAATCCTCAGCGGTGTGAATCCCGGGGAAAAAGTCGTTGCCAACGCCCTGCAATTTTCCAGCGAGGCCGAGGAGCAGTAAGGGGAATGATCGGATTTCTGGTCAATTTTGCCCTGCGCAATCGCGTCCTTGTGCTCGCCTTGGGCGTCCTGTTGCTGATCTGGGGCATCATCTCGTTCCACAATCTTCCGGTTGAGGCCTACCCCGACGTTGCCGACAAGTACGTCTGGGTCATCACCCAATGGCCCGGTCGCGCCGCGGAGGAAATCGAGCAGCAGGTCACGATCCCCATTGAAACTCAATTGAACGGTGTCGCCCACCTCACCCACCTGCGCTCCATTTCGATCTCCGGCCTTTCCTTCATCACCGTCCTGTTCGACGATGAATCCGACAATCTGCACAACCGGCAACAGGTGCTGGAAAAGCTAACGCTGGTCAACTTGCCGGCCGGCCTTAATCCCCAGATCGGGCCCGACTTCAGCCCCGCGGGACAAATCTACTTCTATACCCTGCAGAGCAGCGTCCCCAAGTACGACGTGATGGACCTCAAGGCCCTACAGGACTGGGTGGTTTTCAAGCACCTGATGTCGGTGCCGAACGTCGCCGCCGTCTCGATCTTTGGCGGGCAGACGCGCGAGTACCAGGTTCAGCTTGATCCCGACAAGCTAGTCTCCTACGGATTGACCATCGCGCAAGTAGAACAGGCGTTGGCCGCTAACAACATCAACGGCGGCGGAAGCTTCATCGAAAAAGGGCAACAGGCCTACAATGTGCGCGCTGTCGGTTTGATGCAGAACACCGAAGACATCCGCGCTACCGTGATCGCTGTCAAAAACGGTACCCCGGTGCGCGTTCGCGACGTCGCGGTAGTCGTTCAGGGACCAAAAATCCGCTTGGGGCGCCTGGGAAAAGCCATCCGTCACGATGACGGTCGCGTCACCGACAACAACGACGTGGTCGAAGGCATCGTGCAAATGCGCAAGGGAGCAGAAGCCGAAGCCGTGCTTCGTGACCTCGATGCCAAGGTCAGGTTCCTCAACGAGCGCGTACTGCCCCAGGGGGTGAAGATCGTGCCCCACATCGATCGCCACGATCTGGTGCACCTTACCACGCATACCGTGCTCCACAATCTCAGCGAAGGCATTCTGCTGGTCGTGCTGGTGCTGTTCTTCTTCCTGGGAAATGTGCGCTCTGCACTGCTAGTGGCAGCGACCATTCCTTTCTCGCTGTTCTTTGCCTCGATTCTGCTCGATCTTCGTCATATTCCCGCCAACCTGCTTTCGCTCGGGGCGCTCGATTTCGGAATGATCGTGGAAGGCGCGGCGGTGATGGTGGAAAACATCCAGCGCCGCCTGGAAAACTGGCGGCCGGGTCACGCCAGCATGGACGAGACCATTCGCT
>Ga0306920_100015961_pt1 | contig 10320 bp, 11 predicted proteins | sample flu12Cox44000170_FD_204666 | JGI IMG/M metagenome (GOLD analysis project Ga0306920, IMG submission 204666) | Lab enrichment of tropical soil microbial communities from Luquillo Experimental Forest, Puerto Rico - flux4day.12C.oxic.44.000.170 (v2)... | ecosystem: Environmental > Terrestrial >...
AAGTTGCTAGTGTCCTTCGATTCCGAAGTTCGCAAACGAGGCTGCGGCACAATGATGCGAACTTCGGAATCGGGACACTAGTGTCCCGGCGGCCCCACTGTGGCGAACCATGGGGCGGCGCGCAACCGGAGACGGGAGATGCCTCGGTCGACCGAGTCACGAGCACCGATCGTGCCCATCATCGGCGGCGGGCCGGCGGGCATGTCGTGCGCGCTCTGGCTCCACAATTACGGCATGCATCCCGTGATCATCGAGAAGGAGGGCGCGCTCGGCGGCATGGCGCGGCTCAGCCCCTATCCCAACGACTGGCTGCTCGGGCAACGCGGCAAAAGCGGGCGTGAGAATGCGGCAGAGTTCATCGGCCACATCCGCGACCTGGCGATCGAGACCTGGCTCGGCGGCGCGCCGCAGCGCTTGCGGCGGGAGCACGACGGGCGACTTCGGCTCGACGTGGCTGTGGCCGACGCAGCGACGCGATCATTGTCGAGCCCGGTCATCGTGATCGCGACCGGCACGAGATTCGCGGGCGAGGAGTGGCTCAACCGCGTCGAGAACGCGCGGCGCGTTGCGGCGGCGGGCCGCCTCCATATCGGCGCAGCCGCGGTCGGAGAGCTGAGCCTCGATTCGGGGTCGCATGTCGCCGTGATCGGCGGCGGCGACAACGCCTTCGACGTCTCGCGCATGCTGGCCGAGAGCTGCGTACGCGTAACCATCGTCATGCGCTCGAAGGCGCTGCGGGCGCAGCCGCTGTTGGTTGAGCGCCTGCACCGGCATCAGGCGTCGGGAATGGCGACGGTGATGGCGGAGCGCACGGTCGAGGCGCTCGGCGACGGCGCTTCCAGGGAGGTCCGCGTCCGGTTGGACGGCGGCGACGACATCGAGGTCGACCATGTGATTTTGCTGTTCGGCTATCGGCCAAATACCAACGAACCTTGGCTCGCCGAGCTTGCGCTCGCGACCGACGCGCTCGGCTATCTCGTGGTCGACGGCAACATGGAGACCTCCTGCCGCGGCGTGTTCGCGGTGGGCGATGTCTCCAATCCGGCGCATCCGTGCATCGCGACCGCGATCGCGAGCGGAACGGTTGCCGCGCGAACGATCGAAAAGCGGCTGGCACGCGAGCCCACGACGGCGTCGTGAAACCGTTCGCTCGACATTGTCGTGATATGAGCTGATTGACCGGGTGCGTCCTCAGCGCTTCGTCTTCGTTTTCGGCTTCAGCACCCGCCCCGCCACCGCGTCGAGCTTCTTCAAAAGGTTCTGGTCGCGCGCTTCCGGCGCCGTGATCAGCGCGGTGTCGAGCGCGCGGTCCGAACCGATGGGACAGGGCTCGTGCTCGCGCGGGAAATCGCGGGCGAGGCGTGCCACCAGCGCTTTCGCCTTCTCCGCGTTGGCGGTGAGCACCTCGATGATGTCCTGCACCGTCACCGCATCGTGGTCGGGATGCCAGCAGTCGAAATCGGTGACCATGGCGACGGTCGCGTAGCAGAGTTCGGCCTCGCGCGCGAGCTTCGCCTCGGGCAGATTGGTCATGCCGATCACGGAATATCCGAGGCCCTTGTAGGTGATGCTCTCGGCGTAAGTGGAGAACTGCGGCCCTTCCATGCACACATAGGTGCCGCCGCGCACGATCTTGATGCCTTCGAGACCGGCGGCGGCTGCGATGCGGTCCTGCAACAGCGGCGACACCGGATGCGCCATCGACACGTGGGCGACGCAGCCCTTGCCGAAGAACGAAGTTTGCCGGTTGAAGGTGCGGTCGACGAACTGGTCAACCAGCACGAAGGTGCCGGGCGGCAATTCCTGCTTGTACGAGCCGCAGGCGGAGAGCGAGACGAGGTCGGTCACGCCGGCGCGTTTGAGCACGTCGATATTGGCGCGGTAGTTGATGTCGGAGGGCGAGAGCCTGTGCCCCTTGTCGTGGCGCGACAGGAACACCACCGGCGTGCCCGCGATCTCGCCCACGCGCAGCGATGACGACGGCTCGCCCCACGGGCTTTTGATCGTCCTCTGCCGCACCTTCTCGAGCCCCGGCAGATCGTAGATGCCGGAGCCGCCGATGACGCCGAGCACGGCTTTGGTCATGTCCGTTCCCGTCGGCACGGATGCGAGCGGAGCGCGACGGCGCGATCGGTCGACGACCGGGCGGCGGGTCCGCTTCGCGGCACTGGTGTCGGACCGAGCAAGGGCTCGCTCACGCGCGCGGATATTCGCTCGGCGGACGTGGCTTGAGCTTCTCCGGATGCAATTCCACCTCGTGCCACACCTTCTTCTTGGTGAAGTAGAGAAGCCCGGCAAGCACGATCAGGAAGATGAACACCTGCATGCCGACGCGCTTTCTTGCCTCGAGGTGCGGCTCGGCGGTCCACATCAGGAAGGCGGAGATGTCCTTGGCATATTGTTCGACCGTCATGGGCGCACCGTCGGTGTAGTCGACGCGCTTGTCTGTGAGCGGCGGCGGCATCGCGATGGCGTGGCCGGGAAAATATTCATTGTAGAAGTTGCCGGGCGGAAGCGTGACGCCCGCCGGCGGCGCGTCTTTGTAGCCGTGCAGCAGTGCGGTGAGGTAGTCGACGCCCTGCTCCTGGTATTGCGTGAACATATCGCCGAGCCAGCGGGGGAAGCCGCGCTCGTAACCGCGCGCCTTGGCGATGACCGATAGATCGGGCGGCACGGCATTGTAGCGCGCGCGCGCCGCCTGATCGTTGGGAAACGGCGTTGGGAAAGTATCGGCCAGCCGGCCAGGACGATCCTTGACCTCGCCCTGATCGTCGGGCTCGCCCTTGACCTGGTATTCGGCGGCGATGGCGGTCGCCTGCGCGATCGTGAAACCGGGCCCGCCCGGATCGGCGAGCGTGCGGAACGCGACCAGCTTGAGCCCATGACAGACCTGGCAGACCTCGCGATAGACCTTGAGTCCGCGCTGGAGCTGCGCACGGTCGTATTTGCCGAACGGCCCCGCGAACGACCACTTGTTCATGGGCGGCGCCGGCGCTTCGTGCTCTTGCGCCAGCGCCGGCGCGGCGAGCGCGGCGAGCGAGACGGCGAGAGCGAGAATGGTGCGCGCGACGGTCATGGCGTGCCCCGTCAAGCCTTCGCGCCCGTCGGCGGCGGCGCCGGCGCGCCGATGGGCTTACCCTCGGCCAGCACCGATTCGGCAATCGAGTTCGGCAGCGGCTTGGTTCTTTCGACCTTGCCGAGCATCGGCAGAATCACCAGGAAAAAGGCGAAGTAGTAGACCGTGAAAATGCGCGCGATCAGCACATAGTTGCCTTCCGGGGGCTTCGAGCCGAGCCAACCGAGGCCGACGCAGACGATCACGAACACCCAGAAGAACTGGCGATAGAGCGGACGATAGCGCCCCGAGCGCACTTTCGAGGTGTCGAGCCACGGCAGGAAGGCGAGGATGAGGATCGAGGCGCCGAGCGCCATCACGCCGAGGAGCTTGTTCGGGATCGCGCGCAGGATCGCGTAGAACGGCAGGTAATACCATTCCGGCACGATGTGCATCGGCGTCACCGCCGGATTGGCCGGGATGTAATTGTCGGGATGACCGAGAAAATTCGGAATGTAGAACACGAACCAGGCCAACAGGATGCAGAACACGGCGAGCAGGAAGCTGTCCTTGATCGTGGCATACGGCGTGAATGCAACGGTGTCGTCCTCGCTCTTGGGCTCGATGCCCGTCGGGTTGTTCTGCCCCGCCACGTGCAGCGCCCAGATGTGGAGGACGACGACGCCGACGATGACGAACGGCAGCAGATAGTGCAGCGAGTAGAAGCGATTGAGCGTGGGATTGCCGACCGCGAAGCCGCCCCACAGCCAGCTGACGATGGATTCGCCCAGCAGCGGGATGGCCGAGAACAGGTTGGTGATGACGGTCGCCGCCCAGAAGCTCATCTGGCCCCATGGCAGCACGTAGCCCATGAACCCGGTCATGATCATGAGCAGCAGCAGAATGACGCCGAGGATCCACAGCACCTCGCGCGGCTCCTTGTAGGAGCCGTAATACATGCCGCGGAACATGTGGATGTAGGCTGCGAGGAAGAACATGGAGGCGCCGTTCGAGTGCAGGTAGCGCAGCAGCCAGCCGTAATTCACGTCGCGCATGATCTGCTCGACGGAATCGAAGGCGAAGTCCACTTGCGGCGTGTAGTGCATCGCCAGCACGACGCCGGTGACGATCTGCACGCCGAGCATGAAGGTGAGGATGCCGCCGAACGTCCACCAGTAATTGAGGTTGCGCGGCGTGGGATAGACGACGAAGGACGAATAGATGAGCCCGCCGATCGGCAGCCGCCGCTCCATCCATCGCATGAATGCGCTTTGCGGCTGGTAGGTCGGATGTCCGCTCATGATCGAACCCTGCAGATGAAATCGGAAGCGTCAGCCGATCCGGATCTTGGTGTCTGAGAGGAATTCGTACGGCGGGAGCGCGAGGTTGAGCGGCGCGGGTCCCTGCCGAATGCGTCCAGAGGTGTCGTAGACCGAGCCGTGGCAGGGGCAGAAGTAGCCGTCGTAGGGTCCCTGATGAGCGATCGGGATGCAGCCGAGGTGCGTGCAGATTCCGATCAGCACCTGCCACTGGTCGTGACCCGGCTTGACGCGCGCCGAATCCGGCTGCGGGTCCGGCAGCTTCGCCACGTCGACGTTCTGCGCCTCCTCGATCTGCTTCTTGGTGCGGTGATTGACGTAGATCGGCTTGCCGCGCCAGAACACCTTGATCACCTGACCGTCGGCGATCGGCGCAAGATCGACCTCGATCGGCGCGCCCGCCGCGATCGTCGAGGCGTCGGGATTCATCTGCGCAATCAGCGGCACGAGTGTCGCGGCGGCTCCGAACGCCGCGACGGAGGCGGTCGCAATATAGAGAAAATCGCGACGTGTCGGCTCGGCCGAAGACATCGTCGTCACGGGTGCAGTTCCTTTCTTATCCGTCGGTCCGCCCGCAGCCCGCTTGCGCCGGCTGCGAGAACTCATCCGCGTCAGGGCCGCCTCGCTCCTCCCCGACACTCAGACGCCGCCTGGCGGCGGCGGGCGAACCGGCCGCTCTCCTCCTGCAAGCAAGGGGCCAAGCGGCTTAATCCAGCGGCGTTTTATTGGCACCCTTGCCAAGCGAGCGCAAGTGGGCAAGTGCGGGTCTGTGTCACAACGATGAAATGTCGCACAAATCGTTTGCCCGTCTTGCGTTTTGACCGCGATCGCGGTTCGCTGCGCGCCCGAAAGCTTGGCCCATGCGCATTGCGCTGTTTGAGCCCGACATTCCGCAGAACACGGGCACGATTCTTCGTCTCGCCGCCTGCCTCGGCCTCGAGGCGCACATCATCGAGCCCGCGGGCTTTGCCACCAGCGACCGTGCGTTCCGCCGCGCCGGCATGGATTACCTCGATCAGGTCGCGCTCGTCCGTCACCCCAGCTGGGAGGCGTTCGAGGCGTGGCGCGGCGGCGCCGGCGCGCGGCTCATTCTCTTCACCACGCGCGCGCACCACTCCTATCTGGCGCACGCGTTCCGGCGCGGCGACGTGTTGCTGTTCGGCCGAGAAACGTCCGGCGTGCCCGAGAAGGTGCACGCGGCCGCCGACGCGCGGCTCGTCATTCCGATGCGGGAAGGATTGCGCTCGCTCAATGTGGCGATGGCCGCCGCCATGGCGGTCGGTGAAGCGATGCGGCAAACCGCAGCGCCCTCCCACGGCGAGAGCTGACGCCTCGCGTCAGACGTCGGCAGGTAAAGGCGATTATTCGAGCGAACTTGAAAGCAGCCGAAAAAATACGAAGCGGGTGAGGGACATCTCACGCCCCTGGGCGCTACCCCTCACCCGCGTCGCTCGCTGGCGCTCTGTCGCTTCCTGCCGCCTGTCAAAGTCCCCACACAAGCAGCGGCGGACATCGCGCACCCCCAACATCCCCCACGCCGGCAGCGTTCCCCGAAACCATGGCAAAAAAAAGCTTCGCCTGGAATTTTCCCCGGCCCAAACAATGGCAAAAAAAAGCTTGGCTGAAATTTTCCTCTACCCCAAAACATCGCGCGTATGTCGCGCGCATGACTCTCGAGTGGCTTGGATTTGAAAGTCCCACGCGAACTCGCTGCACACTTCAAGACCTTCAAATCCGCCACGCCGAGCCAATGGCATCGCCGGGCGATGGTGACGGCTTGCCCGTCATGCCCTAAACGAAGGACGGAGGTTCGATGAGCGAGAGCCTATCCGAAGCCCGCAAAGCACGCGCGCGCACGTGGTTCGAAACGCTGCGCGATGACATCTGCGCGGCGTTCGAGGCGCTCGAAGTGGCTTTGCCGGCGCACGCGCCGCTCGCCGACCGCGCCGCGGGCCGTTTCGTCCGCACGTCCTGGTCTCGCGCCGATGACAGCGGCAGCCGACCGATCTCGGGCTTACCCGAGATCGGCAATTTAAGTGCCGGATCGGCTAAAGCCGATCCGGGCGGCGGCGGCGTGATGGCGAGCATGCAAGGCCGCGTATTCGAGAAGGTCGGCGTCCACGTCTCCACGGTTTTCGGCGAGTTCGCGGGCGAATTCCGCAAGGACATTCCGGGCGCCGAAACCGACCCGCGGTTTTGGGCCTCCGGCATTTCGCTCATTGCCCATCCACAGAACCCGCACGTGCCGGCGGTCCACATGAACACGCGCTTGGTGGCGACCACCAAGGCCTGGTTCGGCGGCGGCTCGGATTTGACGCCGATGCTCGACGCGCGCCGCCGGCAGGACGATTCCGACACGGTCGCATTTCATGCCGCGATGCGGGCGGCTTGCGACGCGCATGCGCCCGTCGCGCCCTATGAGAAGTACAAGCGCTGGTGCGATGAATATTTCTACCTGCGCCACCGCGGCGAGATGCGCGGCATCGGCGGTATTTTCTACGATTATCTCGACAGCGCGGATTGGGAGGCGGACTTCGCCTTCACGCAGGAGGTGGGCCGCGCGTTCGGGAGGATTTATCCCGAGCTGGTGCGCAAGAATTTCACCACGCCCTGGAGCGCGGCCGAGCGCGAGGAGCAGCTCGTGCGCCGCGGCCGCTACGTGGAGTTCAACCTGCTCTACGACCGCGGCACCATCTTCGGGCTGCGCACCGGCGGCAATGTGGAGGCGATCCTGTCCTCGCTGCCGCCGGTGGTGAAGTGGCCGTGAGTGACTCCGCCTCACCGCACGAATGCATTGACGACCATCGCCGCGCCGCCGCCGATCACGACCGCGTCGAGGATCGTGGTGTGGACGTGCAACGGCAGGCGCTCGATCAGCGCCTTGGCCAGGAACGCGCCCGGCAGCGCCACGCCGCCGATGAGCAGCGCGATCGCGAGCACCTTTGCGTCCACCACGCCGGCGAGCCCAAAGGTCGCGAACTTGGCGAGCCCGATGCCGATGGAGACGACAGCGTCGGTTGCGACCACGGCGGCGCCTTCGAGGCCTGCCGCCATCAGCAGCGAGAGCAGGATGATGCCGGCGCCAACGGTACCGCCCGCGAGAGGCCCCCAGCCGAAGGACGCCGCGGCTAGTCCGCGGCTCGAGAGCGCGAGACCGCGTCGCCGCATCAAGCGACGCAACGGCACGCTCGCCACCAGCATGGCGCCGATCACCAGCGCCGCGCCCTTGCCGGTGAGCAGGGTATAGCCCCACGCGCCGAGCACGCAGGTCGGCAGCGCCGCGACGAGCACGATCAGCGCGCGCCGTCGATCGACGAGACGCCAAAACGCCGCCGCGCGACTGGTATTCGTGAACAGCGCCGAGAGCGAAAGAATGGGCACCACCGGCTCGGCACCCACGATCGGCACCAAAACCAGCGGCATCAGCGCGCCGGTGCCGTAGCCGGCGACCCCGCCGACGACCGAGGCGACGAGCGCCATGGCCGTGATCAGGGCAAGCTCCGGCAACGAAATGTCGGCAAAAACCGAGGACAGCGATTCGAGCATCGGTCCAAGTCTTATACCAGCAAGTCTTATACCCAAGCGGCCGCCAGCGCTGACCACTCCACCACCGTGTGACAAAGTTTTAATGCAACGCCGATGGCGCCATTTTCGTTAATCCCGCGGGGCGCACGCTGCGGGAGGACACAATGCAACTTTACCGTCACTTCGCGATCGCAGCAGCATTACTGCTTTGCAGCATCGCCGCCGCATTGGCTGCCGGGACGGGCCCGTTTTTGGTGGCGTCCGATGATTTCGTATTGACCGGCGCCCAGGAGCAACTGCTGTGGCAGCGCATAGGGCGCAACGCCAGCAGCACGACGCCCTCCGGTTTGATAGCTGCGGTCGGCGCCACCCTGCCTGCCTCGGTCGCGCTGCACGCGCTGCCTGCAACCGTCACCCGGCAGATACCGGCGGTAAGACCTTACAAGTACACGATGCTCGGCAAGACGCTGCTGATCATAAATCCCACCGACCGGGTCATCGTCGACGTCATTACGGATTAGGACCACGAGGCGCGCGCCGCGGTGCTCTCCGCCGGCACGATTTGATCGCGACGCCGTCGGCTCGCGGGCGCCAGCTCGCATTTGCGGTCGCAGTCAATCGGCGCTGGGAAGCCGTCGCATGGTGAATTCGATGCGATCGCCGGGAAGCTCGCGCCAGGATTCGATCTCCGTCAAATAGGCGGCCTTGGGAAAGCGGCGAAATATTTCACGCGCCTTTTCCCGCGCCTGCTCGCGCGGGAGCGCGAAGGTCTCGCGCCGGAATGCGTCGCGCGGCCGCGCGCGCAGCACTTTCGCCGAGCGGCGAGCGATGTCGGCGGGACGACGGTTGGTGCTCATGATACGCCTCACCCGCAATGTAATGCGGAACGGGGCACGGAGCGAGTCGAGCTGGCGCGGACCGCGCGGGCATCATCTCGTCCCGGCCACCGCCGCATCCGCGATCGCGGCCACTGCCGCGGCATCTTCGGGAAATCCGGCCGCGATCCACGCTTCCTCCGCCGCCGCCAGCGCCGCGCCGAGGCCGGGTCCCTTCGGCACGCCGCGCGCCATGAAGTCCGCGGCCCTGAGCGGAAATGCTGGCGCGTTCCAGCGCGCGGGCAACGTCGCGAGCCGATGCCAGCGCGGATCCGCCGTGCCTTGGGGCGCGCGCGTCCAAGCGAGCAGCACACGATCGGCGAAACGTTCGGGCTCGAGCCGATAGAGCAAGGCTCGCCCTTCGTGCTCCTCCCAGTTCGCTGAAATCTGCCACCAGCCATCCGCCATCGACGCGAGCCGCTCGTACTCCGCATTGGCGAGCCGCAAACGCTCGCGCAGCCGCTCGGCGTCCTCAGCCACCGAGACGCCGAGCGCGCCGAGCCGGCGCACCGGGTCCGAGGCGAGCGCAAGCGCGGCCTCGAGCTTGATCATGTTGGCGTAGCTCGCGAGCAGCGCCACGCCGCCGACCACCTGCTCGAGCAATCCTATCTCCGTCATCAGCGCGAGCGTCGGCACCGCGTGCTTGGCAACGAGCAGCTTGAACACCTCCATGCGCACGCGCTCGCGCGACAATCGCTCGAGGCCGGCGCGGGCGTCGATGCAGGCCGCGAGGCCCTGCGGGTCGGGAGCGCCCTCACCATAGGCGGCGTGGAAGCGGAAGAACCGTAGGATGCGCAGATAGTCTTCGGCGATGCGCGTCGCCGCGTCGCCGATGAAGCGCACGCGCCGCGCCTCGATGTCGGCGAGCCCGCCCACATAGTCGTAGATGGTTCCATCGCGAGTGAGCGACAGCGCGTTCATGGTGAAGTCGCGCCGCTCGGCGTCGCGCTTCCAGTCGCGGCCGAAGGCCACGGTGGCATGACGCCCGAACGTCTCGACGTCTTCGCGCAAGGTCGTGACTTCGAACGGCCGGCCGGCGGCGACCACCGTCACGGTACCGTGCTCGATGCCGGTGGGCACGGCGCTGAAGCCTGCAGCCTCGACCCGACGGATCACTTCGGGCGGGGGCACGGTAGTGGCGATATCGATGTCGCCGTGCGGCTCGCCGATGAGAGCGTTGCGCACCGCGCCGCCGACGACGCGGGCTTCCTCGCCGTTGCGCTCGAGCGCGGCGAGAATGCCGCGCAGCGGCGCCTCTCGCAGCCATTCGGCATCGAGGCGGCGCCGAGCTTGCGTCACTTCGTCTCGCCCGGCACGAATTGTCCGTCCTCGATATGGGCCGGAACGTAGGTCGAGCCCGGCGGCGAGCCGCCCCACTGCGCCAGCACGACGAAACTGCCGATCATGAGCGCGAGCGCCGCAATCACCAGCCACGCGACGCGAGGCAGGCTCCAAGAGTTGGGATGCAGCACGCCCGCCTGGGTCGCCCACAGGAAGACGGCGTAGATCAGGAACGGCGCCAGAAACAGAGCGATTTCGGTGAGGA
>Ga0306920_100015962_pt1 | contig 10320 bp, 7 predicted proteins | sample flu12Cox44000170_FD_204666 | JGI IMG/M metagenome (GOLD analysis project Ga0306920, IMG submission 204666) | Lab enrichment of tropical soil microbial communities from Luquillo Experimental Forest, Puerto Rico - flux4day.12C.oxic.44.000.170 (v2)... | ecosystem: Environmental > Terrestrial >...
TCGACCACGGGCGCGGCGACCGGCGCTGCGACCCAGGGCACGGCCTCGTCGTCATCGAGTTCCGGGTCCGCCACGACGTCGTCGCCCACGTCTTCGGCGCACGCCCAGGCCACGTCCTCGAGTTCGTCGGCCAAGCAGACGGCCGGGCCCGCACCTACCAGCAGCGTCTCGTTCCTGCCGGTCGGCACGACCGTCCTCATCATCCAGCGGTCCAATCTCGGCTGGGTGATGGCCAAGGCGGCCAAGGAAATAGTGGTGTACACCTACGCCAAGGACAGCAAGGGAGGCCCGCCGACCTGCACCGGATCCTGCGCCTCGGTGTGGGCTCCGGTCACCGGTGTGCCCAGGGCCGGACCTGTCGACAACTTCCCCGGCACGTTCGGCGTGGTCACGGGGGCAGGCGGGATCAAGCAGATCACCTACAACGGCTACCCGCTGTATACCCTCGTCGGCGCACCGAGCTTCAGCACGAAGGGCAACGGCCTCGACGGCGAGTGGCATGTGATCATCCTCTCCAAGAGCGACATCACCGGCGGCTGAGGCCCGAAGTTCCTGGCGTTCCCGGGCCGGCCAGCTGGCGGCCCGGGAACGTTTTTCATGCCGGGCGGCGGCAGGCTCTGGTGATCCGGCCTGCGGTTGCCTGACCAGGAGCCGGGTATCACGCGTTCGTAATCCGCGTCAGCCGAACGGAGACGTTCTCTCGGTGGCCAGCCAGACCATTGCGGCTCAGCAGCCCACGCGACAGCGCGGGCTGCTGGTCATTTACAGCGCGCTGATGCTGGCCATGCTGCTGGCTGCGCTGGACCAGACGATCGTCGCCACCGCGCTGCCCACCATCGTCAGCGACCTGGGCGGCCTCAGCCACCTGTCCTGGGTGGTCACGGCCTACATCCTGGCCAGCACCGCGACCACCCAGGTCTGGGGCAAGCTCGGCGATCAGTACGGCCGCAAGTACCTGTTCATCGCCGCGATCGTCATCTTCCTGATCGGCTCCGCGCTGTCCGGGCTGTCCCGCAGCATCGGCGAGCTGATCGCCTTCCGTGCGCTGCAGGGAGTCGGCGGCGGCGGCCTGATCGTGCTGGCCCAGGCTATCGTCGGCGACATCGTCCCGCCGCGGGAGCGGGGCAAGTACCAGGGCGCGTTCGGCGCCGTCTTCGGCGTCTCGAGCGTCATCGGCCCGCTGCTCGGCGGGTTCTTCGTGGACAACCTGTCCTGGCGGTGGGTGTTCTACATCAACCTGCCGATCGGGGCTCTCGCGCTCGTCGTGGTCACCGTGGTGCTGCCGGCCACCTCGACTCGGCGTCATCACCAGATCGACTACCTGGGCGCCACCATGTTGGCCGCGTTCGCCACCAGCGTGGTGCTCGCCACGTCGTGGGGCGGCACCACCTACCCCTGGGGCTCGCCCGAGATCATCGGGTTGTTCGTCGCCGCCGTGGTGTTCCTGGGACTCTGGTACCTGTCCGCCCGGCGGGCGGCCGAGCCGGTGCTGCCACTGCGGCTGTTCCGCAACCGGGTGTTCACCGTGAGCTCGGCGATCAGCCTCGTGGCCGGGTTCGCCATGTTCGGCTCGATCGCCTACCTGCCGTTGTTCCTGCAGGTGGTGCACGGCGTTTCGCCTACCTTGTCAGGCGTCTACCTGCTGCCCATGGTCGGCGGGCTGCTGATCACCTCGATCGCGAGCGGCCAGCTGATCGCCAGGACCGGCCGGTACAAGATCTATCCGATCATCGGCACCGCGGCGCTGGTGGTCGCGCTCTTCCTGCTGTCGCGGCTGGACGAGCACACCTCGACCGCGTACCTGAGCCTGTACTTCTTCGTGCTCGGCTTCGCCCTGGGTTTGATCATCCAGGTCCTGGTCATCGCCGTGCAGAACTCGGCCGACTTCGCCGACCTGGGCGCCGCCACCTCGGGGGTGACCTTCTTCCGCAGCATCGGCGGGTCGTTCGGCGTCTCCGTGTTCGGCGCGGTCTTCGCCAACCGGCTGGCCGCCGAGCTGGCCGCCGCGCTGCGCGGGGTGACGCTGCCGAGCGGATTCAATATGGCGAGCGCTCAGGCCAACCCCGCGCTGCTGAAGCGGCTGCCCGGCGTGCTCCGAGAGGACATACTGCACGCGTATTCGCAGGCGCTGCACCCGGTCTTCCTCTACGCGATCCCGGTCGCGGTTGTGGCGTTCATCCTCGCCTGGTTCCTGCCCGAGGTGCCGTTGCGCACCACCAGCTCCGTCGGCATCGGTGAAGGGCTGGGCGCGACCCCGCCCGCCCGCACCTCGGTGGACGAGGTGGAACGCTCGCTGGCCCGGCTCGGCAGCGCGGACCTGCGGCGGCGCGGCTACGAGCGGCTGACCGCGATGGCCGGCCTCGAGCTGCCCGCCGGCAGCAGCTGGATCCTGACCCGCCTGGCCAAGCAGGGCCCGGTCGCGGGGGAGGAACTGGCCCGGCAGGCCCAGGTGACGGTGGACTACGGCCGTCCCTACGTGGACCGGCTGGTCGCCGAGGGCATGGTGCAACGCGCCAACGGCACGCTGGTGCTCACCGACGCCGGCCAGGAGGCAGCCAACCGGCTGTTCGCCGCCCGCCGCGAGGGCCTGCAAGAGCTGCTCGCCGACTGGTCCCCTGGGGAGTACGCCGAGCTGGGCGACCTGCTCACCAAGCTGTCCCGGTCCCTGCTCGGCGAGGACGCCGACCGGCACCTCATCAGCGCCGAGCCGCCCACCACCTCCCCGCCGCCGCCGAGAGCCAGCACAGCCGGCACAGCCAACACAGGCGAAACCTAACGAGGTTCTTAAGCCCCATCCCCCCGCGCCGTGCGGAGCGTATTCATGGCTGAAGGGAGCGGCCGCCCGATAGTAGAGGGAGGGCCACATGCGCCATCGGATGCTGGCGGTGTCCGCCGTGCTCGGAATCCTCCTGCTGGCCGGCTGCCGGGCCTCGGCCGTGCCCGGCTCGGCGTATGCGAGCGCGGGGGCGACCGCACGGTCCAGCACCGCTCCATCCGCCGCGTCGCCCGCTTCGCCGGTCGAGGGCACAGCACCGGCGTCCGCGAGCCCGGCGATGCTGACCGTCCGCAAGACACCGGCCGGCTTTGTGCTCGCCAACGCGAGCGGCTACACGATCTACTGGTTCGCCCGGGACCACCGGGGCAGCCCGCGGTCGGCCTGTACCGGCCGCTGCCTGCTGGACTGGTTGCCGGTGGCCGGACACCCGGTGGCGGCCAAGGGCGTGCGGCTCAATGCGGTGCTCGGCACGATCACCAGGCCCGGCGGCATGGTGCAGGCCACCTACGACGGATACCCGCTGTACACCTTCGGCAGCGACAGCGCGCCGGGCCAGGCCCATGGAAACGGCGCGGCCGGCGTATGGCACGTCATCCCGGAGAAGGGGCCCGCGAGCTCAGCGGTCGGCGGCTCCTGGTAGACGCGGTCTCCGCGCCGCCACGACGCAGTAAGCCCAGGCCGGTCTCGACGGTACGGATCGGCGGCGAATAGATTTTGCCTATGACGGGTGAGGCTGGCCAGCCTGCGTCGACTCGTCGGCTGGAACTCGTCACTGAGCCGGCCGAGGGTCTCATGGCCGCTCTCGCGGACGGGGTTCACGCCCGGGACGTGGACGGTGATCTGCGGGCCTGCCGTCAGAGCTTCGAACGGGCTTATCAGCTCGCTGAGCGGGCCGGTGACGTGCGGGCCATGGCACTGGCCGCGCTGGGCCTAGCTGGGCTGTGGGTATCCGAGCGCCGGACCGTCACCGGCGCGGTGCTGCTGGAGGCGCGGCTCGAGCATGTCCTCTCGCTGCTCGACCCGCAGTCATCCCTGGCGCTGCGCATCCGGACCAGGCTGGCGGGGGAGGCCGACTACCGTCAGGGCACGCACGAGGCGATCCTGGCCGCGCTCGACGCCGCGCGGGCCGCGGAAGATCCGGAGCCGCTGGCCGAGGCGCTGAGCCTGGCTCACCACTGCCTACTCGACCCGGACCATGTCGATCGCCGCCGAGAACTGGCCGTGGAGCTGATCAAGGCTAGCTTCCGCACCCAACGCCGCAGCGACTTGCTGATGGGCCTGCTGTGGCAGACGGTCGACTCATACTCCGCGGGTGACCCGCACGCCGGACGGCATCTGGGTGAGCTACGGGATCAGCTCGAGCAGCAGAACCACCTGGCTGTCGCGTTCGTGGCCAGCGCCATCGACGTGATGCTGGCCATCCGCGCGGGCCAGCTCGATGACGCGGAATCCCTGGCCCAGATCTGTGCCGCGAGCGGCGCCGCCGCGGGCGACATCGACCATGACTGGTGGTTCGGTGCTCAGCTGGTGACAATCCGCTGGTATCAGGGCCGCCTCGCGGAACTGCTGCCAATCCTGCGGGACCAGGTGCACTCTCCGGATCTGAGCGCGGTGGACAACTCCTCGGTCGCCGCGCTGGCCGTCGCGGCGGCCCTCGGCGGAGACCTGCGAACCGCCGCCAGTTCGCTGAGTACCCTGTGCGGCAGTGATCTGGCCCGCCTGCCGCGGTCCAGCAGCTGGCTCGGCACGATGAACGGCGTCGTGGAGGCCGCGTACCTGCTCGGTGACGCCGGCGTGGCAGACCGAGCCTACGAGCTGCTCGGCCCGTACGCCCGCCTGCCGATGCTCGGCGGCCTCGGGGTCACCTGCTTTGGTTCGGTTCACCAGGCCCTCGGCGTTGCGTCCTTGACGTCGGGACACCTGGACCGGGCCATCGATCATCTGCGCGCCGCCGTCCAGCACAACCTCGCCCTGGCCCACTGGCCCGCGGTCCTGATGGCCAGGCAGCGGCTGGCGCACGCGTACCGGCGTCGCGGGCAGCCGGGAGACGCCGATGCCGCGCGAGCGGGGCTGCAGACGGCCGCGACCGAGGCAGCGACTCTGGGCTGGCCTGACCCGGAGGCCGGAAAGGAACAGGGCGACCGCGGACCCGCCGGCCGGTACGCGGAATGCCGCCGGGCGGGCCGGAAGTGGCGGCTGGCCTGGCGGGACCGGAGCGTCCTGATGGAAGACAGCATCGGGATGGCCCATCTGGCCGTACTGGTCGCCAATCCGCGCCAGGAGATCCTGGCCGCTGACCTGGCGGCCGGCCTGGCCGCGCTCGGCGCCGCGGGGCGCGCCGCGGGCAGTGCCGCGGGTGGGGCGGGCCATCCCGTGCTGGACGAGGTGGCGATAGCTGAGTACCGGAGCCGGCTGAAGCGCCTGGATGCCGAGCTTGGCCAGCGGCAGGCGGGGGACGAAGCGGCCCGGGCCGAACGTGAATGGCTCGTGGCCCAGCTGGCCGGCGCGGCAGGGTTCGGCGGCCGCGTCCGGTCCTTCCCCGATCAGGGGGAACGCGCCCGCGTGGCAGTGGGCAAGGCCATCCGCCGGGCCCTGGCCCGGATCGCCGAGGCGGACCCGGTCCTCGGCGATCACCTGCGGCAAACGGTGCACACCGGCGTCCGCTGTTCTTACTGGCCCGGCTGATCAGATCGGCCGCGGTGAGGAACGCGAGCCATCGTAGGCGGCGCGCAGGCGAGATTCGGCGCTCGCCGGCGCGTGCACGTGGTCCAGGCCGAGCAAGGCGGCGCCGACCACCGGCGGCACATCAATCACCCGGACCTGAGCGCGGGGGGCGGCCTCCGCGAGCTGCCTGGTGATGCTGTCCATGAGCAGCGGGTTCCGCGCGGTGATGACCCCGCCGCCGAGGACGACCGGAGTGGCCTGGCCGGTGAGGTCGAGCCGCTGCATCGCGGTGGTGGCCATGACCGAGATCTCGTCGGCCAGGCGGCTCACCACGTTCTGCGCGACCGGATCGCCCTCGTCCGCCGCCTGGAGCAGCAGGGGCGCGACGCCGATCAGCTCATCGTGATCGATCTTCCCTTTGTGGATGCCGATCGTTATCTCCTCGACCCGCTCCACGGCGAAATGGCTGGTCAGGTGCGCTGTGAGTGCCGTGCCAGGGCCGCGGCCGTCTTCCGCGCGGATCGCGTGCCAGAGGACCTCCAGACCGAGGCCGTAGCCGCCGCCCCAGTCGCCGGAGATCGTGCCCAGGGCCAGGTACCGGGTCACCCGGCCGTCCGGCGCGACGCCGACCGCGTTGATGCCCGCGCCGCACACCACGGCGACGCCCCAGTGCGGCTCGGTGCGGTCGGACAGGCCCGACCGCAGGATGGCGAAGGTGTCGTTGACCACCGTCGCGGTAGGGCTCCACCCCTGGGCCTGTACCGCTGCGGCGTGTTCGGCCTCTTCCTCCGGCAGGTCGGCGTTGGCCAGGCAGGCCACCGTGTGCATCGCGACCCAGCCGGAGCCGGGCCGGTAGCGGCGGTCCAGCTGGGCCGCGGCCTGCTTGACTACCGCATCGAGGATCAGCACCGTCTGGTCGACGCCGACGTCATGGGCGTTGATGCCCGGCCCGCGGGCGGACGCGAGCAGCGTGCCGTCGCTGGCCACCAGGGCCACGTCGGTCTTGCTGTTGCCCCCGTCGATGGCCAGCACTGCGGGCTTGAGTGCCTGCGGCTGCGATCGCGGTAGCAACGGGTTATCAGCCAATGCCGGAACCCAGGGCGAACGCGAACAGGGATGCGGCGCTGTAGTCGGCGGCGGGTTCGACCGACGGCCAGGAGACGACGTTGTCTTCATAGCCAGCGGTCGTGGTGTTGAATGGCGCGAACCGGCCCGCGCTGCACGCCCGCATCCCGGGCACCGTGCCCAGGCCGACGAAGTTACCGATGCTGCTGGGGCCGTCGGTGGTCGCCCCCAGCTGGATGTCGCCGCGACCGGTGAGCGAGCCGGCCAGGTTGGCGATCTCGCTCTGCATGCAGTGCGGGAACACGGTACCCGCGCCGACCACGAACGAGCTGCCCCAGGCATTCGCGCCCAGCGCGAAGTTCAGCTGCTGCTGGGCGAAGGACTCGAACGCGCTGGACCCGCCGTACTTCTGGTACAGGGCGTCGGTGATGAATAGCCCGAACGCGTGCGGCGAGGCGTCCGAGGCGCCCAGCTGGGTGCCGAGCGCGAACGGGTCGCCCCGTGACTGGTCTTCGCCGGTCCGCAGCTGAGCGGCCAGGTCGCCCAGGAGCGTGCCGGGCGCGATCGGATCGATCCCTGCTTGCTGCATGGCCTGCAGCAGCTCGGCCTCGGCCACCGCGCCGTCGTCGTACAGGTTGAACGTGTCCCCGTCGGCCGGGTGGCCCTGGGCGATATAGGCCCGGGCCCAGCGGGCCGCGGTGGCCAGATCTGCCCTCAGCCGGCCGGCCGGGGCGCCGACGGCCTCGTCGGCCAGGGCCATCTCGGCGGCGCCCCAGAGCATGTCGCTCTTCCACTGGGTGGCCGGGTAGTAGTCGTGGGGGAACGCCGTGACGAGCTGCCCGACATTGGTGGTCTTGGCCATCGCGTAGACGCCCCGGGCCAGGCCGAGCAGGCGCTGGGCCTGCGCCGGGTCGCTGCCCGCCGACTGCTGCGCGCCGAGCGCGAAGTCGGCGGCGAACCGGCCGGCCAGGTTGGGGCTGACCGGCTTACCCGGCGGGGCCGCCTCGAACACCGGCCGGTACTTGACGAAGTAGGCGGTCGGGCCCGGGTTGCCGCCCCGGCTGACGTTCATCCGGTCCTCGGCCTGGGGCAGGAACCAGAAGTTGTAGTCGCCCTGGATGGTGTTGCTCGCGTTGCCGTTGCCGATCCCGACCTGCGCGTACAGCACCCTACGCCCGGGATTCCACAGCCTGGTGATCCACTGCAGGCCGAAGTCGGCTTCCGGCTGCAAGGCCGGGTACGAACCTGGGCCCTGCTGGTTTGATAGGGCTCGGGCCGCGATCAGCATGAGCGCATCCGAGTAGCTGGCCGTGTAGGCGAATTTCTCGTACCCGCCGCCGGCGTCGAACCAGCCGCCCGCGACATCGACCGGCCCGCCGATCTTCTTCAGCTTGCCGAGCAGGTTGTCGTTGCCGTCGTAGGCCGGGGCGGCGTAGATCGAGGCGCTCTCGTCGGTCAGGTTGGCGGGCTGGCGCCCGAGAACGGACGGAACGACGTCCGGGCCGTCCCGCTCGGAGGTGAAGTACTGCACCGCGTTGTCCACCAGCTGCCGGTACAGCTGGGCGCCAGTGCCGACGACGAACGCGGGGGAGACCGCGGTCACGGGAGAGGTGACCTCGACCCGGTAGATGCCGGGCACGCTGAGGCCGGAGAAGCCGAGCTGATAGACCGCGCGGTACGCGGAGTTCCACGACCCCCGGTCATCGGTGGACGTGCCATGGTAGGCCACCCCGTACGGGGTCGTGATCTCGAACCGGACCGCGGCGACGCGCTTGGCCAGCATCACGTAGGCCACCTTCGGCCCGCCGGACGGATACCCCACCTGGTTGACCCGGACCATGGGTATGGCCGTTGTCCTGGAGACAGTTGATGACGAGGCAACCGCCGGTAGCGCTGTTGCCAGCGTGATGCCGGCTGCTGCGACGATCGCGGGCCAGGTCCGTCTCATCCGCGGTCTCCTCGCGCCCAGGGCAGGAACGTCGCGTTTTCGGCGAGCAGGCGGTCGGTCAGGCACTCAGCCTGGTCGGCCTGGCCGACCAGCGGGTGCGCGAGCAGCGCTTCGTACACCCGGTCCCGCCCGCCGCGGGTGGCAGCGTCAAGCGCGAGTTCCTCGTACGCGTACACGTGCGCGATCAGCCCGCGCAGCAGCGGCTCGATTGGTTCGACCGGGACCGGAACGGCACCGCCGCCGGAAATGACGGCGGGGACTTCGATGACCGCGTCGGCAGGCAGGAACGGCAGGGTCAGGCCGTTGGCCGTGTTGACCACCTGGACGTCGCGCCGGTTGTCAGTCAGCGAACGGAGCAGGTCCACCGCTGCCTCGGAGTACCAGGCGCCGCCGCGCCGGGCCAGCTGATCCGGCTTGCGGTCCAGCGTTGGGTCCGCGTACAGCTCCAGGAGTTCGGCCTCCAGCCGGGCCACCTCCTCGGCGCGGGTCATCGCCCCGCGCCGGGCGGCCAGCACCTCGTCGTGGGCGTAGTAGTAGCGCAGGTAGGGCGACGGGACCATGCCCAGGCGCCGCACGAAGTCGGCGGGCATCTCGGTCCTCCGCGCGATCTCGTCCGCCCGGGTGGCGATCAGGTCGGGTAGCACGTCCTTGTCGTCCACCAGCACCGAGCGTTCCCAGGTCAGGTGGTTCAGGCCGACGTGGCCCAAAGACACCGCGGCCGGCGGCACGCCCAGCAGGGCAGCGAAGTGACGCTGGAACCCGATCGCCACGTTGCACAGGCCGACGGCGCGGTAACCCGCGGACAGCAGCGCCCGGGTGACGATCCCCACGGGATTGGTGAAGTCGATGATGAAGGCCGAGGGCGAAGCCCGCCGGCTGGCCCGTTCCGCCAAATCCAAGATCATGGGCACGGTGCGAAGCGCCTTTGCCAGCCCGCCCGCCCCCGTCGTCTCCTGGCCGATGCAGCCGCAGTCCAGTGGCCAGGTCTCGTCGCGCTGCCGGGCAGCCTGACCGCCGATCCGCAGCTGGAACAGGATCGCGTCGGCGCCGTCGGCGCCGTCGTCCAGGCTGCCGGTCCAGCGGACCCGGGCCGGATGCCCGTGCGCGGCCATGATCCGGGCCGAGACGGGACCGACCGCGGCCAGCCGCTCGGCGTCCGGGTCGACTAGGACCAGCTCAGCCAAAGAAGGCAGCAGCCGCCCGATGCCATCCGCCAGCTCGGGCGTGTAGGTGGACCCGCCGCCGATCACGGTGAGCTTCATGAAAATGCCTTTACCTGGTCGGCGCCAGCCTGGGCCACGTGACAGGCCACTTCATGGGCGGGTCCCAACTCGGCCAGGACGGGGGTGACGGCCGAACATGTGTCGATGGCCAGCGGGCACCGCCAGCGGAACCGGCAGCCGGGGGACGGGTCGATGACCTTGGGCGGCTCGCCACGGTCGGTCACTTCCGACAGCGGGGCCATCGGATCGGGTACCGCGGACAGCAGCAGTTGGGTATAGGGATGCTTCGGCGTGCTCAGCACGTCCTCGATCGGTCCGGACTCGGCGATCTGGCCGGCGTACATGACGATCAGGCGATCCGCCACGTACCGCGCGCTGGCGATGTCGTGGGTGATATACAGAATCGAAACCCGCTCCTCGTCGCGCAGCTTCGCCATCAGGTTGAGCAGCCCGATCCTGATCGACACGTCGAGCATCGATACCGGCTCGTCGGCCAGGATCAGCTTCGGCCGCATCGCCAGGGCCTGGGCGAACCCGACCCGCTGCCGCTGGCCGCCGCTCAGCTCGTACGGGAAGCGCTGCAGCATGTCGGCGCCCAGCCCGACCACGTCGAACACCCGCACCGCCTCGTCCACGCGCTGCTT
>Ga0306920_100015963_pt1 | contig 10320 bp, 11 predicted proteins | sample flu12Cox44000170_FD_204666 | JGI IMG/M metagenome (GOLD analysis project Ga0306920, IMG submission 204666) | Lab enrichment of tropical soil microbial communities from Luquillo Experimental Forest, Puerto Rico - flux4day.12C.oxic.44.000.170 (v2)... | ecosystem: Environmental > Terrestrial >...
CAGCCGGGCTGCGAGCTCGGCGCCGCTCAGCTCGTGCAGCTCGACGTCGTCCGCCACCGGTGCCCCCCTCGTCGCCGCGAGACTACCCACGCCACGGGCGTCGACAGCGGTCGGAATCGCGGTCGGCTGTACGCTGCGATCGTGGACGACGAGGACCTCCTCGAGAAGGTGCTCGTCGGGGACGAGGGGGCGTTCCGCGAGCTCGTCGGGCGGTACCACACCTCGCTCGTCAGGGTCGCGCGCTACCACGTCGAGAGCGATGCCGCGGCCGAGGACGCCGCCCAGGACACCTGGATCGCCGTCCTGAGGGGCGTCCACCGCTTCGAGGGCCGGTCCACGTTCAAGACCTGGCTCTTCAAGATCCTCGTGAACCGCGCCCGCACCGCCGGGAGCCGGGACCGTCGACAGGTCCCCGTGGACCCGACCGTCGTGGTCCCGACCGTGGACGCGTCGCGGTTCGACGCGCGCGGCGCGTGGGCGGACCCGCCGGTGCCGTTCACGGACCTCGTGGAGCGCCACCTCGACGACGCGTCGGTGGCCGCCTCGGTGCACAGGGCGATCCGCGAGCTCCCCGAGCCGCAGCAGGCCGTCGTAACGCTCCGGGACGTCCAGGGACTGTCCACCTACGAGGTCTCGGCGCTGCTCGGGCTGAGCGAGGGCAACGTGCGCGTGATCCTGCACCGCGGCCGCGCGAGGGTCCGCGCGGCGCTGGAGGACCTCGCGCGAGGAGGGTCGCGATGAGCGTGCTGACGAGGAGCCTGGTCTGTCAGGAGGCGGTCGAGCTCGCGACCGAGTACCTGGAGGGCGCGCTGCCGCGCCGGGTCCGCCGCGCCTACGAGCGGCACCTCGCGGCGTGCGACGGGTGCGACGCGTACCTCGACCAGGTGCGGGCGGTGCTCACGGCGACCGGTCGGGTCGGGCCCGAGGACCTCGACCAGCCGACGCTCGACGCCCTCGTCGGGCTCTACCGCGAGACGAGGGGGGTGGGGACGTGACGAAGATCCGCGAGCTCGAGCGCGGCGCGCTCGCGAGGGACGCGGCCGACCGGGCGGGGCTCGTCCGGGAGCTGTTCGTCATCCCGAAGGACGACACGAGCTCGGGGTACCCCGAGCTCGCCTACCTCGCGGGGGACTCGCTCGGGCCCCAGCCGGTCGGGGCCGAGCGGGACGTGCGCCACGAGCTGGAGGACTGGGCGACTCTGGCGGTCGGCGGGCACACCTCGGCTCGCCGCGGGTGGGGGGAGTACCACGTCGGGCTGCGCGGGCCGATGGCCCGTGTCGTCGGCGCCCTCGAGGACGAGACCGTCGTGATGAACTCGCTGACGGTCAACCTCCACCTCCTGCTGGCGACCTTCTACCGCCCGACCGGGGCGCGGCACCGGATCGTGATCGAGGACGACGTGTTCCCCTCGGACGGCTACGCGGTGGCGAGCCACGCGCGGTTCCGCGGGTTCGATCCCGACGAGGCCGTGGTCCGGCTCCGCCCGCGCGAGGGCGAGCGGCTGCTCCGGACCGAGGACGTCGTCGCGCACCTCGAGCGCGAGGCGGACGCGACGGCGCTCCTGCTCCTCCCGGGGATCAACTACAAGACCGGCCAGCTCTTCGAGATGGAGGTGATCACGTCGGCGGCGAGGCGCCTCGGCGTGACCGTCGGCTGGGACCTCGCGCACGCGGCCGGGAACGTCGAGCTCCGGCTGCACCAGTGGGGACCCGACTTCGCCGCCTGGTGCACGTACAAGTACCTGAACGCCGGTCCGGGCGCGACGGCCGGGGCGTTCGTGCACGAGCGGCACCTCTCGGACCGCTCGCTCGACCGGCTGTCGGGGTGGTGGTCGACGGACCCGGCGGTCCGCTTCGAGATGCGGCCGGCGCTCGACCCGGTCGACACGGCCGATGCGTGGGCGGTCTCGAACTCGCCGATCCTCTCCATGGCGCCGCTGCACGCCTCGCTCGCCATCTTCGACGCGGTCACCATGCCGGTCGTCGCGGCGCGCAGCCGACGGCTGACGGGGTACCTCGAGCAGCTGCTGCTCGACGACCGAGCGGCGACCGGCGCGTCGCTCGTCACCCCGCGCGACCCCGCGGCCCGCGGCACGATGCTCTCGATCGCCGTGCCCGGCGACCCCGACGCGGTCGCCGACCGGCTCCGTCGCGAGCACGGCGTCGCCGCCGACTCGCGCAACCCGGACATCGTGCGGCTCGCACCCGCCCCGCTGTTCTGCACGTACCACGACTGCTGGCGCGCCGCCCTGGCGCTGCACGAGGTGCTCGCATGAGCCTCAGGCATGACCCGATCGTGCTCGGCACGCCGCACGGCGCCGACGCCACCGAGGTCGTGACCGGCGAGGAGCTCGAGGCGCTCGCGCTCGCCGCCGACCCCGCCGCACCGATCCCCGACGACGCCATCCCCTACGACCGCGTCGTCGGCGAGGGTCCCGCGCTCCTCCCGGAGTGGTACATGGGCAGGGCCACCGCCGTGCACGCGAGCAGGTGGCGCCGCCCGGTGGTGCTGGCCATCGTCGCGGCGTTCCTGCTGATCGATGCCGCCGGGCTCTGCAGCACCTACGGCGTCATCACCTTGGCGTAGGGGCGGCGTCGCCCTGCTGGCGGCGCGCCTCGAGCCGACGGTTGATCTCCCGGACCGCCTCGTCCACCCAGTTCGACGAGTCCGGCTTGGAGAGCGTGACCCGGGCCCCGTAGAGCAGGACGATCTTGCCCGAGGTGAGCCGCAGGGTCGGCAGGATGACGACCCGAGTGTCGGGCTGGCCCCGCGAGAGCGTGAACCCGGCCGGCGCCCGGGTCGTGTGGGCGCGGTCCTGGATCCCGGCCTCGCGCAGCTGCTCCCACCGGTATCGGCGGGTGGCGAACGACCCCCGCACCGTCACGCCGCGGTCGTCGAGCACGATCCCTGACCGCAGCGACCGGACGATCGCCACGACCATGTAGAGGGCGAACGCGGCGACGACGGCCATGTACACCTCGACCACCCCCGTGGTCGTCGTGGACGCCATCTGGAGAAGCAGGAAGCTCGCGATCGCGGCGAACACCGCGCACCGGATGGCCTTGGCGCGGCGGACCTGGGGGCTCGAGAAGGCGGTCGCGCCCGCGTCTGGCACCCCGTGGATGCTACGGCCGGCCCGATCGGCGCGGCCGACGATCGGGCGCGCCCCGCGCACCCGACGTGCGGAGCGCGGGTCCGCCGACTCAGCTCGGCTGAGGCACGATGCGGATGTAGGGCTTCGGCTCCTTCCAGTCCCCGAAGACCTGCTTCGCCTCGTCGTTCGAGACCGAGCCCGCGATGATCACGTCCTCGCCCTGCTTCCAGTTCACGGGCGTCGAGACGCGGTGCGCCGCGGTGAGCTGGAGCGAGTCGATGACGCGGAGCACCTCGTCGAAGTTGCGCCCCGTGGTCATCGGGTAGACGAGGATCAGCTTCACCTTCTTGTCTGGCCCGATGACGAAGACGTTGCGCACCGTCTGGTTGTCCGCCGGTGTCCGCGCCTTGGCGTCACCCTCCGTCGACGCGGGGAGCATCCCGTAGAGCTTCGAGACGTTGAAGTCAGCGTCGCCGATGATCGGGTACCCGGGACGGGCGCCCTGGGTCTCCTCGATGTCGTCGGCCCACCGGTCGTGGTCGCCGGTCGCGTCAACCGAGAGGCCGATCACCTTGACGTGGCGTCGGTCGAACTCCGGCTGGATCTTCGCCATGTACCCGAGCTCGGTCGTGCAGACCGGGGTGAAGTCCTTCGGGTGCGAGAAGAGCACCGCCCAGGAGTCCCCGATCCAGTCGTGGAAGCGGATCCGACCCTGGGTCGTGTCCGCCTCGAAGTCCGGTGCGGTGTCGTTGAGCGCCAGTCCCATCTGTGCCTCCGTGGGTCGTCGGGTCCGGTGTGTGTCACTGTCTTCTAGTTGGTCGCGCGGGTGATCGTGACGCCGGGGTGCGATCGAGGTCGGCGTGGGCCCGGTCGGGCGGGGTCCGAGCGAGCCTGGCGGGCACGCGCGGGCCGCCCGAGGACCCAGCCGAGCGGCGGGTGCGGGCCCGACGACCGCACCGAGGGCCGCGGATCCGTGGCTGGCGCAGCGGCGCGTGGAGCATGCTGATCGCGTGCCCACCGAGCTCCCCAGCTACGACGGGCTCCCGATCCACGAGGGCCTGCCGCCGCGGTCCGGGTGGGGCGTGTTCGCCGACCAGCGCCGCGGCGCGCTCGAGCTCATCGGGCCCGACGAGGTGGCCGCCGGCCTCAACTGCGCACGCGACGGCGAGGTGCACCGGCTCGATCTCGACCTCGCCGCCATCGAGCCGCCGCTCTTCGGTCGCGCGCCGCTCCGGCACGACGTGCTCGGGGACGTCAGCGGGTCCCACGACGACGAGCTGGCCTTCAACACCCAGTCGTCCACCCAGTGGGACGGGTTCCGCCACATCGCCCACCCGACGCACGGGCACTTCGGCGGGCTCGACGACGAGGCCCACGGCATCGACGCGCTCGCCGGCGGGATCGTCGGCCGCGGCGTCGTGCTCGACGTCGGGCGGGTGCGCGAGCGCCGCGGGCGTCCCCTCGCCGTCGACGCGCCGACGGCCATCGACGCGGGCGACCTCGAAGAAGCCATGGCGGACGAGCGCGTGACGCTCCGACGAGGCGATGTGCTCTGCGTGCGGACCGGTTGGCTCTCGTGGTACCGCGAGCTCGACGACGAAGGGCGGCGGGCATGCGCGGGCGACCTCCGCTGCTGCGGGCTGCGTCCGAGCGACGAGCTCTACGCGTTCCTCTGGGACCATCACGTCGCCGCGGTCTGCGCGGACACCCCGGCCCTCGAGCCGTGGCCGATCGGGTCGCACCTCGACCGCCCGCAGCGCCGGGCGCTCCGGGAGGCGGGCCGGGTCGACCTCGTCTTCGGCCACTACGCGATCCTCGCGCTCCTCGGCATCCCGATCGGCGAGCTGTTCGACCTCGACGGCTGGGCGAGCGCAGCGGACCGCGACGAGCGGTACGACGCGCTCTTCGTCTCGGCGCCGCTCATCGTTCGTGGCGGAGTGGCGTCCCCACCGAACGCCCTCGCCATCCGTTGAGCGTGCACCGGCGGCGTCGCCGGGACCGACGGCCGGTCTCCCACGTGTGAGGTGGCATCATTGGCCGCAACAGGAGGTCGAGGCATGAGCGGCGGTCAGGTGCCTGAGCTCCCGGACTCGGAGCCGTCGTACCCGGTCGGCGTGTTCGTGGTGGCCGCGATCGTCGTCGCGGCGCTGCTCATCGTCTTCGGGCTCAACTTCACGTTCCTGCGCCACTGGGCTGCGGTCCACACCGGGACGGTCAACGAGGCCGGGCCCTACTACGGGTTCTGGTCGGGGTTCGGCTCGGACCTCGGGGAGGCCACGCTCGTGAGCGCGGTGTTCGCTGGCGTCTACACCGGCATCCGGCGTTCGAACTGCCACGTCAAGCGATGCTGGCGGATCGGCAAGTTCCCGCTCGAGCACACGCCGTTCCACCTGTGCCGAGTCCACCACCCGTATGTGTCCGGTACATCGCACGCCGAGATCCTCGAGCACCACCGACGCCGCCGCGAGGACTACGAGGCCCGACACCCGCGAGCGCACGACGAGCCCCCCGACGGGAACCACGACCCCACACCCGCCGACGGCGCACCGGTCGGGTAGCCGAGCCCGCCGTCCCACCAGCAGGTCCCGGGGCGCGGCCTCGCCCGAGTCAGCTCAGCCGCGGAGGTGCGCGGTCTGTGTGGTCGTCCGCAGCTGACGGTCCGGTCGCCGGCTGCACGGCCAAGATCGTGACGAGCAGTGCGTTGGCGTCAGCCTCGAAGAGCGAGCCGCATGTCGTGGTACGCCGAGATGATCGCCGTGACGTCACCGTTGAACCCGTCGCTGAGCGATCAGAAGGACCGTGCTTCATTTGATGCCGAGCGCTGCGGGCGTGTCTCGCGATCAGCTTGGGTGAGCCATACGGCGTGCATCCGGTGGATGACGGTGATCGGCGTTTGCGCAGCAGAACGTTCGATCAGTAGGTTCCGCCGACTCGCCCGACACGGTGCGAGCTAGCGAACGGGGGAACGAAATGCGGCTTTCTCGTCTCTGGCGCGTCGGAGGCGGCGTGCTCCTCAGCGTCGGCGTCGTGGCGTCGATGCAGCTTGTCGTCGCCTCGCCGGCGAGCGCATCAGCCGGACGAGGCGCCGCGATGCTGACGACGGCCGCGACCGTGCGCAGCGGGAGCTCGGCGCCGATCGTCCTCACGTCGGCGCGCGGCCGGCTCACCTCGACGTCGCCGCTCGTGCGCACGCAGAGCGCAAGCCCCTGGGTCCGGTTCATCTCGCCGTGCACCCCCGGCTTCTACAGCGCCACGGGGAACACGCCGTGCACCGCAGCTTCTCCGGGGTTCTTCGTCGACACCGACGGGGCGACCTCGCAGACACCGTGCCCGCTCGGGAGGTACCAGCCCGGCTCCGCCTCCACAGGCTGCCTCCTGGCACCAGCAGGGACGTACGTCGACACGACGGCGGCCACCGCACCGACGATGTGCGCCGCCGGCTCGTACAACCCGAACACCGGCTCGACGAGCGCGGCCGCGTGCATCCTCGCGCCACCCGGCTCCTACGTCGCATCTCCAGGGTCCGCGTCACCGACGCCATGTCCCGTCGGCGCCTTCAGCTCGAGCTCCGGATCGACGTCCTGCACGCCGGCCCCTCCTGGCTCGTTCGACGGGGCACCCGGGTCGTCGGCACCGACGCCATGTGCCCTCGGCACGTACCAGCCCGCTCCCGGATCTGCTGGCTGTCTCACGGCACCACCTGGGACCTACGTCGATACGACCGGGTCTCCCTTTGCAACGAACTGCCCCGCTGGCAGGTACAACCCGAACCCTGGCGCGACGAGCTCGAGCGCGTGCCTGCTCGCCCAGCCCGGCTTCTACGTCGGGTCTCCCGGCTCCCCGATCGAGACCCAGTGCGTCGCCGGGTCGTTCAGCTCGGGGTTCGGATCGACGTCCTGCGCGCTCGCCCCCGCCGGCTCGTACGTCGGGTCACCGGGGTCGACGTCCGCCACGCTGTGCTCGGCCGGCTCGTTCAGCGCGGACCCCGGTGCGGTGTCCTGCCAGCTGGCGATCCCCGGCTGGTTCGTGGGCTCACCCGGGTCGACCGCACAGACAGCGTGTCCCGTCGGGACGTTCCAGCCCAACGTCGGCGCCACGGGCTGCGTGACCGCACCCCCCGGGACCTACGTCGACACGCCGGGCTCTCCCTCGCCAACTGATTGCCTCGCTGGCTCGTACAACCCGAACCCTGGCGCGACGAGCTCGAGCGCGTGCCTTCTCGCGCCAGCGGGCACGTACGTCGGGTCTCCCGGCTCCGCGTCGGCGACCGACTGCGCGGCCGGCTCGTTCAGCTCGAGCCCCGGATGGACGTCCTGCGCGCTCGCCCCCGCCGGCTCGTACGTCGGGTCACCCGGGTCGACGTCCGCCACGCTGTGTGCCGCCGGGTCGTTCAGCGGGAGCACCGGCGCGACTGCGTGCACCCCCGCAGACCCCGGAAGCTACGTGAGCACCGACGGGGCATCGAGCGAGACCGCGTGCGCCCTCGGGACCTTCGCGTCGGCCGCCGGCTCGACCTCGTGCACGCCCGCGGATCCGGGCAGCTTCGTCGGGACGACCGGGGCGACGGCGGAGAACCTGTGCGCGGCGGGGTCATTCAGCGCGGCGAGCGGCGCGAGCAGCTGCACGCCGGCCCCCGCCGGCTTCTATGTCACGTCACCTGGGTCGACGTCCGCCGCACCGTGCGCCGCCGGGTCGTTCAGCGGCAGCACCGGGGCGACGGCGTGCACCCTCGCAGCCCCCGGGAGCTACGTGAGCACCGCAGGGGCGTCCGCCCAGAAGGCTTGCGCTCTCGGGACCTACGCCGCCGCCGCCGGTTCGATCACGTGCACGCCAGCAGCTCCCGGCAGCTTCGTCGGTACGACCGGCGCGACCAAGGCCACGTTGTGCGCGGCCGGGTCCTTCAGTGCGTCGAGCGGCGCGAGCAGCTGCACGCACGCGCCGGCGGGCTCGTATGTCAGCGGGGCCGGGGCCAGGGCGGCGACGCCGTGTGCGATCGGCACCTACGACCCCGCGATCGGGGCGACCAAGTGCCTGGCTGCGCCGCTCAACACCTACGTCGCGACGGCCGGTGCGACGGCCGCGACGACGTGCCCGTTGCACACCTTCACCCTGCAGACGGGGTCCACGAGCAAGGCCGCCTGCGTCAAGATGGCGATCACGACCACGTCGTTGATCGGAGGCAAGCTCGGTAGCTCCTACTACGTGAAGCTCACCGTCAAGGGTGGCAAGGCTCCGTACCACTGGTCGATGGTGACCGGCACGACGCTGCCGCCCGGGCTGAAGCTCAACGGGACCACCGGTGCGATCACCGGCAAGCCCACCCTTGCCGGGACCTTCACGTTCATCGTGAAGGTGAAGGACACGAGGACCAGCACGCATGCGCAGTTGACCGCCAAAGCCACGCTGTCGATCACGATCACGACGTAGATCGGCCGAGCAAGGAGACTGGACCGCCGCCGCAGTCCGTCCGCCCTCTGCACCGACCGTTCCGGCCGGCGTTGATGGTGGGCGGGCCTGGTCTGCACCCCAGTGCCCGTAGGGGAGCACGCACCTCGCGCGTTTGTGCACTGCGGCTGGGGCGGCGTCTAAGGCAACGTCTCAACGACCACCAACCCGATCTCGCGCTCGATCGAGTCGCCGCCGTCTGGTGTCACGGCAACCGCGTTGCTCCCGGAGAGCGGAGGGCTGCGGTCCGGTGTCAAGCAGGTCCTGGAGCGCTGACAGGAAGGTCCCGGACCAGCGGAAGGGGAGGTCCTCGCACAGCGTCAAGGACCTCCCGAGACCACACGACGGACCGGTGGGGCTAGAAAGGATCGACTTCCGACCTCAGCGCGTTCGGCGGAATGCCGCCAACACACGCCTTCGGAACGCTTCCGGTGTACTCCGCGCCCGCTGCGAGCGGCGGGTTGGCGCCCTTCCGCAGAACGCACTCGGCGCGTCCCCCGCGAGTTCATCTCCCACTGCTGACGCCGGACGAGCGTTGTCGGGTGGTCCGTCCGGCAGGGGCGCGGGCCCTGTCGATCACGACCGACTCGGCGATCCTTGCCGCAAGGTGGCTTGCGAGACGATCCACGACGAGGTTCCGATCTCCCACCGATGCTCAGCGTGCGACACCATCCTGGCGTCTTTTCTCTGCGTTGGCCCACGCACGCTTGCCGAGGAGCTTGCGGGCCTCGGCGGCGGCGATCACCGACGTCGCGGCGGAGACGCACAGCAGCCACTGGTTGAGATCCAGCGGCGTCGTGTGCAGGAACCGCTGGAACGCTGAGACCGTCGTGCCCAGATAGACCACGCCGATCGAGATGCCGGTGGAGATCAGGAACGTCGCGTCGCCGAGGACGTCGAGCGAGAACGCAGAGCGTCGCTCGTCGCGGCTCTCGAGCGAGAGCAGCAGCGTCGCGACGAGGAACGTGGTGAGGCCCATGGTCCGGGCGACAGCTTCGCCGTGCGCGGTCCACGCCCACGACAAGACGCCCAAGGTTGCCGCACCCATGACCAGTCCGATGCCGCCCAGCCACAGGAAGAGGCGTCTCGACAGCACCGGCGCTCGGGGATCGCGCGGAGGTCGTTCCATGAGGTGCTCGCTCGGCCTGCCGTAGCCGAGGCCGATCGCTTGCGAGAGGATCACGGTGAAGTTGATCCACAGCGTCTGCAGGGGCAGGAACGGGACGCCAGCAGCGATGTTGAGGATGCTCGCGCCCAAGAACGACACGATGATCCCGAAGAGGCACCCCATCTGGAAGCGGATGTAGCGAGTGAGGTTGTCGTACAGGCCCCGACCGAGCTCGATGGCTCTCACGATCGTGGCGAAGTCGTCGTCGGTCAGGATCATCACGGCCGCATCCTTCGACACCTCCGTGCCGGTGATGCCCATCGCCACGCCGATGTCCGCACGCTTGAGCGCGGGGGCATCGTTCACCCCGTCGCCGGTCATGGCCACGATGTGGCCCTTGGCCCTCAGCACCTCGACCAGCCGGACCTTGTCCTCGGGGGTGACGCGGGCGATCACCCCCACGTCGTCGATCACGGCTGCGACCTCGCGGTCGCTCATGGCTGCGAACTCCAGCCCCGAGATCGCACGTCCGGGTATGCCGAGGCGCCGGGCGATCGCCTCAGCGGTCACCACGTGGTCGCCGGTGATCATCCGTACCTGGACGCCGGCCGCCCGCGCGGTCGCGATCGACGCAGCGGCTGCGGGCCTGGGCGGGTCGAGGATCCCCACCAGG
>Ga0306920_100015964_pt1 | contig 10320 bp, 9 predicted proteins | sample flu12Cox44000170_FD_204666 | JGI IMG/M metagenome (GOLD analysis project Ga0306920, IMG submission 204666) | Lab enrichment of tropical soil microbial communities from Luquillo Experimental Forest, Puerto Rico - flux4day.12C.oxic.44.000.170 (v2)... | ecosystem: Environmental > Terrestrial >...
GCGCCGCCGGCGTTGTTCAAGCTGTTGGAAAAGGGCGACGTCGACGCCATGATCAATATCAGCTCGTTCACCGTTCAAGCGGCCGCGCAGCCGGATAAGTTTCGTTCGGTCTTTTCCGTCAACGATTGCCTTCCGGCCACCCTTTATGGGTTCCCGACGTCGGCATGACGGCACATTCCGAGCAGCGGCAGTACGCCGATCGCCCGGCCAATGTCCGCTTTCGCTCATTGGCGCCGGCCCATAGCGGCGGTCGGCGCCCACCCCCTTTGTGACGTGTGGCGTTCAAATGTCGCATGCCCCATGGAACTCATTCGGAGTTCTAATAGTCATCAGTGCAGGAGAGCGGCCGCACTCAGACCGCGCGACGCCATAAATAACCAGGGGGAATATTATGAAGAGCAAGTTGATACTGGTTTGCCTAACCGCGCTGATCCCAGTTGTCGCGAGTGCGCCCGCGCTGGCGCAGACCGCGGAGAAGGTGACGGCCGTCATACCCCAGAACAGCGTCTTTATATTGAACTGGAACGGCGCGAAGGATGCAGGTGTGTTTGCCAAGCACGGCATCGATCTCACCGTTGACGCCCGGCCATTCGCCGGCTTTCTCGCCGCGGTACCGGCCAAGGAGGCCCTGGCGACCACTTACTCGGGCATCGACGCAATCTCGAAGATGAACGAGGGCCTAGATTTGGCGATCATCGGCGGCGGGCTGACGGTGATTCAGGAAATATTCGTGCCGAAGGACTCACCCATCAAGACCGTCGCTGATCTGCGTGGCAAACGATTGGGCGTGTGGTCCACCGGCGCGGGCGCCTTCAAGGCCGCAAGGGCGGCAATCATCGATGCCACCGGCCTCGACGTGGTCAAGGACACCAAGATCATGCAACTGGCGCCGCCGGCGTTGTTCAAGCTGTTGGAAAAGGGCGACGTCGACGCCATGATCAATATCAGCTCGTTCACCGTTCAAGCGGCCGCGCAGCCGGATAAGTTTCGTTCGGTCTTTTCCGTCAACGATTACTGGAGGCAGAAAACCGGCTACCCGGTCGTTTGGGCAGCGCCGCTCGTTGCTTGGAAGAGCTGGGTCAACGAGAACCCCGCTAGGGCAAAGAATTATGCCGCGGCTGTCGAGGAGTCTTTCCGCTGGCTGAGAAAGCCGGAAAATTTTGACGTTGCTGTCAAGAAGTATGGCACGCTCGCGGGCGTAACGACGCCGGCAACGATTGCCGTTTACAAGAAATGGCTCGGGGAAAAGCGGATCTTCCTCGATCAGTGGGACCAGAAGGTTGTCGACGCCCAGTGGCAGTTTCTGGAGATGGCCCAGCATCACAACGTCCTGCCCGCGGTGCCCGACAAGAACGCCCACGCACTGCTTATTACGGGGCCGAAAGGCTAGCGGCTCGCAAGCCGAGCGCAAGAAATGACGAGCGTTAAACGGAGCGAAACCCGAATCCCACCGGGTCTTGCAACGCTTGTACTCGCACTTCTGGCATGGGAGGCGCTGTCCCTATTCTTTCCGCCGGTTATTTTCCCCGGTCCTTGGACGCTGCTCGAGCGCATGGTCGCGATCTACAGCGATCCGGCGTCCTACGCGGTGATCGGGCAGACCTTGCTGCGGATATTCGAAGGCTTCGCGATATCGATGCTCGCCGGGACGGCGTTCGGCATCGTGATGGGACTAAAGCGCGACGTCGAAATATTCTTCGACACCTGGATCATGGTGCTCCTGACCGTGCCGGCGGTCTGCTGGGCGTTTCTTTCCGTCTTGTGGTTTGGAATATCCGACGCCGCTCCGATCCTCACCATTGTCCTGATCGTCTTTCCCTTCGTCGTCATCAACATTTGGGAAGGCACGAAGGCCATGGATAAGGAGCTGCTCGAGATGGGGAGCGTCTACCGCGCCGATCGTCGCCTCATGTTCCGCAAGGTGATCATTCCCCAGCTCATGCCTTACATATTTTCCTCGCTGCGGATTGCACTTTCATTGTCGTGGAAGATCGCGTTGGTCGCCGAGGCATTCGGGGCGGGCAACGGCATCGGCCAAGAGCTCATCAACTGGTTCCAGGACACGCGCGTCGACATGATGCTCGCATGGGGCGTGAGCTTCATGATCGTGATGGTCTTGATCGATCTTTTGGCATTTCGTTTGTGGGCGCGGCGCGTATTTGCCTGGCGGCCGCAACTTGCCACCTGAGTGCGGCACGCAAATCATGGCGCATGGAGCCCGGAGCATGGAGACGGCACACGTCGGGTCGCAACCGACGGTCGGACCGGGACCGGTGCTCTCCTCCGCCGTTACCGTGCGCAACCTGTCGAAGGGATTTTCCAAACCGGGCACAGACACCCATTTCACCGTTCTCGATGACATCAGTCTGAGCGTCGAAGAGGGCAAATTCGTCAGCATCGTCGGCCCGTCGGGCTGCGGAAAATCGACGCTGCTCAACATCATTGCCGGCATAGAGCCCTATGACGGCGGATCGGTCGAGGTCTCTCCGCGAAGAGGGACGCCGACCCACGAGCCGCGAATTGGCTACGTGTTTCAGAGCCCGCGGCTGCTCAACTGGCTCACCGTCGCTGGCAATATTGAATTTGCGCTCGAAGCGCAGAACGTCCCGCGCCCGCAGTGGCGGGAGCGGATCACGCGACAGTTGGCCATGGTCGGGCTCGGCGGGCAGGAGCGCAACTATCCCTTGAAGCTCTCGGGCGGAATGCAGCAGCGGGTGGCCATTGCGCGCGCGCTCGCCATCGAACCGGACATCCTGCTGATGGACGAGCCTTTCAGCCATCTCGACGCCATCACGGCGCGAAAGATGCGCTTCGACCTCATGGACATTTTGGCGAAAGCCAAGCCGACGATCCTGTTTGTAACGCACGACCTCGCGGAGGCTGTTTTCCTTTCGGATCGCATTTACATGATGAAGATCAATCCCGCCCGGATTTTCCGGGAGGTGGCGATCGACTGTCCGAGGCCACGCAAGCCCGAAGACCCAGGGCTGCTCGATCTGGAGAAGGACCTGGTGCGGGAGTTTTTCGGCGTGCTGGAAGGGACACGACGATGACTTCCAGCGTGCACAGCGTCGGCTTGCGGACGGGATCGGTCGTCGCCTTGCTGCTGTTGTGGTGGATTGCCGCGAAGCTGATGCACGATCCGGACGTGCTGCCGAGCCCGGCAGCCATCGCCGTCACCATCGCCCAGGACTTTGTCGACCCCGGGCCGACGGGGCATTCCGCCACCTTCCACGTCGCGCTTACCTTGGCCCGCATCTTTGCTGCCTTCGCCGCCTCGATGCTGGCGGGCATCGCCATCGGCCTTGCCATGGGCCGCAACCGCGTCGTGGAAGGCGCCCTGCTGGCCGTCATTCCCCTGATGCTCACCATGCCCACCATACTGATGGTCTTCCTCGCCGTGATGTGGTTCGGCTTCAGCGAGGCCGGCGGACTAATCGCCGTCATGGCGGTGGTGACGCCCTATGTGGCGGTCAACATTTTCGAAGGCGCCAAGGCGATGGACAAGTCGCTGATCGACATGGGGGTCGCGTTCAAGGCACAACATTCCTTGCTCATTCGCAAGGTGTACCTGCCGCAGCTGATGCCTTACATCTTTTCCGCGTTCCGCTATGCATTCGGCATGACGTGGAAGATTGTGGCACTGGCGGAGACGTTCGGGCTGAAGTTCGGTATTGGCTACATGTTCTTTTTCTGGTTCGAGCAATTCAACATGGTCCAGGTATTGGCGTGGATCGTCATGTTCGTGGTGCTGATGCTGGTCCTGGAGCACGGCCTGTTCGCGCGGCTCGAAAGCAGGGCCTTTGCTTGGCGAGGCGCGATCGCCCACTAGCTCTCTATGCGCCAATCGCGGCGGCACCCAACCGCCGCGCCGCCGAGCAGCGTGATGAACTCGCGCCGTCTTAGGTCGAGCATGGGCTCCCCTCCGGAACCCGCTGTGCCAGCTCGCAGCAGCCTCAGGATGTACCGGAAGCACGCACAAGTCCTTGGGGCAGACCTGAATCGTTCTGAATCGATCCGTCGGGCCAGACGCCGTCGGGCACACTGCCGTTCACCCAACAAGCTTTATGGAATAAGGCACGCCTGCGCGCCATGAGCCCTACGGTTTTGGTTCCGCTTAGTCTGAGATTGTCCATCAGCCGATTGTATGTCGTCCAGCGCATCCGCGGCGGCTTGTCGGGGTAATCGTCACCGGCCGGGTCGCCGCCAAGCCTCAGGCGCACCTTGCGAGCGCGCCGGAGGGCTCTGTCAAACTTAGTCTCTCGTTGGGAGGCGTAGGCAAGCTCATAAGCGCGCCGCGACCAAAAGTGACGGCCGCCGAGCGGCAGGTATAGCTTGCGCACCCTCCGGTTCAGATGCGGGCACACAAACCACCTCGCCGAGTAGGGTGATGAACTCGCGTCGTTTTCCTGGACATGGCTTGCGTAGTCCGTGCAGCACCAATGTCCGAATCGGGTTCCAGAGCTGACATTCAACGCGCGAATTTGCTGTGAAGCACAATGTCTATTCGGCGGAACTTGAGCAAAGTTTCGAGCGTTAAGTTCTGGGGACGACCGATCTGTCCGCCGCACTCCAACACGGCAGTTAGACTCTGTGCGAACGTGCACCGGCTGGACGCGACGGCGAGGAGTAACCCAATGACTGCGATATCACAAACCGATCGGCCTGCCGAGCGGGTTTCCGAAGCCACCCGTTGGAGCCAACTGATAATCGGCATCATCTGCATGGTGATGATCGCCAACCTCCAATATGGCTGGACACTTTTCACAATTCCCATCAGCCAAAAATACGGCTGGAACCTGGCGTCGATCCAGGTGGCGTTCACGCTCTTCGTGCTGTTTGAAACCTGGCTGGTGCCCGCCGAGGGTTACCTCGTTGATCGCTTCGGGCCGCGGATTATGGTGTTTGTGGGTGGGTGTCTCACCGGGCTCGCTTGGGTTCTCAACTCCTTCGCAAGCTCGCTTGCGATGTTGTACATCGCTCAGATCGTCGGGGGTCTTGGGGCGGGCGCTGTTTACGGCACCTGCGTCGGCAACGCACTCAAATGGTTTCCCGACCGCCGCGGGCTCGCGACCGGATTGACCGCCGCAGGCTTCGGCATTGGCTCGGCGCTCACAATCATTCCCATTCAAAAGATGATTTCAACTCATGGCTATGAAAATACATTTTTCACCTTCGGTATCGGCCAAGGCTTAGTCGTGGTCTTGTTGTCGTTGTTGCTGTTCGCACCGCGGCGCGGACAAACGCCGGAAGCCTCGACCAGCAAGCTCGTGCAGCAGGGTCGCGTTCAATACGAACCGCTGCAGGTGCTCAAAGAGCCGACGTTCTGGGTCATGTATGTGATGTTTGTGCTGATGGCGGCGGGTGGACTGATGGCAACGGCGCAACTTAAGCCCATCGCCAAAGACTTTCATCTCGACACCACGCCGGTTACGTTAATTGGCATAACCCTGCCGGCGTTGACGTTTGCGTTGACGATCGATCGAGTTCTCAACGGACTTACGCGACCGTTCTTTGGCTGGGTCTCCGATTTTCTCGGCCGCGAGAACACCATGTTCATTGCCTTTCTGTTGGAGGGCATCGGCATTTGGGCTCTGTACGTGTATGGGCAAAACCCGCTGGGCTTTGTGCTTCTGAGCGGGCTTGTGTTCTTCGCCTGGGGTGAGATTTACAGCCTCTTTCCCGTCACCTGCACCGATTGCTTTGGCGTCAAGTACGCCACGACCAACGCCGGCTTGCTCTACACGGCGAAAGGAACGGCCTCACTGCTTGTGCCTCTCGCCAACGTGTTGGTGGTGCAGACCGGCGGCTGGAAGAGCGCCTTTATCATCGCCTCGCTCTTTAACGTTATTGCCGCACTGATAGCCATCTTTGTTCTCAAGCCGATGCGGCAGAGGTTAGTGACGCGCCTGGACGGAGGGCGAGCATGGGCTGCGGGGGCGCAGCCGACCTGACGCGGACCGGGATTGCAGACACGGGAACAGTGCAATCCCGGTAACTCCGGTGGGCCTTTGCTGGACAACGACGTGCCGGTAATCGGGGTCAATACGTTCTTAGCTCACAGAAACCGGCCGCTGCGCCCACGCCGCGAGCGGCCACGCCGCCGCGCCGCCGAGGAGCGTGATGAAGTCGCGCCGGCTCTTCACTCGATCACCTCGTCGGCGAGAGCGAGCAGCTTGTCGGGAACAGTCAGACCAAGCCTCTTGGCGGTCTTAAGATTGATGACGAACTCGAATTTGGTCGCTTGCTGCACTGGCATGTCAATTGGCTTTGCGCCCTTGAGGATGTTTCCAGCATAGATGCCAACCTGACGATACATGTCCGCAAAGTCGGTTCCGTAACTCATTAATCCCCCGGCCTCCACATTCTCGCGCTGCTGATAGGCAGCCGGAATCTTCGCCTGTGCGGCGAGCGCGGTGTTGTGAGCACTGCCACTCGACGGCCGACCAAGTCGGCCAGTAGCGCCAGTAAACGGTCGTAATGGCCCTCCAGCCAGTTGTACTCGACCACCACGTTCTTACCTTCGACGTAGCCAGTCTCATTGAGGCCTTTGCGGAATGCTGCAGAGTAGCGCTTGGAGGCATCTGCCGACCTGCCGCTAACGAAAGCGACCACTGGCATCGCCGCCTTCTGCGCGCGTGCCGCGAGGGGCCAGCCCGCTGCCACGCCGCCGACCAGTGTGATGAACTCCCGCCGCTTCATTCAATCACCTCGTCGGTGGCGAGCAGCGTTGGCGGGATTTCGAGGCCGAAAATCCGCCGCGGCTGCATTGCGATCCGGGCGGTGACCCGTCATCGCCCCGGCTCGTCGTCCCAGCCTCCGAGTTGTTTCTTCTCAAGCGTCTTGCACACCTCCACTGGGGCCGCATCAAGGTGAAAGACCTTGTCGTCGGTGCCGGGCCTGACCCAGGTTCCGGTCGTGGTGTCGCAGTCGCCGCCGAAGGCGATGCCGCCGGTATGGAGACTGATCGACAGGCTGTCGTCGCTCGGCAATTTGTCGATTGTGATACCGCCGCCGTCGCAATCGACCACGCAATCCGCGGTCTTTTCCCCAAGGCAATCGCCGCCGGTCGCCAGCGCGCGCTTGTTGCCGCGGCGCTTTAGCGAAAAAGCGAAATTGTAGAAAATGTGGTGCGGGTTTTTGAAGACATAGTAGCCGCCGGCGTCATAGCCCGAAACACGCACGAAAAAAATCAGCTCAGTGACCTTCTGCTGCGGATGTGCGGCGAGATGTTTCGCGTCGTAGACGCGGCGCCAGCAGGCTTTGCGACCGGGGTCAGGGGGGAGGATTTTTTCGGCCGGCCAGCGCTGTTTTTGCGTGGCGCCGGGCTGTTCGGCGCGGACGTCGGCGGCGGCGAGGAGTACGGCGGCAAACGACACAACAAGCATGGACACGACAACAAAGCCACGCCTGGACGTTTTGCAAACCTCCAACTTCTTCACCGTTTCCTCAAAAGAATTCGCAATGGGGCGCTTCATCTTTACCGCCTCAATTGCTTGCTGATCTCTTCGATGCCACTGCTGGGCTTGACTGGAAACAGCCGCGCCTTCGGCGAACGCATGCGCGAACAATAGCTGGGCTGTTCGCTGTCGTTGCTCTCTGCTTCGATAACCAGCGTGCCGCTGTGGCGCCTCAGCTTCGGAAATTCGTCCACTGCCTTGAAGATTCCGCTTTCGATTTTGCCGTCGCCCGTGAAGTTGCAATAGGCCTTATAGTCCTCGACATCCCATTTGCTGCCTTCCGCATGCAGCGTTCCGTCGCTCTTGCCCTTAGCTGGCACGAGCGTAAGCAGTGCGTTGTAGCCGTGCCAAACGCCCTCAATTCCTTTGCGCTTTTCGTCGAGATTGGCGATCAGAAGAATGCGTTGCCGCTGACGGAGGAAAAGCTGCTCTCGCGCTGCGCTAGTGTGGTGCACCGTGCTTTGCGCTTTGTCAGAGCCCGGTTGCAAGTTGAAAAGAAAATCTTTCGAATTATCGGAAGCCCACGAGCGTTGATCGACCCGCAGATAGCCGGCGACCGTGTGGTCAATCCGTCGCATTGCATCACGGAAGAGCCGTGCGATTTTGCGATCAGCCTGAGCCATTTCGGGATCAGCACAGATTTCCTCCTCGTCGGCATTCTCCGCCTTTGCGCAATTAAACGAGGGTTCGACTGCGCGCGCGGTAGCGCCGGCTGTTTTTGCAGCCGGCCCTGTAGGAAAGTAGCTGCCGGTCAGCACATCAGCCCCGCCGCGACGGTCACTGTCGCTGTCGTGCGGCTTCCCGTCACAGACACCCGCTTCGCCGTTGACTTCGTGTACGATGCGTAGCGTGTTACCTTGCAGGCGAAAACGGATGATATCGAGGCGGCCTTCATAGTCCTTGTCGCCCACTGCCGCGGAATACCAGCCGTCCGTGCCGGGTGCTGCAGTCACCATTGCTGTGCAATCGACTTCGCCGCGGTTTTCATGGGGGTAGCTCAGTCGTGACTTGATCGCGATGGTGAGGGAGCCTAGTTCGGCCTTGGCGATCGTTACATCGGCGAAGACATTACTCCAATCTCCTTCCAGCGTCGTGACGCTGACGCGCAGCTCCGAGAGCGCGCGGCGGCGTGCATTCAGCGCTGCCAAGATACGCACATAGCCTTTATCATTATGGCTCTGAAACCCAGCGATATTGTCGGCACCGAGTATGTCTGTGAAGTAGACCTGGTCGCGCTTGAGCAGCAAGGCGGTCAACGGATCGGCGCTCCGTAGCAGTCTTGCCAGCTGATCGTCGATCTCGCCGCCGAGCTTACGCAATTCCTGTTCATTGCACACTGTGCGGTACGCTGTATCGGCACTGTTACAGTCGAACAGCGACGCAGCGCTGGCTTTTCCAACCCAAAGCGCGGTGGCAGCGGTCGCTACAACAGCAACGACACTTCGCATGGACTATCTTCGCAAAGCAGCACACCGTCGCTCCCGCTACCTGCCGGGAGCGTGCCTTAGTTATAATAGCGACGAAGCGCATTTGCCCGCACTTCGTTTTGTTCGAAGCTACAGTACTAGTAAAAGGGCGCACGCGACCCCCACGCCGCCGAGCAACGTGATGAACTCGCGCCGTTTCACTGCCCGTGCTTCCCGTGCTTCTGGCGGAAGGATAGCACATGACACCTCAGCAGGAGGCCGCTGCACTTCGGAATTTTGCGCCGGCCTATGACGCTTCAGGTCATTAGCGACCGGTCAACATGCCACCGGCGGTTTCGCCAGCAAGCCTCAGGCGGCAACCAATCCCCCGACATTCCATCGCATGAGGCTGTGTCCGAGAAGTGCCATAACCGGCTGTGAGCAACCGCAGCAACCAATAGTCGCGTTATTCGATAGCCTCGTCAGCGTGAGCGAGCAGGGAATGCGTAGGCCGACCTACGATGTTTGCGATGCAGATGGCAGTTCATCGAGCAGGGCCTTCGCGTCGGTCAAGTCCGCCGCACCGCACCGTGCGTCGAAGAATCGGTAGATGTTCAGCAGGCGGTCATGCGCCTCCGCATGCATACCCTGATCGGACAAGACACGGGCGAGACTCGTTGTCGCGCGCAGTTCGAACGATCGTGATCCCTGCCCGCGGGCGACGGCGATCGCCCGCTCGTAACTCGCGATCGCCGCGGCGCTAGGTCCGCGGCGGGTAAGGAGATCACCGAATAGGCGATCGATTTCAGGTTCAGTCCATCGCTCACCGGTTTCGCTCGCAATCCGAAGCGCCTCCTCGAACGTGCGATGGGCGAGGTCCGGCGTCGCGCACAAGCGCCTGATGCAGTGCGTCGCTCGCTTCTGCGATGTAACCATTGATCAGACGCGACGTTCCGACTAGTCGGTACCCGACCATGATCGGGCCCGTTTCGTCTTCGCGCTCGGCAAAGGCCAGAAATTCGTTGGCCTGCTCGAGCATCGCGGCGGGTTGGCCACTGAGGTAATGATAGGCCCACAGCCCGTAGAGCGCCGCGAGATGCATCCCCGCCTCGCCCACGCGTTTCGAGAACTCGAGCGCTTTGGTGTAGGCCTCGCCCACCTGCCGGTCCGCGTAGCCCTTCTGTTCTTGCAGCGTTCGGGCGAGCGCAGTCTGCAGTTTCAGTTGACCGCGCCGTCGGATGTCATCGTCAGGTAATCCGGAAATCAGCTGCAACGCCTGGGTGATGTGCTCGTGTGCCTCCTTCAGCGCCGAGTGCGACAGCGCGCGGTCTCCGGCGATAGACCAATAACCGACCGCCCTTGCCACATCGTCCGCCTCTCGATAATGACGCGCAATCAGCTCGGGCTGGCTCTCGGAGATCTCCGCGAACTGACTTTCGAGGGTTTCGGCAATT
>Ga0306920_100015965_pt1 | contig 10320 bp, 8 predicted proteins | sample flu12Cox44000170_FD_204666 | JGI IMG/M metagenome (GOLD analysis project Ga0306920, IMG submission 204666) | Lab enrichment of tropical soil microbial communities from Luquillo Experimental Forest, Puerto Rico - flux4day.12C.oxic.44.000.170 (v2)... | ecosystem: Environmental > Terrestrial >...
AAGGTCGATCATGCGTTCGAGGTGCTGAAGCTCCGTGGCCTCTACTTCAATGTCGAATCGCTGGCCCGCCATGGCTTCCCGTGGCCGCTCGATGCGAAGGAGATGGTGCCGTTCTGGGACAAGCTCGCGCGCTTGGGCATCGTGCTTTGCCTCGAGTTGAGCTCGGCGCCGACCTATGACGAAAAGGGCTACATGGGCCACATCGCGGCGCTGCGGCGGATACTCGCGCGCCACCGCGATCTCCGTGTGCATCTGGCGATGAGCCCGCCGGTCGCCTTCTTCGCCAGGAACGGCCGCTACGGCTTCCCCGAAGACCTCGCCGCCGTCTATCGTCACGACAGGCTGATGCTCGAGGTGATGTTCCCGATCACCTACGGGGGCGCCTGGGACTACCCCTATCCGGAGGCGCAGGCGCTGGTCGAAAGCCTGCGCGACCAGCTTGGCGCGGAAAAGCTGATCTGGGGCTCTGACATGCCCAACGTCGAGCGCTTCTGCACCTACCGCCAGTCGCTCGACTACGTCCGCAATTACTGCCCGTTCCTGACGTCGCGCGAGAAAGACCTGATCCTCGGCGACAACTGCGCCGCATTCTACGATATCAAGCAGGGAGCCCACTCATGACCACGCGCGCATCGCTCCGGCAGCAAGGCGAGGCCATGCGCCAGCGCCTGTTCAGCGACGACGACGGTTCGCCGGCCTTCATGCGCACGCTCAACACCGAGGCGAGCTACGGCGCGATCTGGAGCCGCCCCGGTCTGGCGCTGGAAGACCGCATGGTCTGCGCGCTGGCCGCCCTTGCCGCCGTGCAACGCCTGCCGAAGCTGCGCCGCCATGTTGGCGCTGCGCTCGACCTCGGGCTGACGCCACAGGCGATCGTCGAGGTGCTGATCCAGATCGGCATCTATGCCGGCTTCGCCGCGTCGGAGGAGGCGGTCGAGGCCGCCGCCGCGGAGTTCGCCGCCCGTCAGGTCGCCATGCCCGAGGAGCCGGCGCGCACCGACTCGCTGGAGGCTTTGACCGAACGCGGCCGCAAGCTGATGGAGCAATTGCACGGCGACCGCGCCCGCCAGGGCTACGCCGCGCCGGGCAACACCGTGACCGGCACGCTCTATCCACTGGCGATCCAGTACGGCTACGGCGAGATCTGGTTCCAGCCCGGCCTCGATTTGCGTCAACGCGCGCTGGTGGCGGTCGCCGCCTTCACCGCGCTGAAGCTCGGTCAGGTCGAGAAGTTCGGCGAGTCGGCGCTCAACCTCGGCCTGAGCCGGACCGAAGTCATCGAGGCGATCATTCAGACCGCTCCGCTCTCCGGCTTCGCGCCGGCGCTCAATGCGCTTGGCGCGCTGAGCGAAGCACTGGCCGAATAATCAGTCGATCAGCCGGACCTTCACGTAGCTGCCCGGCGCGTCCTCGATTGCGGGAAGGCCGGCCGCTCCCGGCACGCGCGCTGGAACCTTGGGGCCGGACTTGGCCGACAGCCACCTGTCCCAGTCGTTCCACCACGAGCCCGGAAACTCGGTAGCGCCGGCGCGCCATTCGTCGAGCGTCGCCGGGTTCTTCTCGGTCTCGTTCAGCCAGTGCATGTATTTCTTCGCCTCGGGCGGATTGACCACGCCGGCGATGTGGCCCGAGCCCGCCAGCATGAAGCGCACCGGCCCGGAGAAGAGCTGCGTCGCCTTGTAGACCGATTTGGCGGGCGCGATGTGGTCGTCCTTGCCAGCTTGGATGTAGACCGGGATCGAGATCTTGCGCAGGTTGATCGGCACGTTGTCGATCACCAGCCCGCCCGGCTGCGCCAGCAGGTTCTTCTGGTACATGTTGCGCAGGTAGTAGCTGTGCATCGCCGCCGGCATGCGGGTCGCGTCGGCATTCCAGAACAACAGGTCGAAGGGGAAGGGATCCTTGCCCATCAGGTAGTTGTTGACCACGAACGACCAGATGAGGTCGTTGGCGCGCAGCATGTTGAAGGTGGTCGCCATCTCGGAGCCGTCGAGATAGCCCTTCTTGCTCATCGTCTGCTCGACGCCGGCGAGCTGGTCTTCGTCGATGAAGACGCCGAGCTCGCCGGGCTCGGTGAAGTCGACTTGCGCGGTGAAGAAGGTGCAAGCCGCGATCCGATCATCGCCGCGTGCCGCCATATAGGCGAGCGTGGCCGCCATCAAGGTGCCGCCGATGCAGTAGCCGATCGCCGAGACCTTCCTTTCCCCGGTCGCTTTCTCGATCGCGTCGACGGCGGCAAGGGGCCCGAGCTTCATGTAGTCCTCGAACGCCAGCTTGCTGAGCTGTTCGTCGGGATTGACCCAGGAGACGACGAACACGGTGTAGCCGTGCTCGGTCGCCCACTTGATGAAGGAATTCTGCGGTTTGAGATCGAGGATGTAGAACTTGTTGATCCACGGCGGCACGATCAGCAGCGGCATGGCGTGGACTTCGTCCGTGCGCGGCGCGTACTGGATGAGCTGCATCACCTGGTTCTGGTAGACGACCTTGCCGGGCGAGGTGGCGACGTTTTCGCCCACCTTGAAGGCCTTCATGTCGGTCTGGCGGATGGCGAGGCGGCCCTTGCCGCGCTCGAGGTCGGTCAACAGGTTCTGCAGGCCCTTGATCAGGTTCTCGCCCTTGCTTTCGACGGTGGCTTTGACGACCTGCGGATTGGTCAGCGCGAAGTTCGACGGTGACATCGCGTCGATGAACTGGCGCGTATAGAAATCGACCTTCTGCGCCGTCTTGTCGTCGATGCCTTCGACCTCCTTGACCGTGCCCTGCAGCCAGCGCGCGGTGAGGAGGTAGGATTGCTTGAGGTAGTCGAAGACGACCTCATCCTTCCACGCCGGATCGCTGAAGCGCTTGTCGCCCTTGGCCGGCTCGGCGACCGGCTCGACGTTCTGGCCCATCATGCGCTGGGCGGTGACCTGCCAGAGCCGCATGTATTGCGTCCACAGCTCCATCTGCGCCTGTAGCAGCTTGTTGGGATCGGCCAACATCTTGGCGGTGAAGTCGACGAAGGTCTGGGTGAGCTTCAGCGGATCGACCGGCTGCGGGCCGTCGGCCTCATAACGCTTGGCGAAGTCCTGCAACAGTTTCTGGCTGCGCTCGGCGATGTCCTTGAAAGCCGTCTGCATCTTCTCGGACTCCGCCGCGGAGAGCCCGGGAATAGCGGTGGGCGCTGGTGTGTCCGACATGCGTTTCCTCTTTCAAATCATTGGCTTTGCGGCGTTTCTTGCGGTACTTTCAGCGTTCCGGTAACTAGCCCTTGTGTCGGTATTCCCAGGCTGCCAAGTACCCTCCCTTAGGTAGGCTGAGGTAACCGGCGGGTCAAACCAGTGAAGGCAATGGACGAAAGAAAGAGCAGAGGCGGCGGGCTTCCGGTCTGCGGTTTACTGGGCGTTGTGATGCTGACCTCGCTGGGCGGTTGTGGCTGGCTGTTCGGCGACAGCGCGCCGTCCGACGCCGCAAAAGCCCGCCCCGGGGCGGAGCGCCAGGTCGCTCCGAGCAATGTGCTGCAGTCCGCCGGCACCGGTCGGCAGTATGACGCGGCGGTTACGCCGGTCGATGAGACCCGTAGCGGCCCCAAGATCGGCTCGATCATTCCCGACAAGGGCGGCCAGAAGGCGCAACTCGACGCTGCAGCCAAGGAGGCTGCCGAGCGCGACAAGAAGGCCCGCGAGGAGCGCGAGAAGGCGGCGGAGGCTGAGCGCAAGGCCAAGGAGGCGGACGCCAAGGAAGGGAAGGGCGACAAGGCGGCCGGCAAGGCGCCTGCCGACCAGCCGCCGACACAGCCCGCGGCCCCACCACCAGCTCCGATCACGGCAACACCCGTTCCTCCTCCTCCAGCAACAACGCCGCCGCCCGATCAGAAGAGCTGAGCGCGCAAGGACCAGACAGATGGACGATTCGGAATTCCACCGGCTGAAGCGGCTGCCGCCTTACGTGTTCGCGGAAGTGAACGCCATGAAGGCGCGCGCCCGCGGCACCGGCCAGGACGTGATCGACCTTGGCATGGGCAATCCCGACCTGCCGACGGCGCCGCACATCGTCGCCAAGCTGGCCGAGGCGGCGGCCAACCCGCGCGCCCACGGCTACTCCGCCTCGCGCGGCATTCCCGGCCTGCGCAAGGCCCAAGTCGCCTACTATTCGCGCCGTTTCAACGTCGAGCTCGATCCCGAGAGCGAGATCATCGTGACCCTGGGCTCGAAGGAGGGCCTGGCCAATCTCGCCCAGGCGATCACCTCGCCGGGCGACATCGTGCTGGTGCCCAATCCCAGTTATCCGATCCATCCTTACGGCTTCATCATCGCTGGCGGCTCGGTCCGCCACATCCCGGTGCCGGGTGCTCACTCGACCGCGGAGTTCCTGGCGGCGCTCGAGCGCGCGGTGCGCCATACGGTGCCGAAGCCGATCGCGCTGGTGCTGAACTATCCGTCGAATCCGACGGCGCAGGTCGTCGATCTCGACTTCTATGCCGCGGTCGTCGATTTTTGCAAACGCGAGAAGATCTGGATCCTGTCCGACCTCGCCTACGCCGAGATCTATTTCGACGGCAATCCGCCGCCATCGGTGCTGCAGGTGCCGGGCGCGCGCGATATCGCCGTCGAGTTCACCTCGATGAGCAAGACCTACTCGATGGCTGGCTGGCGCATCGGCTTCGCTGCCGGCAACAAGACGCTGATCCACGCGCTGACCCGCATCAAGTCGTACCTCGACTATGGCGCCTTCACGCCGATCCAGGTGGCGGCGACGGCGGCGCTGAACGGACCGCAGGATTGCATCGCCGAGGCGCGCAACACCTACAAGGAGCGCCGCGACATCCTGATCGACGGCTTGCGCGCCGCTGGTTGGGACGTCCCGGCGCCGTCGGCGTCGATGTTCGCCTGGGCGCCGCTGCCCAAGGACTTCGCCGAGCTGGGCTCGCTCGCCTTCTCGAAGCTGCTGCTGACCCAGGCCAACGTCGCGGTGTCGCCCGGCATCGGCTTCGGCGAGCATGGCGATGCGCATGTCCGCATCGCCATGGTCGAGAACAAGCACCGCATCCGCCAGGCCGTCCGCAACATCCGCCAGGTGCTGGCCGACCCGTCCCGCTCGATCGACCTCTACCTGCGCGGCGTGGGTGACAACATCACGCCCCTCAAGGCTCGCGCCTGACCGCCATCTGTCGTATCAGCTTCCGATGAAATCCCCCCTGAAGATCGGCATCGCCGGCCTCGGCACCGTCGGCGCTGGCGTGGTCAAGCTCCTGGCCGAGCACAACCGGCTGCTGTCGCTGCGCGGCGGCCGGCGGCTCAAGCTCGTCGCCGTGAGCGCGCGCTCGAAGGCCAAGAAGCGCGACATCGATCTCGATGGCGTGCGTTGGGAGAAGGATCCGTTGGCGCTTGCCGAGGCGCGCGACATCGACGTGGTGGTCGAGCTGATCGGCGGCTCGGGCGGCGTCGCCCGCCGCCTGGTGCAAGCCGCGCTGCGCTCGGGGAAGCACGTCGTCACCGCCAACAAGGCGTTGCTCGCCATGCACGGCGCCGATCTCGCGGCGATTGCCGAGAAGAAGGGCAGCATCCTCGCCTTCGAGGCGGCGGTGGCAGGCGGCATCCCGATCATCAAGGCGCTGCGCGAGGGGCTGGTCGGCAACCGGGTGGCGCGGCTCTACGGCATCCTCAACGGCACCTGCAACTACATCCTCACCACCATGCGCGAGACCGGCCGCGACTTCGACGTCGTGCTCAAGGAAGCGCAGGCGGCGGGCTACGCCGAAGCCGATCCCAGCTTCGACGTCGACGGCATCGATGCCGCGCACAAGCTCGCGGTGCTGACCGGCGCCGCGTTCGGCGCCCGGGTCAACTTCGCCGGCGTGCATGTCGAAGGCATCCGCCGCGTCACCTCGATGGACATCGAGTTCGCCGAGGAGCTGGGCTACCGCATCAAGCTCCTGGGGCTGGCGCGCGAGACCAAGTACGGCATCGAGCAGCGCGTGCATCCGTGCATGGTGTCGCTCGAGGCGCCGATCGCCCATATCGAGGGCGTGTTCAACGCCGTGGCGATCGAGGGCGATTTCGTCGGCAAGACCATGTTCCAGGGCCGCGGCGCGGGGCAGGGGCCGACCGCCTCGGCGGTGGTGGCCGATATCGTCGACGTGGCGCGCGGTCGGCATATGCCGGCCTTCGTGGTGCCGGCGGAACGGCTGGCCGACAAGAAGACGTCGCCCATGGACCGTCATGTCGGGGCCTATTATATGCGGCTGATGGTGCAGGACCGGCCAGGCGTGATCGCGGCGGTGTCGGGTGTGCTCGCCAAGGAGCGCATCTCGCTCGAATCGATGCTGCAGCGCGGCCGCTCGCAGTCGGGCGAGGTGCCGGTGGTGCTGACCACGCACGAGACCGAGGAGGCCCGCATGCGCCGCGCGCTCGGACGCATTGCCAAGCTCAAGGCGGTGGCGGAAGAACCCTGCCTGATCCGCATCGAAGCATTTTGAAAGAACGACGCGGGCCAGCCGCGTCAGGAGGAAACGATGGCCGATGTTGGCAAGATGGATCGCAATCTCGCACTGGAAGCGGTGCGCGTGACGGAGGCGGCGGCGCTCGCGGCGTCCAAGCTGATGGGCCGCGGCGACGAGAAGAAGGCTGACCAGGCGGCGGTCGACGCCATGCGCAGCGCGCTCAACACCTTGTCGATCGACGGGACCGTCGTTATCGGTGAGGGCGAGCGCGACGAGGCGCCGATGCTCTATATCGGCGAGAAGGTCGGCTCGGGCGGGCCGAAGATCGACATCGCGCTCGATCCGCTCGAGGGCACCACCATCACCGCCAAGGGTCTGCCCAACGGGCTCGCTGTGCTGGCGATGGCGGAAGACGGCAACTTCCTCAATGCGCCCGACGTCTATATGGACAAGATCGCGGTCGGCGGCGGACTGCCGGAGGGCGTGGTCGACCTCGACAAGGCGCCGGCCGACAATCTCAAGGACCTGGCCAAGGCCAAGAAGGTCGAGCTCTCGGACCTCGTGGTCTGCATCCTCGACCGGCCGCGCCATGCCGAGTTGATCGCCAAGGTGCGCGAGGCCGGTGCGCGCATCATGCTGATCGGCGACGGCGACGTGTCGGGCGTGATCGCCACTTCGACGGGCGACTCCGGCATCGACATCTACATGGGCTCGGGCGGCGCGCCGGAAGGCGTGCTGGCGGCGGCGGCGTTGCGCGCCATCGGCGGCCAGATGCAGGGCCGGCTGTTGTTCCGCAACGACGACGAGAAGGCCCGCGCCAGGAAGTGGGGCATCAAGGACCTCAACCGCAAATACTCGATGCTGGACATGGCCAAGGGCGACGTGATGTTCGCCGCCACCGGGGTCACCTCCGGCTCGATGCTGAAAGGCGTGCGCCGCTTCGGCAACGGCGCGGAGACCCATTCCATCGTCATGCGCTCCAAGACCGGGACGGTGCGGTGGGTTTCCGCCCATCACAATTTCTCGATAAAGACTGGCCTGCCGAGCTGGGCGTGATCATGATGGGGGGATGCGGGCCCTCCCACTGACGCTGGTCGCCTGTACTCTCCCCATCCTCGCGGCGACTGAGGTCGCGGCTGAGGATCAAAGCTGCCGCACTTTTTCCTGGTCGATCGGCCGGTCGATCGACCTGTTTGACGAGCCGCTGCCGACGGTCGAGAGCGGCCAGGCGCTGCCCAAGGAAGGCGCCTTCGCGGTGGTCCTCAAGCCGGTCGCCGACGTGATCTATTTCGTGCCGCCCGACCGCGGCAGCGATGGCGGGCTGGGCGGACTCGTCACCATCGAGAGCCTGCCGGCCGGCCGCTACCAGATCGCTTTGTCGGATGGCGGCTGGGTCGATGCGATTCAGGAAAACCAGCGGCTACCCGAGCTTGCCTCGAGCCGCACCCGGGAATGCCCCGGTGTGGTGCACAGCATCGAGGTCGACGTGACGAGCCAGCCGCTGACCTTGCAGATCGGCGGCGCGCAGGCACGGCGCATCAACATCGCGGTCGTGCGCGTCTGGCCCTTCGAATGGCGCTGGTGAAAACGCTCCCCAGGCCGGTGCGCTATAGAGGGGCATGTCTTCCGAAGTCCGCGCCGCGCGCGCTGCTTTCCTCGGCGTCGAACGATCGCTGACCGGGCGGCGCTGGGCCGAGCGCCTGGCGGACGAGCGCATGGCGCTGGCGATCGCCCAACGCCACGGCCTGCCCGACGCGATCTGCCGGTTGTTGGCGGCGCGCGACGTCGATCTCGAGGGCGTGCCGGATTTTCTCGAGCCGACCTTGCGCAAGTTCCTGCCCGATCCGCTGCATCTCAAGGACATGGATGCCGCGATCGCGCGCCTGGTGCGCGCGGCGCAGGCCGGCGAGCGGATCGTGGTGTTCGGCGACTACGACGTCGATGGCGCCACCTCCTCGGCGCTGCTGCTGCGCTTCTTCCGCAGCGTCGGCGGCAACATCGGCGTCTATATTCCCGACCGGCGCAAGGAAGGCTACGGCCCCAACGCGCCGGCGCTGCTCAAGCTCCGGCAGGAGGGCGCGGCCGTCGTCGTCACGGTCGATTGCGGCGTCACCGCCTACGAGCCGCTCGCCGAGGCGCGGCAGGCCGGCCTCGACACCATCGTGATCGATCATCACCAGGCCGAGATCGCCTTGCCCGAGGCGGTGGCCGTGGTCGATCCCAACCGCATCGATGACGCGAGCCCGCACAAGCAGCTCGCCGCGGTCGGCGTGGCCTTCCTGCTCTGCGTCGGCATCAACCGGGCGCTGCGTGAGGCCGGCTGGTACAACGAGCAGCGTCGCGAGCCCGACCTGCGCCAGTGGCTCGATCTCGTCGCGTTGGGCACCGTGGCCGACGTCGTGCCGCTCACCGGCGTCAACCGCGCGCTGGTCCGCCAGGGGCTGGTGGTGATGGGGCAGCGGGGCAATCCGGGCCTGGTCGCGCTGGCCGACGTGGCGCGTCTGCGCGAGGCGCCCGGCGCCTATCATCTCGCCTTCATGCTGGGGCCGCGCGTCAATGCCGGCGGCCGGGTCGGACAGGCCGATCTCGGCGTGCGCCTGCTGGCGAGCGATGATCCGCACGAGGTCAGCGCGCTGGCGCTGCGGCTCGACGAGTTCAACGCCGAGCGCCGCGCCATCGAGCGCGAGGTGCTCGACCAGGCAATCGCCCGCATCGAGGGCCTGTACGGCCCGGATCGCAAGGGGTTGCCGTCGGCCTTGGTGGTCGAGAGCGAGGGCTGGCATATCGGCGTGATCGGCATCGTCGCCAGCCGGCTGGTCGAGCGCTACGGCCGGCCTGCCTTCGTGATTGGCATGGACGGCGCCCTCGGCAAGGGTTCCGGCCGCTCGGTGAAAGGCGTCGATCTCGGCGCCGCGGTGCTGGCGGCGCGCCAGCAGGGGCTGCTGGTCAATGGCGGAGGCCATGCCATGGCGGCCGGCCTCACCGTCGAGCGCGGGCGCCTCGCCGAGCTTGCAGGCTTCCTCGACCAGCGGTTGGCGCCGCAGCTCGGCGCCGCGCCGACCGTGCGCGAGCTCGGCATCGATGCCGCCCTGGCGCCCGGCGCCGCCACGCAGGAGCTGGTCAACCTGATCGAGCGCGCCGGTCCGTTCGGCGCCGGCAACGCGCTGCCGCGCTTCGCGCTGACCGGCGTGCGCGTCGATTACGCCCAGCCGGTGGGCGAGGGCCATGTGCGCTGCACCCTGGTCGGCCAGCAGCGCGGCCGTCTCGAGGCGATTGCCTTCCGCGCCAATGGAACGGCGCTCGGCCCGGCGCTGCTCGATCCTGCCAAGCCGATCCTGCACGTGGCGGGCGCGCTCCGCATCGACCGCTACAACGGCCGCGAAAGCGTGCGCCTGCAGATCGACGACGCCGCCTCCGCGACGGGCTCGGTGTCGGCGCATTAGGCGCGGTCGCCGGAGCCGTGGTGAATTGGTCGCGTTGCGAGACCACCCCCGTTAAAATAACGGAAAACCACGGGGGGTCCTACCGAGCCGCACCCGCTTTGGAAGCTCGATTGGCGGTCGGCGGAACATCGGAGCTCTCCGCGGTTTTGACGATCCGTCAGTATACGAAACAAGGAAACATTGTCAACTTTATTCGTATACAGCCAGGCGTGTACAGGCGAGACCGACCGTTAGCGGTGGCGTCGCGCGCGCTCCCGGTCTGGTGCGCCGAGTCATCACCAACAAGACGCGGCGCACCTGCCTTGATTTCATCGGCGCGAGCCGTTACACCCACCGCGCTTTCACGAAAGCCTCGTCCCCTTCGTCTAGAGGCCTAGGACACCGCCCTTTCACGGCGGTAACACGGGTTCGAATCCCGTAGGGGACGCCAATAAAATCAACGGTTTAATGTGC
>Ga0306920_100015966_pt1 | contig 10318 bp, 7 predicted proteins | sample flu12Cox44000170_FD_204666 | JGI IMG/M metagenome (GOLD analysis project Ga0306920, IMG submission 204666) | Lab enrichment of tropical soil microbial communities from Luquillo Experimental Forest, Puerto Rico - flux4day.12C.oxic.44.000.170 (v2)... | ecosystem: Environmental > Terrestrial >...
TGGAGAATCTTGTCGACATAACGTGCGCCGCGGCGAAACAGGTCCGGCACGCTCGTACCGTAGGACATCAAGCCGCCTTCGACGACATTGCGCCGGAGCTGGAACATTCCCGGGATCCGGTTCGTCAGCAGGAAATCGATAATCTGTGTCATATGCATTTGATGCATCGAGTCGTTGGTCGTGAGCACGGCATCCGGCCGGTTCGCCAACATCGCGGTAAAAACCTGCGGGAAATCGTCGGCGGTGCGCGCCTCGTAAGGCGACAGACTCATCCCGAAGAACGGCGTCGTCCTCCACAACTCATCCAACAGCGCAGCGCTTGATACGTTATTTGGATTCCAAAGCAAAGCTAACCGCGAGACCGCGGGAATGGCGTCACGCAAGATCTGCAGCCGCTTAGTCGCGATATCCGGACCGAGAATAGTGTTGCCGGTGATATTGCCGCCGGGACGCGCGAAATTGGCGACCAATCCCGCGGCTCTCAGATCGCCGACAGCGATGACCACAATAGGGATGGATTTGGTAGCCTGCTGTGCCGCTTGCGCGGCCGGCGAGCCATATACTGCGATCACATCAACCGGAAACTGGGCCAATTCATGCGCTGCGGCGGCCAGCCGATCGGGCATTCCGTCGGCCCGCCGATATTCGAACGCGATGTTTTGGCCCTCGATGTAGTTGAGTTCTTGCAGCTCCTGGCGAAACGTGTCCCAGTCAAGGCCATCGTCGATGATGCCGACACGCGCGATCTTTGCCGCGTTTAGCCTGCCAAGCGGACCTGCAGTCGCGGCAGAAAAAGCGGCCGTTCCGCCAACGAGGCTTATGACTTGCCTGCGATTCATCACCCTGTCTCGAATACGGGGCAAGGCTACCACATTCTGCCCGGACCTTTAGCGGGCCGCAGCAGGCGTTAGGGCGCCCTGCCGTCAGGCGGGAACGCCGGGCAGCGCTCCGTCACGATGGGATATCTCGACGACCCTGGCGCGCGCGGCGAGCGCGTCGACCAGCGCGTCGCCCTTAGCCTTGTTTGCGCTGTCGAGATTGGCGTCCCACTCATCAAGAAGATAGACCTCGGCGTCAGTGGCATTAACGATTTCCTCAAGCGATTTCAGCTGGCGCTCGCCGGACGAGAAACCGAGCTTCTTGTCCATCGATTCCGCGACGACGACGACATCGTCTTCGTCGTCGCCTTCGACGTCCACCGGCACGACCCCGCCGGTGAACTGAAACGCAAGCCGGTCCGTGGTCGGCCAGTAATAGGCGCGCTTTTTCATCTCGGTCTTGAGACTGGCCAACAGCGAAGATTTGCCGGTGCCGTTTGCGCCCCGCACATTGATACGTCCGGTTCGATGGGCAAAGGCGATGCGAAGGGCATCGCTTAACGACGAGACGACGTTGGCATGATCGCCCTCGCGCAAGACCAGCCTGTCAAACTTGATGCGTTTGTCAAAATCGGCTTCAGGCTCCGGCAGCATATTGGCGGCAACGCCGCCGAACCGAGTCCAGATCGCGATGAAGTCGTTCCAGCCGCTCGCAAGCAGATGCAATTCGTAGGTCATTTCGATCTGGCGCGGCAGGGTAGTGGCGAGTCCCACCAACAGGACCGTGTCGCCGGCGTTTTGCAGCGCGACCACGCTGATGGTCGCGAACACGATCGCCAGACTGACGATACCGCTCATTGCGCTCATGCCCTCGCGGGCGACGATGGCGCGAATCTGCGCGACCAGGCCGTCGCGCAGCCGTTTCTTGAATTCCGCCAGCCAGAGCCGCAGATTGTAGCTGTTGCCGGAAAAGACGTTGTCCCACGCCGTATAACCTTGGGCGGTCACACGATTGTTCATGCGCTGGTTTTCGAGATAGGCGTTTGCGAGCGGCTTTTGCAGGATCCACTGCATGAGCAACAGCGCGCCCAACGCGCCCACATATGCAAACGGCAAACTGATATCGATCTCGGCGCCAAGCACGAACGCATTGAAGACGAGGCCAAGCAGCAGCTTCAGCGCGAACTCCAGCTCGTACATCACGTTGAAGAAGCACTGGAAGGTCTCGCCGGTGAGAAACGGTTCTACCTGTTCACGCGCGGGCTTCTCGTTGAGAAGCCTGACCTTGCCCCGGTTCTCGCGCGCGAAACGCAGCATGAATTTGCCAAAACCGCGATAGCCCGCGCGTTCCGCAAAAATCCAGCTGATAACGCCAACGACATAAGAAGCGGATTGAGCGGTAAGGATCCAGATCAGATCCGAAAGCAGGAATTGACCGATCGCGACCTTGCGTCCCGCGTTGATGACGAGCCACGTAGTGGCCGCTGCAAGCATGGCCTCGACCACCATCAGGGTCACCATCACGAACAGAGATGGCGAAAGCAGATAGCCGGCCAGATCCAAACGTGAAATTTGCTGCCGTTTCATGGCTGTCCCGGATCAAGCCGCGGCGAAAGACGGTTACGACTCGCAGGACGCAGTTTAACGGCATACGACCGCAAATTTAAGCATGGGCTGCGCAGTCGGCCGCAGATTTCGCAATTAACCAAAGGCTTTGTCTGAGGACCGGGCAGTCAGGCCTGCACTTTCGGCTGGCCGAGACCACTATCGCGGCGTAATCATGTGCCAGGATAATCGGACGCCCGTCGGAGTTGACGGTGGCCTTCAAGCCCGTGGTCAGAAACTTCGTCCATATTGCCGCGCCGTTGCGGCGGTTTGGTGCGTCGCCTTCGGCGCGGTTGTCGGTGCTTGTCCTCGGCTTGGCGGCGCTGACAGCCTATACGGTGCCCGATCTGCAACGGGCCGCCGGCGGTTGGCTGAGTGCGTGCCTGTGGTCGTGTCTCGGCTACTTTGCGATCGACGGCGCGGTGCGCGGCAACGCCGCAATCCGCGGCTTGAAAATTTGGCCGCACATTTTTTCATTTTCTGGATTTGTCGATCTGGTTGCGGTCGGTGCCGTGCCGATAGCGCTGCTGTGCGGCGTGCCGCCCGCCACGGCGTGGCTACTGGCATCCTTGTGGGTGCTCAAGCTGGCTCAGGATTCTCCGGGCTTCGCACAGCTGCAGCGGGTGTTCGTCGTAGAAGCCAAAGCGCTGGCGAGTGTGTTCGTGCTGTTTTTCATCGTGCTGTTTCTCTCGTCGGCCGCCATGTTCCTGATCGAGCGCCATGCGCAGCCGACGGCGTTCAATTCGCTGCCGCAGGCATTGTGGTGGGCCGTGGTGACGCTGACGACGACCGGGTACGGCGACAAAGTGCCGATAACGGATCTTGGCCGAATGCTCGGCGGGATCGTGATGATTTGCGGGATCGCAGTATTCGGATTGTCGACCGGTATCCTGGCGACCGGTTTCGCCGCCGAGACGCGGCGGCGCAATTTCATCCGTACTTGGGATCTCGTCAGCAAAGTACCGTTCTTCCAATCGCTCGATCCAGCCGCGATCACCGAGATCACTCATCTGCTGCGGCTCCTTGAAGTGCCCGAACGCACGGCCATCATCCGCCGCGGCAAGATCGGCGATTGCATGTATTTTATCGCTGCCGGCGAAGTGCAGGTCGATGTCAAGCCGTCGCCGGTGCGGCTCGGACCCGGAGCGTTCTTTGGCGAGCTCGCTCTGCTCGGGGATTCGGTGCGCAGCGCCAATGTGACGACGATTATGCCGTCAACGCTGCTGATCCTCGACCTCGCCGATTTCCGCACTTTCACGGCAAACCATCCCGACCTCAAACGTGCCATCGATGCCGAGGCGCAGCGCCGCATGAACGAAAACCAGGAAATGCGCGAACGGCAGCGCTTCGGCGGCGGCTCTTCTGGCTGACCAACGAACGCCGCATCGAACCCTAATGACACGGCAAAGCCCCGTCGCAGACGTTGACGACGAGACTTGACGAATTGCGGCGTTTAGCCCTCAATCCGGCGCTTTTTGACAGGGGTTGAGGCCGGCTCTGTGCAAACAAAACCGGCGCGGATCGGCGGATGACAGAACGTATTGCATTGATCACCGGCACGACCGGCCAGGACGGCGCTTACCTCGCCGAGTTCCTGCTGGACAAGGGCTATATCGTGCACGGGATCAAGCGACGCTCATCCTCGTTCAACACCGCGCGCGTCGACAATCTTTATCAGGATCCCCATGGGGCCAGCGTTAAGTTCTTTCTGCACTACGGCGACATGACCGATTCGACGAATCTCATTCGCATCATCCAGGAAGTGCAGCCTACCGAAATCTACAATCTAGCCGCCCAGAGCCACGTTCGGGTCTCGTTCGAGACGCCGGAATACACTGCAAATGCCGACGCGCTTGGCACGCTGCGCCTGCTCGAAGCAATACGGATTCTTCGTCTTGAGGACAAAGTCCGCTTCTATCAGGCCTCGACGTCGGAACTATACGGGCTGGCGCAAGAGATTCCGCAGCGTGAGACAACGCCGTTTTACCCGCGCTCGCCCTATGCGGCCGCGAAGCTCTACGCCTACTGGATCACGATCAATTATCGCGAAGCCTACGGGATTCATGCGTCCAACGGCATCCTCTTCAACCACGAAGGACCGACGCGCGGCGAAACCTTTGTCACGCGCAAGATCACTCGCGCGGTCGCCGCGATTGAGCTCGGCCTGCAGAACAAGCTGTTTCTTGGCAATCTGTCCGCCAAACGCGATTGGGGCCATGCGCGCGACTATGTCGAGGGTATGTGGCTCATCGTCCAGCAGCCAGAACCTGACGATTACGTGCTGGCGACCGGCGAAGAGCATTCGGTTCGCGAATTCGCCGAAAGAGCCTTTGCCTGCATCGGTCGAACCATCGAATGGCGCGGTTCAGGATTGGACGAGCAGGGTCTTGATAAGCGCGACGGCCGCGTGCTCATCGAGGTCGACCCGCGCTATTTTCGCCCGACGGAAACCGACGCACTGCTCGGCGACCCGAGCAAGGCGCGTCAGCGGCTCGGCTGGCGGCACAAAGTGACCTTCGATGAATTGGTGCGCGAAATGGTCGAGTCGGATCTGGCGGAAATGCGCCGCGACGGCGGCCTTCGCAACGTGCACGATTAGCCGATGAGCGCTCCGGTCCTTTTCGAATTGCGCGGCAAGAGCGTCTACGTCGCGGGACACGCTGGCATGGTGGGCGCCGCCATTGTGCGGCGGCTCGAGCGCGAACAGTGCAGGATAATCACCGCGACCCGGCACCAACTTGATTTGCGGCACTCCGAAGCCGTCGATCGCTTCATGGCGCAAGCCGGGCCCGACGCCGTGCTTGTCGCCGCCGGCAAGGTCGGCGGCATCAGCGCCAATAGCGCTTTTCCCGCCGATTTCCTCGCCGACAATCTCGCGATCGCGCGCAACCTCATTCACGCTGCTTATCGCTGCGGCGTCGGCAAGCTCCTCTACCTCGGCTCGTCGTGCATCTATCCGCGATTGGCGCCGCAGCCGATGTCTCCCGAAATGCTGCTGTCAGGGCCGCTGGAGCCGACCAATCAATGGTATGCCGTGGCCAAAATCGCCGGCATCAAATTATGCGAGGCCTATCGACTCCAGCATGGCGCCGATTTCGTCTCGGTGATGCCGACCAATCTTTATGGCCCAGGCGACAACTATCATCCGCAAGACAGCCACGTTCCTGCCGCTTTGCTGCGTCGTTTTCACGAGGCCAAAGTCGCCGGTAGTCCAGCGGTGACGGTTTGGGGTACCGGAAAGCCGCGCCGCGAATTCCTCGCGGTCGACGATCTCGCCGACGCCTGCATCTTCATCATGAAATGCTATTCGGATCTGCAATTCCTCAATGTGGGGACCGGTGAGGACACTACAATCGCCGAATTTGCCCGATTGGTCGCCGAGGTGGTCGGCTTTAGCGGCAAAATCGACTATGACGCTTCGCGGCCGGACGGCGCGCCGCAGAAGCTTCTGGACGTGTCGGCCATCAACGCTTTGGGCTGGCGCGCACAGACCCCTCTGCGCGAAGGCCTGCAGCGCATGTATGCCGACTTCGTGGCGCGTTATCCGGAACTGCGCAAGCAAACGCAGAGCCCGCCGCCCCGCAGCGCCGTTGTGCCAGGACGATAACCATGCCCATTTCGCTCAATGAAACTCATGACCCGGCGCGGCGCAGCTTTGTTGAAAGCGCCAACCTGCCTGGCAGCGATTTTCCGATACAGAATTTGCCGTTCGGCGTGTTTCGCCTCGGGGCGGGCGAACAGGCGCGGGTCGGTGTAGCGATCGGCGACCAGATTGTCGACGTTTCTGCGGCGGCCGGTTTATTCGACGGCTCCGCGGCAATGGCGGCGCAGGCCTGCGGCGCGCCCTTCCTCAATCCGCTGATGGCATTGGGGCCGCCGGCGTGGTCGGCTTTACGGCTGGCTTTGTCGCGGGAGCTCGCCGCCGAAGCCGGTCCGAGCGCCCGTTTGCGTCCCTATCTGACGCCGATGGCCTATGCCGAGATGAGGATGCCGGTTGCGTTCCGCAACTTCACCGACTTCTTCGCCTCGATCTTTCACGCCACCAATGCCGGCCGGCTGTTTCGCCCTGACAATCCCCTGGCGCCAAATTACAAATATGTCCCGCTCGCCTATCACAGCCGCGCGTCCTCGGTGCGGATCAGCGACATCGCGGTGACCCGGCCAAGCGGACAGCGCAAAGGAGCCGATGGGTCGGCACCAAGCTTCGGCCCTTCGCAGCGCCTCGATTTCGAACTGGAACTCGGCGCTTTCATCGGCACGGCCTCGGATTTGGGTCGCTCCGTCCCGATCGGCGCGGCGGCAGATTGCATTTTCGGCTATTGCCTCCTCAATGACTGGTCGGCGCGCGACATTCAGGCTTGGGAATCCCAGCCGCTGGGTCCGTTTCTCGGCAAGAATTTTGCCACCACGATTTCACCCTGGGTGGTGACGGCCGAAGCCCTGGCGCCGTTTCGCACTGCCGCGTTTGCCAGGCCGCAAGGCGATCCGGCGCCGCTGCCGCATCTCGATGACGCGCAAGACCGCGCTCAGGGCGGCCTCGACATAACCCTCGAAGCCTATATGACCAGCGAGGCCATGCGCCGCGACGGCATCCCGGCGCATCGCCTGACGCAGAGTTCGTCCGCGCAAATGTACTGGACCTTCGCCCAGATGATTGCGCATCACACCAGCAATGGCTGCAATCTCGAGGTCGGCGACTTGATCGGCTCCGGCACGGTATCCGGGCCGGAGCCATCGAGCTGGGCCAGTCTGCTGGAGCTCACCGCCGGCGGTTCGAAGCCGCTGTCGCTGCCGAGCGGAGAACAACGCACGTTTATCGAAGACGGCGACGAGATCAGCTTCCGCGCAGTTTGCGCCAAGCCGGGTCATACCCGGATCGGCTTCGGCGAATGCCGCGCCACGGTGCTGGCCGCCGCGTAACGAGCTTTGCCGCTCAGTGAATCTCGGGCTCGGCAATAGCCGCCTGGCCTTGCAGAAAATCGAAGTCGCAGCCTTCGTCCGCCTGCCCGATATGAGCTGAGAACATGGCTCCGTAGCCGCGCGGATAACGCGGCGGCGGCGGCTTCCAGGCCTCGCGGCGGCGCGCGAGCTCGTCGGCGCCGACGCGCAAGTGGATGCGTCGCGCAGCGACATCGACTTCGATCTCGTCGCCGGTCTGCACCAGGGCCAAAGGACCGCCGACAAAGCTTTCCGGCGCGACATGGAGAATGCAGGCGCCGTAGCTCGTGCCGCTCATGCGCGCGTCCGAGATGCGCAGCATGTCGCGCACACCGGCTTTGAGAAGCTTTTTAGGGATCGGGAGCTGACCCCATTCCGGCATGCCGGGGCCGCCTTTGGGGCCGCCGTTTTTGAGCACCAGCACGTGATCCGGCGTCGCGTCGAGATCGTCGCGGTCGACCTCGCGCGCCATGTGCTCGTAATTTTCGAACGCGATCGCCTTGCCGCAATGGTGCAACAATCGCTTGTCGGCGGCGGCCGGCTTCATCACGCAGCCGCGCGGTGCCAGGTTTCCGGTCAGCACCGCGGTTGCGCCTTCCGGATAGAGTGGATTGTCGAGCGAATGAATGACGTCCGGGAGATGCACCTTGCTGCCTTCGATCGCTTCTCCCAACGAGCGTCCTGAGACGGTGACGCAGGAGAGATCGAGAAGATCCCGCATTTGCGCCATCAAGGCGCGCAAGCCGCCGGCATAAAAGAAATCCTCCATCAAATATTTGCCGGACGGCGTGATATTGGCGATGACCGGCACTTGCCGGGAAATCTCATCAAAGCGCGCCATGTCGAGGTTCAATCCGGCGCGTCTGGCCATGGCAATGACGTGGATAATGGCGTTGGTCGAGCCGCCAAGCGCCATATGGACGCGGATCGCGTTGTCGAAGGCCGCCGCGTTGAGGATTTTGTCCGGTGTCAAATTCTCCCACACCATCTCGACGGCACGTCGCCCTGCGGCGGCGCACATGCGTGAATGATTGGAATCCGGCGCCGGGATCGACGACGCGCCCGGCAGCGTGAGCCCGAGCGCTTCGGTGATCGCCATCATGGTGGCCGCCGTGCCCATCACCATGCAGGTGCCGAAGGAGCGGGAAATACCGCCTTCGATTTCATTCCATTCGTCGTCGCCGATGCGGCCGGCGCGTTTCTCGTCCCAATATTTCCACGCGTCAGAGCCGGAGCCGAGCACGTTGCCGCGCCAATTGCCGCGCAACATCGGCCCGGCCGGCACGTAGATCGCGGGAATGCCCATGCTGATCGCGCCCATGATCAATCCCGGCGTGGTCTTGTCGCAGCCGCCCATCAACACCGCGCCATCGATCGGATGGCTGCGTAAGAGCTCCTCGCACTCCATCGCCAGGAAATTGCGGTAGAGCATGGTGGAAGGCTTGACGAATGGTTCGGCGAGCGACATCGCCGGCAGTTCGACCGGAAAACCGCCGGCCTGATAGACGCCGCGTTTGACGTCCTCGGCGCGATCGCGCAAATGGCCGTGGCAGGCGTTGATCTCGCTCCAGGTATTGATGATGCCGATGACCGGTTTGCCCACCCAATCCGCCCGATCATAGCCGAATTGGCGCAGCCGCGAGCGGTGACCGAACGAGCGCAGATCGTTGCGGCCGAGCCAGCGGTAGCTGCGCAATTGTTCAGGAGATTTTGTTCTGCTCATGTGTGTCGCGCTTTATTCCGCGCTGGCGCCGGTGGCCTGCACCACTTTCGCCCATTTGGCGGTTTCGTCGGCAATGACTTTGCCAAAATTCTCCGGCGTGCCAGGAATCAAAATCCCGCCGAGATCGGCCAGTTTCGCCTGCATCCCCGGATCGGCCAGCGCTTCATTGACCAGGCGATTGAGCTTATCGATGATCGGGCGCGGCGTGCCCCTCGGCACCGCCATGCCGAACCAGGCGCTGGCTTCGTAGCCCAGCACAGTTTCAGCCACGGTTGGCACGCCGGGCAGCGCTTTTGACGGTGCGGCGGTCGTGACTGCCAGCGCGCGCAGCCGTCCGCCCTGGATATGTCCGATCGAGGACGGCAGATTGTCGAACATCACCTGGACTTGATTGGCGAGAAGATCGGTCAGCGCCGGCGCGGCACCGCGATAGGGCACGTGCACGAGTTCGACGCCTGTCATCATCATGAAGAGTGCGCCCGACAGATGCACCGAAGTGCCGATGCCCGACGAAGCAAGATTGACCTTGCCCGGATTGGCCTTGGCGTAATCGATGAATTCCTTGACCGTGTGCGCCGGCACGTTCGGATTGACTTCCATGACGTTCGGCACCCGGATGAAGCCGGCGACCGGTGCCATGTCGCGGATGAAATCGAATGAGAGGTTCTTATACAGACTGGCATTGATGGCATTGGCGGGGTTGACCAGGAACACGGTGTAGCCGTCGGCCGGCGCGTGCGCCGCGATCTCGGTAGCGAGATTGTTGCCGGCGCCGGGCTTGTTTTCGACCGCGAATTGCTGGTGCAGATGTTCGGACAGGTATTGTCCGATCAGCCGCGCGCAGATGTCGGTCGAGCCGCCCGGCGGATAGCCGACCAGCCAGCGAACCGGGCGATTCGGATAGTCGTCGTCCGCGGCGCGCGCGGCACCGGCAATTGCCGCAACAACAGCCCATACAATCGCCAGCGCCGCAAATCCCCGACTGAAACCTTTCATTCGGATCTCCTTGTCCGTTCTCCCGCTTAAGCTTTTTTTCGGCGTCGAAAGAGCCTACGCGGGCTTGCCGATCTCACACAAGTGATCGGGGCGCCGCGCTGATCGGCAAAGTCATGCCTTGTCGCGCCTGTTCTAGGCGGCTAGCTTCACCGCCCCAAAAGCCGAATTCGAGGGCATTGTCATGATCGACCTTTATGCGTTGACCAGTCCCAACGTGCAGAAAATCTACATCATGCTC